>SPJK01050786.1_pt1 | contig 31302 bp, 22 predicted proteins | sample 3741771 | NCBI WGS metagenome assembly SPJK01 (sample SAMN10925997, study PRJNA522277) | cold seep metagenome | isolation source: Elba SIP-enriched marine methane seep metagenome, extraction at timepoint T2 | place: Italy: coast of Elba, Mediterranean Sea
GAGATGGTCGCCTCCTGCTTGGGATGGTCAAATTGAACATCAGCTTCTTGTTCTGCGATTCGCAATTGCATCTTTCGCAGCACTTCTCCAAAAAGGCTACTCAACTGAACTGGCTCCTTATTGAGCAGGTAGTCCTCTTTCTCCAGGCGAGCCAAATACAAGACCGATTCTACCTGGCTTAAGAGTTGCTCCGATTCGTCGGTGATGATATTGAGGTAAGTCTCTTGCTTGGGTGCAATGCCATGGCGCTGCATCATCGCCCCTGCTAACTTGATATTAGTCAGCGGCGTACGAAATTCATGGGCCATGTGATTAAAGAAATCCCGATTGCTACTACTCATTCGCTGCTGTCGCAACAGGTGATAGGTAGCATAGAAAAAGACAAGACATATAAACAATAGGATTCCAAAAGAAGCGCCGGTCATCATCCCCATTTTTTGGAGGATATAACCGGCCTTCCCTTCAAATTCCAGATTAATGAAATGCGTATCCGAGTCCGTTAAAGGGTTAAGTGTGCAGGAGTAGGGCGGCAGTTCGCTGGGCAAGTAAGCCAACTTAGTGTCCCGTGACAAGATGTTCGCTCGATACGGGAGATTAATGTCATAAAACGCCAAGGTTTTACTGAGTGTTTCGTCGAATAATGGAGTCTCCAGCAGGGTGTCCAACTGACTCTCACATTCACTCGCAGAACGGCACTGTCCAGGTAAAGGCCGACAGCTTTCGTCTTTCGCCAATCGCTCCACCGTATTGCAGAGCGCCATGTTCACTTTCTGATCAAATCGCTCTTCCAGCAAGTCCTGTGACTGGCGCATCCAACTGACCTGAATGATCAGTAAGGCGGCCATCGCCAAGCCGGAAGCGAGGATCAGATAGGTGGTAATCGAATTTTTCATAAAGCAGGGAAATGATCACTTCTCTACAAAGAAGGGGCTTTTTGTCCGGCTGGCTCGGCTGATTAACAGCTTTTTAACAAGTGCCTAACAGCTGCAAAACAGGCCTGCGGGTCTATCAGGCATACCTTTGAATTGTTTCCTGAAGTCCTCAGGAAGTCCGGCCGCTCAACCGTTTTGAGCATAAAAACCGACCTATGAATCGTTTAGTTCTATTCATCGCCCTACTGGGGTGTTGTACGTTCGGCTACAGCCAATGTGCCACCAGCACACCTGTCAGCTGTCAACCAAGTCAGTGCCAAGCTAAAGCTACGACCACTGCTACTACCGCTTCTACTACTGCCGTAGCCGTGGTGAATACAGAAACAACGGAAGCTGCTTCGACGGAAAGTGCAACGCCTAGTTGCTTGGCTACTGCCAAAGCAGATGCCGAAGCTATCTTAGCTAAATTGGCCTCCTTCACAGCCCCTGCTGCGACCGCCGAAAACCCTAATTGTGATCCTAGAAATTGTGACCCCAGCAACTGCGACATTACCCAATGTCCTCCCGGTTGCCAACCCACACAGTGCAACACGACTAGTACTTCCGCTAACCGTGACACCAAGTTGGCGGTGAATCAGTAGATTAACTAGTCCAACGGTCGAATCAGTCGACTCGGTCCAACAGTGACTAGCTAAATAGTCCTGCTAGCCCAACGGTCAACTCAGTCTAACGGACAACTTTACTGTCAGCCTGTTGGTCTGGTCGGGCTGAGTTGACTGATTCGACTGTTGGTCTGAGTTGACTTTAAAACTCCCACCTGGCCCGATTGGCATTCCAACGCACCCCAAGGCCAAAAATGCTTGTGGAGCGATTGCGCCCGACTTCATCGCTTTCCTTTTCGCGCAAGAGGACGTAGGCGTCGAGGAAGAGGTTATGATAGAGCTGATAACTGAGGTCGATGGCTACCAGGCGGGTATCCTGGCGAATGCCTTGCAAGAGATCGTTACCAAACTCCTGGACCCGAGTGTTGTGAGAGAGTAGTAAGTCAGCTCCGTAATTATTCCCGCCGCCATCTTCGCCCTGATCGATGAGAAACACCCGAGCATCCAATTCAAGGCGATTCATCGGGCGGTATTGCACCCGGAACATCACTTCTCGAAAGTTGGCGCCAAGGGGGTGCGCCAGCGATTGATTGTTGTGGGTATAGGCGGCCGAGCTATCCCGGTGCGTAAACGTATAGGGGCGCACTTGGTTGATTTCAGCTTGCAAGTCGAGATGATCTACACCGAGTGCGTCTACATACTTTGCGCCTACTTGCCAGCCATATTTGTTGGCCCACCAGCCTCTTTTTTCTACAAAGAGCTCCCGAAAGACAAACTCGTCGAACATAAGCTGTCCGTATAATTGCACGCGTTTGCGCACATTCCAGCTGGCGTTCGCTCCCAGAAGCACATTATCCGGGCTGCCGATAGATTGTTCAATAGTGCGGTAAAAGATCACCGGATTGAGGTACTGGAACTCAAACTGGTTGTTCCGGGTAAAAACCACTGTTTCGAAAATCCCCACATTGACACTAGGCCATAGATTGATGCTCAAATAATGAGCCGCCATGTATTTTTTGGCCAGTGGATCGGTCGAGGATGAACCTAGCGCCGATACCGGGCTCAACTCTGCAAAAAGGTTTTGGTAGTGGAACTTCCAGATCTTCCAGTTCAACTTCAGGTACAGGTAGTTATTGGAGAAATCCGACAGCAGCATCGACCGGTAGCCATTGCCAATGAAATGACGCCCATAGCCAAATTGCATACCCACGTGTGGCGTAATATTGAAGCCGAGGTACCCTTGGCTGTTTAGGAAATCGTAGCCCTGCTCAATATTAAACACATCACTGCGATAGGTCTTATAAAGTCCGTTTCCAGGTAAGGCCCGAAAGCGTTGGATGAAGTCATTAACGTAAGTCGGCAATGCGGCCTGCGTTTCCAGTAGGTCAAAATGGATATAGATCCGATCATCAATGCCCCCGCGAATACTAAGGCCACGCTGATTGAAAAAATATGGATCAACCGCATTTTGCCGGGCACCATAGGCCAGGTGAATAATTGGATTGACGCGCAAGTGAAAATCGCGCTGATTGACTTCAATTAAATTGGCTGGCGTTGGATAAAAGATGCCAAGGAAAGGTTTAGGATTCCGAACATAGCGTGGATCCTCCAAGGCGGCCTCGACCTGTGTGGGGATACTCTTATCCCATCGGCGAACCGCCAAAGGAAGTACATCGATCGGGTTACCCAACCATTCATTGTTATCGCGGAAAATGTACTGTAAATCGGCTTGATCTTGCGGCGTAAGATCTACCACTGTAGAATCCAGGTACATGGCATAACGAGCTACATCACGACGCGAGTAGTAGCGCATAGCCGGATGGATCGCATCGGAACTACCATACTTAATCGCCAAGCGATCAACCATATGATAAGCTGGATTGCCGAGAGGAAGTTGATTGCCTTGGCTAAATAAGGAGAACGGTGTGCATAGGATGGCCAGGCAACACCAGAGAAATCGATTCATGGGTAGTCATTTGGGATGATCACTGCGACAAAGGTACGGTAGCAGCGGCAATATCAAGCAGCCCAATCGAGGGGACACTAAATTGCCTAAAAGTTATAGACCATACCAATGTGTGGAATACCATCCTCCAGGTATCCTTCGCCTATTGCTTTAAACCCCACCGACCGATAATAAGCTTGAAGATGCGACTGAGCGGAAATCTTGATCGGAATCGCTCCGTGGTGTTTTTGCGCGAAATGGATAGATACCTCCATCAACTCACGACCATATCCTTGCCCGCGAGCAAAGGGAGCCGTCACCACCCGGCCAATGGCCACCTTGCCTTCGCTATCGGCTCGCGGTCCTAAGATCCGAGTATAGGTAGCTAAGCGGCCGGCCGCGGTAACACCTAACACGTGCAATGCTTGCTCGTCCAGTCCATCAGCATCCAGGTAAGGACAGTGCTGTTCAACCACGAACACTTCTTGTCGCAAGGCTAACAGCTCGTACAGTTGTCTTAAAGTCAATTCCTGAAAGGTGAGGCAGTGATAGGTAAGCGACATTTCAGTGGGCAGTTTTGCAGTAGGCAGTAGGCAGTTGGCAGTTGGCAGTTGGCAGAATATCCTGTTCACTGCCAACTGCCTTCTGCACACTGCTAACTGTATTAGAATTTATAGCAAGGCAAATCCCGGCCGCCACCGCCGCCTTTGCCAGAACCAGCACGTTTTTCTCTTGCTTTGGGTTTTTTACTGAATGGAAACAACTTGAGTCCGACGTAAAAATCTGCGCCCGTCAGCTGGCTGCTTCCAAATAGTGCTCCCAAGTGGTCGGTACCCATAAATATTGGTCCTAGACGGCCCGACAAGCCAACATGCAGGTGATCGCCGGCAAAGAGTGATACAGGAAGAGCCACACTCCACCAGTGCCGATCGATACGGGGCGTTAATCCAATAAGGCTAGATCGAGACAGGCTAGGTCCACTCGGTGCAATACCACCAACGAAGGTAGCTTCCACCCGGGCCCATTCATTGAAGGCATAGGCAGCTTGCAAACTTACCGAAGTGGGCAAGCGCAAGCTCATGCCATCTTCTACTTGGGATTGGGCCGCATCCTGAAAGACGTCTTCGCTAAATTGGTTGACGATATTCGTCAAGCCATCATTAATATCGAAGGTTTCGTAGCTGGCGCTCAGGGTAGTCACCAGGTTTTCATTGTTGAATTGGTGCGTTTGTCCATCATCGAAGCGGAGGCTACCGATGTCGAGGATCGCTGCACCAAATTCCCAGCGATAGAAGCCATCACCAAGGTCCACCTGGTACAGAAAGCCTAAGTCGGCCGCCCAGCCACGGCCAGGAGCTTCAGTAGACACTTCATTATCGACGACATTGTTGGAGAAGGCCACATCGAAATTGAACGATTCACCTTGCACTCCTTCATTATCAGGTAGCTTAGAGATATCAAATGCTTCCGTGCTAACAAAGTAAGCTGCGCGGTGACCAAATAGCCGTCGTGCATTTAAGCCCAGAGTAATGACGCCATTCGCAGTTGGGATACCTTGCGAGAGGTTCAGCCCGACCTCCGACCAGGAGGCTGCTGCTGCCCGGAATGGATCCAGTGGAAATTGCTCGAAATTCGGAAAGTCGCGCCAGCGATAGAAGCTGAGGTCGGTATCCACGCCTTTGGTGGTACCTACAGCCTGCCAACGGGTGAACAGCCCTACGCGAGTTAATGGCGCTACCTGCACAGAGAATGACGGCCCCACCACCGAAGAGTAGGACTGCAGATAACGCTGCTTGCCATCATTACTGAAGTCGTAAACGATACCGCTGAAGTTAGGTGCGACATCTTGCGCAATATCCTCGCGAAAGTAAAACTCCTGTTTCCCCTGGTACTCGCGTAACAGATCAGGTACGCTCGCATTCAGGAAATACATGTAGTTGTTGTCAATGAAGTGACTGCCTTCTACCAGGTTGACATCCCAATTGTAAGGTGTCCGCTGAGTAGCGGCGGGATTCAAGAAGGCACTGTTAATACCAGCGTACATATCAGTACGCCAACCCAACTGGCTTTGGGTTGATCCTGCCAAGGGGAGCAGGATGAACATCCAGATTAAAAAACGCATAGGTCGATAGTTGCTTTTGGGTATTATGATTTGGTCATATACCAGTTTTAGGGCCTGGGCAAGGCCGGTAATTTTTTCCATCTTTCTTGTGATATGCTACAGCAAAGGTACACATACCTTCCAAGAAATCAGGCGGTTGTAAGTTTTTTAACGATCCAAATGAGGGAGCAACAATAAACAGGCTAGCTAGTAAAGAATGCCCAGAAATACGGAACAAAAACCACCAGTCCAACCACCACCGCACCAATGGCGCAGAAAAGGACAGCGGCAGCGGCCACGTCCTTGGCGTGTCCTGCTAAGGGATGAAATTCGGGCGAAGCGAGATCAGTCAAGAACTCAATTGCGGTATTAAACGCCTCGGCTGCGAAAACTAGTGTGATGCACAGCAATAAAATGCACCACTCGGCTCTCGAAACGGCAAAGAACCAAGCGAATGTCAGCACGCTGACGGTAGCCAACAAGTGAATCCAGGCGTTGGGCTGGGTGCGAAACAAGGTAGCCAAGCCCTTGAAGGCAAAGCCGAAGCTGCGTATACGCGATTGGAAAAATTGGCGCACCATGGTGGTATTTGAATTAAACGTGAGAAGTCGATTAATTTCACGCGGCGGCGCAGCGATTAGGTAGCGATCGCAGCGATTTTATTATTTTTTTCATTAAACATTAAGAAAGGTCGTTACCTCTGGCAACAATTCGCCAATTGCGTGATGCGGGGCATAAAACCCTCTCTTCAGTCGGTGAAATATCGAGTCCTTATATAGTGGTTTCTTATAGAGAAGATTAGGGTAAAGAATAGTAGCATGGTCGAATTTCTCACTTGGATCAAGTTCTAGTTCGAAGGTCGCAATTAATTCATTTAAGTTCTTCCGGCCATCTTCTGATAGATAGGCAGTCATCATCGGCCATATCCCTGCATTAGCATCAATTAAGATTAAGAAATGGGTATCATCATCTCCTACCATTTTATCCCAAACTGCAATTACGCTAATCTTTTGCACCTTAATTGCCCATGGTCGGTCAAGGGCCGGGATCTTGAGGAAATGATCACTTGGCTGATATTCAAGCAGTCCGTTAGAATAGAATAGCTCATTGTATAAGTTTGAATTCATAAGAAGTCTTTAGAGAAAAATACACGAACCCGCAATATACACGAACTTCCAGCCCGGCATGAAGGCTTCGGACTTCGGACCGGCTGACGGGTAGACGGTTTAGTCCAACCGCCCTGCCAATACACAAGTGAGACGTTGCTGTCGCGTATTACCGTCTGGAGTGAAGGTTTCCAGCCAGACAATATAGATACCAATGCGAGCCCGGCTCCCATCGTCGCGGGTACCGTCCCAGAGGAAGCTGCCGGATCCGGCTAAGAGCTCTGCACGTTGTAGACGGCGCACCTGCCGCCCTTGGCCATCAAAAATTAAGATATTGGTAATGTAGCCAGCCCGATCGGTGCTGTACTGAATTTCCAGAACATCCTGAAATCCATCCTGGTCTGGAGAGAAGGTCTCTTCAGGCAAGCTAAACAGGTCATCACCAGTTGGGGGGATCACTGTTTCACGGTCCTGGCTATTCTCGCCAGTAGGGGTAGCATAACCGACTGCTGCCGCCGCAGAATGCCAATTGCCCGCATCTTGGGTAGGGCCATCGGCACGCAAACGCTCCAGGCTCACCCCGTTGCGATCGCTTAGCAAGGCTGAATGCCAGTCTTGGTTGTAGGTCAGCGAGTCCAACAGCGTAAACCCATCGGTATACACGGAAATATTTCCATCCTTATCGCCCAGCGAAGGCAGGCTATTTTCCACCAGCGCTCCTGGATTCGGTACTACATAATTCTCAAGAATATTCGCCCGATCAGGCGTAAAGACAGCGTAAGCATCAGGTATCAACAAGAAATCCTCCACTACCTGAGTAGCAATTGTCCCAGATTCGATGATCTCATTGCGCAACCGCACGCCTTTCAGGTTGAGAATCTTTTCAGAGGTATTGTATAATTCAACAAAATCGACACCTCCCGTACGAGGATTGAACAGTATTTCATTTAGGATCAGGTCGCCGGTAGCTAAATCTTCCGCTACCCCCACCACAACCTGGCTGGTACTGGTCGAAGCGTTGCCCAAACAATCTTCTACCCCACTGTTGATCGTAATGGTATAGACCGTTCCAGGCTGTAAGGCTTCCTCCAGGAAAAGCCGGACCGACTGACGGTTGTTCTCTGTCAGCACATCCCCTACTCCAATAGCTGGATCAATACTAAACAGTCCAGTATCTTCTACACTTAGATCTAAGACATCATCAAAGCGAATGATCACCTCCGTTGGTACAGGAGCAAATGCATTGACTGTTCCCGGTGGAATGTCATCAACCGCTTCGCCAAAAAGACTATTTTCCTGTGCAGGTGTACCACCTAAATTGGCAATGCTCGCCCGCCAATTCCCCGGGCAATCCGGTGCTAAACTGAGATCGATTAACTCAAGCGAATACCCCCCGTCACTACGAATCTCGTCACGGTACCAATCATCACTATAGGTAAGTTCCGCGATTACATCGCTATCTGGGCTCAATAAGCCGAGGTAACTGCCCCCGTTTGTCAAACTGGGAAAAGAGGTTAGGGCCGCTACCTTTCCAAATCCGGAATACAGCGATACATCGTCATCATCACATAACAACACGTACTCGCCAGGTAAAAGAATAGCTTCGCCAATTTCTCTAGCGGAAGAACCTGTGCTCAATCCGTAGCCCTCCAGTTGTAGTACTTTCTGCGAAGCATTATACACTTCCACATATTCTTCTGCCGGCAAGCCAACGGCCGGTGTAGGATCTGCCATGATTTCGGTAAAGATCAAGTCGCCGCTTGCCGGTTCTTCTGGCAAGAAAAAGGTGAAAGAACTCTGTTGGTTCGCCGTTGTATTTCCCGATAAGTCGGTGATCCCGTTGGCCTCCAGTGTGTATTCTTGAAGATTTATAAACGGATCAGCAAAGGTGAGGATAACAGCATTCAAACTGCCGTCTTCCAGCTCAGCAGTGAGCGGGCCTACACTGCCAGGATCAAGGCTATAATTACTAATCGAACTAGCCGTCTCTTCATCTAAAGGCTCATTAAATAGCACCCGTAAACTTGTAGCGGATAGCGCTTCTACCGAAACGAGCACTGGCCCATCCTGATCTTGCACGATGGGGCCCACCTCGACATCATCGAAAAAGAAGGACATTGCGCGGGAACTGGTGTACACACAACTCAGGCCAAAAAACAACCCGTTTGAGTAGGTGGCATCCATTGCAGTACCTTCCGTTTCATAGTCTTCTCCGCCGGTGTAGTCGGCTTCCAAAGTCCATTCTCCAGCCATTGAACGAGTCACCAGAATTCGGATCAAGGCCGGGTTCCCACCCAGTCCACCAGCAATACCACTGATCAACAAGGTACTTGACGCACCGTCTTGTCGATACAGTTCCAAGGCATCCTGATCGCCGGAAATTCCGCCGAGTCTGAGGTAATAACCATTAAAGTTTGCCCCGCTTACCGGTGGCTGATCGGCTGTCAGATAAACCTTGGCAAAATTGCTACTTGATGGAGCAAAAGCCATACGGGCTAAGATGGTCCAGGTCGTCTCATTAGCCGTGGAAGTTGGTGCCAATGCGTACAGGCTCGATTCATTCGCAGAGCCGGGCATTTCATCGCTTAATTGCAATTCGCCCGTGTTGAGAATGTAGCGATCCGTGTCACCTTGCCAGTGTACGGCTAAGGCCGGTCCGGAAAAGTCATCTTGGAATTGCGCGACCAAAGGGAGGCTCAGCGCTTGTAAAAACACATAAAAATACAGCCGATTCATGCGCTAAAAATAGCCAAAAAGAGGCACAGCATGTATCTTTGTGGCCCTATCCTGTACTTTATTTTATTGTAAAGTTGTTTTCAAACAGTTGGGCTAAAATAATCATAGGTAATTTGTCTGAAGATGAACGAAGAATTAACACACCACTTCCAAGCATTCAGTTGTATTGTGAATTTTCGTCCATCCAAATTTCCAATGCCTGTTTTTTAACGCCCACGTAAGCTTTCTTGCTGAAAATTATAATCGACCATGAAAGTAGCAGTTGTTGGAGTCACGGGCCTCGTCGGCGGTGTTATGTGCAAAGTTCTAGAAGAACGTCAGTTCCCGGTAACGACCTTTATTCCAGTTGCCTCAGCGCGTTCTGTAGGCAAAATGGTAGCGTTCCGCGGCCAGGAGTATCCCGTGATCAGCATGGCAGACGCCGTAGCAGCGAAACCTGACCTCGCTATTTTTTCCGCTGGAGGGAGCACCTCCAAAGAATGGGCCCCAAAATTTGCCGCTGTCGGCACCACCGTAGTAGACAATTCCTCCGCCTGGCGGATGGACCCTACCAAGAAGCTAGTGGTTCCGGAGGTGAATGGCAACGAACTAACTGCAGCGGATAAAATCATCGCTAACCCCAATTGTTCGACCATTCAAATGGTGGTCGCATTGGCTCCTTTGCAGGAGCGTTACGGCATTAAGCGACTCGTCATTTCTACCTATCAATCCTTCACTGGCACAGGTGTCAAGGCCGTCAAGCAGTACGAACTAGAGGCCAAAGGATATCAACCGGAGGAGGAGGAAATGGCTTATCACCATCCTATCTTTGAGAATTGCCTTCCTCACTGTGATATCTTCCTGGACAACGATTACACCAAAGAGGAAATGAAATTGGTGCACGAAACCCGCAAGATTTTGGGAGACGACCAGATTGGCATCACGGCCACAGCCGTTCGCGTACCTGTGCATGGCGGACATTCCGAATCGGTGAATGTCGAGCTTCGCCAAGCCTTTGATATAGCTGATGTCCGGAAATTACTGAGCAATATGTCTGGCTTGCTGATGGAAGACGATCCAGCAAACAATCGCTATCCCATGCCGATGTTTGCCAAGAACCGGGACGAGGTATTTGTGGGTCGCCTACGGCGCGATGAGTCGGCTGAGAATGCACTAAACATGTGGATCGTTGCCGATAACCTACGCAAAGGGGCCGCTACCAATGCCGTGCAAATCGCTGAAGGCCTCATGGCGAAGAACTTATTGCCTAATCCGGTCAGTGTCTAAATCGGTCATAAAGTCGTTGTTTTGAAATCTTGGGAGTGCTGATTTTTCGGCAGTATAGCCATCTATAGCTTATACAGCAGCCCGGATGCTGCCACGGTGGAGCCTTAGGTCAAGGCCCTTGGGCTACAGATTGGTGGCAGACAAGAGGGCTAATGCGTTGAAAAAGTACTGGTAATTTCCTAATTTTGCTGGCTAACCTCTTCTTAACGACATCCCGTAGATGTTCCTTTCGAAGATACCTGGTATACCGGCCAAGGCCGGAAGATCGTTTAGTACTGTATCACAAAAGCAAACCCGCACAGGACTTATGAGAAACAAGATCGTACTGTGGGGCAATAATGCCCAGGAAGAACGCATACTCGTTGCACTGGAACTAATGACTGATTCGAACAAGGTAAAGGTGCACACTTTTGCCGAAGCAATTGCGACGGATGAGTTTTACCAGCAAATGATGGATCAATGGCGTAATGACGAAGAAGTTGCCTTTCCGGAAGGGCATCAAATCGTCGAACGCGAACTATCTGTAACCGACACCCTTCTCCCTGATGATATCAAGGTAGAACGAAATGACGTCATCCTCAGAGCACAGACTGAGTGGCATTTCGTCGTCCTGTCATCAAAGTTGAGCAAAGCATATCGTTCGGAGCTCATTGAGTTGGAGGAACGCATCGCTAAATTGAAAGACTTCGACGGTGAAACCTGGGAAACCTTAAAGGGCTTCTGGTCGAAAGTTCAAACCCAATTGCGCGATCGGACTTTGCTGCGTGAGCATGGCGATGAATTACGCGAGCGTACGAACAAGGCCTTTGAAGAGCTAAAGTCCTTGCGGAGTAAAATGGAAGACGATTTTCGTCGCACCTCAAAAGACAACATGGAGAACTTCTCCAAAACGCTGGAGGAGATCGAAGATCGGATCAAGGAAAACAAACACTTATCTAAAATATTCGACGACCTGAAAGGCTTGCAGCAGGAACTGCGCAAGATCGACTTCACTCGGGATCACCGGAATAAACTTTGGCAGCGGATCGACCGCGCCTTTAAAGACGTAAAAGAGAAACGCTTCGGCGATCGTGGCTCCGACAGTTCGCCACTAGAACGTATTAACCGCCGTTATGAAGGTTTATTGAACGCCATTGAAAAAATGGAGCGTTCAATTCAACGTGATGAATCTGACCTGGAATTCCAAAAGCGAAAAATCGATCAGAGCGACGGCCAGCTGGAAGCGCAGATCCGTCAGGCGAAGATTCAAATGATCTCACAGCGGATCGAATCTAAGCGAGAGAAGTTGCAGGATATGCTGCAAACGAAGGAAACCTTAGAAGGTCGGATTGAAAAGGAAAAGGAACGTGAAGCCAAGCGAGCAGAGAAACAACGCTTGGCTGACGCCAGAGATGCCGCGAAAGAAAAGATTGCTGAAGAGATTCGTGCCCAAAAGGATGAATTGGACGAGCAGTCCGATAAAATTGAAACGGCCGTAGCAGCAGTCACCGGAGAAGAGGAGGCTCCAGCAGAAGAAACAGCTACCGACGAAGCAGCTGCGAGCGCCACTCCCGAAGGAACTGCCGCAGAAGGAGAAGCACCTGAAGAGGCTTCCGAAGAACCTAGCGAAACAGATGATACTTCGGCCTCCGATACGGAGGAATCCTTGCTCGGTGCAATTGGAGCGACAATTGGCGAATCCTTGGAAGACGTGGTAGATACAGTAAAAGCTGTAGCGGAAGTTGTGGGCCAGCAAATCGAAGAAAAGATCGAAGAGATCAAACAAGATATGGCTGACAAAAAGGATAGTGAGGAGGAAGAATAAGCCCTCTCTTAACCTGAATGCAGCTTTAAAAGCCCCTTGTAGACATCGTCCGCAAGGGGCTTTTCTCTTTTACAGGAGAGGCTAAATCATCGCTACAGCAAAAAAGATGCGTGTTTTCACTATCTACCAGCCCTCCGTAGAATTAAAAAAACATCACTTTTTATTGACACAATAGACTATAAATCAATTATTTATAATATAAAATAGTGCCATTAATTTTCACAAATGAGCATTTTTGTCTTTGATCTAGGGTAGGTATGGTTGCATATTTGTAATGTGATCGGAAGAGATCAAGAGCACGAGAGACAAAAAAGGTTAAAAGCAACCTTTATAAAAATTTGACATGTTCATGGGATTATAATTTGTTGGTGGTGGGGCGTCCCGGCTTCCAAGTCGGGACGAACTACAGCTTTCAACAAAAACTTACCCACTAAAGATAAATACCAAAGAGGTGAGATGCTTCAAAAAGAGAAGCCCACCTAGGGAGGTCATGTTCATGGGATTATAATCAGTTCGTCCAGGTTACAATTTGTGCAGTGGTTATGTGGACAAATTCAAGCGACGACATCCCAATCATCCCTTTTGGTAAGAGCTAGTTTTTATTTTGGATATGTTCATGGGATTATAAGTGAAAAGTCGCATCCGAGTTGGGTGCGACTTTTTTTTATGCGCCTATCAGAAGTATAGTTCCGCCGCCGTGCGAAAGGTATTGGCATGAGCTTCCACTACATATGCCACGCGATCCGAATACCCTCCTCCCATACTCACTGCAACCGGTACATTGAATTCCAGACAAGTTTCAAACACATACCGGTCACGTTCTCGACAATCCTCCATACTTAGCGCCAATCGCCCGAGGCGATCTGTAGCCAGCACATCTACTCCCGACAAATAAAAGGCAATATCAGGCCTCACCTCCTCGAACAAGCGTGGCAAAACTGCCTTCAGCTTCTTCAGGTAGGCCGGCCCTTCCGTTTTATCAGGAAGTCCCACATCCAAATCTGATTCTTCTTTGCGATGTGGAAAGTTTCGTTGCCCGTGCATACTAAAGGTGAATACCCGATCCTCATTAGCAAAAATACTGGCAGTGCCATTACCCTGATGGACATCCAGGTCAATGACCATGATCTGCTGAGCCAGCCCTTCCTGCAGCAAGTAATTGGCGGCGATTGCAATATCATTGAATACGCAAAATCCTTCGCCTCGGTGGGCAAAAGCATGATGAGTGCCGCCTGCGATATTAAGTGACACACCATATTCCTTCGCGAACAACGCACACTGAATTGTTCCCTGGGCAATGTAGCGCCCGCGCTCAACCAGATCCGGGCGCATCGGGAAGCCAATCGCCCGTTCTTCCTTTCGACTAAGCTCTTGGTTCCTTAGTTTATCCCAGTAGCGGGAAGTGTGCGTTAGCAGGATTAGGTCTTCCGCCAGGCGATCGGGAGCGAAGAAATTGTCTTCCTGGACAGTTCCTTCATACAAAAGCTGCTCCGGCAACAATTCGTACTTGACCATAGGAAAGCGATGTCCCTCTGGCAATGCATATTTGTAAATAGAAGAGTAAGCGATCTTTAACATGAGTACCATTATTCGCTAGCTGGAACACTATAGGCCCATTTTTGGTTGTGCACTAACATGCGCCTCCCAATAATCGACAGGATATGTACCTTTGCAGCTGCCCAATAATTATAGCAGGTAAAATAAGTGTTTATGCGATTTCTAGTTTTTATCGGATTAATCCTCTTCACACTCACTTTCCAGGACTGTGGAGCTGGGGTCTCAGATGCTGAGAAAGTAGCTGAATATCAAAGCATCTTAATGTCAAAGCCATGGCGCTATGACGAAGCCGCTATTCTGGAGGCATCAGATTTTTCCCAGATGGCTCCTCACCAAGCAGACGCAATCCGAACAACGACGACCCGGCTGGCAGGTGGTTCAATCAGTTTTATGCCGGATAGCGTGTTGATCTTAACCCTGCATGATGGCAGTCGCGCTGAAGGTATCTGGTTTTTAACGGATGACGCTAAGATGCTGTATATGCAAGCCAGCGCATCCCGTGGTCAACCACAATATGTTCGCGAGATTACTGAAGATCGTGTCTTCCTGGAGAATGATGTGCAGGAAGGTTTCGTTTTTCCTAAGATCCTGATTCCCCGCGTACAAGAATAACTGCCCTTCCTGTTTGGGTGCAGATTGGAATTAATTATTTCATAATACCTGTTTCACGTTTACTTCACACTGTATTGGGAACTTGCATCCCGATAGGATCCCGTGTGGTCCAGACTGACAGTACTGGTAGTCGATAAACTGTCTGCCTATAACTGTGACCTTGGCTCGATCCATTATCAAGTTATTCAACTTGTCCGGGTATGAAGCGTGAACTCGATATTGCCATAATTTCTGATGTCCACCTTGGCACGTATGGTTGCCATGCCAAGGAATTACTCCAATACCTCAAGAGCATCAAGCCAAAAACGCTGATCCTCAACGGTGACTTCATCGATATCTGGCAATTTCGCAAGCGCTATTTTCCCAAAGAGCACATGCTCGTCATTCAGCGCATCCTGCGTATGGCTGCCAAAGGCACCAAGGTGTACTACATCACCGGAAACCACGATGACGCGCTACGGCGCTATTCAGACTTCTCTACTGGCAACATCCATCTACGCGACAAGCTAGTGCTTCAGCTTAAAAATAAGCGCATCTGGATTTTTCACGGTGACATCTTTGATCTGTCGATCAAGTACTCCCCCTTTATCGCCAAACTAGGCGGGAAAGGCTATGACTGGTTAATCCGGTTAAACAGGTTTGCCAACAAGCTCCGTGCGAGCCTGGGCTGGAGTCGGATGTCTTTCGCCAAGCGGATCAAAGACAGTGTCAAAGAAGCGGTCAAATTTATCTCCGACTTTGAAGATACGGCCATCAAACTTGCCGCAGAACAACAATACGACTATGTGATTTGCGGCCATATTCACTGCCCGCAAATGCGCAGGGTGATGCAGGGCGGTCGCTCAGTCACCTATTTAAATGCCGGTGACTGGGTAGAAAACCTTAGTGCGCTCGAATACCAATGGGGTACCTGGTCGATCTATGAATATGACGAACTCGACTTTGCCCCGGTCAGCAAGAAGCTACAAGTCAAAGGGCAGCAACCCGATGAAGAAGAGCAAGAACTCCTCTCTTTTTCCAAGGAATTGGACAATATAGCGCTGTTCGAACGCATCGTTAAGGATAACCCCTCCAAATAGTAGTGGTAATCTTTTCCTTAAGCGATGTGGCTTGCCCGAACGAGTTCAGGTGGTTTACGCCAAGTATAGTATCTTCACGGCCCAAAGATCAACTGCGGCATGATCAAGATTCTCGTCACTGGTGCCAATGGCCAATTGGGAGCTACCTTCGCTCAACTAGCCAAAGAATTCCCAAGCTGGCATTTCTTATTCGCTGATCGGTCACTACTCAACATCGCTGAGCCAGACCAAGTGCTCTCTTTCTTTCAAAAACATACACCACATTATTGCATCAATACAGCTGCCTATACCGCGGTGGACCGGGCCGAAGAGGAGCCTTTAATGGCACATGCTGTGAACGTCGACGGAGCGGCTGCCCTTGCTAGTGCCTGTGCCGACACCGGCACCCATTTATTTCACTATAGCACCGACTATGTGTACCAGGGTGACATCAACCGCCCATTGCGTGAAACGGACCCGACCAGCCCAGTAAGCGTCTACGCACAAAGTAAGCTGGGTGGGGAACAAACCATCCGAGCCATCCTCCCTGATGCGACGATTATCCGTACCTCCTGGGTCTATAGCGAGTATGGCCACAACTTCGTCAAAACCATGCTGCGGCTCGGCAAAGAGCGCGATCAGCTAAATGTAGTATTTGACCAGGTAGGAACCCCTACCTATGCCCTTGATCTGGCAAAGGCTAGTTTAGAGATGATTCGCCAAAAAGAAGAAGGTCAGTGCGAAGAGTCCGCACTGACCGGTATTTTTCATTATAGCAATGAAGGCGTGTGTAGTTGGTATGATTTTGCGCTAGCTATTTTTGAACTGAGTGGCATTAGCTGCAGCGTTCAGCCCATTCCCAGTAGCGCCTACCCCACCCCTGCCCAGCGCCCGCATTACAGTGTGCTGGATAAGGCGAAGATAAAAGCTGCCTTTGGCCTACAGATCCCACATTGGAGAGCCGGCCTCCGGCAGTGCCTTGCCGCCCTTAATCCGTCTTGACTTCACAGGGGTCGATCGGCTCAATGATACACAATAAGGCTTCGAGCAATTCTGCCCGATGCGGCACCAGTACCAGATTGCTCAAAGCATGGTGTGTTACCTGCATCAATTCACCCACCGTAGGCTGATTACTCAGCGTTTGCAAGACAATTGGCGCGATATCGCAATCCAAGCTATCCAATGGGGTAGCGGCATAGTCTGTATGAATGCGCAATACAATTGCCAGATGCAGCCCCGCCGCAAAGAGTGGGTTTTCCAACTGCCCCAGCGAATCTACTGGATTGGTACCAGGCAAACAATCAGCGCCAACCACTTGCGCGCCACGAGTCAGGGAATTAGGGGTCGAACCCGTTCCCGGCAACCAGCGTAACACACAGGCCGCCGCCGAATCGGGAATCATCAAGTGATGGGTCGTTGAACTCCCCATTTGCAAGCCGTCGGCCAGGCCATCCCCATCTAAATCTACGCTCAAGGCATCTTCGATCAGCGGTAAGGTGTTCTTCTCAATCTTCTGGATACATTCGCTGGCGTTTCCGCAATCATCAACCGCTTTAAAAGTTCGCTCAATAAAGCACTGCCAATTGCAGTCGCCTCCTACATGGCGATCAGAATAAGAGATGATAGAAACTGGGTCACAGTTATCTACCGCAGTAGCAAAGCCGGTACTGAGTGTCGTAGTATCACAGGTCACGACGGTGTCTCGCGGACAAGCGATGAGCGGCGCTGTATCGTCTACTACTGTAATGGTCTGCGAGCAGCTAGCCACATTGCTGTGAATATCCCGAACGGTCCAGGTACGCACGATCGTCACCTCTTGTGGGCATAGACCCGGCGTAGGTGAATCGGAACGGTTAATCGATTGGATCAGGCAGTTGTCCTTGGCTTCCAGTTCTCCTGTATCGACAGGATCGAGGGAGTCCTCACAACTTACAGTCGTATTCTTCGGACAAGTAAGCGCAGGAGCTTCTGTATCACGTATGATCACCTGGAAAGAGCAGGCAGCCGTGTTGTTGGCTTCGTCGGTTGCTTTGATGGTCACAGTGGTAGTACCTACAGAAAAAATACTCCCTGAAGGCCCCGAGTTATTGATGACGATATCGCCAGGGGCTGAACAGTTGTCGCTTACATTGAAGAGGTAATTAACCGCTGCTCCGCAAACGCCGGTATCATTTTCCTTATTAATGGTGGCCGGACAGGCGAGCGATGGGATCACATTATCCACTCCATCAGGTAGCACGAGTCGTTGTATTTCCATGCACCCGGCTGCATCTGTAACGGTTACGGTGTACGTTCCGGCGCACAAGCCTGAAATATCTTCGGTTGTTGCACCATTACTCCAGCTAAAGCTGTACGGTTCGGTACCATTAGCCACGTCAATATCCAGAATACCATCGCAAGCGCCAGGGCAGGTCGGTATGGCTTCCGTTCCGGAGATCAGCGGCAGATTAGAGACAAAGCTTCCTGCTTCCAAGAAGACAGCCGAATCATAAATCTTGTCAGACCCATCGGCTACACCGAGGCGGAAGCGGTAGGTTTGGCAGGGCACCAATTCTATGCGAGCGGTCAATACCGTAGTAAAGCCGTCATATTCGATCGAGTTCTGGGTATTGTTGACATAGAAAGCGCTATGCGACAATGAGCCGCAATTACCCGCACTGCCAGCGGAACCCACTACGCCCGGATTCACCGTATTGATCGCCACCGGTGTGCTGGTGGTGCCTGGTACAATAGCGATATTTTCCTTGTCGTAGGTTCCTCCTCCCGGGCGTGGGCCAGAGACAAAAAAGGCAAATACATCATTAAATCGACTGCACACATATTCAGGGTACTCATCAGATGCAAAGACGTACTGAAAGGACACCTCGGTGCCGATAGAGGTCAGGTCGAACTCCAGAATACAGGCATCATTGGTGGCAAATCCTGCCAGGTTAGTTAAGTCAGCATCGCCAGGCCCCAGATTTGGCTGGTTATTAGACGAAGGGCAACTGATCCGGTTACTGCTATTCGGCCCCAGGGCATTGGTCAAACATCCTGAGGTAAGCGCCAATCCATTACCAAGTCCCAAGTTAGTCGTGGCGCCATTTGAGAACGAGCCGGAGCCTCCATCGGGGCAAATGAGGTTTGCTGCCGAAATAGTGACCCCACTGCCACTCAGGCGCTCGGCCATCTGCTCGGCCGTTAGACTACTGTTTAGGATCAACTGAGCCGAAGCACTAAAACTGATACATAAGAAGAAAAGGACACCAAGCAGGCTCGCCTGGTGGATATTAAGGGTTTTCATGGTGTAGTGATATAGGTGAATAAAGGGTTTGCTGTCTTTCGCGTTGATTGGTTTACTCTTCTGATTTAACCATCATGGCGAGATATTCATTCCATTCGGCAACGCCCCAATCGGGTTGCGAGCGCATGTTAATGATTACCTCCACTGTGTTTTCTTCAGCAGTTACATTGAAGCTAACCATCTTATCGGCAAGCGATTCAAAGAAGACCTCCGCTTCGGGCTCAGAACTAAATCCGGCAGCAGAGATATCAATGGTGTAATGGTAATTCAAGTCAGCCTCCGCATCGAGGCTAATGACCTTAGTCTCTGCATCGATAGAAGCCTTGCCACTATCCTGTGCCATCAATGGTTGTGTGCACAACAAAGCAACAAGGACCATCAAAGAGGCCGATAGACGGGAAATGACGCGATCTGCGATCATGATATAAAAGGGTTTAGGTGAACGGCTGCTCATTGGGTTTCTCATGGTTGAGCAACCGGGAAATACATAGTTAATATGTTGGAGGCGGTAATAACTTACCGCATCAGCAGTTACAAATTCTTGAGTCAGGTCGGGTGGGAAGGCAATTCCTGCTTACTTCTGCAGCGACAATCGATCTGGCTGAATCGCCTTTGAGAGTGACTACTACAAAAATAAGCGAAAATCACATATCCCGCCCGTTTTCTATTTTCCCGCCCTACAGACTAGTTCTCCCAGCTAATGACTAGTGCCTTCGCTGCTGGTAATGCCAAGGATTTTCCTAATTGCAATTTTTCACCAGTTAACACATTTGTTGCTGGTTGACCTTCCGGAATGATTTCGGCGAAGCGGCCAAGTTCCAAATCCGCATCCTCTTCATTTTTGTTGAGTACCACCATAATCGTCTGCTCATCATCATAACGGAAGTAGACGTAGGTGCCATTTTGTGGAGCAAAGTGTAGTGTTCTCCCTTGGTGAATCGCACTCGCGCCTTTCCGCCAGTTCAGCAATTGCCGCAGCAAGGCCTGAGTAGCCTGTTGATCCGCCGTCAGCCCTGTTCCAGTCACTGCATTAACTGTATCGCCAGCCCAGCCGCCGGGAAAGTCTGTCCGGATGACACCATGATCCCCCGGAAAGCCCGCATTACTCATCAATATCTCCGTACCGTAATAGAATTGCGGGATGCCACGGGTGGTGGCCAGATAGATCAGGGCTTGGTGCAGCAGATCAGCACGTTCTCCTAAACTGGTGTAAATGCGATCCATATCATGGTTGTCACCGAAGATGAGCAGGTCGATGGGGTTGGCATAAACGAAATCATTGGCCAAAGCTTCATATAGTTTAACCAAACCCATCCCCCATTCTCCTTCCGAATCGGTCAGCGCCTCCACCAACTGGGCTTGCAACGGAAAATCCATCGGACTCCTCAGACAACTGGTATATCCATCCGCATTCACATGCCCCTCCTGCCAGTATGCAACAATCAGTGGATTATAACTCCACTCCTCTCCTACTATGCTGAAATTTGGATATTCCGTCATGATCCGGCAGGTCCATTCGGAGAGGAAGTCCTTGTCTGGATACGGGTAGGTATCTTGTCTGATGCCACCCAGGCCGAGTACCTCCACCCACCAGATATTATTCTGAATCAGGTACTCCGCCATATAGGGGTTGCGCTGATTGAGGTCGGGCATAGTCGGAACAAACCAACCACCCGTCATCAAAGCCTGATCGCCCTTAGCTGCATAGGGATCCTGATTAACGGTACGCCGGTGCGAGGTTTCGCGCAATTGATCTTGAAAATTCAGCCAGTCATCAAAAGGCAGATCTTCCATCCACCAATGGGAGGAGCCACAATGGTTAACCACACCATCAAAGATCAACTTCATCCCCCTCGCACGCGCTTCGTCGGCTAAAGCGACGTAATCATCCATCGTGCCGAAGCGAGGGTCGACCTGGTAGTAATCGGTGATCGCATAGCCGTGATACGACCAGGAAGGCATATCGTTTTCCAATAAAGGGCTTGGCCAAATAGCCGTGTATCCCAAGTCCGCGATATAATCGAGCTGATTGCGAATACCTTGAATATCCCCGCCATGTCGGGCAAAACCGACACTGCGATCAATGGTCGTCTCGCGCATATCAGGCAGGATGTCATTATCCGGATCTCCATTCGCAAAGCGATCCGGCGTAATCAACATGATCACATCTGCGGAAGAAAACCCTTCTAACTGATCGGCTTTACGCTGGCGAGGGCGAAGCTCATATTCGTGGCTATACGCCACTTCGTCGGCCCGCATAAAGTTGATGGTCATTGCTCCCGGTCGGGTAGACGGAGCAATATGCAGATCAATAAACAGGTAATTCTCGCTCTCCGCCAGGTGTATTCGGTCAATACTGACACCGGGATAATCGATGACCGGCTGTGTATTACCAACTTCCGAACCGTGAACAAGTAATTGTAAATGAGGATTTTGCATACCGACCCACCAGTTAGGGGGTTCAACCCGATCGAGCTGAGCGATCAGCGTATACAGGGGTAGGCACACTACTACCCATAGGAGTACTGTGGATTTGTTAAGCATTGTATTCGAATTTTCGTACGACCGAAAATAAGAAGAATCCTGAAATACAGCTAGGAGCGATGTACGCCAAAGGCAGGCCAAAGCTCGTCTTTCGGCGACAAGGCGTATGTTCCAGTGATAGAGGGCCACTTTATTCCAAGCTCGGGATCATCGAACCGGATACCGCCCTCCGCTTCGCGATCGTAGAAATTATCACACTTATAGGCGAATTCTGCCTCTTCACTTAAGACCAGGTAACCATGAGCAAAGCCCCGCGGCACAAAAAGCTGTCGCTTGTTTTCAGCAGAAAGATGGATACCAAACCATTGACCATAGGTAGCAGAATCCGGGCGCAAATCAACAGCCACATCAAAAACTTCACCTTCGATGACCCGCACCAACTTGGCCTGAGCAGAAGTTCCCACCTGATAGTGCAGTCCACGCAAAACGCCATAGGTAGAGCGGGCCTGATTGTCTTGCACAAAATTGGCCGTAATCCCGCCTTTGGCAAAAACCTGCTGGTTATAACTTTCGAAAAAATAACCCCGATCATCTTTCCAAACCTGTGGTTCAAACACCAATAAGTCGGCGATCCCTGTATCGAGAAATGGCATAGAAGACAATTTAGTATTGCTTAGGCGGCGAAGATAAGGAACGTCTGCTTACACTACCGGTTTCACCCGACACGCTTTTGCTCTGCTTCATGCTCGTACTACGCTCTCTAACTCCAACTGTGTCGACAACCAAGCATGTAGCATGTAGCAAAATAAATCCCCGCCCTTATGCATTCTGCCCACCGCCATGCATCTAAAACATAGAAAATGCATCTAACAACATAAAATCTAGCTATGAAGTCAATTGGATTCACCCTATTACTCGCTATGACGCTCCTCCCTGGCCTGCGCTTTTCTCCTAATGTTAGCGGCTGCGTGATCGATGAAAGTGGCGAAGCGCTCATCTACGTCAATGTTCAGGTAGAGGGAACTGACATCGCCACGACTACCGATCTAGACGGTTGTTTTCGTTTAGAAATTCCAGAAGAAGAAGCCCGATTGACCTTTACTTATCTCGGTTTTGAGAGTTTTACAACGACTGTAAAAGCCGGTGACGAGCCCCTAGCAATAACATTAAAGCCACAAGAAGAGGCATTGGAAGAAGTAACGGTAACGTCCTATGCTACCGGCGCACTTGAAGTTCGCGGGCGACGTGCTATGAGCGCAGCAGGCGCTTCTGACTCCTCTGCACCTCCGCCGCCGCCACCTCCGCCCGCAGTGATAGAAGAAGTACCAACACCAGCCGACGCAAGAATCGTTTTTTCGCCAGATACCTATGAAGAAGTAATCGAAGTAAGACCAGCAACCTCCGCCAAGAGAGACGCAAGTCATTCTGGAGCAACTATGAGTATTTCGGAGGACGATATCGCTGATAGCCGCCCGATCGATCCTGTTGCCTATGAAACCAGCGAGGTACTGGAAGATCGTGATGATATCCCCACTACTACTGAAACTGAAAAACCCGATGCCGGCCAGTTGACCGCTGGCGAAGTCAACGACTTCAGCAAATGGGATATGTGGGCAGACATCAGCCAGGAAGACCTGGCTCGACATCGCTCCGAATGGCAGCAATACGCCAACCATCGGTATACCTTGCAATTAACCAATACCGATCACCTTCCTGTAGTGAATGCTGCTATCCAACTGGTAGACGGGCAAGGCAATGTCTTATGGAAGGCCCGTACCGATCACTCTGGCAAAGCAGAGCTATGGGCCCACTTCTTCCAGGAAGTTGACCGGCCTAGTAACGGCCTTGAAATTCGCGGAGAAGCAGCTGGTCAGTCATTCAGACTAACAGACGTCACTCCTTTTGAAGAAGGCATCAACCTGCATCAAGTAGCCGCCCCTTGTAATGACCAACCGGTGGTGGATGTCGCTTTCGTAGTGGATGCTACTGGTTCGATGTCGGATGAAATCCGCTACCTGCAAGCCGAATTACTTGATGTCGTAGAGCGCGTTAAGGACTCCTTACCTGCCAGCGATTTACAATTAGGTAGTGTTTTCTACCGGGACAAAGGAGAAGAGTACCTTACTCGCGTTGATGCTTTCTCCGGCGACCCTTCAGCAACCGTGAACTTCATTCAGGGACAAAGCGCGAATGGCGGCGGCGACACACCGGAAGCGGTGGAAGATGCGCTAACAGATGCTATCGAAACACTAAAGTGGCGCAATAATGCTACTACTCGACTACTATTCCTGGTATTGGACGCTCCGCCTCACCAGGAAGCCGAAGTCATTCAGAAAATGCAAGTACTAACGGCTAAAGCAGCAGCACTCGGCATTCAGATCATCCCGGTTAGTTGCAGCGGTATTGACAAAAGCACCGAGTACTTGATGCGTTGTCTCGCGCTAGCCACCAATGGCACCTATACCTTTCTGACCAACCATAGTGGCATTGGCAATGCGCACATTGAGCCCTCTACAGATAGCTACGATGTCGAACACCTCAATGACCTGATGGTGCGTTTGATCGTGCAATTCAGCAGTCTGGATAGTTGTGAACCGCCCGTTGCCACGACCGATGAGCCGGGTGATGTACTACCTCCCCGCACATTAGGATTTGCGGCAAGCCCCGAGGAAGCTGGCTGGCGGTACTATCCCAACCCTACATCGGGGCCGCTAACCGTAGGCATTGAAAATGAAGGCGGCACCCTCTACCTGGCCGACGCCAATGGTAAACTGTTGCGCCGTTTTGACGAGCCCAATCTGGTTGGCCAACTCGATTTATCGAATTACCCAGCCGGTAGTTATTGGCTGCGCTATGAAGATGATGAAGGAGAATGGTCGCAAGGTCGAGTTTTGGTGCTTCGACGCTAAGCCCTATTATTGATTGAAAAGGCCTCCGATGTTTTTGACGTCGGAGGCCTTTTCAATTCAGGCAACATCAACTGATCCTACTCCAGCCTTTGATGTGTTGATAATGCTTTGTCAGGAATGCACCTAAAGCCCGATGGTGTTCCTTCTCAAATTTGGGGTCATCATCCAAGACACGTTGAGCGATCTCCCGTGCTGCTTGCAGAATGCGGCCATCCTGGGCCAGGTCGGCAATTCGCAGGTGCAACACGCCACTCTGCTGAGTGCCTTCAATGTTACCCGGCCCGCGAAGACGTAAGTCGGCCTCGGCGATTTCGAAGCCATTGGTGGTGCGCACCATAGTAGCGATACGTTCCCGGCTTTCATTACTTAACTTGAAACTCGACATCAGGATACAATACGATTGATCCGCGCCGCGGCCTACCCTACCCCGCAATTGATGCAATTGAGAAAGGCCAAATCGCTCGGTATTTTCGATCACCATCACGCTGGCATTCGGCACATTGACGCCTACTTCAATCACCGTCGTAGCCACCATAATTTGCGTTACTCCTTCTTTGAAGCGTTGCATTTCATACTCTTTTACGTCCGGTTTCATCCGGCCGTGCACCACGCTAATTTGGAACTCTGGAGGCGGGAAATCTTGTAACAACACTTCATAGCCCGCCTCTAGTGCTTGCAAATCCAGCTTTTCGCTCTCTTCGATCAGCGGAAATACAATGTATACCTGCCGCCCCAGCGCAATTTGCTCTTTCATGAAGCCAATCACACGCCGGCGTTGGTGCTCCGTCTTGTGCTGGGTTTCCACTGGTTTGCGCCCGGGGGGCATCTCATCAATAACCGATACGTCGAGATCGCCGTACAAGGTCATAGCCAGTGTTCGTGGTATCGGCGTAGCTGTCATCACCATCACGTGTGGTGGGTAGGGCTCGTTTTTCTTCCAAAGCTTGGCGCGTTGTTTCACCCCAAAGCGATGTTGCTCATCGGTTATTGCCAAGCCCAGGTTTTTGAAAACAACTGGCGGTTCGAGGATCGCATGCGTACCCACCAGGATATGGATATCTCCATTTACCAAACGTTCCAGCAACTCCTTTCGGCGTTTGCCACGAATACTCCCTGTGAGGAGTTCCACAGTCAGGTCCAGGCCTTCTACATACTCACTAATACCTTGAAAATGTTGTTGGGCCAGAATTTCAGTTGGTGCCAGCATGCAAGCCTGAAAGCCATTGTCAATAGCCATTAGCATACTCATCAGGCCGACCATCGTTTTGCCACTCCCGACGTCTCCCTGCAACAGGCGATTCATCTGGACTGGCAGGCCCAGGTCACGGCGAATTTCTCGAAGTACCCGCTTTTGGGCACCCGTCAATTCAAAGGGAAGCTTCTCTTCAAAGAATTGATTGAAGTAGGCGCCGATCTTTTCGAATGCATACCCCTTGATCGCCCCTTTGCGGCGACTGCGCAGCTGCAATAATCGCAATTGGAGCAAAAATAGTTCTTCAAATTTGAGGCGATTGCGCGCTAGTTTGAGTTCTTCCTGGTTTTTCGGAAAATGGATCATCCGCAAGGCATCAAAGCGCTTTGGAAACTTGAACTTGCGTACAATATAGTCTGGAAGCATTTCCGGTACATCCGATGCAATCACCTTCTCAAACAAGGCCTGCATGAGGCGACGGCGGGCGCGGCTGTCAATGCCTTTCTTATTAAGTTTCTCCGTACTCGGATAGACCGGAGCGAAAGTCATCGCTTCCTTCGAATTACGCTGATCGGCAGGCTCCATCTCCGGATGAGAAATATTCAGGCTGCCACGATAATCTGTCACTTTGCCGTAGATCACATACTCTTTCCCGACCACCAGGTTCTTTTCCAACCAGTGGACACCTGAAAACCAAACCAATTCTATGCTCCCGGAAGCATCCCGAAGGCGGCCGGTAAGGCGGCGTTTGCGGCCTTCTCCAACAGCATTGAGGCGCCTCAAAATGCCTTTGAGCTGAACGGTGCCACTATCTGGCATCAAATCGCCAATACGATGAAACTGCGTTTTATCTACATAACGGAATGGGTACTGCATCAACAAGTCGCCCAAGGTAAATATGGACAACTCTTTCTTGAGCATTTCACCCCTCGCAGGGCCAACACCTTTCAGGTATTCGATCGACTGATCAAGTATGCTTTTTCCTCCTACACTCATTCGTCTACAACACTTCGATGGTTCAATACCGCCTAAAAATACAGAATCCGAACTTTTTGGAGTTCTTTTGTGTACATAAGCAGTAGGGCTAGAATAATTATAGGAAATTTGTCCAAAGATGAACAAAGAATTGACAAGCAACTTCCGGTTGTTTCGTGAATTTTCGTTCGCCCAAATGCCCTAGCGCTTATTTTTTAAGCGCCCGCTGGGAATTTGGGTATGCAATCAAACAAAGACAATTCAACATGGAAACGAAGCGACAGCGACAAGTAGCGGAATTGGTAAAGAGAAACTTCAGCATCGTCCTGCAAAGTGAAGGCACCTACGTGTATGGAAGTGAACCCCTGGTAACCGTCACCAGTGTAAAGATGACGCCAGACCTCAGCCTCGCGAAGATCTACCTTAGCATTTGGAACACCGAAAACAAACAAGCCGTTCTGTTGCAATTGGAGGAAGAGCAAGTACGCCTGCGACAGGCACTGGCTCATCGCCTCAAGCGACAGGTCCGCCGTATACCTGACATTGCGATGTACCTTGATGACACCCTGGACGAAATGTTCCGTGTCGACTCACTCTTTGACCGTCTACATGATGAAAATCAAATGGGTAAGGAGGAAGAAGGTGCCGAGTAGGCCAATTCCTAGAGGCTGTAAAAACAGCCTAAGCATTTCATATATATTGCATTGATCAGATGTTACCTTTGCCGGTGTTTTGCAATGAACACCCAACAAGTAACACGACTATGATTCGCGTCATCTTCCTGCTTTCGCTATATTATTGGTCCAATACCCTAATTGCTCAATATGCCGTCCCTTACCTAGGCACTAATGGGCTGTACGGTCTTTCTTCGGTGGAAGGTGAGGTATCAATAGATCCCTCCTACGATTATGTTTGGCATCTTACGTCATCACTCTATCCCGGAGAAGAATGGTTGGAAGCCTACGCGCCCGAGAAAGGCGGCCTCTTTGGGCTCGCAACCATCGATGGAAAAGCTGTCTGTGAGCCCGTCTTTAAACGAAAACCGCTTTTACGGCAATTCTCGCTGGCATCTAACCAGCATAACCGCAGTCAGGACACCTTGACGACCGCAATGGGAAGCACCCATTTTGCCTTGATCAATTGGTCGACGGGGACACATACCGAGCAAGCTTATCCCTATGCTAATATTCTGGAAGGGCCACGAAGACTTCCGATGAATACCTACCAGACCTCCCAGCTTGATTTCCACTTTGACATGGCACGCGTAGCAAAGGGTGCTCTTCAATCCAACTTTATTGATGTTACCGGCCGTGAATTACTGCCGGAGGATGTACTGGATGGTTATCCACTGTCTCACGAGCGACTGGCGGTCCTTGGCAGTAATGGTAAACTCGCACTCTATACGACCGAAGGGCAGAAGTTGACTGACTTCGTATTTGATGAGCTCAACCCAAGCGGCAACTCGTCCTACTTTCTAATTAATACCGACTACTATCATCGCACCAGGCGAAATAGCCGCTTGAAGGGCTTTGTCAATACTGATGGTCAATTCGTCGTCGATACCATTTACCAAGAGCTAATCCCCTGGAACTCGGAATTGCTGATTGCCGAAAAAGACAATGCTTTCGGCCTCATAAACTTTGCTGGAGAAACCGTCTTAGCTTTCGAATACGCCTACCTCAGCCCGGTCGATAGCACTCGACTTATCGCTCAAGCCTCCAATGATCGGTACCGATTTTTGATCGATGAACAAGGTCAATCCTATGGGCCCACCGATCGTTACCAGCGCATCAAACCCCTCTATGGATGTAGTGCACTCGAAGCCCATTTCGACTATGGCCAATGCGATATTCTAAATTTAGATGGGACTGTCAAATTCTCTGACACCATAGGCGGCGTTAATTTCTATCCGCATGAGAACATTTTCAGAACATATCGTCGCGATCCATCCTCAACCGGAAACCAGCTGCATGGGATTCGCAATCAAGACGGATCAACCATCTTACCACTTGCCTATTCATTGATCCGGAGCCTTGCGGATTACAATTATTTCGCGGCCACTACCCCAAGCGGGATTGCGCTGTATGACTCTCTGGGCCAAATCGTGCTTCCTGCTCGCTTTGATGCCATAGAATACGACGACAGGCTCACTTGCTTTTGGGCGCGACCAAACGGCAGTCATTTGTACCAGGCTTACAACAGAAATGGGGATAGAGTGGAACAGCTAGGGGAAAGGCTAAATCACCGCATTGACATACCTTTCCTAGCTAACCAGATTGATGGCCAGAAAGTATTGCAATTAAAGAATGGCAGCACGGTCACGGCAGATGATTTTACGATCTACAATTCTTATCGCACCGGCACCGGAAAGTATATCTTCTATGTTCGGCAAAGCGATGAGCATTACTACTTGCGCGACAGTCTCTTGCAAAATGTAACTCCTTCTGGATTCCGGGTAGCGATGAAAAGTCGCCGTGATGCGGTGAAAGAAGCTGGGTTATTCGCCGTAGAAGACGGCTATCGGTATGGAGTTATTGATACAGAAGGGAATTGGGTGATTCACCCTACAATTCATCAGTATTACATCGTTGCTCCTGATCTAATCTTACAATTACCTCATCCCGAGAACCGGGAAGGCAACGAACATAGTTTAGCTGTTTTTAGTCGACAGGCGGATGGTCGCTTCCAGCAAGGAGACCGCTACTACAATGATGCCATGGAGGAACTGCGCAATGGTTGGATGCGGGTTGGCCTGATAGACCGGGATGCACCTGGCAGGCCCCGCATGCGCTTTGGATACATTGACAGTTTGGGCCACGAGGTCGTCGCACCACAATTTGAGACCCTGGAGCGTACGCCTACCAATTTCATGCTGACCTTCCTAACCGATGAAGCAGGTGAGCGGCAGTACCAGATCATCGACCGCTACGGACGTACCCGCTTTGAAGTTCCTTATACCGAACTCTATGGCGACCACGATCAGCCTAACCAATTTTTCGTCCGTCGCCCCGACGGAAAAATGGGCATGATCGATAGTACGAACCAGGTAATCTTCCCCTTCACTTACGACAATTTGGGTTGGGTAACTGGCCGAGATTGGGGTATGCTACGATTCCAGGACAAGCAAAATGATCAATCTGGTTTGGTGCAGCTCAATGGGGAGGAAATCGCCCGCTTTGAGATCTATGCCTCACAGCAAGCCTGCCACATGCCGGGTTATATCATTATGAAGAGTCGGAACTCCTTACTCGTTGTCCAACCAGATAATAGCGTGCTGGGGCCGTATGAACTCGGCCTCATCAACCACAATACCATGCGGCCAGAATTACTCCTGTGCCGCACCCCTGAGAAGCAGCGGGTTTACCTCAATGTAATCAATGGACGAGTCTATCAGGAATAAGAACTCCAGCTCAGGCTAATCTTGTTCCTGCGCTGACCTGGCAACTGGCGCTACCACACTTGCGAACCAATCCAGCATTCCTTCCTGGTCCACTATGGGCCAGGGCTCAGGATAGCAATCCCGAATACCTTCTCCTTGGAATTCGTCGGAAACGATCAATTCGACATCCTCATTACCGAGGTATTGCAGATCATTGATCAAGCCAACGGCATCTTCATTATTCTGATCCTGGCGAACGTGCAAGACAGAGTTACTTCGTCTCTTTCTACGCGGAATGTAAGCTCGTACTGCTACATCAGCAAGTGGATAAAGTGGTTCATGTATGGACAGCTCGAACAGATAAGGTGAATAGTTGCGATAAGCGTGTGGCACCTCTATGGGCGAGCCGCCCAAGTTGGTATGTAGCTGATACTGCAACCAATTAACTGTCGAGACTTGTTCTTCTTCTTGCGAAGGATTGCACTGCCCTTCCTTGTAATGCCGGAAAAAATCCAATGGGCAATCGTAGAGCACCAACGCACGGGGCTGCAGTTGATAGGCAGAATGACCTGCTGCGCACCATTCGGCAAACTTGAGTGCTCGGGTTCCACCCAGTGAACGACCGGTAAACAACAATTTATCTTTGGGTAGATCATGATCCATGATAGCTTGGCCAATAAATTGATCAAGCTGCAAATAAGCCACGCTGTCAAATAGGAATTCCAGCGGATTAGCGGTGGTAACGAACAGGGTAGCCAATTGACGTTGTGCCGCCGCTCGGTTGAACTGGCGCCGTTCCGTACTCTGACTAGATTCTCGGCCATTAGCGAATAACACCACTACCCCTCTAGGGCGGCCGGAAGGAACATACAGCGTATAGCCAGGAACCAATGCAGGAATTTCGATCTCCGGAGTCAATGGAATTTGCCGGATACTACTAGGCCCTTCATACTGTATTAAAACCGGGCCGGAGCTTCGCCCGCTCGTTGGTATAGCAGAAGCACCAGCGGTGGTGCCAATATATTTCTTATTGCACGCTGGCAAGCAAGCTATAACTAGGAGCACCAATAGGATATGTAGTCTCTTCATAGTGCGTAGGGTTTGTGCGGCTTGGGACTTGCCTAAGATAGGCAATATCCAAGAAAACGCCATACGAAGGCCTTGGAAACTACGATTTCCTAAGCCCCAGCACAAGACATACAACCTGCTGTATAACAATCACTTAACCAAATAATACTCAGACCTTTTGGCGTTTTCCGTACGAACAGAACTTTGTACTTAGTCGCATCCTGCCTTTTGATTACTAATGGAAAAATTGATCTTCCTGGTGATCGAACAACAGCACTTTACTTCCACCAGTATGGAAGAGTTATCACTAATACGCTATTTTTAGGGGGAGGCCTACTTATATGTTATGAAAA
>SPJK01044145.1_pt1 | contig 31234 bp, 31 predicted proteins | sample 3741771 | NCBI WGS metagenome assembly SPJK01 (sample SAMN10925997, study PRJNA522277) | cold seep metagenome | isolation source: Elba SIP-enriched marine methane seep metagenome, extraction at timepoint T2 | place: Italy: coast of Elba, Mediterranean Sea
AGAAGAAACGCGGTGAAAAGGCTTGCGACAGCAGGCACGTCGCACTCGCATATCGCGCCGGCACATAACTCTCGCCAGCGACGACAGCTTCGATTTCGACTTTCAGGTCGCGATATTGCCCTGCTCGATCCATCTCGGCGCCTTTCTTTCGACAAGCGCTGCATATCGGATGGCACGCGCGAAAGCACAAGATAGCAATGGACGAGAGTAAAACGCTCTGAAATAGTTCCAGTGGGAATGGAGGGATTTGCGTGGATCCGGGCAGACTGTTCAAAAGCATAGCGATGGTGGTGCTCGCATCTGTGCTTTTGTTTCCTTTGGCTGGCGCGCAGGAACCACATTCGGAATCGGCACCCAATTTCGAACTGGAAGACTTTGACCCTGAAATCATGCGGGTCGATGACGCTCGTCTGCAACGCGCAATGGACGCGTTTGAAGCCGACTCGGCTTTGCAACGCGAACGGCCGGAATGGGAACCGGAAGTCCAGGCCTTTGAACCCCGGGAGAATCGCTCCGGACCCAATCCGATTGCGCAGGCGATTGCCGCTTTTTTCAACGCGATTGGGCCACTGCTCGGCTACTTGCTCCTGATCGCCATCGCCCTCGCAATCCTGGCCGGGCTGTACATGGTATTTGGCGAATCCATTACCTTGCGCGGCCGCCAGAAAGAGAAGAAGGCCGAGGCGGATATCTCGATCGTTCCAGATCTTCGTCCCGAAGAAGCGCGCGCACATGCGTTGCTTGAAGATGCGGATCGTCTGGCCGCAGAAGGTCGCTTCGCCGAGGCCGTTCACCTGCTCCTGTTCCGCTCGATCGACGACATCCAGGAGAAACGCTCCGGCATCATTGGCCGCTCGCTGACCGCCCGCGAAATCGGCGCGCTGGGCATCCTGCCAGACGCAGTACGCGGTGCCTTGTCGCCAATCATCCGTATCGTCGAGCGCAGCTTCTTTGGCGGCCGGGATGTCGACGAGACAGGCTGGCAGGAAGCGCGCGCCTCATATGAGACATTTGCATTCGGCGAGGCGTGGGCATGAGCGAGCGTCTGCCGCAGGACAGCAATCCTTTCTCCGCCCTGACGTCGGCGATCATGATCGGGGTTGGTCTTCTCGCCTTCATCGCAATCTTCGCCCTGCTTGCCTGGTCGCCGGACCTTGCCAGCAAAAATCGCGCGGGCCAGCATCCCTATTCCAATTCCGCCCTCGGATATGCCGGCCTGGTCAAGCTACTGGAAGCGGACGGTCAGACGGTGACTGTTTCGCGCCTCGCCAGCTCGCTTGAGTACTCAGACGGCTTGCTGGTCCTGACGATACCGCGTCATGGCATGAGCCGCGCTCCGGAATTCGATCTGGAGAGCGTGTCAGAGCCGGCGCTCTATATCCTGCCGAAATGGTCTGGCTTTGCCGACCGCGAGAAACCCAGCTGGCAGAAAGACACCGACCTACTGGACCGCGAGAGCGTGGCATCCATCGCGCAGGCCTTTGATTCCGACATGAAGATCTGGCGCTTGCGCAATCCGGGACGAGTGCGCACGCCGTTCGGATCGCAGCGGCCGACATTCGAAAACCAGATGCAAGTGCTGGAATCCGACAGCCTGGAATCGATTATCTCGACCCCGGGCGGAGCGCTGCTGGCCAAGGTGCCGGGCAGGGACGTCTACATTCTGAGCGATCCTGATCTCGTCAACACGTTTGGCCTGGCGCGGTCTGAGAACGCGCGCATGGCGCTCGGTCTGGTGGATTGGCTGAAATACTATCCCGGGCAAACAGTAACATTCGATGCCACCATTCACGGCTTTGAGCGCTCGGAAAGCCTGCTGCGCGCGATCTTTGACGTACCCTTCCTCGGCGCGACCATGATCGCCCTGGCGACCATACTGCTGATCACCTGGGGCGCGTTCATCCGATTTGGCCCGCCGACCCGCGAGGATCGTATCTTCGCCTTCGGCAAGAAAGCCTTGGCAGAAAGCTCGGCCGGCCTGGTCTCCATGGCGCGGCGGGAGAGCCAGATGGCACCGGGCTACGCACAGACTGTGCAGCGCGACCTGACGAAGCGCCTTGGCTTGCCGCCGCACACCTCGCCTGAGGATTTCGCGCAAACCGCGGACCGGATTGCCAAGCAAAAAGACCTGTCCAGCAATTGGAGCCAGCAAAAGCAGCAGCTGGACGCGCCGACGGCTGGACGCAATGATTTACGAGACAAGGCCCTCGCCCTGTGGCGCTGGCGCAAGGAGATGAGTGATGGAAATTAACGCAATCAAGCAGCTCGCCGATCAGATCAGGAGCGAGGTGGGCAAGGCCGTGATTGGCCAGGATGACACGGTCGATCTGATGTTGACGGCCTTGTTCTCAGGCGGTCACATTCTGCTCGAAGGCCCGCCGGGAACCGCCAAGACCTTGCTGACTCAGTGCTTCGCAGCCGCCATCAAATTGGATTTCGGACGCATTCAGTTCACCCCGGACCTGATGCCGGGCGATGTCCTCGGCACCAATCTGTTCAACTTCTCGACCAGCGAGTTCACGCTGACCAAGGGGCCGATCTTCACCGACATACTCCTGGCCGATGAAATCAACCGGACCCCACCGAAAACGCAGGCCGCTTTGCTGGAAGCCATGCAGGAACGCAAAGTTACGATTGATGGCGAGACGCATGTTCTGAATGACCGGTTCACCGTCATCGCGACCCAGAATCCGATTGAACAGCAAGGCACCTACCCTCTGCCGGAAGCGCAGCTCGACCGCTTCCTGTTCAAACATGTGCTCGCCTTCCCAAGCCGCGACGAAGAGCTCGCTATCGTTTCAGGGCATGGCAATCGCACTGGTATGAAGACTGCCGAAGCCTTCGGAGTCGCCTCCGTCGTGACGCCAGAATCACTCGCCGACGCTGTCACATCGGTCGGGCAAGTGCGGGTGCAGGAAGATGTGGTCGAGTACATTGTCGATATTGTCCGCGCCGCGCGTGAGACCCCTGCCCTCGCCCATGGCGCCAGCCCGCGCGCGGCCGCCGCCATCGCTGCTGCAACCCGCGCCCGCGCCGCCCTGGACGGACGCGACTATGTCGTTCCGGATGATGTGAAAATCTTGTCTCTGCCCGCCCTTCGTCACCGGGTTATCCTGTCGCCGGCCGCGGAGATCGAGGGGCGGACAACCGACGACACGCTGGCCGAGATTATCGAACAGACCGCGGCGCCGCGTTGAGGAGGAAGACGCCGTGATCGCCCCTACCCTCCGCGCCATCTGGCTGATGTTGCTGGGCCTCCCGGTTCTGCTGCTGGTGGCTGTGTCAGCGCCAGGCCTGTGGGTGATTTCCGGTGGCTGGATTGCGATCATTTTCGGCGCCATGCTGGTCGATATCGCCCTCGCCCCGAGGCTCGGCGCTGTATCGGTGGAAGTGGATGCCCCGCCGGTGCTTTACATGAACAGCGAGGACGAGGTCTCGATCAAGGTCACCGCGATGCACGGACCCTTGCCACAGCGGGTCAATGCGCTGCTGGAGACAAATGATCATATTGCCGCGCCGAATGCCGCGATCCTGAAAGGTTGGATTGGGCGCAGTCACACGCTGGTGCGGACCCTGAAGCCGGTACGGCGTGGAAACGGTGAGCTCAAGCGCCTCTGGCTCGACTGGACCGGGCCGCTCGGGCTCGCCCGGGTGAAACGGGTGGAAGAGCTGGCGCTCGAAATCCCGGTCACCCCGAACACGCGCTGGGTCCAGGAAGAGGCCGTGCGCCTGTACACGCGAGACGCTGATTTCGGCATCAAGATGCAGCTTGAGCGCGGCGATGGGTCGGAGTTTGATGCCCTGCGCGAGTTTTCCACCGGCATGGACCGGCGTGCGATCGACTGGAAACATTCGGCGCGCCATCGCCAGCTCCTGGCCAAGGAGTTCCGCACCGAGCGCAATCACAATATCGTCTTTGCCTTCGATACCGGACGCCTGATGTGCGAACCGCTGGGCGGGGTGCCGAAGATTGACCGCGCCATCAATGCGGCGCTGCTGCTCGCCTATGTCTCGCTGCGCTCTGGCGACAAGACGGCTTTGTTCGGATTTGATGCGACGCCGACCGTGACCAGCAATGTGCTGAGCGGGGTCGGCGCCTTCCCGCATATGCAGCAACTCGCCGCCAAGCTCGACTATTCGGTCGAGGAAGCCAATTACACGCTGGCGCTGACCTCGCTGGCCTCCCGGCTGGAGCGGCGCAGCCTGATTGTCCTGTTCACCGATTTTGTCGACACGATTTCTGCCGAGCTGATGTTGGAAAACGTCAAGCGCCTGATGGACCGCCACCTCATCATCTTCGCCTGTTTCGAGGATGAGCAACTGGCCGAGATGATCGACGCCGAGCCGCGCACGGCGGACCTCGTATCGCGCGCGGTGATTGCCGATGGCTTGCTGAAAGAGCGCGAACTGGTCCTGCGAAAGCTCGAACATCTCGGCGTCCAGGTCATCCAGACCCGCCCGGAGCGGTTCAGCGCTGATCTCGTTTCGCGCTATCTCGACATCAAGCGGAGGGAGATGCTGTGAGCGATCGGGTGATGAAATCCTACCGCTTCCGCGAAGAACGTGAAGCCGACTGGAAACAGCTTGAACAAATCATTCAGCGGGCTGAATCGCGCGGCGTTTCTGGCCTGTCGGACCAGGACATGGAACGCCTGCCCGGCCTGTACCGCCAGGCCGTGTCGTCGCTCTCGGTGGCCCGCACCATCTCGCTCGACCAGAATGTGGTCGCCTATCTCGAGACGCTCTGTGCCCGCGCTTATTTCTTCGTCTATGGCACCCGGTCGCGGATGAGCGAGCGCATCGCGCAATTCTTCGCCCGCGACTGGGCGGCTGCGGTGAGCGCCGCGCGCGGACCGACCTTGCTGGCCTTTCTCTGCCTGTTCGGCGGGGCCCTGCTCGCTTTCTTCCTGACCCTGAACGACAATGAATGGTACTGGACCTTCCATGGCGGCTGGGATTCGCGCAATCCGAACGCCACCTATGATGAGCTCCGGGCGACGCTGTACGAGACCGATCGAAACATTGTCGACATGCTCGGCGCTTTTGCGGCACAGCTCTTCTCGCACAATAGCGGGATTGCCATCTTCGCCTTCGCGCTGGGCTTTGCTTTCGGCATCCCGACAGCGGTCCTGCTGATCTATAATGGTGTCTATCTTGGCAGTTTTTATGCTGTGTTCTGGCAGAAGGGGTTGGCTTACGAGCTCACCGGCTGGCTGCTCATCCATGGGGTCACGGAACTGTTCGCGGTCATTCTCGCCGGCGCTGCCGGCTTCATGATTGGCGGTGCCGTCGCCTTTCCCGGACGCAAGCCGCGCATGCAATCCATGCGCGAAGCCGGCGAGAAAGCCGCGATGGTGATCATTGGCGCGGTCGTGATGCTGTTCATCGCCGCCCTGCTCGAAGGCTTTGGGCGCCAGCTGATCAATAGCGACACCATCCGCTACACGATTGCCGGCTCAAGCCTGATCTTCTGGCTTGGCTATTTCTATCTGCCGCGCCGCACGGTGGGGGATCGCCGTGACTGAAGCCGCCATTCCGCCGCCTAACATTGTCGAAGAAGGCAAACGCCGCCGCGCCCGGATACGGGCGCGCGCAGCCGAAGAGAAGCGCGTTCGCACCCTGGTGACGCCTGAGGGAGCGGCGCTGAACCTCAAGATCTCCACCTTCGGGGAGCGGTTGGGCGCCTTCATCCTCGATGTGTCCCTGCAATTCATCATCATGTTCTCGATCATTTTCGCGATCGCGTTCATTGCCGGCGCCTTCGACTTCAATGGCTGGCAGATCGCCTGGGCGGTGGCCATGGTGCTGATTTTCTTCGTCCGCAATTTCTATTTCATCTTCTTCGAAATCGGGCGCAAAGCCGCGACGCCGGGCAAGCGCGCACTGGGCCTCAGGGTCGCCGATCGCCAGGGCGGGCGCCTGACCGCAAATGCCGTGATCGCCCGCAATTTCATGCGCGAATTGGAATTCTTTCTGCCGCTTTCTGTCCTGTTCAGCTTCGGAGCGGAGGGCGTGGCCGGCTGGGTCAACTGGCTGCTGCTCATCTGGTGCGGAATCTTCGTCCTGTTCCCGCTATTCAACAAGGACAAGCTCCGCATTGGCGACCTCGTCGCCGGGACCATGGTGATCCATGCGCCGAAAGTGCAGTTGCTGGATGACATCGCCTCCGCCGCGCCAACGCGCGACACGGCCAGCACGATCGTGTTCACGCCGGCCCAACTCGAAGTCTATGGCATTCACGAACTGCACGTCCTGGAAGACGTTCTGCGCCAGTCGACACCAGAGATCAAACGCAATGTCGCCAACCGGATCGCGACCAAGATTGGTTATACACCGCAGGCCGGGGAGACCGATATTACCTTCCTCGAAGCCTTTTATGCCGGTCTGCGTCGCCATCTGGAGCAGCGCATGCTGTTCGGGCAGCGCAAGGAAGACAAATATGATCAGCGCTAGCCAAGGCGCAGGGGCTCAACTATTGGTCTGGATATTGCACCCCTGAAACCCGAATAATCGATTGTAACGGCAGGTATTATGCACCTCACTCCTCGAGTTCTTGTCAGCGGCGGCGCTGGATTCATTGGCAGTCACTTGTGTGATCGGCTGATCGAAAAAGGCTATGAAGTCCTTTGTGTCGACAATTTCTTCACCGGCACGCGCGCCAATATCGTCCATTTGCTGGACTCGAAATCGTTCGAGCTGATGCGTCATGATGTGACCTTCCCGCTCTTTGTCGAGGTCGATCAGATCTACAATATGGCCTGCCCAGCAAGCCCGATTCACTACCAGTTCGACCCGGTTCAGACGACCAAGACGTCTGTGCATGGCGCGATCAATATGCTCGGCCTCGCCAAGCGCACCAAGGCCCGCATTCTGCAGGCCTCGACCTCCGAAGTGTATGGCGATCCAAGCGTGCATCCTCAGGAAGAGAGCTATTGGGGCAACGTCAACCCGATCGGCCCGCGCTCTTGCTATGATGAAGGCAAACGCTGCGCCGAGACGCTGTTCTTTGACTATTACCGCCAACACAATCTCGACATCAAAGTTGCGCGTATCTTCAACACCTATGGCCCGCGCATGCATCCCAATGATGGCCGCGTGGTCTCCAATTTCATCGTCCAGGCCCTGAAGGGCGAAGACATTACCCTGTATGGCGACGGCCAGCAGACGCGAAGTTTCTGCTATGTCGATGACCTGGTCGATGGGCTGATCCGCCTGATGGAAAGCCCGGACGGCGTCACCGGCCCGATCAATCTCGGCAATCCGGGTGAGTTTACGATCAAGGAACTGGCCGAGAACGTCATCGATCTCACCGGGTCAAAGTCGAAAATGGTCAACAAGCCGCTGCCGCAGGACGATCCGCGCCAGCGCCAGCCCGACATTACGCGGGCCAAGACGCAGCTCGACTGGACGCCTGACATCGCCTTGCGCGACGGGCTGACAAAGACCATCGCCTATTTCGACTCTCTGTTGAAAGAGCAGGCCTAGCCGCGCTCCCAGCGATCCGCTGAAACCGTTACGGCGTGGTCAGCATCCTTCTTGACCACGAGGTCCGCATGCGCCCGCAAGGGCAGGATGTGGTTTTCCAGATTCGGCAGATTGATCGCGGCCCAAACCGATTTGGCAAATGCGATCAGCTCGTCTTCCGTCATGTGCCGGAACTGCGCGTAAAAGCTGGTCGGATCGTGCTCGGCCGCGTGCCAGAAGCGGAGGAACCGCTCCAGGAACCAGCCCTCAATATGCGCCAGCTCGGCATCGAGATAGATCAACAGATCGGGCTCGTGCGGCACGGCCTCAGCAGCGGCGCGAGGTTCGAACCCCAGGCCTTCCAGGATGAGAATGTCCGGATCATCAATGGTCCGCGTCAGGGCTGGGTCCGGATCGAAGGTGATGTGACTATAGCCCGGAAAATCCGTTGCTGTGGTGCGCACCGACTCAATCGCCGCCCGCATCGCGTCGCGGTCATAGGTTTCCGGAAAGCCCTCTCGCTGAAACAGACCCTGCTCGCGCAAATAGTCGGTTGGAAACAGGAACCCATCGGTTGCAACCGTGTCCACGACCAAAGCCGGTTCCAGGGCCTGCTCGAGATGCCGCGCCAGCGTGCTCTTTCCGGAGGCGACAGACCCGGTAAGCGCAATGACCATGTCCGGCCGATCGGTCTTGATCTCGCGAAGGCGGTCAGCGACCGCTTCAATGCCAACCGTCATCGGATAATCTGGTGTCGCCATCAATGCCTCCGCGCTGTGCGGGCGCATCTAAGCAGAGCTGTCAGGGCGTGCCAAGAAAGCGCTCCAGCTGGCTCATGAAGTCTTCGAACTGATCATGGTGCAGCCAGTGCCCGGCCTCTTCAATCAGGCTCACCGTGGCGTTCTGGAATGGCGCGGCCCGGCCATCTTCGGCCGGATTGGAGGCCCAGCTATTGGCGCCATAGACGAGCCAGGTCGGGCAGGTAATCTGCGTCCACAGGTGCACAAAATCTTCGTGCGTAATATCGGAGGGGGACCGCCCCAGCCCGGCCGGATCATAGGCCCAGCTGACGGTGCCGTCGGCATTCGTCTTCACCCCGGTTTCGGTCAGGTGGTGAATGAGGTCATCTGGAAGGTGCGTGAACGCGGCTTGCATTCGCGCCTTGGCGACATCGAGATTCTCCATGACCCGCGCAGACCGACCGGAGAGCTGGCGGCGCTGATCGACCCAGTTGGTCAGCCGATCTGTCACCGATTGCGCCTTGCGCTCAGCCAGCATCTTGGGCGACGGGCCGAGGCCTTCAATCGAGACCAGCTTTTCAATCTGGTTCGGATACAGGCCCGCATAGCGCAATGTGATGTTCCCGCCGAGCGAGTGCCCCATCAGGGTGAATCGGCTGAGCCCCAGATGGTCGACCAGACTGGCGAGATCAAAGACATGGTCCATGACGCCATAATCGCCATCGCTGACCCAGTCGCTTTCGCCATGGCCGCGCAAGTCATGCGCGAAGACGCGATAGGTCTGGCTGAGCCGGGCCGCAACCGCGTCCCAGCTGCGCTTCTGGTCACGCCCGCCATGGACGAGCAGCAAAGGCGGCGCGCTTGCATCGCCCCACTCAGCATAGGCGAGACTCAGGCGTTGCGACGAAAAGCGGTCGGTTCGTTTGGGAGCAGTCATGCCGGTTAGCTAGTGTCTCCGGCGCGCAATGGCGACCCCTGCTGCCGGGGAAACCTTGCAAGTCGTGTCCGGGCTTGCCACATGGCCGCCTTCCTTTCTATGGAGAGCGTGATGACGCCGACCAATGTGCCGCTTGATGATTTTGTTGCCGGATTCAGCCCGCAGGGCTTGCCCGTGCGTGGACGGGTGATCCGTCTGTCCGAGCAGAGCATCTCACCGATCCTCAAGCGACACGCCTATCCTGATCATCTGGCGGAGATCCTGGGCGAGGCAGTGATGCTGTCGGCGCTGGTCGGCTCCGGCATGAAATTCCAGGGTAAGGTGATGGCGCAGGCCGAAGGCGATGGCCCGGTCTCCATGCTGGTCGGCGAATATACGAAAGCTGGCGGTTTGCGCGGTTATGCCCGACACGAACCCGAGCGCTGGGCCTGGCTCGACAAGGTCAATAAAGGCGAGAAGCCGCACATGCCGCAACTCTTCGGCGCGACCGGACGGCTTGGCTTGATCATCGTCTATGACAATACTGAGATGAAGCCCTATCAGGGCATTGTCCCACTGGCGAAAGGCTCTCTGGCCGAGTGCGCACAGGATTATTTCCGTCGCTCCGAGCAGGTCGATACGCTGCTGCGCCTCGCGGTGCACAAGGATGAGAACGGCAATTGGCGGGCCGGCGGCATGATGATCCAGAAGATCGCGGGCGACGACGCCCGCGGCGACACGGATGACGGCTGGCGCGAAGCTGAAGCGCTGTTTTCAACGCTCACCGAAGAAGAACTGACGGACCCGGCCGTGCCAGCCCCGGACCTGGTCTACCGCCTGTTCCATGAAGGCGGTGTGGCGATGGATACTGATGCCCAGGCGCTGGACGATGTCTGTACGTGCAGCCGCGAACGCCTGGTCGGGACGCTGCAGGGCATGGCAGATGAGAGCCTGCGCGAAATGGTTGAACCGGATGGCACGCTGCAGGTCGACTGCCAATTCTGCTCGCGGGCCTATACGATCCCGATCGAAGAAGTGACGAGCGCTGCGAACTAGGCGGCGCTCAGCCACGCTCTGGTTAGAATAGCTACACCAAAAAATACCATACAAACTCAAGAGCTTTGTGCTAAGCCCCGGATATGGAGGTGGATCACATGACAGACAGTCCTGCGCTCAAACTGGATGGGTTTTTGCCTTATCGTCTCTCAGTCTTGTCGAACGCGGTTTCGAGCAAGATTGCCGCGATATATGAGCGCGAATTCGAATTGTCTGTCTGGCAATGGCGCATCATCGCCGTCCTCGGCGAGCGTGAAGGTTTGACCAGCACTGAAGTGGCGCAGCGCACGCTGATGGACAAGCCGACCGTCAGTCGCGCCGCCGCGAGCCTGATCGAGCGTGGTATCCTGGAACGTCATATCGATGCCGATGATCGCCGCAGAGCCCCGATGCGGCTGACCGAAGAGGGTCAGGCCATCTATGCTGCGGTCATTCCACGCGCGCTGGAAAACGAACGTGAGCTACTCGACGCCCTGACAGCAGACGAAGCCGAGACGCTGCACGCGTTGCTTAGCCGACTGTCCATGGTCGTCTCTCCGGACAACCCGCTATGGGGCGACGCCTAAGCCTGCAAGGAGACACGCATGTCAAACCCGCTGATGGACGCCATTTTTTCGGGAATCACATCGCAGCGGCCTGAGTTCAAGAATGCGCGGAAAACCTGGACCGAAACCCTGGAGCCGGCACTCACAGCCCGGGAAACCGAACGCAAGGCGACGATTTCAAAAGCGCGCAAGCGCACTATTGGCACGGCCCTGATTGTCGGCGCATTCGCCTTGATCGCCCTGTTCGCCACGCGGGGTGGTGGCACCATGTTCATCCTCATCGCCTCTGCGGCGATCACCGCCATCGCCAGCGGCGCGGCCTGGATTCCACTGTTCGCGATGAAATCAGAGACCAAGCAGCTGGTCGTCGGGTCCGCCGCTGAGGCTTTCGGCTTCAAGTAGGAAACCCTGCATCCAGATGTCGACGGTGTCGCTGACTGGAAGAGCGCGGGCGCGTGGATCAAGGCGCAATCTTCAAACCAGTCCGCCGCGAAACTGTTTGGCGGTGCGAGTGACGATCCGGCGCCGACACCGGCCTTTGAAGTGCTCAAGGCATCTCGCCTGCTGCCCAGCTATGACAGCCGCAAATTCGAAGACCTGATCGAAGGCGATCGCGCTGAGTCGCATTTCTCCCTGGTCGAGTGCAAACTCACCGAACAGCGGGGCTCAGGCAAGAATCGCCGGACCGTGACGACGTTTCAGGGCTTGCTGTTCCACATCGAATACCCGGAGCGCTTTCTCGGACGGACCCTGATCGCACGGCAGGGCTGGTGGAAAGGCTTCTTTGGCGACAAGGAGCTCCAGAAAGTCGACCTGGTTGCGAAAGAGCTCGAAGACAATTTCACCATCTACTCCAATGATCAGGTCGAGGCGCGGGCGCTGCTGACGCCGGACCGGATGGAGCGGCTGATTGCCCTGGAGCGCCATTTCAAAGGCGGCAAACTTCGCGGCATCTTCGAAGGCGACCACCTGACCCTGGCGCTCGAAGCCGATGATCAGTTCGAAGCCGGCTCAATCTGGAAACCACTGGTCGACCCGGAGCGCTATATCACGGCGCTGACGGAAATTGGCCTGGTCTGCGATGTGATTGACGGCTTCCTTACCCGCGAATGGGTGAAGGACAAACTCTAGGCAGATACCCGATCCGCGAAGCGCGCGTCGCCGCCGACCTTGTTGAGGACGGCGCCGATGACATTTCCACCGCGGGCCAGAAGATCCCGCCGCGCCATGTCGACCATTTCAGGACTGGTACGATCCGCCTCGACGACGAGGATGATGGCATCGGCCTGATCAATCATCGAGAAGGCCGCGGTTGAGCGCTCCAGAGACGGTGCGTCGACAACCACCCAATCCGCAATCTTGCGAACGGCAGACCACCAGGCCGGGCTGGACTGTAGCTTCACTTTCTGCCCCGCATTCAGGCGCTCATTGCGAAAGCGCGTGATCAGCAATGGCAGGCCATCAATATCATGCGCTGTCAGCAGCTTGTTCTGTTTCACATCAACCAGGCGCGGCGACACCGAATAGATCGGGTCCTGGCGCAGTGAAGCATCATAGGCGCGGCCCGGCCGCCCGATGTCGCGCGCAAATCGACGCTCGAAACCGCGAAAGACCGGATTCTGTTGCAAGTCGAGATCAACCAGCCAGGCCTGCGTCTCTGACCGGCGCGCTGCCAGGCAGGCAAAGCTCGAGGCCACGCTGGTCGTACCTTCGCCGGTCTGGGCCGAAACGAACAGGATCACCCGCCCGCCTTCGCCCGTCGTCGGCATACGCGTCGCGGTTCGCCAGATCGGCTCAAGGTCTTCGCGAAGATCGCGCATGGGCGGGCAGGCCTTCAGTCTACACCGGCGAGCCCTAGCATGATCTTGGTTAACGGGGGTTTGCTGGCCTTTAACCCTTATGCGCGGCCGACTGTTGCCAATACAGGCATATGCGTCGTGCGCTGCAAGGCGCCAGCCGTCGGGAACCCGCGCATGGACCGGGCGCGCAACGTCCCGGCAATCAAGGCGGCGAGCGCGGCAAGAAATGCGGCAAGGAATGCGAAGGGAAGTTTCAGACTTTGCCCCCGCAGCGGCAATGTCGCTGGCTCCGTGATCTTGATGCTGTCTGCTGATGGCGCCGGCAGATCTTGCGAGCCGCCCTGTTGCTCGCCTTGTGTGCCGAGCGCGCGCAGGCTGGCTTCCGCGAGGTCGCGGTCACGTAGCAGCGCGGTCCATTCCAGTTCCAGTCCGGTGAAGCGATTGAGCTTGCCCTCCACCGCCTCAAACTGGCGCGTCAGTTCTGCAATTTGTTGCACCAGCGCATCGCGCTCAGCTTCCAGAGCAAAGCGCGTAGCTTCGAGCGATTGATAAGTCGGGTTCGGCCCCCGCCGCAAGGTTTCAGTCGGTCCTTCACCCGCTTCCATGGCGGCGCGCAGATCAGAAATCTGGCGCTCGATCGCCTGCACCCGGCGACTCTCCGGTGTATAAGTCGCGAGCGCTTCAGTCCGTCGGCTTTCCAGCTCGCGCAAGCGCAATGCGCCGGTATCCTCGATATAGAGATCCTGCTGGGCTGATGTATCGCCCAATTGGCGGCGCGTCCGGGCGAGCTCTGCAGCAACCGCCTTCTGGCGCGCCTGAGCCGCGGACAATTCGCTCGAAATCACCGCGTGCAAGCCCTGGGCGGTAGAACGCTCGCTGGCAAAATCGCGAATGGAGTGCGTGCTGAGAAAGGCGCGGATCGCGTCTTGAGCTGCGAGCAGATTGCCTTCGATCCGCTTGCGCTCGGCACCTGCCTCGCTCACCGGTCGATTGCCAAAAAGTTCAGCGCGGCGCTGCAGATAAACCGCCATCGCGGCGTTCAGGAGTTCTGCTGCCGTGCCGGGATCATCATGCCGGACGGCCAGTTGAATAACGTTCGAACCGGGCGCTGCCTCGACCGAAAACGACCGGCGAAACGCATCAACGCCTTGCTGGAAGTATACCCGCTCAATTGCGTCCCGCTGACTGGAGGGTGCCTGACGATTGGCGCGTTCCTGGGCTTCCGTCAGGCCCGGGAAAATGCGCGAGAATGGAAAACGCGAAAGGGTCCGTTCCGCGACCAGGCGGGTCCGCAAAATCTGCGCTTCGCCCTGCACCTGTTCCTGTATGCCGAGGCCTGAGACACCGGCACTGCGAACTTCATCGCCGGCCGTGACATAGAGCGACGAGCGCGACTCAAATTGCGTCGGCATTTGCAGCGCGAAGAGCAGGCCCACAGCGAGGACCGGCAGCGCAGCCAGGATCATGGTCCATTTTGAACGCCAGAGCTGGACCAGAAAATCAGACATGCTGAGCCGAGGCCGGACCGGCACATAGCCGGCGTCCGCCTGAACGACCCCTCTGGGTCCCCAGTCAGCACTGTCGGTCATCCGCGAGGGCTCCGAACTCGGTTTCAGTCCCGTTCTTATTACCCGATTGATACTTCCTTAAACATTAACACAGACGCTTTGGTCTGCTTATTTCACCCCAGATGACCGCCATGAATCGCCTGCTTTGCCTTGCCTTGATTCCGCTGCTCGCAGGCGGGTGCCAGTCGGCTGCGCCTGTGGTCCCGGTCCTGGATGTGGCGCAAGTCGAACCACCTGAGGCGCCTGGCGAAACGGTCTATCTTCTGGGCCCGGGCGATCAGCTGGAGATTATCGTCCATACCGCGCCGGAGCTTTCCCGCACCGTCACCATCGCCCCGGATGGTGAGATTCGAATTCCCTATTCCGGCCCAATCCAGACCTCCGGGCAAACCCTGGCGGCCGTGCAACAGCTTTTGCGCAACGCGCTGGCCAGCGAGCTTCGGGATCCGGACATTGATGTCCTGCTCTCGGCAACCGCACCAACCGAGTGCCCGCGGTGTCAGTCCGGCGAGGTCGCCGACGACCGCTAATCGGGTCTTTCAACACGCGCGCTTAGCGCTTATGCGAAGGAAACCTCATTACAGGAGCTTCCTCACATGGCCGACGCCGAAAACACAATCCTCATGGAAACCAGCAAGGGCAGTGTCACCATCGAACTGCGCCCGGACCTCGCCCCTGGCCATTGCGACCGCGTTCGCGAGCTGGCACGTGAGGGCTTCTATGATGGCATCATCTTTCACCGCGTGATCGATGGCTTCATGGCGCAGGTCGGCTGCCCGAATGGCACGGGCATGGGCGGATCGGACAAGCCGAACCTGCAGGCCGAATTCAATGCCGAGCCGCATGTCCGCGGCATCTGCTCGATGGCCCGCACCAATCAGCCGAACAGCGCCAATAGCCAGTTCTTCATCTGCTTTGATGACGCCCGATTCCTCGACAATCAGTACACAGTCTGGGGCCAGGTCACTGAAGGCATGGACGTTATCGACGCACTCGCCAAAGGCGAACCGCCGCGCGCGCCGGATTCCATTGTCTCTATGAAAGTTGCTGCAGACAGCTAAAGTTCAGCTTCGATACACGAGACTGCACGCATGGCTTCGGCAAAATCAGGACGCAGGGCACGATGGTGGGGCGGGCGATTGCTCGGCTCCCGCATTGCGCGCCTGATTTTTGCCTCCAACCTGGCCGGACTGATCATCCTGATCATCGGCGCCATGGTTCTGAACGAAATGCGCGCCAGTTTCGTAGTCTCGAAGAAACAGGACCTGGTCGGCCAGGCGCAGCTGCTGTCCAATCTGATCGGCGACGATGCCGCTTATGGCGAGCCGCAACCGATCCTGGACGAGACACTCGCCAAGGACGTGCTGGCCTCCTTGTCGCTGCCACAAACCCTGCGCGGCAAAATCTACGATACCGACGCCAATCTCGTAGGGGACAGCTATTTCCTGTCCGACCGAGTGATCGTCGAGAACCTGCCGCCTTTGCAGGACCCGGATCAACTGACGGTCTGGAGCAAGAGCTTGTCGGAATGGGCCGTGTCGGTCCTGAGTTCATTCCGGCCCTCGGAAGGCGAGGACGCCGTTCGAACGCTGACTTTTGAGGAAGAGTTCGCCGAAGCCCTGATCGGCAATGAAGCCGCGAGCCAGCGATTCAATGATCGCGGGCAGCGCATCATTTCCGTGTCACTTCCGATCCAACACGTCTCCGCTGTGGTCGGCGTGCTCACCGTCGAGTCGAATGATATTGACGCCATCATCCGGGCCGAGCGGACCGCGCTGGTCCCGTTCATCGCTGTCGCGATCCTCGTGGCGCTGGTCACCTCGGCCCTGTTGACCATCGGGATCGCCAACCCCTTGCGCAAACTGGCCAGCGAGGCTGACCGCATTCGCAGTGGCACTAGCAGCAAGCTGGATCTGCCGCGCATTACCAAGCGCCACGACGAAATCGGCCACCTGGCCCAGTCCGTCGAAGCCATGACCGCCGCGCTCTTCGAACGGATCACGGCAAACGAGTCCTTCGCCGCCGACGTTGCGCACGAGTTGAAAAACCCGCTCACCTCGATCCGGTCGGCTGTCGAAACCGCCGAAATGGTGCAGGATGACCCCGAAAAGCGCGAAAAGCTGCGCAAGGTGATCGCCCAGGATGTGCAGCGCCTGGATCGCCTGATCACTGATATTTCCAACGCCTCGCGACTGGAAGCGGAGATCACGCGGATTCCGACCGAGCAGCTCGACATTTCCCGCTTTGTCCGCGAAATCGTCCGCACTTATGAGGGGCTCGAACATCAGCGTAACGTCAAAGTCGTATTCAAGGATGACACCATGGACGCCGGACTGACCGTCCATGGGCGTGAAGGCCCGCTGGGTCAGGTGCTTCGCAACTTGATCGACAATGCGCGGTCCTTCTCACCGGAAGGTGACGAGGTCCTGGTCACGCTGACGCAAAGCCGACAAGGACCGCAAACCACGGCCTGTATCCTGGTCGAAGACAATGGGCCCGGCATTCCGGACGACAAGCTGGAGAAGATTTTCGAGCGCTTCTATACTGACCGTCCGGCGGGCTCTGCGTTCGGCAATAATTCCGGTCTCGGCCTGTCCATTGTCGCGCAAATCGTTGAGACCCATATGGGCACAGTCGTCGCTGCAAATAGAGATGCGGGCGGCGCGCGATTTACCATCGAATTGCCCGCCATATAAGCAGATTCCCACCTGTTAATGAGAATTGAACGCGCCTATTGAGAATAGTGCCCAGTTGTGCTATATAAAACTGTCACAACACCATATCCGAGCCATGCATATGTCGGCACCTGAGAAGAGAAGTTCTCGCCGGCGTCGTGGCTCGTTTGCGTAGAAAAAAGAGGTCTCCACATGGCAACAGCAGATACACTGGATTTCGCAGAAGGTCAGAAAATCGTTTATCCTGCCCACGGCGTTGGCACGGTTACAGCGATCGAGCAGCAACAAGTCGCTGGCATGACCCTGGAAGTCTATGTTGTCTCGTTCGATCAGGACAAGATGATCCTGCGCGTCCCGACCAATCGTGCGATTGCGTCTGGCATGCGGGCACTGGCCGGGTCGAAACTGGTCGACGACGCCCTGAAAACCCTGGGCGGCAAGGCCCGGATCAAGCGCACCATGTGGTCGCGCCGGGCGCAGGAATATGAAGCCAAGATCAATTCAGGCGACCTGATCTCAATCGCAGAAGTCGTTCGCGACCTGCACCGGATGGAAGATCAGCCGGAGCAGTCTTATTCAGAGCGCCAACTCTATGAAAGCGCCCTGGATCGTATGGCTCGCGAACTCGCCGCCGTGGAAAGCATCGACCACAGCTCGGCCATGGATCGCCTGGCTGAATCGCTGGCCAAGAAAAAAGCCGCCTGAAAGGGCGAGCCGGAAGACGGCGAAGAGACTTAGAGAAAGCCCCGCCAATGGCGGGGCTTTCTCTTTGGGGAAACGAACCGTCAGGACCGGCGTTCACGCCGAATAGTCGACGGCCTCGCCGAGCCAGCCATCCCAGCGTTTCTCCCAGTACAAATTATGCAGTCGCGTCGACAGGTCACCGGGACCGTTGCGTCCACCGAGTGCCTTACCGTTAACCTGCGAGGCAGGCATGACGCCGCCCGCCGTAGATGTGAGGAAGGCTTCGTCCGCATCCATCAGATCCTGCGCCGTCACTGTCGTTGCTTCCCAGGGAATGCCCAATTCATCCGCAAGATCAAACACCGTTTGCCGGGTAATCCCTTCCAAACAGCCCGCCGCCGGAGTCTTGATAACGCCATCCTTGATCAAAAAGATGTTCGATCCCGGAGACTCGGTCAGGTTGCCCTGCTCGTCGGTTAGAACAGACCAGTCTGCACCCTGCATGAGCGCTTCGAAGAGCGAGAGCTTCATATCCATCCAGTGAAAATTCTTGGCGGTCGGGTCGACGGCTTTGGGCGAAATGCGGACAAACGCCTCACTGATCTGCAAATTGCCGCCCCGCACGCGCGTCTCGTCATCCAGTATAAAGCTGTACGGAGTGACGAAGGCATAGAATTGATGGTCAAACTTCATCGTCGAACGGTCTGCTGCATCCATGGCGCCACGCGTCACCGCCCACCAGATATAGGCGTCCTTTACGCCCGCGAGCTTCACGAGATTTGTGAGTATTTCGATGGTTTCTGCATCACTGTAGGGATTCTCGAGCGCAAACTTCTCGCAAGACGCATTGAACCTCTTGATGTGATCGTCCATCCGAAAAATGTATCCGGCACTGGCGCTGACCACATCGTACGCGGCGTCCGCGTGAATGAAGCCCATATCTTGAATTGGAACGACGCCCTGATCGATGGGCCGATACGCTCCTTGCGTGAACGCGGACCCTTTTTCGTATTCCGGAGCATGCGGCGCGCGGACATGGTTAGGGTGCGTCGCAAATATTTTCTGAGTCTCTATGATCTTCATTTGAGATTCCTCGCCTTTGGTGCCTTGCGAGGATATACATCAACTTGTACTATCGTACAAGTTTGAGATTGAATTGAGCCGGGGAGCAGTAATAGCGATGCCAAAACCGACACGCGGCGAACAAAAACGGCGGCTCATTCTCGAAACGACCTTGCGACTCATTGCTTCGAACGGCGTAGATTCTGTGACCCACCGTAGAGTTGCCGAAGCCGCGAAGATTCCGCTCGGCTCGACCACCTACTATTTCGAATCCCGTGAGCATTTGCTGCGCGAAACGTTCCTCCACTACATTGATGCCGTGCGCGAACAACATGCCCGTTTCAGCGCTAAGCTCGACTCCCGCAGCGTCACCGACATGGTCGACCTTTTGGTGGAATTGACTGAATGGGAGTTCGAAAACGAGAACCGGATGTTGGCTGAATACGAGCTGACTCTCTATGCAGCACGCGACCCGATCGTGGCCGAGCACCTCCATGCCTGGGATGACGGGACGTTACACCAACTTGCAGAAGCGCTTCTGGAACTCGGCGCGGCGGACCCGGAAGACGGCGCCGTGTCAATCCTTCACCTTCTGCGCGGATATGAACTGGACCGGCTGTCGCGGCACCAATCAAGCAGTGAGTCTCTGCGCCGACGTCTCCAGGCAATCGTAACCGCATTATGCGGTGCTTGATACTCGTGCAGATGTCGGCCTCACCCCTCTTAGTCCACACCGAAACAAATCAATAAAAAACTGATCCACGCCCGCCTTGGTCTCGTAGACAGAGACAAATACACCCCTAGCGGGCAAGGGAGATGGACATGGGCACCGCCGCGCAGAGTGGAAATGCCGATCGTCGCTTCGTCAGGAAAGCGATGAAAGCGCCAATGCTGGAAGCCGAGCATGAGCTCAATCTGGCACGGCGATGGCGCGAACAAGATGACGAACGCGCCCTGCATGAATTGACCACCGCCTATATGCGCCTGGTGATCTCCATGGCCTCGAAGTTTCGCCATTATGGCCTGCCGCTGGCTGACCTGGTGCAGGAAGGCAATGTCGGTCTGATGCAGGCTGCCGCGCGCTTCGAGCCGGCGCGCGAAGTGCGTTTCTCGACCTATGCCGCCTGGTGGATCCGATCGTCGATCCAGGATTATGTCCTGCGCAATTGGTCGATCGTCCGCACTGGCACAACCGCGGCGCAGAAATCGCTCTTCTTCAACCTTCGCCGCCTGCGCGCCAAGATTGATGATACCGGCGATGCGATCATGACCGTTGAGAACAAGAAATGGGTGTCGGAACATCTCGGTGTGCCGGAGCGCGATGTCGAGACCATGGCCTCGCGGCTCTCAGCGTCGGACCGGTCGCTGAATGCGCCGCTGGCCACGGACGGTGACGCCCAATGGCAAGATCTGTTGCCAGACGAGAGCGCGACTCCGGACCAGGTGGTCATGGAAGAACGCGACAATGCCAAGCGCAAGCAGTGGATTGCCGAAGCCTTGCAAGTCCTCAACGATCGCGAAACCCTGATCATTAGCGAGCGCCGCCTATCCGAGGACACAGTCACGCTGGAGGTGCTCGGCAAACGTCTTGGCATTTCGAAGGAGCGCGTGCGGCAGATCGAACATCAGGCGCTGAACAAGCTCCGCAAGGCCCTGACCAAACTGGTTGGCGACCCCGATCAAGCCGGCCTCATTCCGGCTGTATAACTGCGGGGCCAAACCCTTGGCACAGGTTCGTAAGGTCGTCCCTTGCGAACCTGTTTTGCCATTCCCACATGAGGTTCAGACGGGTCGCTGCTGAGCGGGGCCCGGAAAACTGAAACCTCCTCCGTGCGATCCAGGATCGGCGGAATATCTGCCTTTGAAAGGGGATGGCGAATGAATTTCGACACCTATACCGAACGCGCGCAAAGCGTCCTTCAGGCCGCCCAAACCACGGCGCTGGCCAATTCCAACCAGATCTTCACCCCCGAGCATATCCTCAAGGCCATGCTCGATGATCGCGACCAGCTGGCCGCGAACCTGATCCGCGCTGCAGGCGGTCAGCCCGAGAAGGTCGCGCAATTGCTTGATGACGCCTTGCGCGCCATCCCGAAAGTCAGCGGCGGGCAGAGCGGTCTGCGGCTCGACCAGAGCACGGCGAAACTGTTCGCCGATGCCGAAGCCGGGGCCAAGAAAGCTGGCGACAGTTTCATTACGGTCGAGCGTATGTTGATCGCGCTGGCCGGTCTCAAAAGCTCGAAAGCGGCAGACGCGCTGAAAGCTGCAGGCGTCACCGCCAATATGCTTGAAGCTGCCGTCACCCAACTGCGCCAAGGCCGCACAGCTGATAGCGCCAATGCCGAAGAAGGCTATGAGGCGCTCAAGAAATACACCCGCGATCTCACCGCTGACGCCCGTTCGGGCAAGCTCGATCCGGTGATCGGCCGCGATGAGGAAATCCGCCGCGCCATCCAGGTCCTGTCGCGCCGGACCAAGAACAATCCAGTCCTGATCGGTGAACCGGGCGTCGGCAAGACCGCCATTGCCGAGGGACTCGCCCTGCGCATTGTCGATGGCGATGTCCCGGAAAGCCTGAAAGACAAGCGCCTGCTGGCCCTCGATATGGGCGCACTCATTGCCGGGGCGAAATTTCGCGGCGAGTTCGAGGAGCGATTGAAAGCGGTCCTCAAAGAAGTCGAGCAGGCAGAAGGCGGCGTCGTGCTGTTCATTGACGAAATGCACACCCTGGTTGGTGCCGGCAAGACGGATGGCGCCATGGATGCATCCAACCTGATCAAGCCGGCCCTCGCCCGCGGCGAGCTGCACTGTCTTGGTGCGACGACGCTCGATGAATATCGCAAATATGTTGAAGGCGATGCCGCTTTGGCGCGCCGGTTCATGGCCGTCTATGTCGATGAGCCGACCGTTGAAGACACGATCTCCATCCTGCGCGGCTTGAAAGGCCGCTATGAAGCCCATCATGGCGTGCGCGTGAGTGACAGCGCGATTGTCTCTGCCGCGACCCTGTCTAATCGCTATATCACCGACCGCTTCCTGCCCGACAAGGCAATCGACCTGATGGACGAAGCGGCCTCGCGCCTGCGCATGCAGGTCGATTCCAAACCGGAAGAGCTGGACGAGATTGATCGCCGGCTGTTGCAGCTGAAGATCGAAGCCGAAGCGCTCAAGAAGGAGAAAGACGACGCTTCCAAGGATCGCCTGAAAACGATTGAAGGCGAGATCGCAGACCTGCAGACCCAGTCCGACGAACTGACGACGGCCTGGGCAGCGGAAAAGGACAAGCTCAAAGGCACGGCCTCCGCCAAGGAAGAACTGGATCGCGCCTATGCGGAAATGGCCGAAGCCCAACGCGTCGGCGATCTGCAGAAAGCCTCTGAACTGAAATTCTCAGCCATTCCGGAACTGGAAAAGCGGATCGCGGACGTCGAGGGCAGCGAAGACGCCGACAATGAAGGCGCCCTTGTTTCTGAAGTGGTCCGCCCCGACCATATCGCCGCCGTTGTCAGCAAATGGACCGGCATTCCCGTCGACAAGATGCTGGAAGGCGAGCGCGAGAAATTGCTGCGCATGGAAGATGCCTTGCGGGCCCGTGTGGTCGGCCAGGACGATGCGCTGCAGGCGGTATCGAACGCGGTCCGGCGCGCTCGGGCCGGTCTGCAAGACCCCAACCGCCCGATTGGCTCCTTCCTGTTTGTCGGCCCGACCGGCGTCGGCAAGACCGAGCTGACCAAGGCGCTCGCCGAGTTCATGTTCGATGATGACAGCGCTGTGCTGCGCCTCGACATGTCGGAATTCCAGGAGAAGCATTCGGTCGCCCGGCTGATCGGCGCGCCTCCGGGCTATGTCGGTTATGATGAGGGCGGCGTGCTGACCGAAGCCGTGCGGCGACGTCCATACCAGGTCGTCCTGTTCGACGAGGTCGAGAAAGCCCACCCGGATCTGTTCAACACGCTGCTGCAAGTGCTCGATGATGGTCGCCTGACCGATGGCCAGGGCCGCACGGTGGACTTCAAGAACACGGTCATCATCATGACCTCGAACCTCGGCGCCGATGCGATTGCGAGCGGCGATGAAGGTGAGTTGAGTGCGGCACAGAGAGAGGCTGTTTCAGCCGCGATCCGGGCGCATTTCAGACCGGAATTCATCAACCGGATCGACGAGACTGTATTCTTCAAACGCCTCGGTCGTGGTGAGATTGACCATATTGTCGATATCCAGATCGGACGCCTGGAAGGCCTGCTCAAGGATCGCAAGATGCGGATCGAGCTGGCCGAAGGCGCGCGGCAATGGCTCGCCGACCAGGGCTATGACCCGATCTATGGCGCACGGCCCCTGAAGCGGGTGATTCAAAAAGAATTGCAGGACCCGCTGGCCCGCTTGCTGCTGGAAGGCCGCATCCATGATGGTGAAGCGATCAAGGTCGATGTCGAAGGCGGCAGCCTGACAATCAACGGCGTCCCGAATGATTTTGCGAAAGGCGCCGCAGCGCTGAACTAGATCAAGGTGCGGGCGGAGCAACAGAGGCCGTGACGAACGACTCGTCCGGCGCCTGTTGCGTCGCCCGGATCGCATCGACGCGATCGCGCTCGACCTCGAAAACCTCGAAGATTTCAGGGTCCATGGCGAGTTTGCGGCCAGTTGGCAGTTTCAACCGCATGGCGTCGACAGGCTTGCCATTCTTGTAGACCTCATAATGCAGGTGCGGGCCGGTAGAGGCGCCGGTTGACCCGACATAGCCGATGATCTGGCCCTGGCGCACCGAGCGGCCGGAGCGAACACCGCGTCCATAACGCGACATGTGCGCATAAGCGGTCTTGTAGCCCTTGGAATGACGAATGCGGACATAATGCCCATAGCCGCCATAACGGCTGGCGCGTTCAACAACGCCATTACCGGCGGCATAAATCGGCGTACCCGTTGGCGCGGCGAAATCTGTCCCTTTATGCAAGCGGGTATATCCACTGATCGGATGGCGCCGCTTGCCAAAGCGTGAAGACAGACGCGCGCCATTGATCGGCGTTTTCATCAGGAATTTGGTCGAGCTCTCACCATTGGCCTGGAAATAATCCGTGACCTTCTCGTCCGGCGTGGTGAAGCGATAGAAGGACTTGGTCACCGCCTTGCCGTTGAGCGACGCATAGAGCACGTCGCCGCGGCGAATGACATTGCCGCGCTCATCCATCAACACGTCGAAGACCATCTCAAACTCATCACCGGGATGCACTTCGCGCTGGAAATCGAGATCATAGGCAAACACCTGAGCGAAATCGACGACCTGCTGGTCTTCCGCGCCAAGTTCCTGGGCGTCCTGATAGAGGCTGGTCTCAATCGAGCCTTTGACGATGTACGGGGTCGGGATGAGCTGCGAGTCGAGTGCAAAAGCCTTGTACTCGCCCCCCGGCATACGCTTCGCCATCAGCCGGCGCCCGGGTTCGAGGTCAACGCTGAGTGCATTCAGCGTATCACCTTCGACATGCGCTTTCACTTCCAGCCCAGGCCGCACGCGGCGGGCATTCAACAGTTCCGAACGGGTCAGGCTGTACAGCGCTTGATGGCCATCATTGCCCGGCAGATCGAGGCGATTGACCAGGTCAGACAGGGTTTCACGGCGTTTCAACGTCGCCGGTCGCACTTCCAGCGCGGCGCCAAGACCGAAATCTTCTGGGTCTACAGGCAGGGAGGCGAGGCTCGCCATGACAACTTCTTCAACTGGCTCGGCATCCGGTGTTTCGGTTTCAAGCTCGAGGGTCAGAACCGTCACTGAAGACAAGCCAATCAATGCCCCGAGGGCGAAGAGACTGCGCGTGCCTGCTGACATTGTTTTCAACATTTTGCTCTAACTCCTGCAGGCCAACGTCCCGAAAGCGCGGCTGCATCGACAATTTCCTGACGATGATCGTTCAAGAATTGTGCCGTTAAAGACTTAATAACCAGTTCTTTCTTCTGGCAAGATCTGATCGATTGGTTCGAGATTTCTTTTCATTCATGTTTCGGTCGCCTCTGCGGTGCGCGCACATGTCGTTCATGCTGCCAGTAGACAGACGCGACCAGAGGCTTATCTCCACGCTTATGCGTATGACTATACTCGTCGTGATCGTCGCCATTATCGGCCTGGGGCTTACGTTCTGGGGCGTCGCTTCAATGTGGGCGCAGATGGGCGTGAACATGACCATGCACGGTTGGATCGCTTACGGTCTTGGCATTGTCGTCAGCATCGCGCTGGCCAGCGGCCTGTTCTATCTGACCTTCAAGAGCGCCCGCGACGGTTATGACGATATCGACCGGCCTGAAGATCTAAACGAATAATCACGTCACAAGCCGACGAATCGGCTAGATAGGGAAGATTGAATCTTCTGGGGTTGAGAAATGATCGAACCGTCCCGCCTTGCTGCTTTTATCGCCTCGCGCATTTGCCATGACCTGATTTCGCCGGTCGCCTCGGTGAATTCCGCCCTCGAATTGCTCGATGAGCCCGGCGACGCCGACATGAAAGCCCAGGCCGAACAGCTGCTGCACAACGGCGCCGCATCGGCTGGTGCGCGCATTCAGTTGCTCCGCTACGCTTTCGGATCAGCGGGCCTTTCCGACACCGCCGCCGACCGTCATGAAGTGCGCCGCATCGTCGAAGGGTTCATGGAGAGCCATAAGCCAAGCATAGAATGGGATATCGACACTAACCATTTCAGTTGCGGTCATGCCCGCGTCCTGATGAACCTGGTGATCATGGCGGTGGCAGCTATCCCGCGCGGCGGCGTGGTGACACTCGGCGTTCGAAATGAAAGCGACGGCCTGGCAATCACGGCACAAGCCAAAGGCCTGAAGGCGCGCCTGGCAGAATTCGTAGAAGCGGCCTTTGCCGGAAACGTGCCGGAAGAGGGCTGGTCCGCCCGCACGATCCAGCCGCTATTCGCGACCATGGTCGCCAGCGACCTTGGCGGTACGGTTTCGGCCACAGCGGAAGACGAGTGCGTGACTTTCACAGCACGCGCACTTCGCGCCGAAGGCTAACTGCCTGTTAAGTAAAGGCCGACCATACTGCTGGTTGTAATTGCTGGTTGGTGGTTCATGAAACACTGTCTGATTGTCGATGATTCTCGCGTGGTCCGCACGGTTGCGGGCCGGATTGTAAAGGATCTGTCCTTTTCGGTGTCCGTAGCCGCTGACGGCGCGCAAGCCCTAGAAATGTGCCGCGCCGAGATGCCGGACGCCATCCTTCTCGACTGGAACATGCCCGTGATGAACGGCCTCGACTTCCTGCGCGCCCTGCGCCGCGAGGAAAAGGGCAAGGACCCGGTTGTCGTCTTCTGCACCAATGAAAATGATTCCGAGCATATCAGCGAAGCCATCCGCGCTGGCGCCAACGAATATATTATGAAGCCATTCGATGCCGACATTGTCGAAAGCAAATTCGCTGAAGTTGGTCTGGTCTGAAGCAATTTCTTAATGAAATTGCCTTTCTTAGTAACCTTTGAGCGTCTCCAAGGGTCGAGCTGAACATGCAGGAAACCACTTTTAACGAGCTTGCAGATCTCGCACTCCGGCAAAGCGGGCAGAACATCCCTGCGTCCAAGGCTTATCTGATGGAAGCCCGGCTCAGCACGATTGCGCGTCGTGAAAATTTCGCCACGCTTGATGATCTTGTACATTGCCTGAAAGCCCGCCCAAATCCGCGTTTCGAACAGGAAGTTGCAGCCGCGCTGACCGGTAAGTCCACGTGTTTCTTTGGCGATCGCGACCTGTTGGACAAGCTTGTCGAACAGGCGCTGCCTAAGCGTTTGGAGCATTCGAAAACCGGGCGCTTGCGGGTCTGGTGCGCTGGCGTTTCGACCGGCCAGGAAGCCTGGTCGCTGGCAATATTATTGCGCGAAGCAGTCGGCTCCCCACTCGCGAATGCCGAAATTGAAATCATCGGAACGGACCTCTCGACGCAATGCATCGAGACCGCCAAGCAAGGCGTGTATGGCCATTTCGACGTTCAGAAAGGTCTCTCAATCCATCGCCTGATGACCAATTTTGATCGCCGCGATAATGGCGATTGGTCGATCAAGCCAGATCTGCAATCTGCAGTGAACTTTCGGCGCCACAACTTGCTGGAACCAGCCCGTGATCTTGGGCAATTTGATGTGATCATGTGCTGCAATGTCCTGAACGGTCTTGCGGATGGCGCGAGACGTCAGGTGATCGAAACCATGAGCGCGCATCTATTGCCCGAAGCGTTCCTGTTCGTCGGAACAAATGAAAGTGTGCAAGGGCTCTCCGACGCGATCAAGCCGTCCCGCGCTCTGCGCGGCGCGTTCGAACGCGACGTTACGAATGCAAGTACAGCAGCGGCGTAAACTTTCAGAGCGCAAGACCAATTGTTGCCGTACACTGGCAATTATGAGACACTTCGACAGCTAAATGGAGGGATACCTATGGGTTTTGGCGAAGCAGTACGTACATTTTTTCAGCGTTATACTGATTTTCAGGGACGCTCGCGTCGATCCGAATATTGGTGGGTTGTGTTGGCGGTCGCCTTGTTCTTTGGCGTCGGCGGCGGGCTCGCGGCTGTGTTGGGCGGCATCTCAGGCGGCGGAGATCTGAACCCGATCGGCATGCTGCTCTTCGGTATTCTGGCTCTCGCCTATCTTGCCATCATCATTCCGATGATTGCGCTGGGGGTGCGGAGATTCCACGACCTCAATCAGACCGGTTGGCTCTTGCTTGTGTTCATATTGCTCAGCGCCATTCCATTGGTTGGCCTTCTGGCGAGCATCGGACAGATAGTCTGGTTTGCAATGCCGGGTACGACCGGCCCGAACAAGTATGGCGCCGATCCTAAAGGCGGCCATGATGTTGGCGTCTTTAGCTAAGAGCTGATCCATCTCAGATCCATGCACCCGCTGGCTGATCGCCAGCGGGTGCATTTCATTTGCGGGTCTGATATAGGCGCGGGCATGAAAACCGAGCTCGATCTCTCCCGGCGCCCTGACGCTGCATCCGCGCCGAAATCCCTGGCCGGCATGTCCCTGCCTGCGCTGAAGGCGGAAATGGAGGCGATCGGCGTCGAACCGAAGAAAGCCAGCATGCGCGCCAAGCAGGTCCGGCGCTGGGCCCACCATATGGGTTGCCAGGATTTCATGGCGATGACCGATATTGCCAAGGATCTGCGCGAGAAACTACTCGAGCACTATCATCTGGGCCGCCCCGAGATTGCTGACCACCAGGTCTCGGTCGATGGCACCCAGAAATGGCTGACACGCTTCCAGCCGGGCGTCGAAGGCGAAAGCGTATTCATTCCAGATGTCAGCCGTTCGGGGGCGCTGTGCGTGTCCAGTCAGGTCGGGTGCACGCTCAATTGCACCTTCTGCCATACCGGTACGCAAAAGCTCGTCCGCAATCTGACAGCGCAGGAAATCGTCGCTCAGATCCTGATCGCCCGCGACGAGATTGGCGAATGGCCAGCCAGTGTTAAGGGCCGGCGCCTGACCAATATCGTGTTCATGGGCATGGGCGAGCCGCTGTACAATCTCGATAATATTGCCGAAGCGATCGATACGATCAGCGATGGTGACGGCATCGCCATTGGTCGCCGACGCATCACGGTCTCGACCGCTGGTGTCGCCCCGAAAATTCCGGAACTCGGCGCTCGGACCGGGGCCATGCTGGCCATCTCGCTGCATGCTGTGCGGGATGATTTGCGCGACGAGATTGTCCCGATCAATCGCAAGTATGACCTGCAAACCCTGTTCGAAGCGATCCGCGCCTATCCCGAGCTCGGCAATTCAAAGCGTGTGACCTTCGAATATGTCATGCTGAAGGGCGTCAATGACAGCCTCGCCGAAGCGCGCGATCTCGTACAATTGCTGCGCGGCGTGCCGGCCAAGATCAATCTCATTCCGTTCAATCCATGGCCAGACAGCCCGTATGAATGCTCGGACTGGGAAACGATTGAAGCCTTCGCAGATGTGGTGAAACGCGGCGGCTATGCCAGCCCGATCCGCACCCCGCGTGGGCGCGATATCTTCGCTGCCTGCGGACAATTGCGCTCTGAAAGCGTCAAGAAATCAGCCGCCGAGAAGCGCCGCGAGGCGATGGAACAGACGCCTTAGTTCAGACTTTGCGCGCCGCGCACCAGGCGCCCAGGCTTGGCGCCCGTGGCCTCGCCATGACGCTGAATGACCTGCCCGGCCACCAGAGTCGCCTCATATCCATCCGCATGCTGCATCAGGCGACGCCCGCCCGCCGGCAAGTCATGGACGATGTGCGGCGTGTGCAGGGTCAGGCCGTCAAAATCGATGACATTGAGATCAGCGCGATAACCGGGCTGCAGCAAACCCCGATCCTTCAGGCCCACCCAGGCCGCCGTGTCATGGCATTGGCGTTTGATCAGGAATTCCAGCGGCAGCTTGTCTCCCCGCGTGCGGTCGCGGCCCCAATGGGTCAGCAAAGTGGTCGGGAAGGAGCCGTCACAGATCATGCCGACATGCGCCCCGCCATCCGACAGGCCGGGCAGGCTGGCCGGGCTTTCCAGCATGGCTTTCACCGGATCAAGGCTGCCCTGGGCATAGTTCAGGAAGGGCAGGTAGATCATGCCGCGCCCGTCATCGGCGAGCATCAGGTCAAGCATCACCGCTTCCGGGCTCGTCCCACGCGCCCTGGCAATGGCGGCCACAGTCTTGTCCTCGGTCGGCTCATAGTCCGGCGGATCGCCAAGGACGAACATCTTGCCAAAATTGCGCAGGATGGACTTCACGAATGGATTGTCCGCATCTGGTTCATCCTCCAGCAGACGTTGCTGGAAGGCCGGGTCCTTCAACATGTGAACGCGCTTCTCGAACGGCTCATTGGCGATCGACTGATAGACCGGATGCCCGGAAAACGGGTTCAGCGTCAGCTCGAGCCCGAGCAACACTCCGACCGGTCGCGGCCCGACCTGGGCCCGCATATCGAGGCCGGCCGCCGACGCCGATTCAATCTCGGCCAGCAAGTGTTTCCAGCCATCGGGAGACACGTCTGCTTGCGCCAATGACACCGATAGCGGTCGACCGGACTTTTCCACCAGCCGGCGCAACATGGCCGCCTCTTTTTGCGGGTCGTTGAAGTCGGACACGAATTGCAAGACACCCTTGCCTGCTTCGCCAAGCGCCATGGCGATGCCGGTGAGTTCCTTTTCGGACGCTGTCAGCGTTGGTGTCGGCTTGCCATCCGAGGTTCGATGGTTTAGCGTCCGGGAGGTCGAGAAGCCCAGCGCCCCGGCCTCCACCGCGGCTTTGGCCAGGACCGCCATGTCAGCAATGTCCTCGTCGGTAGCGTCTTCCCGATTGGCGCCGCGGTCGCCCATGACGAAGACGCGCAGCGCCGCATGCGGCAACTGGGCCCCGAAATCGATATCGAACGCGCGATCCTCGAGACTGTCGAGATAGTCCGGAAAACTCTCCCAATTCCATGGCAGGCCTTCGGCCAGGACCGGAAACGGAATGTCTTCAACGCCTTCCATCAGCCGAATGAGACGGTCATGATCCGTGGTGCGCACCGGCGCAAAACCGACGCCGCAATTGCCCATGATTGCGGTCGTGACGCCATGATTGGACGAGGGCGACAGCGCATCGCCCCAGGTGACCTGTCCATCATAATGGGTGTGGATATCGACAAAGCCCGGCGCAACCAGTTTGCCCTTGGCGTCGATTTCATCCGTCCCGGTGCCGCGGACTTCGCCGATCTCGGCGATTTTTCCGTGCTTGATGGCAATATCTGCCTCGCGGCCCGGCGCGCCGGAGCCATCGACCACAAACCCGCCCCGGACGACAAGATCATGCTCTGCCATGAGCGCCTCCTTGCTTAGGAGCAGGAGTGTGCCAGCCAGATCGCCCCTGTCAAACCTGTCCCCGGGACAGGATTACTTGAGGGCAAGCCGCTTGAGCGGCGACCCGATCGCGCCTGAAACGAGCGCTGCGAGCAGTGGCGGCCCGGGCCAGATCCTGCTCAGGGGCGCGGCCAGCCAGTCCCGGAGCCAGGGCAGGAAACGGCTATCGCCCTGATAGACCGGCGTAAACATCCAGGTCATGATCTGGTACAGGCGGACATGGCCACGGCGCATCCGGACATAGGATTTCAGCGCATCGCTGACGTCGGACGTCGCGGTCAGTGCCTGTGCCAGCGCCCAGGCATCTAGCAGCGCCATATTCGCCCCCTGCCCCAATTGCGGAGATGCGGCGTGCCAGGCGTCCCCGATCCGCGCAAAACCACGCCCGGCAATCGGTTGCGTAGACGTGTGATGGCGATAACGCGCGAAAGTCAGGTCTGCGTGGCTCTGGAAATGATCCATGAGGCACTCTGTCTCCGGCCAGAGCGCGACAGCCTTAGCCTTCCAATGGTCCAGCGGCCGCGACCGCCAGATTGTTTCACGGTCGGCGCGGATCGACCAGAAATAGGTCAGCGTTTCCGGTGCGTCCGGCGTCAGTCGCCCGGACGGCATGACGCCGGTCATCCGGTTTGCCTTGTAATAGCGTTGTTCCAGCGCAGTGGCATCGAAAGGCCCGTCCGCAGGCCAGGGCAGGGTGGCCCACAGCGCCCCGTAAGGCAGGTCGACACCGCGATTTCCGGGCGTCAGGTTCGAGCGCGCGCCATGCGCATAGACGACGAGGTCTATGCCGGACACACGCTCACCGGCCTTCAGAATGAGGGCAGGAGCGTCCGGCTCGGCGCCAATCACCGGTGCGTTCAACACGACCTCTGCGCCC
>SPJK01010940.1_pt1 | contig 31226 bp, 28 predicted proteins | sample 3741771 | NCBI WGS metagenome assembly SPJK01 (sample SAMN10925997, study PRJNA522277) | cold seep metagenome | isolation source: Elba SIP-enriched marine methane seep metagenome, extraction at timepoint T2 | place: Italy: coast of Elba, Mediterranean Sea
GCCTCTAATTATGATATCGCCAATGGCGGCGCCATAGGCTTAGGCCCCCAAAATCCTTTTTACATCGATTCAAGTCCGGGTAAAATCAAAAATGATATCGTGCTCGGAACCGGCGCCAGCGGCCAACAACTCAACAAAAACTTTGATGGAATGGAATGGTCTTATGAGACTCCGAATTCCAGCGGCATTACATACCGCACAACGGGCGAAGCCATTGCCAATGCAGGCTTGGACCCTCAGAATGAATCGTTAACCGCCGCCCAAGACAATAAAGGCACATGGGATTCAACAATCGCTGCATTAGATACCTATTTAGGAACCGGTATTAATCCAATATTCTTTTTTAACAACAACCAAACCAACTCCGGCACGTCCCTTGATCAACAGTTAGCAATCTGGATGCAGGTGACTTTATGGAATAGCGCAGATCCCACAGGAACGGCGCCGCTGGTCTTTACCTTAGCCAACCACTGTCCCGCAGTAAATTTATGTATAGACGGTGGAGAAATTGTAACCGACGGAGGCGGCATAGTCATCGGACCGGATAAAGATCCAGCATTATATAGCCGTGGTCTTGCAGACAATTTATATCCCGCCACTGAAGTAGGAGGAGGAACCACCCCCACTTACGATGACTTCGTGCTATCAGGCGGTAAAGTGTGTATTGATGATGATGCAGGACAAACACCCGTTGATTGCAGCCTCAATATTCACGAAAGAGAATTTGACCACAACTTGGGCGCAGACCAAGCTGCTTATGCAGTTTATTCGGAAGAATTGAACAATGCTTTAAGCGAATGGCGATTAGGTAATTTAACCGATTACGATATGTTTTCAGTAGATTTTCGCTTAGGCTGCAACCCCAATCCAGGCAGTGAGAGCTACAACTGCGACGGCAGAGAACTCAATAACGGTTATGAACAAATATTTTTAGCCAGAGGCGAAATCAGCGATGTTCCACCACCACCCCGTACAATTGACGAGCCGACGCCGCTTTTTATTATGCTAATATCTGGTAGCGCTTTATTTGCAAACAGACGCTTAAAACTAAAAGCTTAACAGGCTTATTATTTCACCTTACTGAGCATCCCGAAACAAACTAGTTCCAGTTCAGTTCGGTATGCTCAGCTTTCAATAATTCATTGCTTACCTTAAGCAACTGAAGTTCTTGGCTCATTCCAGCCGACCAGTCAATAGCTTCAATGATAAATCATCCGGCAATAAAGATAAGCCGGTCGTTAACTTAACCACAAAACACATATCTTCTGAGAAATGCTCGCCTTCGCAAACCTCGGCAAGATGCGATGCGATACTGACGGCGTCCTTTTCTGTATGCAGATCTGTTAACACAACAGCCACTTGGGATAAAGATAAGCGTTCAACAAAATCGCTTTCACGCAAATTGATGCGTAAACAATTTTCCACGAAGTTGACTGCGCCCTCAGCAAATTGCTCGCCGAACATTTCAATTAGTTCCTGCTGACCTTCCAATTGAACAACAACTATTGCCGCCAAACTTTCCGAAGCCGCAGCCGCAGACAAAAACTCATTGAACGACTTACCCCCCATCAATGAGCCATTTAAAAGCTCATCCGCTGACAAGGCCACTGTTTTTTTAATCGCATCGCCCCGTTTACGACTAGCGCCGCTATCTAAAAGAATCTTAATATCCTTTTCAAAACCCGTCATATCATCCTGATAATTGACAATCTGCGCATTATCTATTTGAAAAAAACTTTCACTGTTTAACTGTCTATCTAACATAAAAAAACCCTCATTCAATTAATAAAACCGTGATTCCAAAAGTCTGAAATATATTGATCGCTTGGAAACTCAGATAAATTTGTTGCAACTTACATTTATCAACTGAGTTTGGGTTTATTGTAATGCTATGAAAAAGAGGCTCCCGCCAACTTGCTCACATTCTTTCAAAATCTTTAAACTTTAATAAAAACAATGGTATGAAGTTCACAAAATCACCTTATAAAGCGTGACTTTCTTCACATTGAAACAGGCCTCTAAGACTCCATCAGCATACGATTCAAAGGACTTTGATGATCAATCGGCAGAGACCCAATTGAAGATTGACACTGAACAATTAAGGCTTCTAATTGTTGCAATTCATGTTGACTTTGTTGGCGGTCACCATCAATAATTTGTTTAATTTCGGCTTCTGCTTGCAGCAAGGCAATGTCCACGCCTTTTTGGAGCCCTGAAACAGCGGATTTTTGCAATGAAGGTTGTAATTGTTTGCGGAGGAAATAAGGCAATAACCAACTCAGCAAAACCAACAAAAAACTATGGATGGCGAATTCCACGCCAAGATAAGACAAACCTTCTAAAGCGCTTAGATAATAGCCCCGAAAAACCTGATAACCCACCCAGCACATAGTCATCAACGGTAAAATAAATTGACAGAATTTCATTAATTTAAGAAACCAGCGTTGTAAACGGTTCCCAGGGTTAATCAAAGCCTGACGGCAAAACAATTCCGATTGCTCCCGAACATTATTTTCGATGTTGTCTCGCAAAGGCGCTAAGGCGGCTCTTAATGGAGCAGGGGCAATGCCTGACTGCGCCGCCTTAACAATTAAACCATCCACAAAATCATTGAATCGATTAGCCGCCCATTGATCCCAAATTTGCACATCAGGTCTTGCCTTGGCGGTATCGGCATAGCTTTGCGCCAACTGTGCAATCGGCCATAAAAAGGCTTTTTGTAGCGTTGTCGAAGTTTGTCGCCATTGCTGCTGAAAATGCTTTTCAAAACCATCATAATCCTGTTCCGACAAAATACTTTGCAACGGCGTTAAATTACCCAGCAAATCCGCCGTACGCGCTTCCATACCAAGCTGCTCAAGCGCTTGCACGGTATGCCCGTTTGCCAATCCCTGCAAGTGATCAACCAAATCGGTGAATTCATCTTCCTGTTCATTTTCCAAACAAACCGTTCGAAACACAATCGGATTGGAAAAACCGGCTTTAGTCAATTGCCTTTTAAAATCATCATACTGCGCGGCAACGCCTCTATCCCATTGGTTAAGGACAAACACCCAGGCATGTTTAGCGCCCTCGGACAATAACAATTGCCAGGCTTTGTTATCCCGATAGCGTTCCGGGCTGACCACATAAAGCAACACATCGATATGCGGCAACCATTCCAAAACCAGTTTTTTATTTTCCAGCTCTACACTGTCAAAATCAGGCATATCTATCCAAATGATATTCCGGCGACTCTCATCCTCATGCCGACTGATATTAATTTTGTCCAGCGGCAAACCTTCCGGTAACTTTTGAATATTGATGGATTGATGATGATAAAGCGTCACTTCTCTGGATGTCGGTCTCTCCACGCCGGTATTGGCAATATCTTGTCCGGCTAATCGGTTTAATAATGAGCTTTTACCGACCCCGGTGCCGCCCATGAATGCGACAATCAACGGGCGCGCTTGTTGATCTTGAAACAAACTGTCCGGCGAGCGTAAGTCAAAATCCAAGATGGCTTGTAACTGCGCTGATTGCAAACGTTTTTGTAAACTCAGTTGTTCAGCCCAGTTTTTTGCCTGAGTGATTAAATCAGAGTAATCGTAAGCCATGTTTTTTCTCTTTCAAAGACTGTTCCGCATTTTGTAATTGCTGCGGAGAGATATTAAAATTTTTGTTTTCGGGAAGTTGATGAATAATTTTGCATAAAGCCAGCTTTAATTGCTGTTCAAATAACACAGTTTTCACCGTGTGTAATTGATGCTGTTTTAATTCGACTTCAGCTCTGTTCAAATACCCTCCCACCGCGCTCTCGGTTAACAGCGAGGTAACCGATAACATAGCAGGGGTTATCACCAAATCATGCAACCCAATGCCGCCGGTGGTAATCACCAACGCCAAAGCCGCTGCATCCGTTGAGGTTCTGGCCGCCCGCAAGGTATTTAATAATACCGGCTGTTCTTGCAATTTGAGATATAGGCTTCTCGCCGTCGCTTCGACATCTTGATGAAAATTTTCTTGATATTCCAAACTATGTTGTTCAAATTGGCGCAACAATTTATTTTTTTGTTTTCTTAATACCGCGCCGACATCTTTCCACCATTCCGTAGCAATCACGTCATGACCGGTTCTGTCTAATAATTGATCCGACAACTCTATCAAGACATGCTCGGCGATTTGATTCAATATAGTCACTTCATCAATCGGCGATTCCCTGCTAATCCTCTTGCCGACCCCCAGCACTTTCCGAATCGGCCAAGTCATCGCCCGGCGGGTTTTTCCCAAAACCTTAGCAATACCCGGAATTTCCAATAGATTTAACAATTCCACTAATGCTTGTTGAAATGTTTGATTGTGATGAGGATGATTTAAATAATCCCGCTGATAGTCTTCCAAAGCGCGCTCTATGCTTTGTTCAACCAGATTATGCCAACTCTCTACGGCTTCCCGCTCCACATACACCGGTTCCAACCAAAGCGGCCAATAGCTGCTCAGCAACTGCTGTAAGTTCGCGCCATGCTGCTGCCTGAGCACCCGTTTTTGCAAACTGACAAAAATGCCTTGTTGAGATGTCGGCCACTCTGGCCCGCCGCGCTGTTTGTCATAATATAAAGTTGCCACATCAGGAAACGCATCGCTGCGTACTTGCCGCCATTTATCCTGTAATGACGGCACAATGAAATCTTCACTCCCCTCAGTGAGTTTATTCAGGCAAATCAAGGTTGGTTGGTTTAATGACTCAATGATGCTCATCATATCCCAAACAGATTGATCAGCATATTTTTCCTTACTGACCACCAAAATCACAATATCCGCCAGGGCAATCGTTCGAATAACGCCTTCTTTATAGTCAGCGGCATCAATTGAATCAAAATCAGGCGTATCCCAGATCACCGATGCCGGTAATAGAGGTGACTGATTGGTTTGCTCAGACAAGGAATAACAATCGTAACGTTGCCGACTGAGTTGGTCTTTAGCCAATTGTTGAAACCGCCCGAAATAATTCTGCAACCCATTGCATTCGGCAATCGAGCGATCATGACAAAAACCATGCGGATGAACCGTGTAGCCAGCTAACGGACTAACCCCGGCCGCTTTGCTCGCCAATAACATATTTACCACCGAGCTTTTTCCCACTTGGGTCGGCCCGATAACGGCAATTTGTAATGGAAAATCTTGCTGCGTTTCTAATATATGCCCCTTACGCATAAAAGCTTCGGCATAAATCAACTGTTCAATGCGCAGTTGATATTCAATTGACTGGGGCAGTTGGTAGCTAAAATAAGCCAGAATTGATTGGTAGCGCTGTTTTAATATTTGGATAAATTCCAACATAAATGAAAAACTTGGGTTTATAATAGCCAGCTATTTTACTTTGTATGGCGAAAGATCATAATAATTTATTTGGTAACGCGCCGCGCTTTTAGGTGTCTCATATCTAAACAGCGTATTGTTACACTTTACGCCTATTTTATACCACAGAGGTTCAGATTATGAGAGTGTTAACTGTTATCCTGGCGTTAGCCATAACCGCTTCATCATTAGTCGGTTGCAGCAAGGGCAATGAAATTAACGGCAGAAGTTTGCGCACCGCCAACCGCTCAGTCAATTACATTAAAAACCGTTTGCCGGTTGAAAAACGAATTGAATTTGAAGTCTCTTATTGGTCTGTCAGAGATGATAAAAAAACCAAACAAGCGCTATTAGACGCAATCGACGGCAAAACCCCTGAGCAATTAATCGAATTAGGCAAAGAAATCTTTATAAAGCGTAAAAATGCTGGTTTGGAACTATATGCCAAATACAATAATTGGGAGGAAATGATCGCGGACTATGCCGAACAACGTAAAGACGCGGGTTCAGGCAGCGCCGAACGTAGAAACGGCAGTATTTTGTATAAATTATGATGAACCCATCATTTCTCAACCGGTTTAGGTAAAGCTTTTTGCTCCACCAATACCGATACAAATTGACTGGCTTCAAAAATCGTTTTTTCCATAATTTCAATCAATTTGCTGATATCGAGACTAATATCGACAAATTCATGCTGTAAAGCGGCTATGGCCTGCGCGTTCAAATTATGTTTTAAATATAAAACTTGATCCTGAAACGCACTCAATACCGGATGTATTCGCGCTTCGGCTTTATGCAAAGACTTGATAAGCTTGTTGTATTGGCGTTTGGATTTTTCCAATTGTTGACGGCTTTTGGAACGCAGAGTACGGTTGTTATAAAGTTTTAATTCATTTTCCCACTCAATAAACAGCGCCGAACTTACTTCTTCTATCGCCTTGATTCTGGAACCGACTTCATCGGTCTTGATGCAGCAAAAATCATATTGTTGTTTTAAGTGCCGATAACGGTACTCCAAGGATAATTCAGGCAACGACAATAAGGTTTTGAATTTATCCAAGGCGTCTTCAAATTGATCGCGACTTTCTTGTAAGCTTTCACAAGCCTGATCGACATGCACCAACACGATATCCCTTTTATGATGACCTAACAAAGATTCCCGCCCTTTATAGTAGGCGCCTTGCATAAGTTTACGAAATTCCGCTTTAAGCCTTGAATACATTAGAGTTGTTGATAATGTAATATTTTGATTGGAAAATCCGCCTGGTCTACGAATTGCTGAAAAGCCGCATCGACCACTGCCGATTTCTGTAATTGTTCAATGGCGGCATTTTCATCTATCTTCGCGGATTTTACCAAAATCAGCTCATCGGCGCGTAATTGTATAGCTAACCAAGCCGCCAAACTATCAGAAGTCACATCCCAACTGGCGGCAACACCCGTCTGATCCAGCTCAGCCAACTCCGGCGACCAAATACTCACTGCCGCGCGCACTTTATGAAAATCCTGAGTATAAGAAAAAATCGGCCATTCCGCTTGCAGCGCATTCAACAATAGAGCCGCTTGTTGCATTGCTAAAATGGCCATCGCATGCGCCGCTCGATCATTAAACGAGAAACGATGCTGTAATTGCCGGACTTGTTCGGCCAACTCGCCGCCGCCCGGAACCAGCACAATCCTATTTGCTTTTGACAGCCGCTGTACGGCTTTAAAACAAATCGGCAATGCCTGCTTATTTGATAATAGACTGCCGCCGATTTTTGCGACAATCATGGTTGATGAAAAGTTTCCAATAATGCCAATAAAGCGCCGGCTTTATCAAAACATTCCTGATATTCATCTTCCATACGCGAATCATAGACGATGCCGCCGCCGGCCCAAAAACGTATCGTGTTGTCCGAATGCACCAGCGTGCGTATTGCAATATTAGTATCCATATTGCCGTCAAACCCCAAATATCCTATGGCGCCGCAATAGACGCCGCGCCGATGCGGCTCTAATTCTTCAATGATTTCCATCGCCCGTATTTTCGGCGCGCCGGTAATAGAGCCGCCGGGAAAACAACTTCTCAATAAATCCGCAGCGTGTTGTCCATCAGCCAGCTCACCAATAACCGTACTGACCAAATGATGAACGGTGGCATAACTTTCTATCGCAAATAAATTAGGCGCTAACACCGATCCTTTTTTACAATTTTTACTAATATCATTTCTCAGTAAATCAACAATCATCAGGTTTTCGGCTCTATCTTTGTGACTGTGAGCCAAATCTTTAATTTGTTGTTGATCAATGTCATATTCAGCGCTGCGCGAACGGGTGCCCTTAATCGGTTTGGTTTCAACATGGCCTTGCTTGACTTTCAAAAAGCGTTCCGGCGAGGAACTGAGAATTTGCAATTCCGGCAAATTGAAATAGGCGCTGAAAGGCGCGGCGTTGATTCGTCTTAATTGTTGATAAGCCAACCAGGCGTTACCCTGACATTTTGCGCTAAAGCGTTGCGCTAAATTCACCTGATAACAATCGCCCTCTTCCAAATAATTTTTTATTTTTTCAAAAGCCTGACTATACCTTTGTTTATCCATATCGGAAACCGGTTCATCCAATACGGCAAAATGATCTTGACAAAAACCTTCATCAAGCTGACTAAACAAATACAGTAATCGATCAATAGATTCTTCTTCGGCATCATAACTCAACAAACAACTCGCTTGTTGTTGATGGTCTACAATCACCGCCCATTGATAGATCCCCACCGCCATTTCCGGTACGCTTTCACCGACTTCTGCAATAGCAGGCAACTTTTCCAAACGCCGCGCCAAGTCATAAGAAAAATAACCGACCGCCCCGCCGTTAAACGGCAAATCATCGATTGACTCCCGCCGATCGCCCAAAGCTTGTTTTAACAACTTAAATGGATCTTCTGTTGAAGTCCTTCTGACGCCGCTTTCCTCAATGGTTGTTACGTCCCCTTCGGTCACCAAGGTGCAAACTGGCTCAGCCACTAAAATATCATATCGGCCTTGCTGACTGTAAGGCGAACCGCTATCTAAAAAAATCGCCCAAGGTAAGGATTGGATAGCGGCAAACAATCTGGAACTATCTTTATGATAGGGTATAACGTATTGGGAAGGAGGGGTATTCGACATGTTTATTTATTTCGATGAAAAGAAAGCCAACGCAGCTACCGCTGCAGCCGGCGCGCAATCGGCGCTATTGATGACTGTCCCGGCATTCGATTGTTTAATAAAGTCATTATAATCCTGATATTGTAATCCTAAATCGTCAGCAATTTCCTTTGCTAAGAAACGTCCAATGCCAGCGCCGACCAAACGAGTTACTGACTGTTGCTGCGATTGCATGCGGCAAGCGTCAATGAGCTGAGTTTTCTGCAAACCTCTTAATCTTTCTGCAAATGTACGCCATAAATCAAAATCTTGTTGCTGATAATCGTACCCGATCATTCTCGACAAGCGCATCGCGCTGGCGCTCGGCGTTTTTAAACCGCCGTCAGCCGCTTCAGACAAATCATGCGCTTCGCTCAATTCTCCCGTCACGCGATATACATCCGCCGTAGTTGCGAATAATTCCGCCATCATCCCGGTCAGCCTACCTTTGAATTCAACGGCTTGCGCAATCGCCATCACCGGCGTTCTAACAATTCCGGTATAAACTAATTCCCCGCTGACTAAACGCTGGTAATCCGTCATGCCTTGCGCTTTTACTCGGCCCTCCGATAATAATAGAACGTCTGTCGTGGTGCTGCCGATATCAACTAACAAGCCATCGTCAATCTGATCGGCAATCCAACCCGCGCTGGCCAACCAATTTGCCGAAGCGATATTGACATATTGTCGGCGATCAATTTCAGCAACCCTTAGAAAGCCGGATTGTCCCGCATAAACCAACATATCTTCGTCAGCAAATTGCTGTTGCATAACGCCAATAATGGCCGCCACGCCTTGTTCCCGATCATCAAATAAATCAACCAACTCACCGGTCATTGTTACCGCATGCTTACAATACGCCTTATCAACAGCTAAATCCACACAGACTTTTTCTATCGCAGTCATCAAATAATCCAATCCCTTCCATAAAGGGCAATATTGCAAGCTGACTTTTTCTACTTCACCCCGACCATTCAATAAAACCGCTTTTAGATGAGCGCCGCCGACATCCCAGCCGACTACTGCATTAACCACTGATTTCTCCTTTGATAACTATTTCAACTTGCTGATTCTGCAATTTATCGAACTGCGGTTGCCCTGAAAACATTTTAAGCGTCTGTTCGGCAACATTAATGCCGGTGGCGGGGAAAATCCCGGCATATGAACTGGTTAATCGCGGATTAATTTCCAGCACTAACATACCTTCTTGTTTCGAATCAATGACATCGATACCGATATAACCCCATAATTCAGGTAATGCTTCTGCAATCTGCTGAACCAGCCGCTGAATTTTTTGTAAATCATTGACTGGAATATTGACTATGCATTTCTGTAATTCAAGGCGCTTATTTTGCGCCCTAACCACTTGTTCATTACAACACAGCAACCAGGCCCGTCCATTTTTGAACAAGCAGGAAAGACTCATTGCCTTTCCTTCGATATAAGGCTGAATAATATAATCTTCAAGACAAACCAGCCTATTCATAACTTCAAAAACTTCCTGCTCTGAAGCAAGCTGGTAGCTTTGTTCGCAACCGACGCCGTCTACCGGTTTAATAACAACCTTCTGTCCTGTAAACCGGTAGCTCAAACTTAAAACAGCCGTTTCAACCACCGCTATGTTATTAGCTTGCAAGCACTGTATGGTTTTCAGTTTATCACTGCAAATCGCAACCGCGCCAGGACTGGACAAACACATTTTAGCGTCGCAGGAAACAGCCAGTTTAGCTAAATCACTTAAAACGCCATCTGTTTCAGGGGCAATCGGCCAAAACACATCAAAATCACACAATCGTTGACCGATTTGCTGATAAATATCTTTATTTTCATCAGCCAACACCCTATTAACGCCTTCCGGCAACTGGAGGCGCATCGAGCGATAATCGCAATAAACCCAAACGTCTACATTCGCCAAAAACTTTATTTCCTGTAGCAATCCTTGTACCATCAACATTCCTTCATGACACAGCTCTACAGGCATTGGCTGATTAATAAAACCGCCGCCGGTGACGAACTCAAAAATCAATATTTTCACAAACGATGCAAATTATTCCGGTTATCGATTTAAAAAACGGCAGAGTTGTACATGCCCATCAAGGCAACAGACAATCTTATCAACCCGTTCAAAGTTATTTAAGCTCATCTTCTCTGATTGAGGAAGTAATAGAAGGCTTTTTCAAGCTGTTTCCATTCAAAAAAATGTACATTGCTGATTTAGACGCCATTGAACAAAACGGCAACCATAAAGCAATGATAAACAGCGTTATTAAACAATATCCTGAAATAGAATTTTGGGTAGACTACGGCGCGCAACTCTCCAGCGTTTCAGCCCAAGAAAAGCAACCCAATAAAATCATCATCGGCAGCGAATCACAAATAACTGCTCAGAAAATCCCTGATTCATCTTGCATTCTATCGTTGGATTTTAAAGACCAACAAGCGCTAGGACCCCAACAATTTTTTGAAGACCCTACTTTATGGCCGGACTATATTATTATCATGACTTTATCGCGGGTGGGAAATTTTGATGGCCCGGACTTAGAAAAACTCAAACACTTTAAGCGCCAATATCCGGAAAAGCATTTTGTCGCAGCAGGCGGTATTCGAGGGTTTGAAGATTTATCAATATTGCGAAATTTAGGCGTCAATCACGCCCTGGTAGCCAGTTGCCTACATTCCGGAAGCTTAACTCAACAACAAATAAAAACTTTACAGCAAAAAAAATACCCCGATTAACGGGGTATTTTTCTCTTTCTCTAACTAGCTGAAATTGCTAATGCAATGTTTGCTTAGTTAGCAGCAAAAGGATGCTCAGCAGTTGCTTTAGCCGCTACAACCTCAGCAGCAGTTGGCGAACCGTTCACAGCGCGCTCAATTGCTTCTTTAGTTGCGGTATAGTTGTATTCTTGGATTTTAGCATCATCATCAGCCAACCAGTGGATGAAAACACCCACAGAGATGAACAAATCATCAGCTTCATCAGCAGGAATCACGCCATTTTCAACACTATCAGCCACAGCCATCGCAACACCGCGTTGAGCCGGTCCAAACATTTGAACAGCTTGCTTGCTACCTTTGATAGTAACTTTATTGAACATAACAGTTGCCGGCTTGACCATCAAGTTTGGCGCTACAACAGCCAACAAGCTGGAGAAACCGTCTTTGTTGTTAGTTAAGCAGTTTGCAAACGCAGACTCGCCTGCCGAACCGCGCGGTCCAATCATCAAATCAATATGCGCTACTTCGTTACCATCACCTACTAAAGACTCGCCTACACGTAAATTGTTGATTTTAGCCATTTCTTATTTCTCTCCAAAAAATGTAACAAATAAATATTTCAATTTAAAAATAGCGGATGCTATCTCTTTATTGGCAAATCCATTTATGCCCAATCAACAGATCGCTCTTATTGACCAACTGCTTCCAATAAATTAACCAGTACAGTTGCCACTGTCATATCGGCACTGGTACCCGGATTCACCCCTCTTTGTTTTAGTTCCTTATCCGCCTGATGCAAAACCGGAAGCAACAATTCAGGGTTTTCAGTTGTCATTAGGGCTTGATGAATGTCATTCATTTGCTCTATCAACCAACTTGAGTACTTCATACCATATTTCCGCTCAACATGACTATCAGGATAGCGCGATAGCAAGGCCGTATATGCTGAAACAGCAGCCCACTTCCGTTCACCAAATTTCGCGAGTGTTGAATTATACACGAAAATTGTAAATTGAAAAATATCTTTATAGACTGTTGCGAACTGGTAAGCAATTCTATCTTTTTCACTGGCGATCTCCATCGCCTCCGTCAGCGTTACAGTGGGCTGCTGAGAAACATCTTCCGACTCCGACTCGCCTAAACCGCCAGGCGACGCCAAGGAAATCGCCTTGAACACCCAAGCCGCATCTTGCCGAGTTGTATTCGCCAATAATTTCGTCAATTCCGTCTGCAGACTTTGCCCGGCATCCAGGTTTTCAGCGACCTGTATCAAAGGGGCGCACAGTAAAACAATGCCTAAATTGGTATTACAGCCGACCGCCTCACGAGTCGCTTTAACAGCATAATATATTTTTTCGCCAAGAGAAAATTCCGGACAAGTAATGGGGTTGGAGCTAACTCGATAACTCTGCCGAAAGTCTTCCACCGTCATATCATGACCATCATGATAAACACTTACATTGCCCGGTTTAAAGGCCAGCAATTCCTCTTCACAAGCCTGCTCATAAAATGCTTTGAGCTGTTGTCGCGTCGCCATCAAATAACCTTACTCTTGTTAACATCGTCAGTATTTATATATCGCTTAATCAGATCTGCAACCAGCAACTCCGCCACATTAAGCTGACAAACACTTTGCAATCCCTTCCATGCCGGAATGCTGTTCACTTCAATCACCATATGCCGCCCCTTTTCATCCTGCATAATATCCACGCCGGCATAATCCATATCCAGAATCCGAGTCGCCTCAACCGCCATTTTCGCCACCTCGCCGCTTAGCCGAACAGGCTCGCAATCCGCCCCTCTCGCCACATTATTCAACCAAAAGCGCCCCATTCTACGCATTGCAGCAATCGCCCGTCCATTGATGACAAATACCCGCATATCCGAGTACCCCAGCCCCCGACTCCGGACAAACTTTTGCAAATAAAACACGCCGGCATTATCTGTTAACCAAAATAAATCGGTCATTTTCTCAAAACGCCGAATACCTTCGCCCTGCGAACCGAATAACGGCTTACTGATAACCCTATTACCGCTTTTCAATAACCGCTCAGCTATCTTCACAGCTTCAGATCTATCTTTCAACACCCAGGTTTCCGGCGTCAACAACCCGGCGCGATTCAAAAGAAAACTGGTCATTGCCTTGTCTACGCTACGCTCAACAGCGCGACCATCGTTATAGACCGGCGTCCCTAATAATTTTAATGCGTGCAGTATATCCAAATACAGGACCACTTCTTCCAGGCTACCGCCCGGCACGCCGCGTACGAACGCGGCGGCGGGTAAAGCATTTTCAAACCCCGGAATCTGCACTGACGAAAAATCGCCTTGACCAATGTGCAAGCGGCATTCAGTCAAAGATACGTATTCAGCAATAAAACCATGATTAGCCAACGCCAACTTCAGTTGCTTGCCGTGCCAACCGGGATCATCCGTAAAAATGGCTACTCGAGACAAGAATTATGCCCCGAAAGACAGATCTAATAACTCATTATCAAGCCTACCCGCCCTAAAGCTCTTGCCGGATTCAACCGCTGTCACGATCACGCTGGCCGGACTAAACAACATACCGTCTATTTTGAAAAAATCATAATTGTATGATTTAAAAATTTCAGCAAAAGGCTTACCGTAATCCTTTGAAGTTGAACTCGGCAATTGTTGCGCCAATTGCTCAGCATCTTCATCACTGCCTTTTACAAACAAATGCGCCTGACCGGCAAACAAAATCGCGTCATTGGTTCTCCCCATCGCTTTCACGAAATCCGGGTGCGGAGGACAAATCGGCGCGCTGCCGTTGCCGTCGATAATATTTTCCAATGGAAAATGCAATTCATGCGCCTTATGCATCGCCACTTCCAGTACGCGGCCGACTACTTGCACACAACCCGCTAAACTGCTGGTCGGGGTCACGATAATAGTTAATTTGTTGGGTGAAATACCGCACGCCGCAGCTACTTTGTCAACAATTTCCACCGGCGGTATCGCGTCATTCTCAATCACTAAAGCAGTACTTTCAAAATCATCGTGATAGGCCAGTTCTTTATACAACTCTTCAACCGGACCCACGACGCCCTCTCTTTCTTTTCTCGCCATGGATCTTGCCGGCCCGGAACCTAAAGCGTAATATTTTTCATGAGACAAACTCCACCCGGCATATTGACTTCCCAAACACGCCAAGACAGGATTTGTCGAATGCACATTAACAGTTAACGGCCAGTTTTGGGTATAACAACTGTTGTTAATAGAGACATTCCCCATTCCACCCAAGCAAATCTCGGTAATGATGCGCCCGGCTTCCAGCCCGCCCGGCGCATTGATGCCGGCATCGATTATCGTGCATCCGTTTCCTAAATGACTGATACGCAATCGTAATTTATCCGCCTGATCGATCAACTCCTGAACCAAAGGCTGAGAAAGCCTATTAACACTCGCTTTATATTGCATAATTTAAGTTACCCTTCAAAAAGTTTTCTATCGCCCGGGTTTTGTCATCCAGGCTTTTCATTAATTGTTCGGTGGATTTCGCTGTCGCGACAATACTGCAAACGGGAAGGCCCAGCCCAATCTTCTGCCCACTCTGCGGCCTATCTTTCACCCAATCAGGCCAAGCAATTTCAGAGCCAATTTCCACAAAAGTCCCCGCATAAATAATTTTAAATCCGCGATATTGTTTTGGACTTGTGCGGTTTTGGCTGTCATCCCCAAAATAAGATTGCATATGCGTATTCATCACTTTGCTATAAAGCTGTATGCTTGCCGTCGGCCGCGGATTAATTTCTAAAACATAACAACGTTGATTAAAATAGATAAAATCCAGACCGTTAATACCCGTTAAAGCAAAACAATCAACAATTTTTTGTATCCATTCCAACAATTGCCGCTGTACAGAGTTTGGAAATTCAAGCTCAGTAATCACGCCCGAAAATAAATACCCTTGAGTCGTCAATTGTTTTTGAATTCCTAAAATTGTAGCTGTATTTTGTGCAGCATGCGCGGCAAACAATGCAGACATTACTTGACCCGGCATATATCGTTGCCAATAAACCGAAGCGCCATCTTGCGCCCCATCAATAGCATCAGCAACGCCTAAACCGCCTTCGCTTTTAAAAGACTTGACCAACCATCCAGTCAATTTTTCAGGCTGTTGAAATACCACTTCAGGAAAAGCAATGCCGGAGCTATTCAAACGCTGAAAAAAATATCGTTTATTTTGCAATTGTCGAATCGAAAACGTCGAATTGCCTAAAACGACGAACTGCCCCTCCAAAAAAGCCAAACTATCTGAGTATTGTTCAATTCCACTGCCATAAATCAAATAATTTAAACCGTATTGCGCTTTAAGTTGCTGAACAAGCGTTTTAATATTAGGCAAGGCCAAACTTTTAACACAGGCGTAATCCAAAGCGGCGGCGCTTGTATCCAGATCTGCAAAACAATCAATAACGATTGACTTAACGCCTATATCAAGCAATGCATCAACCAACATCCGGGCGGACTTCGCCACTACCAATACAGTCTCCGGATTATTGATTTGCTGAGTATTGCCAAGCAATGGACTTCATTGAAGAAATTCGATTAATCAAATCATTGATGGGTTATCACTTCAGCTGGCGCATTGCGTCCGCTGACGACTTCTATCTGTAAATTCGAGTTATCTATATCCGACTGGTTTAGTTCTTCAATCAATTGCCGCGCCATATCTATATTTTCAACGGCGCAAAATCCGGTCGGCCCCCAAGATGTCTGGCCAATGGCAACCGCGCCACGCTCAGCCATAAAGGTGATTGCCCGGGCAACATCAAGACTGGTAAAAACCCCGCCTTGGGCAGCGGCGAAATGATCTCCTACAGTCTGTTGGATTTGACTGATCACATCGCCGAAACCGTTTAAATCAGTCTCGCTCAAAGCCGGCAAACCCTGCATCAGCAATAGATGACAAAGTCGCTGAGCTTGTTCGATTGGAAACGCCGGCAACTCATCGAAAGCGCTTAACTCTTGCTGGCCGTACAGCCCTTTTCCTCGTCGATCAAAAACCAAAATAAAACGCCAATCATCAGGCATTTCCATTCGGGATAGCAATGGCGGCGTTTTAGTCGCTTCGCCTCGCCCGCCGTCGACAACAACGCCACCTTGTTCAAACACGCCGATACCGATTCCTGACCGCGCGCCGCGGCCGGTCATATAGGCTATTTCACGCACATCAAGATCTAAATCATAATAGGCGCTGAGCGCGGCGCCCACCGCTAAAGACATTTGAGTGCCGGAACCTAAACCAACATGCTCGGGAATTGCAGCTTCAACAACAATTGACACATGGTCAGACACACCCAATGCTTGACATAATTTAATCGCACAAGACTTCGCCCGCTCCGCACAAGACCCTGTCACCGTCAATGCTTCAGCTTCTGAAAGGGTTAAACGGGTAACAATTTCGTTTAAACCCACTCCGACGCTACCGAACTGACGTCCCAAAGATCCGCTCAGGTCAAAAAATCCCATATGCAATCTGGCGGGCGCAATCACCGTTACTTTGTTTTCCCTTCGCTCCAACACACTCATTTACAATGAACAAAACGGCTGATTATACATGATCTCTACTCGCATCAGCCATCGCTTTTAACCCAGCCTTGTTGGTTACATTTTCAAACCATTGATAATAAAAATAAATCAATAACTTGCACGACTTATATCGGCACAATGATAAAGCTGGGTGAAATTTTCTAAAAAAAACAATAAATCATCAAAAACACAATCCGCCTTTTCAATGACCGACAGATCTGTTATCGGAACCGAAGGAATCAGTATCGTTTGCGCCGGCGTTTGTTCGGCGGCGATAACACCAGTTGCAGAGTCTTCCAAAATCAAGCAATTTTCCAACGGCTGCCGCATCAACTCCGCCGCTTTAACAAAAATTTCAGGCGACGGTTTACCTTGTGAAACATCATCCCGGGTCGCCCGAAGCCGGAATCGGTCAGTCAACCCGGCAAATCCTAAAACTTCAATAACGTTAAGCGAGCGGCTGTTAGTTGCTAAGCAATATGGAACGGCATCAGCGTTCAAAAAATCCAACAACTCAATAACGCCTTTTTTGACGGCAATCCCATGCCTCTCAACCCGCTCTCGCCAAATGTCGCCGCTAAGTTGAGCAAACATAGACAAATTAAATTGCTGACCACAATACTCCAGTAATTTCGCTTCCACGGCTAGATAATGCAAACCCGATAAAGACAGTAAAAAAACGTCGTCTAAATCGTAACCCATTTTTTTTGCAGCAACACACCAAGCACTGAAATAGCTCCCCTCTGTATCAACAACCAGGCCATCCATATCTAAAATAACAGCTGAATAAGGGCGCATTTTACCGCTCATTAATCACTAACCACTTTAATATATTCGCCGCGGGCTTCCCGCGTTGACCCCACAACAATTTGTTGTCGCCCATCACCCGATTTTTCCAGATGTCCGCACACCTCAATTATTTCGCCTTTTTTTGCTTGACCGGTATAGGTTGCGGTAAAACTTAATAGCCAGGGCGCTTCCTGATTATCGATTCGATAACGCGCGGGATAATCAAAGGCAAACCGGTCATCCAATACGGTAGCCCGCCATTTCCCCATCTTCTGCTTAATAAAAGATTCATGTGCATATCCAGGCTCATCAACTAATAAATTCAAATCCACTTTACGGTCATTAAGCAAAAATTTATTATTTTTTCGTTGCTCATGCCACACGTATTCTTCAAAACTTAGATCGCAATCGCGGCGCTGAAAAGACAATAACCAATCCTGTTTACTAAGATTGTGAAAAACACCAGCTTTGATTAATTCCTGAATCACCTGCCTGACTTTATCAAACGTTGAACGATCATAAATCACCAAATCTATGTCGGATTGCTGTTGTTGCACGCCTAATAATAAGGAACCCGTAACGCCGATTTGATTCATTAGAAGCTGATAATCGCTCAAACTACTGCAAATTTTCTGCAAATCCGCGATAACCGGATCGGATGTTTTTTGCCTCAACCAAAAAGCTAATTTTTTTACCGGTTGATGGTGAATCACAATATCTTGCTCAGTCACGCCATGTAATTGTGCATCCAACTCTTCAGAATAGTGCAGATAGTACGGAAAATTTTCAGTCAACAATTGATTAGCTTGATCAGTGGCGATTTTCTTCCATTCCCCTGATGTTTTAACATAGCGTAGAAAACACAAAACTCTTCCTTGACACAGCTTTTCGGAAACAACTGCAAACGCTAAACCTTCCCGCGTTTCAATAAAATCTTTACTTTGGAACTTCATTTTCCTAAAAAATTGCATAATGTTTCAAGTTTGTTTTAATATCCCTGTAAAACAAATTAATATTATTACCGATATGTTTTTGATCCCAGATATCGCTTCAGTTATTCTAGTCGGGTTGCTTATTGTCATCCCGGTCGGCATTATCTATAAAAGAGCTGGATTTAGCCCTGTATGGGCTTTGTTGGTATTTTTACCCGGTTTCGGGTTATTTCTAATCTGCCTGCACTTGGCGCTCTCACCCTGGCCTAACGAGTAAAGATTATGATTATGTTTTCAACCTTGGTGGTTATATTCAGCCTGTTCGTACTCTGGTTATGCTCACGAATTCTTGGAAAAGCCGGCGTCAATAAATACTGGGTGCTTACTCTTCTGATACCCATTATCAACGTTATTATGATTTGGGTTTTCGCTTTTGGACACTGGCCTGGGATAAGAAAGGAACAAGCCAACAATTTTTTGATCAAAAAATAATCTTAACCAGCCTCATCGCGCCCCTTTGCCCCACAAAATGACCTCTACCGTATGAATAATGATGGTAAAGTCTAAAAACAAACTATAGTTTTTGACATAATACAAATCATATTGCAATTTACGCATCGCATCATACTCGTTATCGCCATAGGGGTAACACAGCTGAGCCCACCCCGTTATTCCCGGCTTGACTCTGTGACGTTTACGATAATAAGGAATATTTTTATCAAACTGATCGACAAAATGCGGCCTTTCCGGTCTTGGCCCGACAAAGCTCATATCGCCACGCAATACGTTCCAAATTTGCGGCAACTCATCCAGACGAAATTTTCGGATTACCGTCCCTACTTTAGTGACTCTATTATCGTTTTTGCTGGCCATTTGCGCGCCATGCATTTCCGCATCAGTGCGCATACTGCGAAACTTCAAAACTTCAAACTCTTTATCCATTTCTCCCACGCGCACCTGGCGATACAAAATAGGCCCTTTAAATCGACTTTCCATTAGAATCGCAATAGCCACAATCAGCATAAACGGCCAACTCACCAACAATAAAATTAAACTAGCGATAACATCATTAAAACGTTTTTCAAGTGAACGAAAATCACCACCGGCAAAACCATCAGAAAAAACAAACCAACTGGGGTAAATATTTTCTAAATCAATAATAGCTTGTTCCCGTTCATAAAATGTCAGCAAATCAATCACATCAATACCGTACATTTTACAATCCAAAAGCTCATCCATCGGCAACTTAGATCGTCTATCGTCCAATGCTACGACTATTTCATCAATATCCAATTCGTCCGTCGCCTCTACCAACTCTGCAGCATCTGTAATTATCCGAACGCCATCTTCATTGATTTCGGTCGGCTCTAATGCCACACATGCGCATACTCGAAAACCTTTATGTAGGTAATTATCATTACTGCCGATTAATTTTTTGGCCTTATTTCCTGAACCGATCACTAAAATCTTCTTTTGCAGTTTATTGTGCTTGATCGTTTTATAGAAAATATAACGTATGATCAACATTCCGGTAAAACTAAACGCCAACGCATATACCAGAACACTACGAGCAACGGTAAACGCAGGAAACGTATAATAAATAATGATCAAAGCTAATGTAGCGACAAAAAAACTAACCCCGGAACGGGATAGCAAATTGTAATCCGACCAGCCGATGCTACGCCGATACAACCCTATACCGGTATTGGCGAATGCTAAAACGAGCGTAAAAATAGCGCTGGATAAATATACATATTCATTAGAGTACCAAGAATCTGTGTACAAAAAACGTACATCATGACCATAGCGCATCGACAAAAAGAATATAACGGTTTCTAAAACAAACAAACCGAGATAGACGCCGGAGATATAATGTCTAAATATTCTGATCATCATCTTTTAAAGCAAACCATTGTTAATTAGAAGATTATTAAGATGTTCAATGGGAATAGCATAACTTATCCCGCTGGGTTTGGAGAGGATATTTTCTCGACTTTCCTTAACGAAAACTTTATTGATAACGCCTATCACTTCACCCGTGTCCGGCATGTATAAAGGACTGCCGCTATTCCCTGGATAGGCGGTAGCGTCTAATTGATACACTTGATAAGGGTTTCTTAAACGCCTCACAATTTTTGCATTGAGCTGCTTGGACTTAATCATGGGAATCGCTATCGGACTAATCGCTGAAATTATACCGCGATGAGTCACCGGGTGCAGCCCCAAAACCATACCGATCGGATAACCCGTAAAAGCAAGCAGTTCGCCTTCTCTCATACTCCGGCTCACATTAAGCTTCATTGCCGGCAACCTGCCGTCCACCAATTTCAAAACCGCTAAATCATGCTCTTTATCTTGAGCAACAGTGCGAGCAAAGTACAGCGACTCTTTACCGTTTTGTTGAAAAAAAACCGCAATTCGCTCATTCCTTTCTATTTCTAATTTTTTGGGCAATACATGAGCGTTGGTCACGACTAAACTTCCATCCTTGATTGCAAAACCTGTTCCTCTAAAATCCGCCCTGGGCGCTCGCGTAGGCATAAAAGTGCCGACCGCAACGATGCTTTTTCGTATCACATCAATTGTGTCCGGCAAATTTTCCGTTGCATTTGCAATTCCCATTAACAAAAGCAAACCGAAAAAAACATTACTTTTTAACATATAGCTTTTCTCCTGAAACTATTTATCGTGCATTCACAAATGCAAACCTTCTACTTTAAGCGCCATTTTCATAACACGAAAACGATTTTGCCCAGGCAACCCATATACTAGTTTGCGCCATCATCAATATAGCTAACATTCCAAAATGAGCCATACCGAATCTTAGCCATAGTTCGTAACCCGACACTAAATTTTCTCTGTTTGCGCTTAATAAAAACTGTAGCGCGGAAAAAATTTGACCATATTTAAAAATATACTCTTCCGTTCCCACCCATAACAGGGTATATCCTATTGGAAAAGATATAATCAATAACCCGGCTGCGATCACAAATTTTGAAATCCGTTTAAAAACAAATGATGAAACAATAAAACCGGAAATGAATAACAACAATAACAAATAAAAAAACAAACTAGATACCGCTAATGAACGCCCCTGCTCAGCTAATAACTCAATCAAGTTATCCGTTGCCGCTTGATGAACGACAACCCAATAACAAAGCGGCAGTATCATTAAGGTTGAAACAATACCATACCCCCATTGTTTTCTAAGATTCAATTTCAAATTCAGACATAACGCCGCGAAAAATACCGCACCGAAACAAGCTATTGAAAAAACGCCATATAACGCAAAAAAACGCCCCAACAATTCAATTTCGCTATTGATATTCAATATAGGCGAACCGACAATATCATGAATGCTTTCCATCGGCGCCACCATCCTTATCACCAACCACGCCACACTAGTATGGACTAAAATGCCGCCGATCAGCATAAAAATATTGTCGTTTTTCGAGATCAAATATCGGATAAAAAACCAAACTGGAAAACCGCAACACCAAACTATCGCTAGAGCAGCGCCAAAGGCCCTTAAAAACGCATAACTTCCTCCAATTAACTCCCTTATATTATAAGGAACCGCAGATAGCAGCCCCAGCGCATAGATGACGCCAATCAAGATAAACAAAATGATGAACAAACTTCGCAGATCAATAGTAGATTTAATGTTTATTGAAGAAACGCCATTGAACTCGCGTTTTACCGGTATAGTTTGTTGAATGCTACGATTCTTTACTAATGGCGCCTTTTCATTCAAATATTGCTTGACGAACTTAAAGCCTATCCAAGCTCCACATATCGCCAACAATATATCGGTAGAATCGATTACTTTTTCCGGTAAAAAAAGCTGCCCGACTTCAATTATTGTTGCGGGAACAATTAATAAACACCACAACAGTAATAGATAAATTTTATTTTCTGTTTTACGTAATTCAGAAAACGCTAAAATACCGCCAATAGGCAGAAAAAAAAGAATTTTGTGAAAGACTTCAGTGATCGCTCTAAACTCCGTACCAAAGTAGTAGGAATAAAAAGGAATTTTGTAAAACCCGCTGACCCTAGCTCTAATTTCATTATTGACGCCGTGAAAATCATAGGGATACCAAAAGATCAACATTAAGACCAAACACCAAAAAATATAACAGGCCAACGCCCAAATATTTTTTTTTAAGCGCGAATTTTCCTGAAATTGCTGACTAGAGCGCTTTGCTTCTATCATTGAAAAATAATTCAACCCCATGATAGAAAGTCCGCTGCCAGTCATAGCCAAAACAATATCGGTAACATCGGTAACGCGACTAAAAACAAAAATTTGTAAGAATTCTATTGTTAGCGCCAGCAAAAAAACTCTCAACAACAATTTGTTTAAAGTCATTTTATTTTTACGCGCCCACAACACCGGCACAGGAATCCATAATGCTATTTCGCTAAGCCATTCATATAAATTTTCAATACCTTCCGCTTTCAAACGACTAAAAGGTATTAAGATAATTTTACCCTCACGCCATTGATGGAAAATTTCAATAGGGCTGATCGTTAGATCTAACGGCATTATGTTATAAAGCAGCAAGCCTAAAATATAGAGTTGTAAATACTTTTCGGATTGATTATTGGTAAAGTGCGCTTCACGCCATGCCGTTAACCAATGCGTTAACTTATTACCGAAAACCCACCAGGATATGATGCCGATAACTGCGCCCAAACTTTCCGCAAAAATATCATTTAACGAAACCGTTCTCGGCGGAAAAAACAATTGTGTAAATTCTATCGACACACAAAGTGCGACACTGCATATCCACACAAATAAAGAACAAAAAAATCGATAAAGCGCTGGTTTTTTATAACTTAGCGTCCCAGTCCAAAGGAAAGCCAAGGGAATAAAAAGTAATATATTAGCGACCCAGTCTGCTCGGGACCCAACACCTAGTTTTAGATAACGGATATGTTTAAATTTAAACCAAGCTTCATCCAATGGCATAGGTTCATAACTTAAAGGCACCAAGCTACCATATACAACAAAGACTAAATAAATAACCGCCAAATAAAAAAAATTCATCCTCACTGTCGTTACCTACCGTTCAGTTATCCAATATCGGCGCTTACATATTCCCCTTGCCCATTCTTACCTGATAGTTTTTCCATGTCAATTTTTCCCACTGATGAATCAAGTTTTCAACCCGCTCCTTGTATTTATCGTTCCCCAGTGCGACTTCGAAATTAATCCATTTATTCTGTTCACTAAAATAAACTTGCTCAGTCCTAAAATCAAAAAGCGTTCTAACTCCATGATTTTGCACATTAGCAATTAAAATTGGCAATTGTATTTTCCCGACAAACTGGAAAACTGATGCATCGCTATTTAACCACTTATTTTCCAGGTCTAGCGCCGACCGAATCATCATCTCCGCCACATCAACTTGACCAATAGCTTGATTGACTTCTATATCGGGGTCATTAAAAATCAAGGGAATACCGGTTTGAGTTTCATCAAGTTGGTAACCATGTCCCAAAAATCCGTTTTCAAATAAAGATTCTCCATGATCGCCTAAAATTGTCACCAAAGTATTATCCCAAATATTTTTTTGTTTTAATGCGTCGACAACTTCACCTACAGCCCAATCCGCATTGGCAATCGCATTCCAATATGCATCAGCAACTTCATCTCTATTCTCCGATCTTATCTCTCTTCTAGGCAACAAACTATTAACAGTTCGTCTAACCATATTTGGATGAGCATAAGGAAAATGCGCAGCCTGAAAATTTAAATAAATGAATTGCGGACGCGATCCATCAATTTCTGCAATTCGGCGTTTAAACTGTTCAACAACTCGCTCTTCGCTGAGCCTTAAACTGCCAGCGTTTTTACTGACATACACTCGATCATCTATCGCGACTCTGGCATCAAAGTAATAAACATCCTCTGATTTCATCCCGGTATTATTCGCCACATCACCAAAAGATTCGTCTTGTCCGGAAATAATCGAAATTTGATAACCCGCTTGTTTTAAAAAATCTAACAACTGGTGATCCAAACTACCAAATAAATTACGATTAAATAAGGCGGTAATCGAGGTAACGGTATAGCCGGTGTGACTATAAGCAGACTTCACAGCAGTCCCCTGCTTCGCCAACTCTCTCAGCGCCGGAGCAACGTATTTACCGCCTATCTTCTTCTCCAATAAATCAGCTCTAGCGCTTTCCAGAACAATCAATACAATATGTTTCCCCGCCCTTTTCGGTATCGTTTTTAACGGATCAATTGAATCAATCGGGAAAACCGCATCTGACAACAAGCCATTTTCATTAATTTCGTTGCCGGGCTTATCAATAGCGCCGGGATACAATCTCGCATTAAAATTATTAATATCCCGAGGCACTAAAAAAACCCCAAAACCATCTCGGTCAAAATCGGAAATTGCATCTAAAGCTTTACTCACTAACGAATAGGAAGTTTTCTTCTTTAATCCATACCGATATAAATCACTCAAGGAAGTCCAATAAGTAATAATCGGCGTCAACAGCACAGCTATAAAAAACAAGGGAAATAATTTGGCCAATTTAACCGCATTCATTTCTTTCAATCGGTTGTATTGAAATTGTGCGATTATTTTTGATCCGGCATACGTTAATATAAAAAAAACTAAGATCACAGAAAAAAATAAGGTCACCTCATTACTAATATAAAGTAATGCTTCCCTCAAACTTCCACCGCCTATATTTCTTATAATTTGAAAATCAATCGTATCGTTAAAATAAGATAAAACTTCAAATTTAAACGCTAACCAACATCCCATTAACAACAATGTAAAAACGGTAAAGTTATAATAGCTGACCATACCATGACGATTAAATCGATCAGCAAGATAAAACCAAAATACTGCGCTAAAGCCGAAAAAGACCGCATCATACCAAACTGACAAAATCAAAAAGATTAAACGACTGGGAAAAGTCTGGAATGAAAAAGGCTGTAAAAACCCCCCTGTAAAAATATCGTATTTGTAATGTAAAAGCAGCAATTCAAAAAACTGAATAATTGTAATGACAATTAACAAAGCAACCAAACGCCTAAAACGCCACAGGTAAATCTCAATGTCTACAAAACTCACTTGGCCTCCATTGGGAGATTGCCTATTAATACGATGAAAGAGTTAAGAAGGTATTTACACATGATCATTATTTTCAATTAAACGATGTAGACATTTAATGCTCTAATTCCATAATATAAAATAGACTTTACAAATTGCTATGAATGCTTAAACTCTACCTTAATACTTAAGTTGCATTTCAATAGCAATGGAAAAATACATCTCCTATCTTTTGATTCAATAATTTATTATATCTACTATGCTTACATCAAAAAAAACAGATTCTCAGTTTCCATTATTCAATCGCGATAGTGTAATTGTATTATTTATTATTGCGTTAATTTTGATTCTTTTCGCGCCTACTGCATTGTGGCTATTCGACCGTTGGACGATGGGCGTGTGGCATAACGGCCATGGAATACTGATTACCGCCGTTGTAATATACCTGATATGGGAGGAATTACAACGACAACAATTAAAAAATCATGAAACAACTTCTTCCGCCTGGGGATTCTTATTTCTTGCCCCCGCATTGATTTTACATATGCTGGATACAGGCATCCATACCCAATTATTATCCGCCGCAGCATTATTTCTATCTCTTCCTGGATTTTCATTCCTTTTTTTAGGCGCCAAAAGAACCAAATCAATTTTATTTCCGCTGTCCATGCTCATTTTTACTTTACCTATCCCGCTAACCTTTACCGAATCAATTCACTTGTTTCTCAGGCATATCGCAGCCGACAGCGTTGGTTGGATACTCATACAAATCGGCATTCCCAGCTTTAAAACCGGCACCTTAATAGAAATCCCCAACGGCTCCTTACAAGTTGCTGACGCCTGCAGCGGCTTTTCAACACTCTATGCAAGCATCACAGTAGCCATTTTAACAGCTTATTTCTGTCCGGTTGTTATCAGACGCGTTTTGGTACTCACTATCGCTATTCCGCTTGCCATTACTATTAATGTCATCAGAGTCTTTTTATTAACCATGCTTGTTCATTGGTTTGGAATTGACATTCTTGACACATCTTTACATGAAATTTCCGGAATTATTACCTTTGTAGTATCTTTACCCATTATTTTCTGGTTAGGTAGAGCGCCTGAAGAAGCTGAGTTAGCCCAATGATTTCATATCGTTACAAGGTTCCCGTTTTATTGATGCTGATAGTTGCCCTGATTCCGACAATTATTCATAATTATTTAGGCGCAACGATTACTGATGGGAAAGATTTATCAAAGATCCCGACAAAATTCGCCGACTTTATTTCAAAACCATCAAAAAAGTTACCCATTTGGGGGAAAGAAGTATTTAATACTGACGAATGGGTGGAAAGGATTTACAGAAACAGAAAATTTAAAACCGTGCGTCTTTTTATTGCTCGGTCATATGATCATAAGCGCCTATACCATCACCCTGAACTCGCGCTATCCTATGGCGTCAGTATGAGCAATAAGGAAATGCTTAATTTAACAGAGCACCCTGGAATCAATATTTATTTTTTAGCCAATGATGATTACACTAAGCAAGCAGCTTATGTATTGTTATACGATAAGCAATTTATTGATAAACCGATCTTACATCAATTAAGCGAATCGTTCCGTTTACTACTTAACCCGCGTAAACCCATCACCTTATTTTACGCTTCTCAAGAATTTCCAGACGGCAATAAAGATTTTGAAAACACTGCGTTTGCCGAAGTGCTCATCAACGCTATAAAACAATTTCAAGCACAAACAGGTCAATAAAACTATTTCCCTTCCAAAAAAAAGCCGGTCATTTAGGACCGGCTTTCTTATAACAACATTTCAGTTATAGCATTACAAAATATCAACAGCATTTAAATCCTTAAATGCTTGCTCTAATCTTGTCACCATACCCGCTTGACCTTGTCTCTGCCAAACACGAGGATCATAGTATTTTTTATTAGGGCTGTCTTCGCCTTCCGGGTTGCCGATTTGACCTTGCAAATAGGCTTCTTTTTCCTTATAGAAGTTCATTACGCCTTCCCAAGTCGCCCATTGAGTATCAGTATCAATATTCATTTTGATCACGCCATAACCAATCGACTCAGCAATTTCTTCCGGAGATGAACCCGAACCACCATGGAATACAAAATTCAAAGTATTAGCAGGCACATTATATTTTTCAGAAACATAAGCCTGAGAATCTCTTAAAATCGTAGGCGTTAATTTAACGTTGCCAGGTTTATAGACGCCATGTACATTACCAAACGATGCTGCGATAGTGAAACGATGACTGACTTTACTTAATTCTTCATAAGCATAAGCCACTTCTTCCGGTTGCGTATAAAGCAATGATTGATCCAGGTCGGAATTATCAACGCCATCCTCTTCACCGCCGGTAACGCCTAATTCAATTTCCAGCGTCATATCCATTTTTGACATCCGCTCAAGATATTTAGCGCAGGTAGCGATATTTTCTTCCAAACTTTCTTCAGACAAATCCAACATATGAGAGCTAAACAACGGCTTACCCGTTTCAGCAAAATGCTTTTCACCTGCGTCCAACAATCCATCAATCCAAGGCAACAATTTTTTTGCTGCGTGGTCAGTATGTAAAATAACCGGAACGCCATAAGCTTCAGCTAAATTATGCACATGCTTAGCGCCGGAAATAGCGCCCAAAATAGAGCTGCGCTGCCCTTCTACAGGCAAGCCTTTACCGGCAACAAACGCGGCGCCGCCATTTGAAAATTGAACAAATACCGGAGACTTTACTTTAGCCGCCGCTTCCATGACGGAGTTAATGGTATCAGTGCTAATTGCGTTAACTGCAGGTAATGCGCATTTATGTTTTTTGCAAAACTCAAAAATCTTTTGCACATCATCGCCAGTGACAACACCGGGCTTTACAATATCTAAAATTTTATCTGTCATTTATTTTAATCCTGATAAAAAAGGAACACCGCCCATGAAGCTTCATGAGCGGTGCTTTGCTAAGGACTGAGAATTTTATAAAATCCGAAACTAACTTGTACTAAAGCATAAGAATCGCTAAAGCTTTTCTAATCTTTTTGCCCAGTTTCTGCGTTGTGGAAATAGTTACATAGCTTGCTATGCGCCTATTTCCACGCCTCGGCAATTGCTCCCTGCATTGCTCTACCTCCTGCATCCATGCAGTCGTTGAAACTGAACAAAAATCCTACGCTAGTTTCGGGTTTTATTTCATCCTCAGTCCTAAGTTAAAAAATTCGTTTGTGAAACCTAATTAATTAAGCTTCTAATGTAGCCAAACGATCCGCCAATAATTGCTCCAAAGTTTCCAGGGCTTTAGAAAAACCATCAATACCTTCCGATAATTTTTCTGTCGCCATGCGGTTTTCAGCGTGCATCTTATCGAAAGTATCTTTGTCTACTGAAATCTTTTCAATATCTTGTTGCGCAGCGATTTCTGGATCCAATTTACGCGGCAAATCGCCTTCAGTTTCTTTTAACTCAGCTAACAATGCAGGTGAAATTGTCAATAAGTCAGAACCTGCCAACTCAGTAATTTCACCAAGATTACGGAAACTCGCACCCATCACTTCAGTGTTATAGCCAAATTTTTTGTAATAGTTATAAACAGTTGTGACAGAAACAACGCCTGGGTCTTCTGCTGGCTCGTATGAATCACGACCAGTATCTTTTTTATACCAATCCAAAATTCTGCCGACGAAAGGCGAAATCAAAGTAATGCCTGCTTCAGCACAAGCAATTGCTTGATGCAACCCAAACAATAAAGTTAAGTTACAATGTATACCTTCTTTCTCTAATACTTCAGCCGCTTTAATACCTTCCCAAGTTGCAGCGATTTTGATCAAAATGCGATCTTTAGAAATTCCTTTCTCTTCATACTGCGCGATAATTTCACGACCTTTAGCGATTGTCCCTTCAGTATCAAAAGAAAGTCTTGCATCAACTTCGGTCGATACGCGTCCTGGAATAATTTCTAAAATTTTCAATCCGAATGACACAGCTAAACGTTCAAAAGCCAAAGAAGCCACTTCAGAAGCTGATGCGCCAGCGCCTAAAGTTTCTCTTGCGCCTTTTAACGTATCATCAACAATACCTTGGTACTGAGGCATTTGAGCCGCTGCGGTAATAAGAGAAGGGTTTGTTGTCGCATCGCGAGGCGTAAATTTTTCAATTGCTTCAATGTCGCCAGTATCGGCTACAACTACAGTCACTTCACTTAATTGTTCAAGTAAATTTGCCATTTTAATGATACCTAATATATAGTTTTTAAAAATGAATACTACCCGCTAAATCGGATAATAGTTTGAATTTTGTTGTAACGGTAAATTACAAAGATAGTTTCTATTCAAAATGCAATAAGATTATGAAAAGGGAAGTCATTACAACCACTAATCTTAACTGACTTCATTAAATAGAATGCTCTGGTGAGTGTGTTAACGGGCATATTTACATGCCTGTAAATATACTGTTGATGTTAGGCAACACTCTTAAAAGAGTTTATTCATAACCTACTCTGTATACTTACAAATGAATTGGAGTCTATGAAAGACTCCAATTATATGTGTTTAATCTGGATTAACCTTTATTGCGTAAATATTTCTCTACGCCAGTGACATTTTCAGCCGCAGCTTTTTTAGCCGCAACAACACGTTTAGCCAAATATTTTGAAACGCCGGTTGAAGGAACGCTTTCCTTGCTCGCTAAATATTTTGCAACGCCTGTTAATGCCGTCTCTTTTCCAGCCAAATATTTAGCAACCCCGGTCAAACCCTCTGCATTTCCAGCAGCAGGAGCCGCTTTTTTAGCCGCAGCCGGTCTCGCCCGTCTTCTAGCAGAAGATTGTCCTGCACTGGAAGCAGCGGAATTCTTCTTAAAGAAAAAATAACCGACCGCAGCCAATACAACTAAACCTATCAACATTGTATTATCTGAATCTTGCTCTACACTTGCCGGTTCAGCACTAGTTTCCGCACTGCTCGAAGAAGATGAAGAAACCGATTTTTTAGTTGATGCAGAAGCGGCTTTATGCTTATAGTCTGAATCAGAATAAACTACTTTTGGTTGAAAAGCAGCCGCTGGATAGTTTTCGTCGTAAGATGTTTTATCGCTGGAAGCGCTACCTGAAGATGAGGAATGCTTGTAACTCGAATCTGAATAAACGACTTTAGGTTTGAAGTCCGAAGCAGGATAATCTGTATTAGCTAATGCATACGGACTTGCTAATAAACCCGCTAGCAGCGCTCCTATTTTAAAATTATTATTTTTCACCATGTTCACCTTTGCATTTTATTAGAAGAGACCTATTCCTAAGCTAGTATAATAGGTCTCTTCCTCAAATGGAATGTAATTTTCCTGTAGTAGAAAACTCAGATATCTTAGAGTACTTCTTTTACAGTTTTAACTACATTTTCTACTGTAAAGCCAAAGTGCTCCATAACGACGCCGCCCGGTGCAGATTCGCCAAAGGTGTTAATACCAACAACGTCACCTTCTAAGCCTACATATTTACGCCAGAAATCAGTAACACCCGCCTCAATGGCAACGCGTTTAACCCCCGGAGTCAAAATGCTGTCTTTATAAGCTTGGTCTTGGCTATCGAATACACCCGTAGAAGGCATAGATACAACACGCGCCTTAACGCCATCGTCGGCCAATGCTTTTTGAGA
>SPJK01050267.1_pt1 | contig 31194 bp, 36 predicted proteins | sample 3741771 | NCBI WGS metagenome assembly SPJK01 (sample SAMN10925997, study PRJNA522277) | cold seep metagenome | isolation source: Elba SIP-enriched marine methane seep metagenome, extraction at timepoint T2 | place: Italy: coast of Elba, Mediterranean Sea
GTCCCGATATTCGAACTGTCGGCAATGATCTCGAACGCGGTTGGGCGGCCGACAATCGGATGGTCATCATTGATCTGGCGCCCACGAATGGTGATCGGTTCACGCACATCAAACTTATCGCTCGGACGGATGGCCCCGGCATCCAGGGCGCCGGCTACGGTCAGCGGTTTGAAAATCGAGCCGAGTTCGTAAACGGCGCCGCTGGCGCGATCGAGCAAAGCCGGGTCTTCCGCATCGAGATCGGTGGCCTTGTGCGGATCGAGCGGCGGCCAGCTGGCCATGCCGAGCACTTCGCCGGTCTGCGCCGCCATGACGATGCCGGCACCGGCTTCGGCATCATATTCGCCGACAGCGGCGGAGAGTTCTGCCTCGAGGCTGAACTGGACGTTGGCGTCGATCGACAGAGCAAGCGGAGTCTGATCGCCAGTCAGGCGATCGTCGAGGGCGTACTCAATCCCGCCAAGTCCTTGCCCATCGGCGCCCGCATAGCCGAGTACATGCCCGGCCAATGTCCCGCGTGGATAGGCCCGCCGCGTCTCTTCGCGAAAGCCGATGCCTTCCAGCCCGAGCGCGAACACGGCCTGACGCTGGCGCGGTGTGATCCCGCGTTCAATCCAGGCGAAGGCGCGCTCATTGTTGGACAAGCGCGCGGCGATCGTCTCGACGTCGAGATCCGGCAGCACCGTGGCCAGTTCATTGGTAATCAGCTCGGCATCGCCGATCGCCCGTGGGTCGGCGAAGACCGAATAGACCGTAACGGACGTCGCCAGAAGATCGCCATTGCGATCGACAATATCGGCGCGCCGCGGCGCCTCTTCAAAATTGGCTGCGATCGCTGAAACGGCGACCGGGCCGTTCAAGGCAACGGTCAAGCCCTTGAGGGCAATTGCGCCGAAGGTCAGAAGCAGGCCGATCGAGACTAGCCGCGTCCGCATGCCGCCGCCGCGCATGGTCAGTTCTGATCCCTGATCGCGGCTCATTGCGGCACCTCCCGATCAACCGGGACATTCGCATCCGGCAGCTCCATGGGCGGTCCGACGCGGCCATCGAGATCAACGGTGCGGACAAATTGCTCAGCCCGCGCCGGCACCATGCCAAGCTCCTGGCGGGCAAATTCCTCAATCCATTCCTGGCGCGAGCGATGCGCGAACTCGGCCAGCAATTCAGCCTGTTCGGCTTCAGCCGCCTCGATTTGCGTCTCGACATCCTTGATTTCGGCCACGGTTTCCTGGGCGCCATATTTGGCCCGGTAGAGGCTGAAAATCAGAATAGCAACAACCGCAAGGCCGAACAGGAAGGCACGTTTGCTCATAGCGCGGCCTCCAGTACTTTCAGCGGCGGGACCGATTTGCCGGTCGATACGGGATCGGCCCAGGCCGGGGCGTCGGTGCGCACCGCGACGCGCAGCCGCGATGAACGCGCGCGAGGGTTGTCCTTGGTTTCGGCCTCACCTGGTTCAATCGCCTTGCGGCGTTTGAGATCGAAAGACGGCGCGGGCCCCTTCGCCACTTCTGGCATGTAGCGAGAGCCGCCGCCGAGCGCACCGGCACGTTCGCGCATGAACTGTTTCACCAGGCGATCTTCAAGTGAGTGGAACGTCACGACGACCAGACGCCCGCCGGGCGCAAGCAGGCGCTCAGCTGCAGCAAGGCCGCGCGCAAGCTCACCGAGCTCGTCATTTACGTACATGCGAATGGCCTGGAAGGTCAGGGTCGCGGGGTGGGTTTTCTTGCCGCGCCGACCACCAACAGCAGTCTCCACGCAGTCAGCCAGGTCCAGCGTGGTCGTGAACGGCTCGGTCTTGCGCCGGGCGACAATGGCGCTGGCAATGCGCTTGGCTTGGCGTTCTTCACCGAGCTGACGAAAGATCGTCATCAGGTCGGACGCGCTCATGAGATTGACGACGTCCGCCGCGCTCGGCCCGGTCTGGCCCATCCGCATGTCGAGCGGCCCGTCGCGCATGAAGGAAAACCCGCGCTCGCCCTCGTCGATCTGGTACGAGGAAACCCCAATGTCGAGCATGATGCCGTGCACCACGGTGACGCCGACCGTCGAGAGCAGGTCGTCCATTTCGCCAAACCGCCCGAGCAAGGGCGTCAGCCCGGGATGCTGCTCCGCCAGCGCTTCCGCGCGAGTAATGGCATCCAAGTCGCGATCGATGCCGTAGAGCTGGCAATCCGCGGAGGCGAGCACACGTAGAGCATATCCGCCGCCACCAAACGTGCCGTCGACATAGGTCTCACCGTCTTTCGGCTGCAAGGCCTCCAGCACTTCGTCGAGGAGAACAGGGACGTGAGCCATCAGTCGCCCTCCCCAACCACGCCGCGAATGCCGCCGGTCGCCAATTGCGCGTTGAAAGAGCCCTCGAAATCGGCCTGCACATCGCCGAGCTGCGATTCCATTTCCGCGTCAAAAGCGGCGTACCGCTGCGGCTCCCAGACATAGAAGCGGTCAATCGCGCCAACAAAGGCGAGCTCCTTGTCGATGCCGGCGAGCGTGAGATGCTTGGGCGGGATCTTGATCCGGCCAGTATCGTCGAGCTTCAGCTCGACCGCCTTCGAGACGGTTCGATTGAGGAAGACCTTGCGGGCTGTGGAGTTGGGGCTCATGCGCAGCAGGGTCTTCTGGTTTTCGAGCATCAGCGCGTCACCGCCGCCCTCGAGGCACGGCGATCCGTCCAGAGCCGGATACAGAAAAATCCGCGTTCCGCCTTCCAGCGCGTGCCGAAACGGCGCCGGAACTGAAACCCGTCCTTTAGTATCCAGCGATGTCTCATACGTCGAGACAAACACGCGCAACTCCCATCACTAGCCCCGACTGGAAATGCATGGATCCAGCCTGTTCAATGTTGGGATAACATGGGACAGCTTGGATTCAAATGGGCCAGCTCGTGATTCTTTCGTGTCCACACAGACAAGCCACGAAAACCAATGCAGAACAAACCAAAAATAAATCGGAACGTTTCGCTGTGGATCACCGTTAACCAATACAAAAGCTTTTGTTTACAACTAGTTAACCTGGCCAATTAAAAGGCAGAAAATTTCACATAATCCATGATTTTTTTCCACACTGGTCCCGATATTGTATGCGACGGAGGTCTCAGCGTTGCGAAAAGTACACGCCTTCTCAGCATTTGCCCCTTAAGTCCCCGAACCCATGCAACTTCGTGTCGTCATCTTTGCCCTTGGCATCATGACCGCCCTTCTCGGCGCGGCGATGATCCCGTGCTGGCTGCTCGATGTCGCTGACAGTCGGGCCGAGTGGCCGGTCTTCGCCGCCAGCGCGACCATGCTGCTCCTGTTCGGCGGCGGCCTCGTGGTTTTGTCGGGTGGACGGTCGGAGCGGACCGGATCGCGCGAGGCATTCCTCCTCACCGTGCTCGTCTGGGTCGTGTTGCCTGCCATGGCGGCGATCCCGTTCATGGGCATCGGCATGAGCTTTACTGACGCCATGTTCGAAAGCATTTCCGGCCTGACCACGACCGGGTCGACGGTGATGACCGGCCTGGATCACCAGCCGCGCGGCATTCTGCTCTGGCGCGCCATCCTGCAATGGTTTGGCGGCATCGGGATTATCGTGACCGCGATCGCCATCTTGCCCATGCTGCGGGTTGGCGGGATGCAACTGTTCCAACTGGAAAGCTCTGACACGGCGGGCAAGTTCATGCCGCGGATTGGCGAGATCTCCGCTCAGATCGGGATGATCTACCTGTTCATTTCGATCAGCTGCGCGCTCGCCTACATGCTCTCGGGCATGTCCGCCTTTGATGCTGTCGCCCACGCCATGACCACTGTCGCGGCGGGTGGTTACTCGACTTATGACGCCTCGTTCGGCGCGTTTTACGAAACCGCTGCGGTGCCAACCGCCATCTTCTTCATGATCATTGCCGGACTGCCGTTCAGCCTGCTCGCGCTGGCCATGATCCATGGCCGGGTGAAGCCGCTTTTCTCTGACCCGCAACCGCGCCTGTTCGTCGCCCTGATTGCAGCGATCACCACACTGGTCTTCTTCCTGCGCGTCATTGCCGATCAGGATTATGTCATCATCAGCCCGCTCAACGGCTATATCGAGACGCTGTTCAATGTTGTCTCGGTTCTGACCGGGACCGGATACGCGACGACGCCTTATGATGGCTGGGGCGAGCCGATCGTGATGATCTTCCTGATCACCATCTTCCTTGGCGGGTGCGCGGGATCCGCCGCCTGCGGGATCAAGATGTTCCGGCTTGAGATCACCTTCCGCGCCGTCCTCGCCCACGCTCAGCAAATGGTCAGTCCGAACCGGGTTGTCCGCATTCGCTATGGCGGCAAGGTCATCGACAATGACACGCTGCAATCGGTGATGGTCTTCGTGTTCCTGTATCTCGCCACCTTCATTGCCGCCGCCATCCTGCTCAGCCTGACTGGCGAATCCCCGCTGACAGCGATCTCCGGCGCGGCGACCAGCGTATCAAACGTGGGCCCAGGCCTCGGTCCGGAAATCGGTCCCGCCGGGACGTTTGAAGGGCTGACCGATCGCGGCAAGTGGATCTGCGCCACGGCGATGTTGCTCGGACGCCTGGAATTCACGGCTGTGTTCGTTCTCATGACCCGGCGTTTCTGGCGCGGATAATTTAGATTCTCTCATTGCTCGCGTCGCCTAAATCCGGCAGAAGCACGCCATGGCCGATACATTGCACACACCGACCGAAGATTTGCATGAGACCTTGCTCAGCATGGGCGAGCAGGCGCGCGCTGCGTCCGCTGCCCTGGCCAAGGCTGGCCCGGAAGCACGGACGAAAGCCATCCTGGCCATGGCAGATGCCCTGGTCGCGGCCGACTCCGATATTCTGGAAGCCAATGCCCGCGATCTGGACGGTGGCAAGCAAAAGGGCCTCTCCAGCGCGATGATGGACCGCCTGGCGCTTGATGCGGAGCGGGTCGCCGCGATTGCCGATGCCCTGCGCGCCGTGGCCGACCTGCCAGACCCTGTCGGCACGGAGATCGCGCGCTGGACGGTGCCATCCGGCCTCGACATTGCCCGCGTGCGCACGCCGCTCGGTGTGATCGGCATCATCTATGAAGCGCGTCCCAATGTGACGGCAGATGCCGCCGCCCTGTGCATTCGCTCCGGCAATGCCGCCATCCTGCGCGCTGGCAGTGAAAGCCTGCATTCCTCCATCGCAATTGCATCTGCACTCCGCGAAGGCCTCGCCTCCGTCGGTTTGCCGGAAGACGCGGTGCATCTGGTCCAGACCACAGATCGCGCGGCGGTGGGGCACATGCTCACCGGCCTGAATGGCAATATTGATGTCATCGTCCCGCGCGGTGGCAAGGGCCTGGTCGCCCGGGTCCAGGCAGAAGCCCGCGTCCCCGTCATCGGACACCTGGAAGGCCTGTGCCACACCTATGTTGACGGCGCAGCCGACCCGCAAAAGGCGATCGACATTGTCGTCAACGCCAAGATGCGCCGCACCGGCATTTGTGGGGCAACCGAAACGCTTCTGATCGACCAGGCCATCGCGAGTGACCTCCTGCCTGCCATTGCCAGCGCCCTGACCGATGCCGGTTGCACGCTGAAGGGCGATGCGGCGGCGCAAGCGCTGGTCGCAAACATGGAGCCGGCCACCGAGGAAGATTGGCGCACCGAGTATCTCGACACGATCATCTCCGTGCGCGTGGTCGACGGCGTCGCTGGCGCAATGGCACATATTGAAGAGTATGGCACCAGCCATACGGAGTGCATTATCACCGAAGACCAGGCGACGGCCGGGACCTTCCTGTCCGAGGTTGATTCCGGCATCGTCATCCATAACGCCTCAACCCAGTTCGCTGATGGTGGCCAGTTCGGCATGGGCGCCGAGATCGGCATTGCCACCGGCCGCATTCATGCCCGCGGGCCGGTCGGGGCCGAGCAGCTGACCATTTTCAAATACCTGGTCCGCGGCACCGGCCAAACGCGCCCCTAGGACGCTCGCGACGCAGCATGGCTCACCTTCGTCCCGCCGCGCATTTGCCCCCGACGAGCACACGCGCGCGCATCGGCCTGTTTGGCGGCAGTTGTGATCCGCCGCATCCACGTCACCTGCACGTCGCTGAAACAGCGCTCAAGCGCTTGAACCTCGACCAGATCTGGTGGTTCCCGACGCCGGGAAACCCGCTGAAAGAAGCGCCAAGCGATTATGAGGCGCGCCTTGGCGCGGTGCGGATCCTGACCGGCAATAATCGCGCCTTCGAGGTCAGCGATATCGAGCACCGTCTGCATCTGCGCTACACGATCGACCTGGTTCGCCTGCTGCGCAAACACTGCCCGCACGCCAAGCTGACCTGGATCATGGGCGGCGACAGCCTGATGAGCTTTCATCACTGGAAAGACTGGCAGGCGCTCGCGCATATCGTGCCGGTGGCCGTGGTCGCAAGGCCCGGATATGAACTCGCGGCGCGGGTCAGTCCGTTCGCCAAATCGTTCCGCCAGAGCCGGTTGCCAGATCGCGCCGCGCGCATCCTGCCAGGACATGAAACACCGGCTTGGATTTATCTGCCAGCGCCGCTAAACCCCCTGTCGTCAACGGCCATTCGGAACGCACATTGATGACCAAACTGCATATTTTCACCACGGGCGGGACCATCGACAAAGTCTATTTCGATGCGCTGTCTGAGTTCCAGGTTGGCGAATCCCCGCTCGACGCGATCCTGCGGGAAGCGAATGTCGGGATTGAGTATGACCTGACCTCGCTAATGCGCAAAGACAGTCTGGAACTGACCGATGCGGATCGCGACAGCATTCATGAAGCGATCTCGTCCACCGATGCGACGCACATTCTGATCACGCATGGCACCGACACAATGGCACAAACAGCAGAGCGTCTGCGCGGCATTGAAGACAAGACCATTGTCCTGACCGGCGCGATGCAACCGGCCCGGCTGCGCTCAACCGATGCGATCTTCAATGTCGGGTTTGCGATTGCCGCCGCGCGGCTGAAAGCGCCGGGCGTTTATATCGCCATGAATGGCCGCGTTTTCCCCGCCGGAGAGGTCCGCAAGGATCGCGCCGTCGGCCAATTTGTCGATGCCCGCGACTAGCCAGAAAAAACATTGCAGCCAGTGTTGCCGATAATCTCTAGGCCGCACGCGCGACGCGTGTTAGGTTCGACCAAGAAACAAATTCATGGAGCTCCCCCCTGCCCGCTGCAAAAACTGAGACCAACTCGGCTCGCGCGACAAGTATTGAAGACATTCGCGCCTTCTCAGACACGATCATCGCCTCGCTGGAAGATGACAAAGCCGAAGACCTCACCGTCATCGATCTGACGGAGAAATCCTCCCTCGCAGACATCATGATCATCGCTTCGGGTCGCTCGGCCCGTCATGTGACGTCTATTGCCACGCATCTGGCGCAGAAGGTGAAGGACAAGACTGGCGAGTCTCCAAAGCTTGAAGGCCTGCCAAATGCAGACTGGGTGCTGATCGATCTCGGCGACGTCATCGTTCACCTGTTCCGCCCGGAAGTGCGCGCGTTCTACAATCTCGAAAAGATCTGGGCCGGCGATAGCGGTCACCGACCATCTGACGTCTAACCGGCGCCAAGCTGGCGATCGAGCCAGGTTTCAAACGCATCGGATGCAATGACCGAAAACCCGTCGGTCTGCGCGGCTTTGTCCGAAATCCACTTACGCGCGCCGGGCTTCCACCCATCTCCTTCAAGGATGAGAAGAAATTCGCGTCCTTGCGCAATGTTGGCTTCGGCATTGGCGAAGACATAAGGCAGCTTTTCGTCCGTCGACCCAGACGACTCTTGCCGCTTGGCCTCGATCAGAATCTGGCGCCCCCGGTGCAGAAACAGGAATTCGATGCGCGCGCCATGGCCATAAATCGAGACATAGGGAACGTTCTGAATGACCGCAGAGAGCCCCGGTGTTTCGTACAATCGCGCCTCATGCCACTCGCGCGCCGGAAGAACCTCAACCCCACGGACGCGAAATGCGGCTTCAATTTTATCCTCTAGTGACTCCCCCGACACGCTTTGCGGTGACGATGTCTGCGCGGCAAGCGGAAGATAGCCGAGCGGACCGCTGCACAGGAGCAGAAGAGAAATGATGACGGGTTTCAAGATCGGGTTCATATTTTACCAGCGCCGAGGGAAACGGCGCACTGCCAGACCGCGCGCCGTTTTCATCCGTGTGTCTGACATATCTTAGCCGACCTTTGAGAAAGGTCACCTGGCCTTTGTTTTCGACCCAGTCATGCCACCATTTCGTGTCGACCCGCGCCGGGACGAGGCAGATGACAAGACAGCCTTTCTGGGCTTCCTGATAGTCCTTGCGCATCCATTGCGCGATCGACCGGCCATAAGGTGGATTCAGCCAGACCCGTCGGTACGGAAACCAGTCACGGCTCAGGCCATCGGATTGCAGCGTAAAATAGGTGTCGCAAAATGCGCTGGCATCGCTGGCGGCAGCGTCGAGTTTAAATTCATAGACCTGATCAAGCATCCGGAACAGGTTCGGCGGCGTCCCCCAAAGATCTGAGGTGGAAGAGAATAGCGCAGCCCGGATCATAACACTTCCCACATTGCAATCTGACGGTGCGCCAGTTTATGCCGGTGCCGAACCCGGTCGGATTCAATCCAGGGATTTGCGCGGTTCGCCGCTGTTCGAATGTCAGAGGACGCGTATAGAGAATGCCAAAGGCAAGGCGATGCACATCAAACTGATCTCCGTGGGCAAACTCAAAAAAGGCCCCGAAAAAGAGCTGGTCGACGATTATGTGTCGCGGTTCAACAAGGCCGGGCCTGCGATTGGCCTGCGGTCACTGAAACTTGTTGATCTGGCGGGCGGCGGCGGCCTTGAGGCTGAAGGCAAGCAGATCCTTCGCGCTGTGCCAGCCGGCGCGACCGTGCTCCGTCTCGACGAACATGGCCCGGCGCTCGCATCCGTCAAATTCGCCAATCGGATCGCGCAGTTGCGAGATCGTGGCACCCCGGAATTGTGCCTCCTCATCGGCGGCGCTGAAGGATATAGCGATGCGGTGCGCGCAGCGTTTCCAGACACACTCGCCCTCGGCCCGCAAACCTGGCCGCATCGCCTCGTCAAAGTGATGATTTCAGAGCAGCTCTACCGCGCTGTCAGCCTGATGGCGGGCCTGCCGTATCACAAAGCCTAGGCGCGTTTGCGCTGCATCCCAAATCGCTTCCAGAAAAACCCATCCACCACCCGTTTCGGCAACAGCATGGGCAGCGTGAAATTAGTCAATTTGTCAGGCACTGGCGAATAGCGAGCTTTGGGTTTCCTGGCCGTCAGCGCCGTCTCGATCGTCTTTGCGATCACGCTGGGATCAAGCCCGGTCCGGCCGCCATCCAGCATGGTTTCGCTGAATTTCTCGATTGCATCTGCCCAGGGCGAATTGGCGTAAGGGGTATCGCTATTGCTCTCCTCGGCCTTGTCCCAGATTGGGGTTTTGACGGCGCCAGGGCCGACCGCGATGGCGTCTATTCCGAACAGGACCAGTTCGCGGCGCAAACTATCCGTCATGCTTTCGACGGCATGCTTGGTCGCTGTGTACGCACCCAGGAAGGGCGCCGAGAGCCGCCCGCCCACGCTGGTAATGTTGACGATCCGTCCCGGTGTCCCGCTCAGCGTCTCATCCATCCCCAGCAAGGGCGCAAAGGCCTGGCTGGCGCGCAGCAGGCCAAACACATTGACCGAAAAGTGCGCTTCGAACTGATCTATGGGCTGCAAGGCCAGCGGCCCCATATTGGCAATCCCGGCATTGTTGACCAGACCGGCCAGTTTCTGACCGGCAAGCGCCGCACGCACGGTCTCAACGGCAGCGTCGACCTGGTCTGGTTTCGTCACATCGAGCAGAATTGGCTTGATGTCAGAATTCGCTTCGATCAGCGCGGCACCATCCGCCTCTTTGCGGATTCCGGCGAAGACCTGCCAGCCTTTTCCTGCCAGATATTCAGCTGTCGCCCGACCGATGCCTGTCGACGCGCCTGTGATCACCACTGTTTTCATGAAATCCGGTCCTTGACGATTTATCTTGTATACGGCGCCGTGCAGGAAACGGTTCAGGTTTCGTCTGCACCGCCTTTGATCACCCGCAGCCGCGGCGGCTTCTTGGGTTTCGCCTGAACCGATATCGGCGTCTTTGGCGGCGAGTCCAGGTCCGACCCTTTTACCAATTTGGGTTTTGTCGGCGTCGGTTCCGGCGCAGACGGCTCCAGGTCATCGTCAATCTGGCGCACGCGCGGGGAGGACTTGCGCTTGAAACCGCCTTTATTGTTGAAGCCCGACTTGCCTTTGCCGCGCGCCTTCTTGTCGATTTCGCGCAGTTTGACATGCTGCAAGGCCGACAAGGCCTCATCCGAGGCGCCCTTGTCGAGATCGTGAAAGGCCGATCCGAATTTCTCGATCCGCTCTTCGACCTCTTCGAGAAATTGCTTTTCCCAGTCCGAGAGCGGAGGGCCGAGGCCCTGTTCGGCAAGCATCGCGGCCTTGCGCAACTTGCGCAGGGCCTTGCGTTTCTTTCGCTCGTCGACGTCGCGGGGCATGCCCGCAAGTCTATGGCGAACTGGCCCAGTGGGGCAAGATGGCGGATTAAAGCTCGCCCAGCGCGTCCATATAGACTTCCAGGATGGCCTCTTGTTCGGCGCGCTCATCGCGGTCCTGTTTGCGCAGCTTGATCACCGCGCGCAGCGCCTTGGTGTCATAGCCGAGCGCCTTGGCCTCGCCATAGACTTCCTTGATCTGCTCGGCGACTTCCTTCTTTTCCTCTTCGAGACGTTCGATGCGCTCGACGGTGAGGCGCAGCTTGTCGCGCGCGGCTTCGGTCAGATTGTCGTTCATCGGTTCAGTCATGGCATCTCTCGATTCAGGCGTTTGGCAAAAAGGAACCCCGGCTCCCTAATCGTAAAACCGGGTGATGGCGAGCGACAATTGGGCCCGAACTGCAGCGCCCTGTGCTAACGCGAAGTTGAAACATCTGTGAGTGGACGCCTCAGCACCGCGCGCTATCTAGGAGGCATGATGAAAAACACGCTTTCCTCCCTCCGTCGCCGCACGTTCCTTGCGGCAGCCCCTGCTGCGCTGGTCGCGGCCTGCTCGGGCGCTGGCAAAACCGGCCAGGCCTTTGCCAGCACACCAAGCGCTGAGTTCGCCGACAGCGAATGGCGGACTCTGACCAAAGCTGAGTGGAAAGAGCGGCTCGAGCCACTCGCCTTCCGTGTGCTGCGCGAAGAAGCGACGGAACGCGCGTTCACATCACCACTGAACGAAGAAAAGCGCGCTGGCGTGTTCCACTGCGCCGGCTGCGATCTCGCGATTTTCAATAGCGACACGAAGTATAATAGCGGTACTGGCTGGCCGAGCTTCTATGATTACATTCCCGGCACGCTGGGCTTCAAGGAAGACAATAAGCTGTGGACGACGCGGACCGAATATCACTGCGCCCGCTGCGGCGGCCATCATGGCCACGTCTTTACCGATGGTCCGGCTCCGACCGGCCTGCGCTATTGCAACAATGGCGTGGCGCTGACGTTCAAGCCCGCCTAGTCGGCTTTCTTTTCGCCGAACAGATCCATTTGATTGGGATCGACGAACCGCTTGCGCCGGCTTTTCTTGGTGCGCCCTGATTTGAAGTAGAGATCGTCTGTATGATCTTCTTCGGTCGGGTTTGGCACGGGTTCGGGTTTCGGCTTCGGCGCCGGTTTCTTTTTCCTGGCTTTTGCAAGCTTCCAATAGGTCACCGCCAGCACGGTGTTGCCCGAGCCATCTTCATAGTTCTGAACGAAGCCATGCCCCGGATTAGTCTCGGCCTGTTCCAGGATCTTGGGCAGATCCTTCTCGGCCGGCGTGATCCACTCGGTTTCCAGCGATGCAATGGCGACATCACCGGCGAGATCTTCCGCCTCATACCGGGTACGCGCCGCTTCTTTCGCGCTTTTCAGCGCGTCGCGTGCGGTTTTGCCGAGGGGATAGGCGTGGCTCATAGGGGCGCAGCTAGGGCCAAGGGCGCGGAGAGTCCATAGGGCATCTTACGCAATCACAGGCTGGCAAAGGCGGGTTGCAGCAAGGCGGGCAAAGCGCAAGGTCACGGCCTTGCGCCGTGCGGCCACGAGTTTCTCGTATTCCGGCTCGCGCAGGATGGCGCCGCCAAAGGCGTCGGCGATGATCAAACCGGTCTCATCCGGGATCAGGTCCTGCGGAAAATCATGCCCGACGGCAAAATAGAAACGGTCGCAGAATGGGCGATATTCCGGCCATTTCTGATCGCTTCGAAAGTCCGCGACCGAGGATTTGATCTCGACAATGGTGATCTCGCCGCCAGGCCCGATCGCTGCGACATCGGCGCGGCGGCCATTGGCCAGCGTCATCTCGGTCACGCCAGCATAGCCATGGTCGGTCATCAGGCGCAGAACGCCGCGCGCGATCTGCTGCGCGACCGGGCTCAGCACCTCATCCGGCTCAATCTCCTGCACCTTCACCTCCCGCCATGTTCTCAAGATGTTCCAGAATACGAGTCTCGCCTGAGAGGTCAAATAAAAAAGCCCCGGCACTGGGCCGGGGCTTTTGAAAGGTTGGTTCTGGCCGCTAATCGCGTGAGGCGAGCAGCATCAGAACGAAGCGGAACATGTTGACGAACATGATGAAGAAATTGAGAGCGCCCCAATTGGTCATCACCGCCATGCCGCGCTGGTCGCCGGCAAAGGCATAATAGCCTTCCTTCAATTCCTGCGTCTGCCAGGCCACCAGGACCGCTGACAACATCGCAAAGCCGCCGGAAATGATCCACTCCATCGGACCGGAATGTTCGATCAGTCCGATTGCTGGCAGGATCATGTAAATGATTGCGACGGCAAACAGCGCCCAGATCGCCATGATGGCAAAGCTGCCAATTGCACTCAGGTCACGCTTGGTCGTGTAACCCCAGAGCGACAAGGCTGCGAAGGCCGAAGCGGTTATGAAAAAGGCTTTGGCAATCGTCATATAGGTGAAGGATTGCGAAATCCCGCCTGCCGTTGTGACGCTCATATTGGATTGCGCCAATGCGAAATAGACGCCGAGTCCCAGGCCGACTGTCGCAACAATCGCCCAGTACAGAATGGCTGAGCCCGTCGGACTCGGGTTCTTCATGAAGAACATCGATCCGATAATCAGCACCGGTGGGGCAAACATTACCACATAGTAGAGCGGTGTTCCGAAGACGAGATCGCGCACTGCAGGCACTGTGCCCGCGACAAAGGCGAGAATGCCGGCAATCGCGATACCGATGGTCAGCTTGGAATAGACCCCGAGCATGAAGGTTCGAAGCCCAGCATCCACGCTGGCATCCATCGTCCGACCTCGGGCGATGGACGTGTTAAAGTCGTTCATGGCTTCCTCTTTTCAAAGGCCCGCGCACGAGCGCACGGATTGCCTTTATTATGTGGTTGTTTTTATCGCTTTTCAAGAAAAACCGGACTGGCCAGAACCAGAATTCGCACTAGTGTCCCCGCCGATCAAGGTATGAGGAAACACCCATGACAATAGAGAAACGACAGCTTGGGCGCACCGATTTGATGGTGACGTCCTGTTGTCTCGGGACGATGACCTGGGGCCAGCAGAACACGGAGGCTGAAGGTCACGCCCAGATGGACTATGCGCTGGAGCGCGGAATCAACTTCTGGGACACGGCAGAAATGTACTCCGTACCGCCTTCCGCTGAGACGCAGGGCTCGACGGAACGCATAATCGGCACCTGGTTCCAGAAAACCGGCCGACGCCAGGACGTCATCCTGGCGACAAAGATTGCCGGTCTGTCCAAGATGTTGTGGACGCGCGATGATGATGTCTCGTGGACTCGCCATACCAAGGAGCAGGTCGACGAAGCGGTCCACAAGAGCCTGAAACGTCTGCAAACCGATTATATCGACCTGTATCAATTGCACTGGCCAGACCGACCGGTTGGCCTGTTCGGCGCCAAGATGGACGCCAAGGCTTACGCACACGCGTACGAACCGTTTGAGGACATCCTCGCCCACCTGGACGCGCATGTAAAAGCCGGTCGCATCCGGCATATCGGGCTCTCCAACGAGACACCGTACGGCGTCATGCGCTTCCTTGCCGAAAGCGAAGCCCGCGGACTTCCACGCATGGCTTCGATCCAGAATGCTTATAACCAGGTCAATCGCACCTTCGAAGATGGCGGTCTGGAGGAAGTTTGTGTGCGCGAACAGGTGAGCCTGCTGGCCTATTCTCCGCTCGCTCAGGGCTATCTCACCGGCAAGTATCGAAATGGCGCCTTACCGAAAGGCTCGCGTAAGGAGCTGTTCCAGCGTTTGCAGCGCTATGAGAGCCCGCAAGGCCTGCGCGCAATTGAGTCCTATTTGGCGCTCGCCGATGAAACCGGCCTCGATCCAAGCCAGATCGCGATCAAATTCTGCGACACGCGCGCCTTCATGGGCTCGACGATCATCGGCGCCACCAGCGTGGAACAGCTCAAGATCTGTATCGACGCGTTTGACCTTGCCTGGACCGACGAGTTGGAAACGGCCGTCAACGCTCTGCATGCCGAGCAGCCGTCTCCCTGCCCTTAACCATAGGGTATATTGATTTGGTTTGACTTTAACTGCCCGGACGGGCAGGTTTGACGCAGCTGTATCGATCGCAACAGATCGCAGCATAGTAAAGGGGAACAAAGATGGCTGACGCCTCAAAGTACGAAGACAATATCAAGAAATACGCTAACGGCTATAATCAGGCTGCGGCAGAGAAAATTGTGGGACATCTCGGAATCGCGCTGCGCAATCGTGATAGCTCGCTGGTTTCTTGCTCAGACGATACCGAACTCCAGCGGGTTCGGGAAAAGTGGTGCCGCGGGAAGCTCTCCCTGGCCCAGACCAATGATCAGTTGGATGCGGCCATTGGCGCCGTCTGTGAAAAGCTGTCGCCGGAAGGCGGCAACAAGTCTCGCGTCACCTTCTATTACCTGCTCGCAGAGCATTTTGGTAAGCTGGGGGACCTCGCAGGCTAAGCGAATCCGTCCTATAGGACATGAGGAGCCCGGCCGCTGGTCGGGCTTCTTTCGTTTAGGCCCCGCTCCCCACTACGCCCGATACCCGAATGCACCGACTGTTTGCCGCCCTTCCCGTTCCAGATCAGATTGCCGAACGTCTCGACCCACTCGCGGTCGATATTCATGGCGCGCGTTGGCGCCGGCGCGAGCACTATCACATTACGCTCTGCTTCTATGGGTCGGTTGACGGCGAAACCGCGAATGCCATCGCGGATGCTCTGGAAAGCGTGAGCAGCCCAGCGCTGGACTTGCAGGTCGAAGGCGTCGGCTGGTTCGGGAGACGCGAGCCTCGGGCGCTCTATGCCCGGGTGTCAGAGAGTGAGGCCTTGTCGGCTCTGGCGAGCGATTGTCGCAAAATCGCACGAAAATTTGATCTCAAGCTCGGGCAGGATCCATTCCTGCCGCATATCACCCTCGCCTATTGCAATCAGACACCTCTGGACGCGGCCCGTGCGTGGAGCGAGGACTTCCAGATCCTCAAGACTGACCGCTTCCTCGTGGACGAATTCCACCTTTATGAAAGCTTCACAGGACACAAGCGACAGAGCCAGTATGTTGCGCAGGCAGACTATCGCCTGGGCGCCTGACTGCTGACCAAAGCTGTCAGCAGTCTCGGTTGACGCCGCACCCGCCGGGCGTGACAAGGAAGCCATGGCACACCCGCATCCCGAGCCGCAGACCGATCCCGATTTAAGCGCCCGCTTCCAGTCCGTCCGACGGCAGACCGAAGCGCTCGCCGCAACCCTGAGCGACGCGGACGCAACGGCGCAGTCGATGGAAGATGCAAGCCCGGCCAAATGGCACCTCGCGCATACAAGCTGGTTCTTCGAGGAGTTCATGCTGGCGCCCGTCTATGGCGACGCGGTTCGGTTCCACGACCGCTTCTCCTACCTGTTCAATTCCTATTACGAGGCTGTCGGCGAGCGTCACGCGCGGCCCATGCGCGGTCTCCTTACCAGACCGTCATTGGACGAGGTGCTGGCCTATCGTGCGCATGTAGATGAGGGGATGGAAAAGCTGTTTCGCGAACACCCGGACGCATGCGCTCTGCTCAACCTCGGTCTCGCGCATGAACAGCAGCACCAGGAATTGTTGCTCACCGACATTCTGCATCTGTTTGCGCAAAACCCGCTGCGCCCGGCTTTGAAGCCGGACGTCAATCTCAAGACCGCCAATCTCGAAGCTGCACCTCTGACCTGGGACCGGTTCGAAGGCGGCCGAGTTGAGATTGGCCATAGCGCGGCTGGATTTGCCTTTGATTGCGAGACCCCGAAGCACGAGACCATTTTGCGTCCGTTCGAGCTGGCCAGCCGCGCGGTGACCAATCGTGAATGGCGCGCTTTCGTCAATGATGGCGGCTATTCAGACCCGAGATTCTGGCTCTCCGATGGCTTTGCAAGGGCGCAAGCTGAGGGCTGGCAAGCGCCACGCTACTGGCACCTGTCAGATGACAATTGGCACACGATGACCCTGTCAGGCGCCCAGCGCCTCTGCCTCGAAGCGCCGGTGACCCATATCAGCTTCTACGAAGCCGACGCGTATGCGACCTGGGCCGGCGCTCGCTTGCCGACCGAGCAGGAGTGGGAGTTTGCGGCCAGGGACGGCGATACAGATGGCACGTTTGCCGGCGCTGGCTATTACCAGCCGCAAATTCAGACAGACGCCTCACAGCGCTATTATTTCGGCGATGTCTGGGAATGGACGGCCAGTCCGTTCACGCCTTATCCCGGCTTTTCCATAGCTGACGGCGCCGTCGGTGAATATAATGGCAAGTTCATGAGCGGTCAGATGGTCCTGCGCGGCGGCTCGTGCGCGACGCCGGACAATCATATCCGGGCCACCTATCGCAATTTCTTCCACCCAGACAAACGCTGGCAATTCAGCGGTCTTCGCCTCGCCAGGGACGCAAATTAATGGATGATGTTTTTGAGTTGGCCGCGCCTGAGGCGCAGGCAGTTTTCCTGCGCGACGTACTGGACGGCCTGTCGCGCGCGCAGAAAACGCTGCCCTGCCAGTACTTCTATGACGCCGCCGGGTCCGACCTGTTCGAGCAAATCACCGCTTTGCCGGAATATTATCCAACCCGGACAGAGACAGCGATTTTGCAAGCGCATGCGCCTGAAATAGCGTCCACGCTCGGCAAGAATGTCCTGATGGTCGAATATGGCGCCGGTGCATCGACGAAGACGCGCATCCTGCTTGACACGCTGGAGGATATGGCGGGCTATGTTCCGATCGATGTGTCGGAGGAATTTCTGCTCCACACGGCGCAGCTCCTGCGCACGGATTATCCGGCACTCGCGGTCCATCCCGTGGTCGGCGATTTCATGATCCGGTTCGGATTGCCAGATGACAGTCAGGGCCAGCCGGTCGGCTTCTTCCCGGGTTCAACCATCGGCAATCTCAGCGATGCTGAAATTGTCCAGTTCATGCATGCGGCCCGCGATCTGCTCGGGCAAGGCAGCCAGTTCATCATCGGCGTCGATCTGCGCAAGGATGCGTCCATCCTCGTCCCGGCCTATGACGATGCGGCCGGGGTCACCGCCGCGTTCAACCTCAACCTGCTCGCGCGCATCAATCGCGAGCTGGGGGCCGATTTTGATCTGTCTGCTTTTGCCCATCGCGCGATCTGGAATGATGCGGCCTCCCGCATCGAAATGCACCTGGAGAGCCTGCGCCCACAGACCATAACCCTTGGCGGGCGCAGCATCACGTTCGAGACCGGCGAGACCATCCACACCGAAAACTCCCGAAAGTTCACAATTGACAGCCTGACGCCCCTGTTCGAACAAACAGGCTGGAAACTGAACAAGACCTGGCTGGACGATAAGCACTATTTCGCGGTGCTGCTGCTCTCAGCCATCTGAGCTGGGAGATACAGTATGAGAGACCTGGAAGGCCGCAAGGCGCTCGTGACGGGGTCAGCGACAGGGCTGGGCCGCTCGATTGCCGTGATGCTTGCCGAACGCGGTGCTGACATTATCGTCAATTGTACGCGCTCGCTTGAGGATGCCGAAGAGACCGTCGCCATTTGCAACGGACACGGCGCGCAGACCCAGCTCGTTGCCGCTGATGTCTCGACTGATGAAGGCTGCGCCAAGCTTGCCGAAGCGGCTGGCCGCTGGGGCCATCTCGATATTCTCGCCAATAATGCCGGCATCACCCGCCATGCCCGCGATCATAGCGACCTGAACGCCCTCACGCGGCAGGATTTCCTCGACACATATGCGGTCAATGTCGCCGGGCCGTTCCTGATCATGCAGGCCTGCAAGGACCTGATGGTCAAAGCCTATGAGACGACCGGCCGGGCCAGCGCCGTGCTCAATGTTTCATCCATTGCAGGCGTGACCGGGATCGGCTCATCGGTCGCCTATGCCGCCACTAAGGGCGCGCTGAACACGATGACCCTGTCGCTGGCTCGGGCGCTCGCCCCAGCCATTCGCGTCAATGCGGTCTGCCCGGGCTTTATCGGCACGCGCTGGTTCAAGGACGAAATGGATGCAGACAGTTATGCCCGCCTGGAAGAAGGCGTGGCCAAGTCTGTACCGCTAAACGTGGCCAGCGGGCCAGACGATATTGCGGCATCTGCGGTGTTTTTCCTGACCGATGCGTCACGGCACGTGACCGGTGAGACATTGCTGGTCGATGCCGGCATGCATCTTGGCTACGCCCCGCTCGCGGCGCGCTAAAAAGTATATCCATCCATGCCAGCGACGCCAGAACGGGCGGGATTTGAGTAATCTGCTCAAATTTCGTGCGCATGCTCAAAAATTGCGCCCCATAATACCGCCCATCATGGCCAAAATCCGTGCAGTCCAGTTGTTGAGATCACCAATCGCAATTTCTGGAAGGAACGGAATGATGGGAAAAACGATCTCAAGGGCCCTCGCCCTGGCAATGATGGCTGGCGCATTCACCGCCCCGGCCGCCCTCGCAGAAGGCGAGTTTTCGGGCAATGTTGCCCTGACCACGGATTATGTCTGGCGCGGCGTCTCTCAAAACAATGAGAACCCGGCCATCCAGGGCGGCTTCGATTATGCCAATGGCCTGTTCTATGCCGGCACCTGGGCCTCCATTGTCGACTTTGGCGGCGCCAATATGGAACTCGACCTGTATGGCGGCTTCGCCGGCGAGACGACAAGCGGCCTGTCCTGGGATGTTGGCGTCATTGGTTATGTCTACCCGGATACGGACGATCTCGACTTTATCGAACTCTATGGCGGCCTCGGCACCAGCCTCGGACCAGTCGATGTTGCCGGTTATGTCTATCTCGATCCTGATAATGAGACGACTTATGTCGACGTCTCGGCTGGGTTCTCCGCCACAGAGACCCTCGGCTTCGACGCGTCTGTCGGCAGCTATCTTGATGGCGGGGACGGATTTGTCGAGGAGTTCACCAATTACTCACTCGGCGCAACGCTCTCGACTGACTATGTCGATTTCGACCTGCGCTTCTGGGGCAATGATGGCGACTCCTTCGGCTCCGTTGGCGATGAGCGTGTGGTCCTGACGGTCAGCCGCTCCCTCTAGACCCTCACATTTTGCCCGCCACTTGCCCTCCTGTCAGGGCGGGCATGCCTGGCCGCTGCTTACATTCTCCGGGATGAAAGCAGCGGCTTTTTCTTTGCGCGTTTGGCCCCTTGCTGGTGAGAAACGCCTATTTCTGTTACGGTCGCCGCGTCATTGGGGGACGCAAATGACCGACTGGTACGGAAAAGGAAGATGGGGCACAGGCGATCGACCGCTCTCAAGCGGCCCTGAACAATCTGCTTATGATTCCGGCGCACAACAGCGACGATTTGAGGACGAGCGCCGCCGGCGCGAAGACCGCGAGCAAGCTGAACGGGCGCGCAAACAGCAAGAAGAGTGGCGCCGAAAAGACCGCGAAGGCGCAGAGCGCTTGACGAGCCGCAGCGGCGAAACCTCATCAAACCACGATAACGATGAAGATGAGGACTGGGATCTCGACGGCATTCTGATCCTTGCTTCGATCGGGACGCTGACCTTTTTCCTGATCAAGCTCTGGGGCATGGCGACAGCAGGCCTGGCGCCGAGCAATGACATCCTCGCGGCAATCGTCAATCACGGCGCCTGGGGCGTCGGCCTGATCGGGATCGGCCTCGGCATTCGCTTTCAGGAGCTGCTTTTGCCAATCGCCAAGATCGCCGCGGTCCTGCTCATCCTGTTCTTCGGGTCAGCCATTGTCGTCGGAATCTATAGAGGAATATCCGGATAGCGGCGGCCGACGCCGCGCGCTACCAATCAAGCCATAATCACGGGGGACTAGATGGCACATCACATAAAGCTCAAGACAGCGCTCGCGGCGCTCGGCACCACGATCCTGCTCAGCGCCTGCGGCGGAGGAAGCACGCTGGACGGCGTCTATTACCCGCAATTCGGACCGGACGCGAACCGCCTAGACCGCGCCTTGACCGATCAGAGCTGGAGCTTCTCTGCCGATGGCAGCGTCGTCACCACGTCAGAAGGCGGCGACCGGCAATGGACCTACAAGGTCAAAGGCAAGAAGGTGCACCTGTCCGGCGCCAGCGACCGCAATTCCGGCCAAAAACGCGTGCTCACAATCGGCGACAATGGCTGCATCTGGGACGGATCGGGAAATCTCGCCGGAAAGATCGCTTTTTGCGCTTGATGGAATTCGAGACACAAAAAAGCGGCTCGGAATGCCCGAACCGCTTTGAAGTCTCGTGACGATTAGCCGTCAGGCCTAGCCAGCAATCTTCCGAACATAGTCGTATTCAGCTTTTTTCTTCTCGCGCTTCTTGGCCGGCTGGAAGGCCACCTGGGCGTGTTCGGCGCAGTAGGGGCCGCAGGTAGACTTGCGGCCGCAGAAGGCGAATTTCGGGTCGGCCGGGTCGCCGATCGGCCATTTGCACATGCTGTCGCGTAGGGTCAGGATGGTGGCCGCTTCGCCATCGGCCAGTGGCTGCGGCGACAAGGCGGTCAGCATTGCGACCTTTTCATTCGGCTTGAGGTCTGGCTCGGCGACCACACGCTGCGGCCTTGGCGTGACGACGCTGCCATCTGGCTGGATACGCGGCTTTGGACGCGCCAGGCGCGGCGGACGTTTGACCGGGCGCGATGGTGTCGCGCGACCTGACAGGCCGAGACGGTGCACCTTGCCGATCACCGCATTGCGGGTGACCCCGCCCAGCTCTTTGGCGATCTGGCTTGCAGAATGCCCCTCCGCCCATAGTTTTTTGAGAACTTCTACCCGATCTTCCGTCCAAGCCATGCGTATTACCCCGCTCTGTGGCAGCCCCTAGATATTGATTTGAGCGATGCCTCCAGCCCCGCTCTAACGCTATATATCGTATCAGGAGCAAAATGAAACACAAGATACTGAGGCACCCTATCCACAGGCAATCAATATGTAGTAGCAGCTGTGGATAGTTTTTAACCTATCGCCAAACGCCGAGTCAGCTCTTAAGTGATCGGTTATGGCTGATACATCCCGATCTCTGCTTTCGTCTCCTAAACCGCGCGTCTATGGCGCCGTCAACTGGCTCGGCCTCTGGACGCTTTATAAGCGCGAAGTGGGCCGTTTTATGAAGGTCTGGATGCAGACTCTGCTCGCGCCGGTCGTGTCGACGCTCTTGTTCATGACGGTGTTCAAGCTCGCCTTCGGTAATCGCGGTGAACTGAGCGGTGATTTTTCCGGGCTTGATTATAACAGCTTCCTGGCACCCGGCCTGATTGTCATGTCGATGCTGCAAAATGCGTTTCAGAACTCGTCCAGCTCGCTGACCATTGCCAAGGTCCAGGGCAGTCAGGTGGATTTCCTGATGCCGCCTTTGTCACCACTGGAACTGACCATCGGGTTCATCTTCGGGGCCGCCACGCGCGGCGTCATGGTCGGCATGATTGCGGCGGTCGGCATTCACTTTAGCGGGCTCGCCGACCTGTCCGTGGCACACGTCTGGCCGGTCATCTGGTTCGGCCTGATGGCGACTATTTTCCTGGCCGCGATCGGCGCCATGGGTGGCATCTGGGCCGACAAGTTCGACCATCTCGCCGCCGTTTCCAATTTCGTGATCGTGCCACTGACTTTCCTGTCCGGCACCTTCTACGACATCAATGTCCTGGTTGAGCCATTCAAATCGCTGGCCTATTTCGACCCAATCTTCTTCCTGATAGATGGCTTCCGATACGGCTTCCTCGATGCCGCAAACTCCGACGTGATGACCGGCATGGTGGTCAGCGGCGGCGTGGCATTCGCCGCCTCGGCGGGTGTCTGGTGGATGCTGAGAAGCGGCTACAAACTGAAAGCATGACCGAAGCCGATTTCCTCGCTACCGGCTATTACGGCCTGCAAACCGGGATCCTCGGGATCACCGCCATGTTTACCCTGGTCTTTGCCTATATTGGCGGCCTGCACCTGTTCCTGCGCAAGGAGCCGTTCTACACGCGCCTTGCGGTCTTTTCGCTATTCTGTGTCGCCTTCATCCTGCTCATCATGTTCCTGTATTCCGCGTCGCTGTTCGGAGAAGACTGGATGGATTTGAGACGCGCCAGCGAAACCGGGGATGAGTTGCGCGGCTATTCCGGACAGAGCGTCGGCCTGATGCGTGTGTTTGGCGGATTGATCAGTCTGGCGACAATCGCATTCGTGACCATTGAGACTTTTCGCCAGCGCAAGTAAGTCACGCGCATGTCGATGCCGATCCTCACCATGACCGATGTCCGGCTTGCCTTTGGTGGCAAGCCCCTGTTCGAAGGCGTGTCCTTCAACCTGGCCAAAGGCGAGCGGGCCGCGCTGGTCGGTCGCAATGGCGCCGGCAAGTCGACCCTGATGCGCCTGATCACCGGTCGCCACGAGCCGGATGATGGCGAGCTCTGGATTCATCCCGGCACCGTGATCACCACGGTCGAACAGGAACCGGATCTGTCGTCCTATGACACTGTGCTCGACTATGCTGTATCATCCGGCGCCGAGCCCTGGCGTGCCGAGGCCGAGCTCGGCCATTTCGGCGTCGACCCAGCGGTCTCGCCCAGCATCCTGTCGGGTGGCCAGATCCGCCGGTCGGCCCTGGCCAAGGCGTTTGCCCTCGATCCCGATATCCTGCTCCTGGACGAGCCAACCAACCATCTCGACGTGCCGATGATCGAGACCCTGGAGACGCGCCTGATCGGGTTCAATGGCGGCGTCCTGCTGGTCAGCCACGACCGCCGTTTCATGGAAAATGTCACCACCAATACGCTGTGGTTGCGCGATGGCGTCGTCCTCAAAAGCCCCAAAGGCTATGGCGACTTCGATCGCTGGGCGGAGGAAATTGAAGATGCCGAGATCCGACAGCTCGAAAAGATCAAGACGCAGCTGAAAGCCGAGGAACACTGGCTGCAACGCGGCGTCACTGGACGCCGGGCCCGCAATATGGGCCGCTTGCACAAGCTCAAAGCGATGCGCGCGGAAGCGGCCCGTCGCAAGGCCGCGATTGTTGCCCAAAAGGCCAAGGCCGGGATCAGCGCTGAAGATGCCGGCCACCAGTCGCGCAAGGTCATCGAGACGTTCGGGCTGAGCAAGGCCTATGGCGACCTCAATATTGTCGAAGGCCTGGACTTCAAGATCCTGCGCGGCGATCGCATCGGCCTGATCGGCCCGAATGGTGTTGGCAAAACGACCCTTCTCAAACTCATGTTGGATGAGATCGAGCGCGACAGCGGCAATGTGAAGATCAATCCGGCGCTGCGCATCACCTATCTCGACCAGACCCGGGAGACGCTCCGGTCCAAGGACACGCTGTGGGAAGCGCTCGCCCCGCAAGGCGGCGACAGTCTCATGGTCCAGGGTCACCAGCGCCATGTTGCTGCCTATGCCAAAGACTTTCTGTTCAAGCCGGATCAGTTACGCCAGGCCGTGGCCGCGCTTTCAGGCGGCGAACGCAATCGCCTGACGCTGGCCATTGCGCTGGCCCAATCGACCGATGTGCTGGTCCTCGACGAACCGACCAATGATCTCGATATGCAGACCCTCGATCTGCTCGAGGACATGTTGCTGAACTTTGAAGGCACTCTGATCCTGGTCAGTCATGATCGCGCCTTCCTGGATGCGACCGTGACCTCCTGCCTGGTCCCGCTCGGCGACGGCAAGTGGGTCGAGACCGCGGGTGGCTGGACCGATGCGCAATCCCAGATCAAGGGCAAGCCGGGTCAAGCCAAGGCGAGTGCGCCGAAGGACAAAAAGACCAAACCGAAACTCACCACGCCGAAAAAGCAGACTAAGCTCAGCTTCAAGGATCAGCACCGCCTCAAGGAAGTCGAGACCCTGATGCCGCAGCTGGAAACAGAAATCGGCGAGCTTGAGACCAAGCTCGCCGACCCAAATCTGTTCAATCAGGACCCGGATGAGTTCAACCGGATCAATACCCGCCTGGAGACGGCCCGCGGCGAACTCGAACAGGCCGAGCTCGACTGGATGGAGATCGAAGAGAAGAAGGAAGCTCTGGCGAGCTGATCCTCTCTAAGCCTCGAACCATCCGCGTTCGCGCATCCAGTTCAGGATCTGATCAGCGGCTTCTTCCGCCGTCATCTCGACCGTATTGATCTGGATCTCCGGATCCTCCGGCGCTTCATAAGGACTGTCGAGGCCGGTGAAGTTCTTGATCTCCCCAGCGCGGGCGCGCTTGTAGAGCCCTTTCACGTCACGTTGCTCAGCAACCTCCAGCGGCGTGTCGACAAAGACTTCAACAAACTCGCCATCCGTCATCATGTTGCGCGCCATGCGGCGTTCGGAGCGGAAGGGCGAGATGAAGCTGACCAGGGTGATCAGGCCGGCATCGCTCATCAGTTTCGCGACATTCGAGACGCGGCGGATATTCTCCACCCGGTCAACATCGGTGAAGCCGAGATCTCGGTTCAGGCCATGTCGGACATTGTCGCCATCGAGCACGAATGTGTGCTTGCCCAAACCAAACAGTTTCTGCTGCAAGGCATTGGCAATGGTTGATTTGCCTGAGCCGGAAAGGCCAGTGAACCAAAGCACCGCTGGCTTCTGCTCTTTCTGCTTGGCCAGAGCTTCACGGTCGACGTCGAGCGCTTGCCAGTGAATGTTGCCGGCGCGGCGCAGGGCAAAGTCAATCAGACCGAGGCCAACCGTATTATTGGTCATGCGATCGATCAGGATGAAGCCACCGGTTTCACGGTTGATGTCATACGGATCAAACGCGATCGGCTGATCGAGGCCGAGCGTGATGACACCGAAATCGTTCAGGCCCAGCGTCTTGGCCGGCTTGTCCTGAATCGTGTTCACATCGATGCCGAATTTCAGATCGAGCACTGTGGCGGTCACGGTCTTGGCGCCAATTTTCAGCAAGTAGCGGCGGCCCGGTAGCATGTCCTTATCCGCCATCCAGAGCACGCGGGCCTGGAACTGGTCGGCGACTTCGGCCGGATCGGAGGCGATGCAGATCACGTCGCCGCGCGAAGTATCGACTTCGTCAGCGAAGGTCAGCGTCACCGATTGACCGGCGACCGCTTCATCCAGGTCACCGCCATGAACGACAACGCGTTCGATCGTCGTTTCCTTGGCGCTTGGCAGGGTTTTGACCCGATCACCGGGCTTGATCGTGCCAGATGCGATCTGGCCAGAGAAACCTCGGAAATCCAGGTTCGGACGGTTCACCCATTGCACCGGCATGCGGAACGGCGCCGAGATACGGGCATCGTCCACCGGCACAGTTTCGAGATATTCCATCAGGCTCGGGCCATTGTACCAGGGTGTCTTGTCAGATGCGCCCGTAATGTTGGAACCTTCCAGCGCCGACATCGGAATGGCTTGGATTTCAATGCCGGCGGAAAGCTCCTCGGCAAATTCCAGGAAGTCGCGCTCAATCTTCTTGAATACGGCCTCGTCATAATCAACCAGGTCCATCTTGTTGATGGCCAGCACCAGTTTGCGGATGCCGAGCGACGAGGCGATAAAGCTGTGCCGACGTGTCTGCGTCAGAACGCCCTTGCGGGCATCAATCAGCAGGATGGCCAGATCCGCGGTCGAGGCACCGGTGGCCATGTTGCGCGTATATTGCTCATGGCCCGGCGTGTCGGCGACAATGAACTTGCGCTTGTCGGTTGAGAAGAAGCGATAAGCAACATCAATGGTGATGCCTTGCTCACGCTCGGCGGCGAGACCGTCCACCAGGAGCGCAAAGTCGATATTCTCGCCTTGCGTGCCTTGTTTCTTGGAATCGCGCTCAAGGGCGTCGAGCTGATCTTCAAAGATCATCTTGGAATCATAAAGCAGACGCCCGATCAGGGTCGATTTGCCGTCATCCACGCTGCCGCAGGTGATGAAACGCAGCAGAGATTTGTTCTCGTGCGCCTCGAGATAGGCGGTGATGTCTTCTGCAATGAGAGAGTCGATATGGGACATTTAGAAGTATCCCTCTTGTTTTTTCTTTTCCATGGACGCGGCCTGGTCACGGTCAATCGTACGACCCTGGCGCTCGGATGAGGTGGTCAGCAGCATTTCCTGGATAATGTCTTCCAGCGTGTCTGCGGTACTCTCGACGGCCCCGGTCAGCGGATAGCAACCAAGGGTCCGGAAGCGGACATATTTTTCGACCGCCGTCTTGGCGAGTTCAGGCGGTACGCGATCATCATCCAGCATGATCTGGCTGCCTTCCCATTCAACGACCGAGCGCTTGGCCGCGTAATAAAGGGGAACAATCTCGATCTGCTCGCGGCGAATATATTGCCAGATGTCGAGTTCGGTCCAATTCGAGATCGGGAAACAGCGAATGCTTTCACCCTTGTGGATGCGCGCATTGTAGAGGTTCCAGAGCTCAGGACGCTGATTCTTGGGGTCCCAGCGATGCTCAGCGGTGCGGAACGAAAAGACCCGTTCCTTGGCGCGGGATTTTTCCTCGTCGCGGCGGGCGCCCCCAAAAGCGACATCGAACTTGTACTTGTCGAGCGCCTGTTTCAGCGCCTGCGTTTTCATCACATCCGTATGGACAGCCGACCCATGCGTGAACGGGCCAACACCATCGTCAATGCCTTCCTGATTGGTGTGAACAATCAGGTCCATGCCAATCTCGGCCGCCTTGCGGTCGCGAAACTCGATCATCTCGCGGAATTTCCAGGTCGTATCGACATGCATCAGCGGGAAAGGCGGAATGCTCGGATAGAAGGCTTTCATGGCCAGGTGCAGCATGACTGCACTGTCCTTGCCGACGGAGTAGAGCATGACCGGATTCTCGGCCTCTGCTGCGACTTCGCGCATGATGTGAATGGACTCGGCCTCAAGCCGGTCAAGATGAGTCTGGGAGGTCAATGAATTCGCCCAATTCTGCTTTATCTGAGTTGTGCCCCACATAGAAAATGAACCTACTGAGAACAAGTGGTTGATGACGTTAGAATCCCTGAAGCAAAAAGGATGCCGCAACGTCGCGACTGGTCAGAACGATATGAAAGTGGTCCAAAGACCGAAACACAGACAGCGGAGACTCCCTGTGACCGACACCATGCAACAGATCGTATTAAAGTCCTATTGCGAAGGGCCTCCGCGCCCAGAGAATTTTGAGCTGGTCGAGAAGCCAGCTCCGGTTCCCAATGCGGGACAGTTTCGGGTTCGCCATATCTGGAATTCGGTCGATCCGGGCACGCGTTCCAGACTGTCGGGCGGCGATTCTTATGCGGCAGCGCTACCGCTCGGCAAAGCGATTGACGGCTTCAGTGTCGGCATTGTCGACGCCTCGGAAAATGACGCTTATCCGGTCGGCACCAAGGTCTTCTGCGCCGGCGGCTGGCGCACGCATACGATCCAGACCGGCAAAGGATTCATCGGTGCAATTCTGGATGCGGTGCCTCTGCCACTTTCGCTGTGGATTGGCGTGCTCGGCGTGCCCGGTCTGACCGCCTGGTTCGGGCTGAAATCCGTGGCCAAGTTCCAGGCCGGAGACCGCGTTCTGGTGACCTCGGCCGCTGGCCCGGTCGGTGCGACTGCGGGACAACTCGCAAAGGCGGGCGGCGCGGAACAAGTGGTCGGCATTGCCGGCAGCGACGCAAAATGCCAATGGCTGGTCGACGAGGCCGGATTTGACGCCGCAATCAATTACAAATCTGTGCCTGATCTCGACGCGGCGATCGCCGAGGCCTTGCCGGACGGGGTCGATCTTCTGTTCGACAATGTCGGCAATGAAATGGTCAACCGCGTCTTGCCAAAGATGCGATTGAATGGACGCATCTGTATCTCCGGCCAGGTCGCTGACTACAATCTGACGCCGGAACAGACACCCGGTATCGTCAACACCAAGCCATTCATCACCCACCGTGTCCTGATGCAGGGCCTCGTCGTCTTCGACTTTGCCCGCGAGTTTCCGACAGCCCTGAACGAGATGGCGACGCTGATCGGCAAAGGCGAACTGAAACTCAAGGAAGAGCGGTTCGAGGGCATCGACAAAATGCCGGACGCCTTTTGCGGCCTTTTCCGCGGCGAGAATTTTGGCCGCCGCGTTGTGCAAGTGGGAGACGAATAATGACCTCACCCTTCGACATCACCAAAGAGACCTATACGCGCTTCACCTTCGAGCGCAGTGACCGCGTGCTGACTGCCGCGATCACCTCGGACCACCCGGTCAACGGCGTTGATGCCGCCATGCATGAAGAGCTCGGACGGGTGTTCACGGACCTGCAACGCGATAGCGGCTCAGACATCATCATCCTGACCGGCAAGGGCCGCGCTTTCTGTGCTGGCGGTGACTTTGACTGGTTTGAAGAACAGATCTCCGACCCGAGCAAGTTTCGCGACATTGCCTGGGAAGCCAAACGCATCGTCACCTCCATTCTCGACATGGAAAAGCCGATGATCTGTCGCCTCAATGGCGCCGCTGCCGGGCTGGGCGCAACCATCGCCCTGCTCTGTGACATGATCGTCTCGGACGAAAAAGCCCTGATCGGCGATCCGCATGTCAAAGTCGGCCTGGTCGCTGGCGATGGCGGCGCACTGATCTGGCCGCAGCTGGTCGGGTTCGCGAAAGCCAAGGAATTGCTGATGACGGGGGACCTGCTGACGGCGCCGGAAGCGCAGCAGCTCGGCCTGATCAATTATGCGGTACCGAGCGATGAACTGGACGCGAAAGTGGCCGAGCTGGTCGGCAAGCTGCAGGGCAACCCGAAATGGGCCGTGCGCTGGACCAAGACCGTCACCAATATTCCGCTCCGCGCCCTCGCTGCGCAGATGATGGATGCCTCGGTCGGCTGGGAAAGCGTGTCCAATTATATGGACGATCGCAAGGAGGCGGTCGACGCCTTCCGCGAGAAACGCAAACCGGACCTGACCGGCAATTGATTACATCAGTGATTGATAGGTCGCCTGCAACAGATTGAACCCGCGAACATCGCCGACCAGGCCTGCTTCCATACGGTTCATGACATAGGAAAAGCAGAGCCGCGCGTCCTGGTCGATCAGGACGACGGAGCCGCCATAGCCGCCCCAATAAGCGATATGCTCATTCGGGCCGAGCGGCATCGGGTCAGCGGAAATGCCATAGCCCATGCCGAACACGACCGGGATGCCAAGCGCCAGGTCCATGCCCGCCGTCTGCTTGTCGAAGACACGGCGTGTGCCTTCGGGCGACATGATCGTCTTGCCAAAGGCGCTTCCTTCGCACGCCATCGGCGTCTGCGCGCGCACAATCGCGCGGGCATTGCCCTGTCCATTCGCAGCCGGAATCTCCGCCGCGCGCCAGGCACGGGTATTTGCGGCCTTCGCTTCCACGGCCGGATTGCGGAAGGTGCGCGAGGCGATCGTGTCGGTCTGCTCGATCTCGATCGGCGCCTCAGGCGGGAACAGGTCGGCGACCCGCTGATCGATCTCCTCGCTCGTACCGATATGGAAATCAGCGCCCAGGGGCTCGGCAATCTCCTGGCGATAAAAATTGCCGATCGACTGTCCCGTGACCCGGCGAACAATTTCACCGATCAGGTGGCCCTGGGTCAGCGCGTGATAGCCAGACTGCGTGCCTGGCTCCCACCAGGGTGCCTGTTTGGCGAGGGTATTGGTCATCCAGTCCCAATCGTAGAGCGCTTCTGTCGAGACCGTTTCATCCATGCCCGACAGGCCCGCCGAATGGCTGAGAAAGGTCCGTACTTCGACGGAGTCTTTTCCGTTCTGAGCGAATTCCGGCCAGTACTTTGCCGCCGGCGCATACAGGTCGACCTCGCCCTTGTCCGCCAGCAAGAGCAGCGACATCGCCGCCATGGTCTTGGTGCTGGACCAGACATTGACCAGCGTGTCTTCCTGCCAGGGATCGGTCCTGGCGCTGTCGAGATAACCGCCCCAGAGATCGACAACAAATTCCCCATCCAGCGTGATGGCAACCGAAGCCCCAATATCGTTGAATTCTCTGAAATTGGTTTCGAAAGCCGCTTTCACCGCTTCGAATTTCGCGTCGCATTGTCCTTGGATGGGCACACCCATTTATATTCCTCCTGGCGCTGGCCGGTCTATTGCCTCGGCTCGTTTGCAGTTTCTCGGGACAATCTGAAATCGAAAAACCGCCTTGTCACCAATGCCGTCGGGACAATTGCCCAACACAAAAACGCACGACCGTTGGGTCGTGCGCTTCTGGGGAGGAAACTGGGCGTCGATTATTGCGCGTCGACGGCCTTGGTTTCGGCAAACTGAATGGCGCCGGTTTGCGTCAGCTGCTTCATCACATCGGCAACGACCTGCTTCTGGCAGTCGCGGCGCAGACGAGTGCGGGACGAAATATAGGTGCTGCCAAGCTCGGGCTTGCAGACCGTCCAGGCTTGCTGGCGAATGCTCTCATAAGCAACGTCCGGCGCAGCATCGAGATCAACCTCGATGACAACGTCCTGAGTCTTTGGCGCATCGGCAAAAGCTGCCGGTGCAAACAGGATGGCGCTGCTGGCGATCAGGAGGGCGGCGGTTCTGGGAGTAGGCATGGTGTTTTTCCTTTTATGTTTCGCAACCGTGCCGGCTGCGAGCTCACAAAAGCGCAAATCCGGTCCAGGCTCTTCTCAATCGCGAAACTGAGTGTGCTTTTTTGAAAATGAGGATGCTTTTCCAAATCCGACAGGGTTTGACGCGGCGCCGCTTCTCGCCTATCTCCCTGTGCTCACGTGGTGATTTGGCCGGTCGGCTTGCAGCCACGATAAACAAGTCGCTAAAAGGCCGCGCGGA
>SPJK01092209.1_pt1 | contig 31021 bp, 29 predicted proteins | sample 3741771 | NCBI WGS metagenome assembly SPJK01 (sample SAMN10925997, study PRJNA522277) | cold seep metagenome | isolation source: Elba SIP-enriched marine methane seep metagenome, extraction at timepoint T2 | place: Italy: coast of Elba, Mediterranean Sea
CATTCGTTTTTCCCTGCTTTGGTGTTAGGCCGCTTTAAAGTCTGATGTTGGGGTTACTTGTTTCGATTAGGCGAAACAAGATACACAACGACTATTCTTATTAAGCCGGAGTTTTATAAGAAAAAGGCTGTGGAAATATATTCAATGCTCCATATTAATGAGGCTGAAAAAATATTCAATAACTATTCCGCTATTTTTTTTACACAATCCACTATGCGGATTACACTATAGCGTTTGGATACATTATCATTATTGATCTATGTCGGATTTTAACAAAATTATTACAACTTCATTTTTCTTCATTATTCTAGGCGTTTTTGGAAGTTTGTCCGCCAAAGCTGCCGAAAACAAAGCATTAAATGTCGTTTATTTGACACAGATGCTGGAAATTCCTGCAGCTTTATCGAATTTAGATCCGGTAATTCAGGGTAAAGGAAGGCTAGGGGCGGAATTAGCGACTGATGATAATAATACTACCGGTAAATTCACCGGGCGCCAGTATAACTTGAAAATCGTTAATGTTGCTTTGGATGAAGATTTATCCGCTGTGTTTAAACAACAAGTCTCAACTGAAGATCAGTTGATTATCGTTAATTTAAAAGCTGATGCTTTACGTTCTATTTTGAAACTTCCTGAAGCACAGGGAAAGTTATTTTTTGATGCGGCAACGCGTGACGATAGCTTTAGAAATGCTCAATGTGCGGGTAATGTTTTACATTTATTGCCCAGTCGAGCGATGCGCGCCGATGCATTGGCGCAATATATGTTGAAAAAAAGATGGCGGAAATGGTTTTTAGTCATCGGTTCGCAACAGGAAGATCGTCTATTCGCGGCGGCTGTTAAACGTTCGGCGAAAAAATTCGGAATGAAAATTATTGCTGAAAAAGTATGGGAACATAGCTATGATGCTCGCCGGACAGCACAATCCGATGTGCCGGTGTTTACTCAGGTAGGTGATTATGATGTATTGGTCGTAGCGGATGAACAAGGCGTGTTCGGCGAATATTTGGATTACCGAACCTGGTTGCCCAGGCCGGTAGTCGGAACCCAGGGTTTAGTAGCGACATCCTGGCATAGAACACATGAGCAATGGGGCGCCGTGCAAATGCAAAATCGCTTTAAAGAACAAGCCGGGCGGTGGATGGAAGAAGAAGATTACGCTGCCTATTTGGCGGTTAGAGCCATTGGGGAAGCTGCGGTTAGAACGCAGTCTAACGATTTGACGAAAATAAAAAATTATTTGTTGGGGGATCAATTAGCGCTGCAAGGTTATAAAGGCAAGGCTTTGTCATTTAGGCCTTGGAACGGTCAGCTGCGACAACCGGTTTTATTGGCCGCGCCTCGCTCTTTAGTCGGCGCGGCGCCGATTGAAGGATTTTTACATCCGCTTACGGAAATGGATACGCTGGGCTATGATAAGCAGGAATCTAATTGTCATTGAGGAGAAACGATGATTCGGGGAGAAAAGCCGAAAGGCATTCGGGTTAAAACGTGTTGCGATCGGTTAAGAGGATGGGTTTAGGCGATGAGTATAATTGATGCTTTAAGCGTTGAAAATTTGAGCTTTGCGTATGGAAAAAAGAAAGCGTTGGATAATGTCAGTTTTGCCGTGGGTTCAGGGCAATGTAATATTTTGTTGGGGCCGAATGGCGCCGGTAAAAGCACATTATTTGCATTGATTACCCGTTTATATGATAGCCGAGAAGGCAAGATTACCTTGTGCGGCTATGATATCAAAAAACAAAGCCGACTAGCCTTGGCGCAACTGGGCGTGGTGTTTCAACAAACCACATTAGACCCGGATTTATCGGTGTTGCAAAATTTACGCTACCATGCCGCCTTGCATGGTTTAAACGGTAAAATAGCCCGGCAGCGTATCGAAGAAGAGTTAACTCGGCTGGATATGTTTGAGCGTCGTAAAGAAAAAGTGCGGCATTTGAATGGCGGTCATAAACGTCGGGTGGAAATTGTCAGAGCTTTATTGCATAAGCCGCAGCTATTATTATTGGATGAGCCGACTGTTGGATTGGATGTGCCGAGCCGCAAGGCGATTGTCAAACATGTTCATTCACTGGCGGAAGATTATGGTCTGGCGGTGTTTTGGGCGACCCATTTGATTGATGAAATTTATTCGGAGGATTTTTTGACCGTGATTCACCAGGGGCGAGTGAAAGCGAACGGCGATATTAATACCGTTTTAGCGCTGACCGGAGCTGATAATATTCACCAGGCGTTCGCGCAGTTAACCGGTCGGGAGGCGGCATGAGTTTTTTACATTATTGGCGGGCGATGTGGGGTATTATCGGTCGTGAATTATGGCGTTTTGTCAGGCAGAAAGAGCGTTTTATTTCTGCCTTAGTGCGGCCTTTGGTGTGGTTATTTGTTTTTGCCGCCGGGTTCCGGGCGGCTTTGGGGATTGCTATTGCGCCGCCATATGAGACTTATATCCTCTATGAAGTATATATTACGCCGGGCTTAATCGGCATGATTCAGTTGTTTAACGGTATGCAAAGTTCCTTATCAATGGTTTATGATCGCGAAATGGGCAGTATGCGCATTTTAATGGTGGCGCCGTTGCCGCGTTGGTTTTTATTGCTGTGTAAATTGATCGCCGGAACCGCCGTTTCCATTCTGCAAGTTTACGTGTTTTTAACGATCGCCTGGTTTTATGAAATACAAGTGTCGTGGGTGGGTTATTTGTGGGTTTTGCCTGCTCTAATGCTTTCAGGAATGATGTTGGGGGCTTTGGGTTTGTTGTTGTCTTCTTTCATTAAGCAATTGGAAAATTTTGCCGGGGTAATGAATTTTGTTATTTTTCCGATGTTTTTTATGTCTACCGCGCTTTATCCGTTGTGGAAACTGAAAGAATCCAGTGAATTGCTGCATAATTTGGCGATGTACAATCCTTTTTCGCAAGCGGTTGAATTGATCCGTTTCGCCTTGTATGAGCAATATAATGAGTATGCCTTGATTTATACCTCGGTCGCTTTTGTTATTTTTATTGCGATCGCCATCGTCGGTTACAATCCGTCTAAGGGGATGATGGTGCGTAAGGGGAGAGGGTAATGTATTTTTTGATCTGAAAAAAGGAGGACGTATGCCTTACTTAAAGCTAAAAACCAATTTAGAGTTAGATAAACAACAATCGCCGGAATTATTGGCTAAATTGTCGAAGTTGATGGCCTCGGAAACCAGTAAGCCCGAGCGTTACGTGATGGCGGAATTGTCATCCGGTCACGATATGTTGTTTGCAGGCAGCGATGCGCCGTTGGCATATTTGGAATGTAAGAGCATCGGATTGACATCCACTCAAGCCAAATCCATATCTTCGGCAGTGACCCAGTTGCTCAATGCCGACTTACAAGTGGATGCAGACCGGATTTATATCGAATTCAGCTCTTGTTCCGGCGAGTTTTGGGGATGGAATGGCGGAACGTTTGCTTAACCCGGCTTTGTCTTGGATAAGTTATAAGCTACGTTCGTATGGCGCTAGAGTGACAAGGCTGGGTTAATTAAAGTTATTCAAATTATTTTGATTACGCTCATGTAATTGAATATTGATAATTTTCAACGCTGCTGAAACGGCTGCGAACACCTGGTTGGCATGTACGCCCCGCGTTTTTCGAAGACCGTCAACACAATCCCAGGTGATGATGCATTCCGTTAAGGCATCGCTGTGGCCGCCGCGGGGTATTCTCACTTCATAATCAGCGAGATCAGGAAGCTTATAATGATGATGTTCTTCTAAAATTTTGTTGATGGCGGCCATGAATGCATCGAAGCCGCCGTTGCCTGAACCCGCTTTATAATGCGATTCACCGTTAACGATGACATGGATGCTGGCGGTGGCCGGTAGATCGTAACCGCTGGAAATAGAACAATTCAATAATTTGATATGCTGATAGCTGTTGCTTTCTAAAACATCAGCAATGATAAAAGGCAGATCTTCGGTGGTGATGATTTGTTTGGAATCGCCTAAATGAACAATTTGCGCCAATACTTTCTTCTGGTTTTCTTCGGAAAGTTCTAAGCCCAATTGTTCCAGGTTTTTTAATAATGAAGCCTTGCCGCTCATTTTACCCAATGCGTAGCTGTGGCTGCGGGAAAAACGTTCGGGTCCTAACTCGGTTTTATAAAGTCCGCCCTTATTATCGCCGTCTGCATGAATGCCGGCTGTTTGGGTGAAAACATCGGCGCCGATCACCGGCGCATTGGCGGCGACCCGTTTACCGGAGAAGTTTTCCACCATATTGCTGATTCTAAACATATGACTTTCGTCTATGTTGATATCCATATTCATCTTATCGCGCAGCACTACTGCGACTTCTGCAATAGATGCATTGCCAGCGCGTTCTCCCAGACAATTGACTGTGCAATGGATAGCGCTGACCCCGGCGCGCACCGCCGCCATAACATTAGCAGTGGCCAAGCCGTAGTCATTATGCGGGTGAAAATCGAATTGTAAATCCGGGTAACGCTGGCACATGTCATGCAGGCTGTCGTAAACTTCGTCCGGCGACATGACCCCTAAGGTATCGGGCAGCATAAAATGATTAATACCGGCGTTCTTTAAGCTATCCATTAGCTTGAAAACATAGTCGGGGCTGTTTTTATAGCCGTTCGACCAGTCTTCCAAATAGACATTGACGGTTAAACCTTTACTGATGGCGTATTCTATTGTTAACAGAATTTCCGCTACATGTTCGGCCAAACTCTTTTTTAATTGTTCCCGACAATGTTTCTCGCTGCCTTTAGTCAGCAAATTGATGACTTGTCCCCCGGCTTCAATAATCCAATCAACGCTGCGATGATGATCGACAAACCCGAGCACCTCGACGCGACCGTCAAAGCCTTCTTGCTTTGCCCATTTGTTGATTCGACTGACCGCATCTTTTTCGCCGTCGGAAACGCGCGCCGAAGCGACTTCGATGCGGTCAACCCGTAACGATTGCAATAAGACTTTTGCAATATTTTCCTTCTCATCTGGCGAGAAAGAAACACCCTGGGTTTGTTCGCCGTCGCGCAGGGTGGTATCCATTAATTGGATGTGACTAGGGGTGCTGCTCATGATTTAGCGCTTATGTCCAAAGCCAAGGGTAGTTTTGTTTATGCATTTCTTCGTATTGGCTGATTTTGTCTTCATGCTTTAAAGTCAAGCCTATATCATCCAAACCGGCGAGTAGGTTTTCTTTTCTGAACGCATCGAGTTCGAAACTAAAACCGTTGCCGCCCGGTGTCGTAATGGTTTGTTGCTCCAAATCAATTTCAAAAGAAACGCCTTCATTGCCGGTAATTTCTTCCATTAATGCGTCCAATTGGTGTTGGGCGGCGATAATGGGCAAAATGCCGTTTTTAAAACAGTTGTTATAAAAAATATCGGCATAGCTGGTGGAGATGATGGTATTAAAGCCGTAATCAGCAATCGCCCACGGCGCGTGTTCACGGGAAGAACCGCAACCGAAATTATCGCCGACCACTAAGATTTTCGCATCTTTAAACACGGCTTTGTTTAATTCAAATTCCGGGTTGTCGCCGCCATCGGCATTAAAGCGCCAATCATGGAACAAATGTGCGCCGAATCCGCTGCGTTCAACTTTTTTCAAAAATTGTTTGGGGATGATTTGGTCGGTATCGACATTGCTGCGGTTCATTAATGCGGCAATGCTGTTATGTTTTGTATAGGGTTGCATTATGATCTCTTACAGTTCGCGAATATCAACAAAATGACCAGCTGCGGCCGCTGCCGCCGCCATTGCCGGAGAAACTAAATGGGTACGGCCGCCTTTACCTTGGCGACCCTCAAAGTTTCTATTTGAAGTCGAAGCGCTGCGCTGACCGGGAGACAATTCATCGCCGTTCATCGCTAAACACATGGAGCAGCCGGGTTCGCGCCATTCCCAACCGGCTTCGGTCAGTATTTTATCCAGGCCTTCTTGTTCGGCTTGCTCTTTAACGTGATAAGAACCGGGTACGGCAATAGCAGTTACGCCATCGGCGACTTGTGTGCCTTTGGCGACTTCGGCGGCGGCTCGAAGATCTTCAATACGACCATTAGTGCAAGAGCCGATAAATACCAAGTCGATTGTAATATCAGTGATTTTGGTATTAGGCTGCAAGTCCATATATTCCAAGGCGCTGCTGCAGGCGAGTTTTTTACCGTCATCATCAAAAGAGTTCGGATCCGGCACAACACTGTTGACCGCCGCAACTTGTTCGGGCGAGGTGCCCCAAGTGACTTGCGGTGCAATTTCTTCACCGTTTAATTCCACTACAGCATCGAATTCAGCGCCTTCGTCGCTAGGTAAGCTTTGCCAGTAGGCCATTGCCTGTTCCCAAGCATCGCCTTTAGGCGCAAATTCCAAACCGTTCAAGAAATCATAGGTTTTTTGATCCGGCGCAATCAAACCGGCGCGCGCACCTGCTTCAATCGCCATATTACAAAGCGTCATACGGCCTTCCATGCTTAAATCCGAAATGGCTTCGCCGGCATATTCAATCACATAGCCGGTGCCGCCGGCGGTGCCGATTTTGCCGGTGATCGCCAAAGCAATATCTTTAGCGGTGGCGAATTTAGATAATTTGCCGTTGATTTTAACCAACAGGGTTTTGGATTTTTTCTGCGGCAAAGTTTGAGTCGCCATCACATGCTCAACCTCAGAAGTGCCGATGCCGAAAGCCAATGCCCCGAAAGCGCCGTGAGTCGCGGTATGACTGTCGCCGCAAACCACCACCATGCCTGGATGAACAAACCCATGTTCGGGAACAACAACGTGAATAATGCCGTTGTTCGGGTTTTTCATGTCATACAGATTTAAACCGTTTTCATGGCAATTATCGGCCATGGTTTCGATTTGTTTTTTGGCGATAGGGTCGGCAATCGGCAGATCGCGATCTTTGGTCGGAACGCAGTGATCCATCGTAGCGAGAATACTATGAGGGTTGCGAACTTTCAGGCCCGAAATGCGTAAACCTTCAAACGCTTGAGGGCTGGTGACTTCATGCATCAGATGGCGGTCGACATAGATCAAGGGCGCTTTCCCTTCTTCATCGACAACCAAATGCGCATCCCAAATTTTTTCATACATGGTTCGTTTCATAGAATATCCCAATACTTTGTAACAGGCTTTAGTCAACCTGTGGTGATGCAGTGTAAAATTTAACCCGTTATTATCGCTTATTTTTAGGTGGGTTTGCAATTTATTGGGATTTGGTTTTTGTTAACCGATCTATTTTCTTTTTTGTTCAATTGTGATTCTAGTCATTGACTTAATTCTTTATCATAAAGAAAGTATTATCAATCTAAGTATAATGTCTATAATATATCGGCATGGCGGATTTATTAGGCTTCGTATTTACATCAGTAAATCAGTTTTTTAGAATTCCGCTTTCGCGTTAATGAAAAAAACAGCTTTTTTCAAAAGCTGAAAAAATTGACTCGTGATATTTAGACTTTAGACGGTGAACCCCGTGTTCTTTTATTAATAAAGGTTCATTTTTTATCTACGACTACTTAACTAACCAGTTAGGAGCTTAATAATGTTGAGAGCATTACTATTACTTTGCTTAGGCCTTTTCTTTTCAAATCCCTTATGGGCAAATTCAACGCAACCTGCAGTGGCTATCAAAGATCCGATTATAGGCGACTCTATTAATAAACATCTTTTAAAAAGATTGGATACCGATATTATCCGTTCTGAAATGGAGGCATCGATTAGGGCGACTCGGAAATTTCGGGTTTTAAGTCGGGATAAGCAGACTTTAAAAGCAGTTCTTGATGAGCAGGATTTTGCTAATTCGGATCTTGCCAAGGGAGATGCAGCAGGTTCGGGGCAGTTAAATAATGCCCATTATTTATTAATTCCCACGGTGCAAGATTTCAAGTTTTATCGAAAGCATACCGCGCTTCCTAATTTTGACAGCAAATATAAACGCAAGGATTGGGGCTTGTTACAAATCAGCGCACAAATGATAGATACCAAATCCGGACAAATAGTGACGACATTTGCTATGAAAGGTAGTTTTGCGACTAAAAATAAAGTAGTAAACAGTAATAGCGGAGCGCCTAGCAGCGTTTATTTTGCAAAAATGTCGAAACAAATTTCCGAGCAACTTGCCAATAAATTTGTCGCCCAAGTTTATCCAATGAAAATTGTTAAGCGGACGCGGACGAACCAAGTCATAATTAATCGAGGTAATGATGGCGGGTTAAAAGTGGGTGAAAAACTCAATGTATATTTTGCAGGTGAAGCCTTAATTGATCCGGATACTGGGGAGTCGTTAGGTTCAAGTGAAGAATATATCGGCGCGGTAAAGGTTGTTCGAATCTTGCCTAAAGTCACTTATGCAAAAGTAGTATCTGAAGAAGATCCAGAAGGTTTTCCTATGGGCGCGGGCAATATACTCAGAAAACCGTAATGTTGTTTAGTGTACTCAATTTTTGCGCAGCGTTATTGCTGCGCATTTTTTTATTAACGGATTAAGCAGTTAAATTATTAACTTGATTTTGGGGCTGGTATGAATTTACAAACATTTATTCGTTTCAAACATTTTTTCATTTTCCTGATTTTCGGATTCGTTCTTGTTGCTTGTGAAAATAAAGAAACCGACAAGGATTCGGCAGGATTATCGGGTTCGAACAATGGGCCGATAAATATCATTGTATTGGGAAACAATGATTTTTTTCCAGACCGGGCTGTTCAGCAAAATTTAGGGTTGCCGGAGAGTTTGGCTGCGCGCATTATTGAGAATTTGCAGCAGAGCAAGCGATTTAATGTTTTAGAGCGTACGGCGCTAAGAAAAGTTGTTAATGAGCAGCAATTTAATCAAGAAGAAAAACAATCTTTTTTGGATAAAACACTTGATGCTGTTACCGATAATATTTCAGATGTGAGCGGCTACACAGTTAAGTGGGCGAGTATTGCATCAGATCATAATGACATTGTCAAAGAGTTTCAGGATTTGGGAACGGCTTTAGGCTCAGATTATATTGTTTTTGCGGTATTAGAGAAGGTTGTTGAAAAAGTCAAAAGCACAGCGATTCCATACAGTCAAAGTGATAAAAAAATTCATCATGAAACTTTGGATGCCCGCTTAAGATTAAGAGTGATTAACTCCAAAACCGGCATGATAGTTGGCGCCACCAGTTTCAGAACCAAAGTGAAACAAAGTTTATTAGCGGGTCGGGAGTCTAAAAACGATCAATATTCCAGTTATGATCATATCGGCGTTATCGCCTCCAGAAAGATTTTGGACATAGTCACTCCCGCCAGAATTGTCAGCTCTGATCCTTTTGTAATTAACAGGGGGGCAAATGACGGTTTTAATACCGGTGATAGTTATGAAGTCGTACGGGAAGGAAAAGAAATCAGCGATCCTAATGGCTTGGTCTTGGGGAAGCTGACCATGCCGGTTGGAAGTCTTAAAGTTATCGATGTTCAAGAAACCATATCTGTTGTAGACAGTGAAGATGCGGCGCTGCAAATCGGTGATATGTTAAAAATGAAAGATGATGTAACATCTTTGGCGCAAAAAAACAATAAACCGGTAGAGAGGTCTTCAAAAGACGGTAAATTAACGATTGCGATTGGAAAGGTTCGTTTTAATTTAATCGGTCGTAATATTTTGTTGTCGGCCGACGATTATCCAAGGATAAAAAGCGATTTGATGGTGAAATTACATAACACCAATCGTTTTGATGTTTTGGAAAGACAGGAAATGGATCAGGTTATCGATGAAAAAACCTTTAATGCACTCATGCAAGATGATGAAATAGAACCTCATTTGCGGGAACTAATGGGCGCCGATTATATGGTTTTTACTCATGTTGATAAGTTCGCAATTCGTTCGGAAAGTAAAAAAGTGCCGTATGTCGATAAAATACAAACCAGACATTACGGAGTGGTAGAGGCAACGCAAAGAATAGTTGATAGCCATACCGGAAAAATGCTGGCTGCTGATAAAATCCGTATTAATAAAAAACTGGATTATGAGACTAAAGGAAAGTCTGTAAATACTTATAGCAATTTAATTGATGAATTTACCGATTTATTGGTCAGTAGAATAGTTGGACGTATTTATCCCATTAAAGTGCTAGCCGCGCTTCCGGATGGAACGGTATATATTAATCGAGGGGAAGATGGCAACTTAATAGTCGGCGGCGAATATGCTGTGATGAGACCCGGACAGGAGTTGATTGATCCTGATACAGGTATTTCCTTTGGTTCAGCAGAAGCCGAGATAGGGCGAATTGAATTAACTTCGGTAGAGTCAGCGCGTTCTAAAGCGAAAATTGTTAAGGGAGAAGACTTTAAAGCGGGCGATATAGTGCGCGACATTGCAGATGATCAGAAGATGGCTAAACAGGAATCTCCTGTGAAGGTAAACCGTCCTAATTTCTAGTTTTCAATTCATGCCGACAATGATCGAGAGAAGAGTATTAAATGTATTTTAATTATTGTAAACAAATTATTTACGGGGTTATTTTGCTGATGCCTGTACACCAGGCTTTTGGGTTTGATTTGCTGAATACGCTGCAAACTATTCAACAAACGATGCCTAATGCAAATAAATCTGCTACAACGGCTTCCAATAACCAGATTCGCGATTGGCGTAGCCAAACTAATCAACAAATTACCTATGAGGATTACTCCAAAGATTTTCAAGCGGTAAAAAAGTTAATTGCCGGTGGGCAAATGTCGCAAGCTTATCAAATAAAGAAAAAAGCTTTTGAATCTGAAGAGCCTGAATTTTTAAATTCCGTAGAATTAGGCCTACTTGCAATGGATACCGCAAATTCTAAGGGTGCTGTTGATGCTTTTTTTAAGGCAGAGAGGCATCTGAAGGAGATTATGGGAAGATCCGTTATTGAAGATGGTGTGACAGACTTGGGAACGGAGCTTATTAGCGCGGCAACCGGCATTGGTGATTTAACGGAATATAAAGGCGAGCCTTATGAGCGAATTCTGATGTTGAATTATAAGTCGATTGCCTATTTATTGAATGGCGAGCGAAAAGCCTATAATGTCACTCGTCGAGCTATTGATTGGCAAAATATTGAAAAAAAGCAATTTGAGCAAAAAATCGGTGAAGTAAAAAAACAAGTCTCTAAACAGGAAAATGAAGCGACTACTGATGAAGATGGTGAAGAGGCATCCAGCGCTTCTTCAAACGCCTTTTCGTTGATTTTTGATCAATATGCTCGTTTCAGAAAAAAAGCTAATAGTGTGAAAAGTGCTTATATTAACCCTTTTGGGTACTATATGGCGGGTATTGTTCAGGAGTTTGATAGCTTTGAAGATAGTTCATTACGCGATAATGCGAGGATTTCTTATAAAAAAGCCGCAGACTTGAACCCCAGAAGTAAGGTCATTAAACAATCCGTCAAGCAAGTTGCTAAAAGGCCGCCAAGAAATAAACGATTAGTGCATGTTATTGCGGCAGATGGTTTTGCGCCGGAAAAAAAGACTTTTTCTTTTATGTTGCCGGTAGCAGGTCAATTAATTTCAATTAAAACACCGCTTTTTGAGCCGGTGCCGTCAGCGGTTAAATGGATAGTGATAAAGTCAGGTAAAAAAACCTTGGCGACGCTTTCTCCAATCGCTGATATTGAAGCGATTACGTTGAGGCATCAAATGGATATGTTGCCGGTACAGCGTATGCGGGTGATGGCGTCGATTGGTCGCAATATCGGTGAAAATATGGTTTGGAATTCTTTGGGTGCTTTTGGTTCTTTAGGTAAGATGATGAGGGAAGATTTTGCTAACCCCGATATGCGCGCCTGGATGTCATTACCAAAGCAAATTTCAGCAGCTCGTTTTTATGTATCCAAATGGGTGAAAAATATTAAGATTATCAGTTACGATAAAAGATGGCGAGTGTTGGCTACTAAAAAGGTGAAACTAAATAAAAAGTCACATAATTTTATTTATGTTCGCAGTATTGAAAAAAGTCTTAATGCACAAATCAACAAAAAACTTTGGGTGAACTAAAATGACTCATTTAAGAATTATAATGATGTGCTTATTATTTTTTGTATCAGCCTGTTCGGTGAACAAAGGAGCAAATCAGCAATATCTTGCGCAGAGAACAATTGATGATACACATCCAAGGGCGACTTTGATATTAGGGTCAACAGAATTGGTTAATAATATATTGATTACTAATGTTAAAGTCGGACAGCTCGGCTTGCTGCCACGAGCTGGCATTGATGTGCAGAATTTAACAGATGATCGTTACAATTTAGAATATAAAATTGTCTGGCGGGATAAGCAAGGTTTTCCGATCAATGTCAGTAATGTATGGCACCGATTTGTATTAAGCCCTAGGAAAATAAAAAGTTTCCAAAGTATGGGTAAAACAGAAGATGCTTATTCTATACAGTTCACAGTACGATTTCCGGACGATTTGTTTATCGAATCAGATCGGCAATTAGAAAGAAACAGATAAAACTATCAATATTAAGGAATGAAAAATATGAAAAAATTATTTATCTTTGTTACCAGTGTTTTCATTTTAACCGGTTGTGGCCAGTCACAATTAGGCAGTCAATCCAGAGTTTCCATTCTGGATGATTCCAGCCGGGCGCATTTGCAAGCGGAATTGACGATGGCGGATTATACGGCTTTTGCCGAGAAAGTCACTAATAAAATGATGGCCTCCAGGTTAGTGCAAAGTTGGGGAAATAAACGTCCTCGGTTGGTAGTAGGAAAAATGCGTAACAATACCGACAATGAAAGTATTAGAATGCAAGATATCTATGACCGCATCTCCGAAACTATCTTGGCATCGGGCTTGGTAAGGTTAATGGATAAATCAGCTACTTCTTTTGAGTATGTGGTTAATACGGAATTATCTTCAACTCGTCAATATGGTGCTGGCGGTGAAGAACTGGCGTATTTTAAACTCGAATTTAAGATGTTTAGAATTGATGGCGAAATGGTCGGTCAATGGTCGGATGTCTTGCCGTTGGGAAAGGCCAGTCGCCGTTTCTTATAATAAAAACTTTTATGCTTCCAAATTCCGTTGTGTCATGAAAATGAGGGGGAATTTGGAAAAGGTTTTGTTGTTAAAGTTTTTTGAGTTTTGTAAGGCCTAGGAATATGAAAATTATTTTCAAAGTTTTTTTGATGTTTTGTCTGACATTTTCGGTACAGGCCGCTCAAAAAACTGCTTTAGTGATAGGGAATTCAAACTATCCGAATCTGGGAAAGCTGGATAACCCGGTCAATGATGCGGCGGATATTTCGGAAAAGTTGCGTATTTTAGGTTTTGATGTCGATGATAAATACGATCTTGATAGACGTCAAATGCGCAACGCGATCCGGGAATACGCTAGAAAGTTAAAGAAAAAAGGGGGGGGAGGAATTTTTTTTTATGCTGGTCATGGTATGCAGGTTAAAGGAAAAAATTATTTGATTCCAATTAATACGGATATTCAATCTGAGTTTGAAGTGCCCGATGAAGCGGTTGAGGCGGATATGTTGTTGCGCTCATTAGAAGATGCTGGCAATCCGTTAAATATTGTTGTTTTAGATGCTTGTCGAAATAATCCGTTTGCCAGAAGTTTCCGCTCTTCGGAAAAAGGGTTAGCGCGTATGGAAGGGGGGTCCGGTACACTGATTGCCTATTCCACTGCGCCGGGTAAAACGGCTAGCGATGGCGCGCCGGGTGGAAGAAATAGCCCCTATGCCAAACATTTATTAACAAATATGACTAAAACCGGGTTGTCAATTGAGCAGGTTTTTAAACGAGTTCGGGTTGGCGTTGAAGACGATACGAATGGGACGCAAACGCCTTGGGAGACTTCTTCATTACGCAGTGATTTTTACTTCGTTCCAAGTCATATTCCATCACCGGTTCAGAATGTTGAACAATCTAAGCCGGTTCTGCCCGTAAAACAACCGGTTGTTGCAAAGGTTGAAAGTGCTCCTGTTGCAGTTGAACAGCCTCGCACCCAAATGCAAGGCCCTAAGTTGATTATATACACAAACCCGGAAGAAGCTAATGTAAAGGTTTCCAATGTATCCGGATCTTATCGCCCCGGTATGATGCTTTCTCCAGGAGATTATCGTATTACAGTCAGTAAAGATGGTTTTCGCAGTACTAAACAATGGATTACCATAGATAAAGATGACGTAAATTTACAGGTCACTTTGGTGCCGGAAATGTAAAACATTATCTTTGAGTCCAAAAATTGTTCAGGATTAAACGCTTGCTCCAAAGCGTAATTTAACTATTAGGTTTTGAATGATTCAAAGAGAGTACGAAGGCTTTAAGAAAACTATTTTATGGTTTGAAATGATGTAATTTCTTGATTTTCAGATTTGTTTTTTTTCTCTTTCTTAGCAAACCCCGCCCCCTTTTTAGTTTTCGCCTCTAACTCCAAAGACTCAATTAGTGCGCGATAATCCTTACCATCCCGATGCATTTGTGCAAAACATTGAGCGATCACAGCAATGGTGTTCGGGACTTCTCCTTTCTTTTTATAAGACTGTAAATTTTTTTCACTGACTTTGATCAGTTTACTGAATTTCGGTAAAGTGATTTCAGCATCTAATAACAGTTTTTTAAATTCAATGAAACTCATAACGCTTCAAGCAATTGGGAAAAAAGTTCATATATTATAACTTAATTCTATTTTTCTTGATTAAAAGTCATTTTAAATATATTATCTCTATAACTTATTACTATTAGTAAGTTATTTGTTTAACAAGCCGGAGAAAATCATGTCTAAAGTAATCAAGAAAAAAACCGCAAAAAAAGTAGCGGCAAAAGCAACAAAAAAAGCAGTCGGTAAAAAAGTGATCGCGAAGAAAAAAGCGTCTTCGCTCGCTAAGAAAATTACCAAACAAGTGTTAAAGAAAAAAGCGAGCAATAAAAAGTCTGCGCGTAAAGTCGCTAAAAAGGTGATCAAAAAAGCCGCCTGATTTGTTAAAGAAATTTTATAGTTTTCATAAAACTGTCATATTTCAAAACGTTGGCAAGTGTTAACATGCTGATATATCTATGCTAAATTTGAACTAGTATCTTATCCTTTAAATAAATGATAGATTGAGGCGCTGACTTTAGTCTGCAAGTATTGTTGATTTTGCTGGCTAAAGTCTGAGCCCCTAATTTTCATAATATTCTATTTAGAGGGTGGGGTGGCATGTTAACCTTTAAAAACAAGGTGTTAAAATTGAGCAAGTGCGCCCGTTAATATTTTTCGCAGCTTGCTTATAAATTGAAAATACTTATGACAGAACCTCCCTTATATTTTGAATTGCCTGGCAGTCTAAAAGGTAAAAAGTTTTTTTCTAAAATAGAAAAAAAACTGCTACTGCAAATTACCGGCCAGCATTATGCTATTAAAACCTTTTACGATACATTTGATTGGCGTTTATATCGAGCCGGTGTGGTCGCTGAGCATATTCATTCAAAAGATGTATCTCAATTCAACTTAATAAACCGGAAAACCGGGCGACTCCTAGCTTCTGATAGCCTGGAAACCGCGCCTAACTTTGCGCAGCAGTTTTCCTCTCAGGCTTTAAAATCGATTTTGTTGCCGATTATGGAAATGAGAGCCTTGTTACAAGTCAGTCATTTGCCGCTGGAAATTTATCGCGCCAATATTCTGAATAAAGATGAGAAGACCGTTTTACGGTTACAACTTGATGATTACGAATCATTATCCGGAAGAATTCATTTGTTGCCCTTGAGAGGTTACGGTAAATCTCTTAACAAGGTTGCCGCAGTGCTTCAGAGTGACTTATCCGTTAAGCCTGCGAGTTGTTCTGTATTGCCTGAAGCGCTTCAATTACAAGGACGTGAAGTCAAAGATTACAGCTCGAAGTTTTCATTGAAATTAAAGCCTGATATGCGGGCTGATCAGGCGGCCAAACTAATTTTTAAGACGTTATTGGCGGATATTAAATTGAACGAGGCCAATACGATTACCGATGTTGATACTGAATTTCTACATGATTTTCGGGTGGCGGTGCGGAGAACCCGGTCTGGTTTAAATCAGATTCGTGGGGCGTTGCCTGAAACCGCCGTTAAAAAATACAGTGAGTTTTTCGCCTGGTTGGGGCAGATCACCAGTTTAACGCGCGATTTAGATGTCTATTTATTAAGCTATCAGGATTATCGTGGGGTGTTGCCGATTGCGATGCAAGACGATTTAGAACCCTTATATGCTTTTTTAAAAGAAAAGCAAATTAAGGCGCAAAAAAATTTGGCTGAAAGATTAGTCAGCGCTAAATACCAGAAGGGTTTGATTGAATGGGAAGAATTTTTAAATAAGCAAGTCTCCAAAAAAGCCAAAGCTAATCAAGGCAATTTGAGTATTAAGGCGTTGGCGGATCAACGTATTTGGAAAGTTTATTGTAAACTGATGAGTGAAGGCGGCGTGATTGATGATCAATCGCCGCCGGAATCTCTGCATGATCTCCGAAAGACCTGTAAAAAGCTGCGTTATTTATTGGAGTTTTTTCAAAGTCTTTATGATGAAACGGAAATGAAAACTTTGATAAAGGCATTAAAAGGTTTGCAAACTGTTTTAGGCGACTTTCAGGATTATGAAGTGCAGGAGAACAATATCAAAACGTTTAGTCAGGAAATGATGGAGAATCATGTCGGCGGCAATGCCATTTTAGCGATGGGCGTATTAATTCAGCATTTAGATGCAAAAAAGCGTGACGCTCGGGAGCATTTTTCCGATCAGTTTGCCGGGTTTGCCAATCAGGATATTAAACGAATTTTTGAAAAATTGTTTTTCCGAAAAAAAGTTTAGAGGCGCCGATGAAGATAATTGCGAGTTACAATATTAAAGGCGGCGTCGGAAAAACGTCTACGGCAGTCAACTTGGCCTTTTTGGCTGCTAGTCATCAACATAATACCTTGGTTTGGGATTTGGATCCGCAAGGCGCCAGCAGTTATTATTTTAGAGTAAAACCTAAAGTGAAAGGCGGCGGAAAGAAACTCATTTCCGGACGACGAGAACTTGATGGCGTCATTAAAGCGACGGATTTTGAGTATTTGGATTTACTGCCGGCGGATTTTTCTTTCCGAAATTTGGATTTGGCTCTGGACGCCAATAAAAAACCAACCCAACGACTGAAGAGATTGTTAAAGCCCTTGGCGGATGAATATGATTATGTTTTTTTAGATTGCCCGCCGAATATTTCATTGCTATCCGAAGCTGTGTTTGAGGCCTCCGAAGTGCTGTTATCGCCGATTATTCCGACAACGCTTTCCTTGCGCACTCTGGAGCAATTAAAAAAATATATCAAAGATAAGCAGTTAAGCCATTTACAATTGATGCCGTTTTTTTCGATGGTGGATAATCGAAAAAAAATGCATAAAGAAATGATGCAAACGGTCGTTGAAAAACATCCTGAAATCCTTGCCGCTAGCATACCTTATGCCAGTGATATTGAAAAAATGGGATTGGAGCGTATGCCTTTAGGCGCTTTTATGCAAAAGGGGCGTTCTTTGTTGGCTTATCAGTCCTTATGGACGGAGTTAATGGAAAAGATGGAGTAATCATCATTAATAAAAGTGAATTGACATAATTCTGTCATATTTCCGTTGTTTAATAAATGGGTTGTAACTTTTTATTTATGAGGTTTGTAATGATTCATCCATTTATTTCCAAAATTTCTATTTCTGCATTGATTGCTTTATCGCTGACGGCATGTACACAAAAAGTTGAACAGGTAAAGGCGGCTAAACCAGCGGAAAAGGCGGTTGCTCCGGCTTATAATGTTGATGATTACTATCAAGTCTATCAAGAAGGCAGAATTTATGTGTTTGATGATTTTGCCACTTATCAGAGTTTTTTAAAGGTGGGTGAAACGGCTTATCGGTTAACGCGTATCGGAACCGGGCCGAACGGCGAAACCGTTGTTTTCGGATTGAGAAAGCAAGATAAAAAGATGCGTTCCGGCATTGGCGGAATTGAGTTGTATGATGGCCGCGCAGAACCGATCAGCGAAGGTTTTTATGGCGAGGTGATTAAAGAAGGCCGAATTTATGTATTCAATACTTGGGCTGATTTAAAAAGTTTTATTGCCGTGGGTGAAGCCCCGTATCGCTTTACTCAAATCGGCGCCGGGCCATCCGGCAAAACCGTGGTATATGTTTTAAATAAATCGAATAAAAAGAAGCAGCCTGTAGATTTGATGGCTGAATTTAAACGCAAGCACGCTTTGTAATTGATGATAGGATAATATTGCGGCGTTGATTCATCGTCGCAATATTAAAATGATGTCGAATTGGGTTGGGCGTAGATGAAACGGTTATTGTTATTAAGGCATGGAAAATCGAATTGGGATGTTGATGTTGATGATTTTCATCGTCCCCTGAAAAATCGAGGCGTCAAAGCCGCTCAAAAAATGGCGGGGTGGATGATCGAAAACGATTTGATTCCTGATTATATTGTTTGTTCATCTGCAATCAGAGCAAAATCGACGGTGGAACAGATGCGGAAAATTGCAGGATTTTCTTGTCAGGAAGTTCAATTCAAAAATAAGCTTTATTTTGCCGACATCGAAGATTTTATAAATGTTTTGATTAAAATACCTGAGCATTTTCAACGAGTGATGGTGGTCGGGCATAACCCCGGCCTGGAAGAGTTGTTGGAGTTTTTGCACAAAGGCGGCGTCACCGTTCCGGATGACGGGAAGTTGTTGCCTACAGCAAGTTTGGCTGTTTTTACTCTCAGGCAGGATTGGCAAAAACTTCAAGCAGGCTGTGCTGATTTGAAATATATTATGCGTCCGAAGCAAATCCGCCAATGATTCAAAACCCGAAGTCAACAATTAATTTCATTGAGATATAAAGGATAAAAACGCAGAAGCCTAAATAGAGCAGCAGGGTGGCGGGCTTTTCTTTGGCTACATCCAGTATTGTGCGATGTTGCCCGGTTCTTTTCAGTTCTTCATACAGGGCGCGTTGTTCAATAGCTCTTTGCTGCTGATATTGGTGCATCAATTCGTTAGCTTTTTCCCATTGCGCCTCATTTTTTAACCAAATAGCCGGCATGGAAACGCCCCAGTTACCGGCGGATGTTTCATAATAATCGATGACGTGCTCCTCCAGTAGCTGTCGCACCTCTTCCGCTTCATCTTCGGGCACGCCGCGAAGTGAAAAAAACAATTTTGCCATATTAAAAAATGTCATTGCTTGTTGTGAAATATTTCAATAGTCTACCAATTATTAACTCGGCTTTGCTAATGGTAAGTCATTGCCTGGAAGTAACGGATCGTCCGCGACTGATTGCTAGAGTGTTTTATCCATTTGTTTTGAAAGGGGAAGTGTTGATGGAATGGTTGATTCGTTTATCAGTGGCGTTAGCCGTGTTTATCGTCATGGCTTTGTCGGAATTATTTTTCCCTAAAAGAATGACGGTGACGCGAAAAAAGCGTTGGCCTATTAATTTATCGATCGCCGCTTTTAATATGCTGATCATGAGGATAACAATCGGCGCAGCTGCTTATTCCGCAGCGATGTGGGCGATGGAGAATCAATGGGGGCTGCTTAACCAACTGGTATTGCCTGAATGGTTAAACGTTGTTTTAACCTTACTGGTTTTGGATTTAGCCATTTACTGCCAGCATATCATTTCGCATAAATGGAGTTTGTTGTGGCGCTTACATCAAATTCATCATTGTGATCTGGAATTTGATCTAACCACTGCGGTGCGATTTCACCCATTGGAGATTTTTCTATCAATGCTCTACAAGATAATTTGGGTGATAGCTTTAGGCGCTGACCCTTGGGCGGTGATTGTTTTTGAAATGGTATTAAATGCCTGTGCGACTTTTAATCATAGCAATATCAGTTTGCCGGCCAGGTTGGAAAGTTGCTTAAGATACATTTTAATTACCCCTGATATTCATCGTATCCATCATTCGACCTTAAGAGATGAAACAGACAGTAATTACGGTTTTTCAATATCTTTATGGGATCGCTTGTTTAAGACTTTTCGGAATCAGCCCCAACAGGATCAAGGCATTATGTTAATCGGTCTACCGGAATATCGGGATGAAACTCGTTTGAGTTTTTGGCGATTAATGATATTGCCATTTTGGTCGAAATAAGTGATGCTGAATTTATGATTTTAGCCACTTTGAAGTGCACTAAATATAAAATTCCCATTCCGATATTCAAAAGCATAGTATACTGATTAGTTATCTTTAGTATGGCTATGGATTTGTTTTGTAAGATTAGCTTATGAAAAAGTCGGGCGAATCGGTTTATCCGCAACACGCTTTATATAAATTTGAAGGGCTTTTGGTTTATGAGAGCCGGAATGAACATGGGGTGGTGGAGATTGTCGATACCCAAGGGGTGCGGGCATTGCATTTCGGCAGTCATTCGCGCCAGAGCACCATGTTGTTGGCTGAGCCGGAGCAGCTGCATTCCTTATACGCACGGGCGATGATGGGCGTATTGCTCTTTAATGATTCCCCGAAAAATGTTTTGATGATAGGTTTAGGCGGCGGCACCATCACCAAATATTTATTAAATCAATTTCCGGATTGCCGGATTGATGTGGTTGAATTTCAACAAGAAGTCGTCAATGTGGCCCATCATTATTTCGGGCTGCCGACTGATGAGCGTTTGAATATTAAAGTCGGTTGCGGCGCCGAGCATGTCCATCAAAACAGCCGACAAAATCAGCAAAAATATGACCTGATAATGGTGGATGCATTTGATCATGAAGGCATGGCGCAGGAAATCAATAATGAAGGTTTTTTTTATCATTGTCAGACTTTGTTGGCGGATGAAGGTGTTTTCGCCATCAATCTTTGGGGCAATAACAAAGATGAATTTCAATCGGTAACCTGGAATTTAGGGAGCGTATTCGATTGGAAAATTTTATTTTTGCCGGTGCGTAAACGCGGCAATATTGTGGGCTTTGGTTTCGCTGAGAAAACTGAAAAAATGAGCATCAAAGCCTTGAAAGCCAAAGCTAAACAATTGGAAAAAAAATATCAGCTCGGTTTTCCGGAATTTGTAGCGGATTTCAAACGCAACAACAGCTTTATACTGAATCGGGTTTTTAAAAAGTAATGCAAACAGCAGACAATATTTTTGGCTATCGAAAGTTTTGGGCTCAACGTTATGGCGTTGCCCCGCAATTACCCATGTCTCAAGCGGAAATGGATGCTTTGGGGTGGGATAGTTGCGATATTATATTAGTGACTGGCGACGCCTATGTTGATCACCCTAGTTTCGGCATGGCGGTCATAGGACGGGTGTTGGAAGCGCAAGGATTCAGAGTGGGCATTATTTCTCAACCCGATTGGCAAAGCGCCGAAGATTTTCGACGATTGGGGAGGCCGAATTTATTTTTCGGGGTCACCGGCGGCAATATGGATTCGATGGTGAATCGTTATACCTCTGATCGAAAAATTCGCTCGAATGACGCTTATACGCCTGATGGCGAAGGCGGAAAAAGACCCGATAGAGCGGTCAATGTCTATTCGCATCGCTGCCGAGAAGCCTTCAAAAATGTTCCGATCATTGTCGGCGGGATAGAAGCAAGCTTAAGACGCATTGCCCATTATGATTATTGGCAAGATAAAGTGCGTAAGTCTATTTTATTGGATTCTAAAGCAGATTTATTGGTGTACGGAAACGCTGAACGGCAGATTGTTGAAATAGCGCATCGTTTAGCTACAGGCGAAGCCATTGCTGATTTGAAAGGCATACGCGGAACCGTGCATTTTGTTAAGCAAATCCCGCAAGGCTGGTTGGAAAAAGACTCGTCGGACGTAGATCAGATCGGCAAAATTACTCCGCACAGCAATCCCTATCAAGAGCTGCCGGATTGTGAGAAGAAAACTGAAAATACGGATCAACAAGAAAAGGTAATCCAATTCCAAAGACATATTCCGAACAAGCAGCGTGCGCAAACTGTGATTCGCTTGCCGGATTATGAAAAAGTTAAAGATGATCCGGTTTTATATGCCCATGCTTCCCGGGTAATGCACAGCGAAACTAATCCAGGCAACGCGCGCGCATTGATTCAGCGACACGGCAATCGCCAGGTTTGGATTAATCCGCCGCCGATCCCATTAACCACCCCTGAGATGGATGGCGTTTTCGGATTGGATTACTCGCGCTTACCGCACAAGGATTATGGGCAAGCCAATATTCCCGCATTTGAAATGATTCAGCACTCGGTCAACATTATGCGCGGATGTTTTGGCGGCTGTACTTTCTGTTCAATTACTGAACATGAAGGGCGGATTATTCAAAGCCGTTCGGAAGACTCTATTATTAAAGAAATTGAATCGATACGCGATGTTTCGCCGAATTTTACCGGTCATATTTCCGACCTTGGCGGGCCGACCGCAAACATGTATCGATTAGCCTGTAAGGACCCTAAGATTGAAGCTTCTTGTCGACGCTTGTCTTGCGTCTTTCCTGGTATTTGTCATAACCTGAATACCGATCATACGCCTTTAATCAAGTTGTACAGGCGAGCCAGAAAATTGCCGGGTATCAAGAAAATTCTGATCGCTTCCGGATTGCGCTATGATTTAGCTGCGGAATCGCCGGAATATATTAAAGAATTAGCGACTCATCATGTCGGCGGTTATTTAAAAATTGCTCCGGAGCATACCGAACAAGGACCGCTGTCTAAAATGATGAAGCCGGGTATGGGAACTTATTATCGCTTTAAAAAACTATTCGACAAATATTCCCAAGCAGCCGGTAAGGAGCAATATTTAATTCCTTATTTTATCGCCGCACACCCCGGCACGAATGATGAAGATATGTTGAATCTGGCGATTTGGCTGAAGCAAAATGATTTTCGAGCCGATCAAGTTCAAGCGTTTTTGCCGTCACCTATGTCGATTGCAACGTCCATGTATCATTCCAGATTAAATACGCTGGAAAAAGTTAACCGAAAAGCGGCGGAAATGTCGATTCCGAAAGGTATAAAGCAAAGGCGCTTGCACAAAGCGTTTCTGCGTTATCATGATCCCAACAATTGGCCGATACTGCGAGAAGCGTTAAAAAAAATGGGCCGAGCGGATTTAATCGGCAATGGCAAACAACATTTGATTCCCAGTTATCAACCAAAAGGCGCTACGGATAAGAAAAGCGGGAAAGTTGTCAAGCCGCAGTTCCGGAAATTTAAAACCAAATACACTCAGGAAAATTCACGAAAAAACACAAGAAATAAAAAAAAGGCTAGACAAAATTGAATTAGATTGTATAATATTCGGATCAACTTCGCTGGTGTAGCTCAGTTGGTAGAGCAGCTGATTTGTAATCAGCCGGTCGCGGGTTCGAGTCCCATCACCAGCTCCATACAAAATAAGGACTTACAAGGATTTGTAAGTCCTTTTTTTTATGCCTGAAAGAAAAAATACTGGAAACTGTGTTCTTGATGATGCAGTTAATGCAGGGATGGGTCGGTGGTATTAAGCATTTTGTTGGGATAAAAGCTTGTCCAGATTTGTGTTTTCTCTGATGATGTTAAGTTGCATATTAACTTGAGCAACATCAAACATGGTTGGTTCGACATGCCTTTTCATCTTAGTTCGATACCATTGCAAAACATTCGCTAAATGCCAGATAGATGTTCTTCCGGAATGTGCAGGGGTAGGGAAGGACTGGTAATGTGAATTAATCAGTTTGCGCATATTCTGCCGTGAGAATCCTAAAATTTCAGCTAAGTCTGAGACTCCAACGAAATCAGGGGATGATTCAATTAGCTTAGCATCTGGGATTACGCTCAGTACGTCATCGATTGCAGAACTAATCGCTTTAATTGCACTTTCAGCTTCACGATTAAATTGCAAGGCAATACGGCCTTTTTGGCCAATGCCGATAATCGCATCATCACAACCGGCTGCTCCGAGTTGATCTACATATTTTTCAGCATCCTGGGGAGCATCAGAGAAAGCGAATTGTAGTGTAAATTCATATTCGTTCATTTCAATTTATCCTTGTTTTGGAATATACAATTATCAACAACCCGCTTGATTTGTTTAGCGTGATTGGCCGGGTCTTTTGGTGTACTCCAAATGCTGACAATACAAAATTCACCACAGTGACAATCTATATCGTTAAAAGGGCAATACATTTTCCCCCAAGCAAGGCTGCCACTCGCAATGATTTTTCCAACCTTGATTCTCCGCATAAGTTAAGGCTTCTTCAACTTCCTTTTTTGAATGTTTTTAACGAGACATAATCAAGTGTAAATGTGCTTAGGAAGGTTGTCAAATGACAACTTTGAGGGGGTTGCGTAATTATCAGTTTCATCGTTAGGAACACGCTGTAAAAATTCATTCGACTGCGTCATCGCTAAGCGTCTTTCCTGTAAGTAATCGTATCGGTCATAATGTTGGCGGATTCGCTCAATACCTGAACCGAAATAACCGATTTCTTTGATAATAAATGTTAAGCCAATATCCTGTTTGGCATAACCCTGACCCAAACAATAAATGATAATGTTGGTATCCGGAAAACTAACGAGCATTGGCTTCATTCCGATAAACCGGTAGTCGCTTAACTCTGTTTTTCTGGCCGGTCTGTTCCAAAATTTGCCATTGTCGCACCTGAATTGCTCAAGTTTTTTGGCCTATTTGTTATTCATCCGGACAAAGTTCACCGATAGTTTGGAATCGGTTTTCACCTGTACACATATTGATAACGCCCTTTGTCGTTGCGTTGCCTGTGTATTCTTCAAATTTACCTGTTCCATCAAAAATAACGGATGATTCAACTATTTTTGCTTCGCAGTCGTTTAGCTGGGTGAGTTCTGTCACTGAATCTTCAGTTTTATAACAATTCATTTTCTTTCATTTAATAAATGAACCAAGTATTAGGGTGATTCATTTTTGGGTAAAATAACAATCAACAAATATTGATGTAAAACACAATTTGATAGTTTGGAAGGATAATCTATGCAAAAACAAAAGATTCAGGTGATTGCTGTCGATCAAGAGGATGCTGTTTTATTGGAAGATATGCTGAATGACGACTACGTTATTATTGCCTCTGAATTAAATGAAGATAGCATTTCTTTCATCAAAAAGAATGAGCCTGATTTAATTTTGTTGGATCAAGATCGCGCTAAGACTCAAATTATCAGTTTGTGCATCAAATTGAAAATGGACGCTTTCACTGAAAAAATACCGATAATGATTTTATCTGCGGATTCTTCACTGACGGATCGTTTGCAAGGTTATGAAGCTGGTGTGGCGAGTTTTGTTCAAAAACCGATCAAGCATTCGGATTTACGCATAAAATTTCAGTTGGCATTGGAAAGGGAGTCCAAAATAAAGCAGATACAGCAGGAATCCGAGTCTGCAATGGCTTTGGCGATGGCTTCCAGTCGTTACAGCGGTGATAACGCTATCGTCATTAACTTTTATCTAAAATGCTTCAATATCCAAACAATCGGCAGGTTGGCTGATGTTTTTTTAAAAGTACTGCAAGATATGGAGTTGTCCGCCACAGTGTTTATTTTTTCGGAAGGCGAGGAGTTGTTTCTTTCTAATCATACTGATGAAGTATCAGAGCAGGATAAGCAGGAAATTCAAATTAAATCCGATAAGGAAAAAATTCATAGTTACGGCCGTAAAACGATTTTTAATTTTAGAAATTTCAATTTATTGGTTAATAACATGAAAGTGGAGGATGAAGAGCAATATGGTCGCATTAAAGATGTTATCGCCATGTTGGGGGAAGGGATTGACGCCAGAGTAGAAGCGCTCAACTATGAGCAACAACTATTGGGAAATTCCATTCATTGTAAAGAAATATTAGATAGAGCAAATATGGAATTGGCTGAAATAATGGAAAATCATGAGGCGCAACAAAAACAGTCTTCGGAGTTGGTCGACTGGTTGGAACAGAGCATTGAGGAGTCTTTGGTATCGCTTGGCTTATCGGTTGGGCAGGAAGATATTTTGATGGAGCTGATGCATCATCTGCAAAAAAAATCATTTACCTTACAGAACAACAAAATCAATTTGTTTAAAAAAATGGAAACTTTGTTTGATTATCTGCAAGAGAGTGATGTAAAACCGCAGTTGCGGTCAGAGCAGTTAATTGATGATGAAGACGATATTTTGTTTTAATAACTTATTTATTAAAAAATACGTTGATTCAACTGGTACAATGCTTCAGACTATTTCAGTTACATAAAAGAGCGTGGCTACTGTGGTTTTTATAGCTTGCTTTATTTTCATAATGAGTTTTAAAATCCGCATATGTGATGGCCCGATGCATTGCTGTTGTTGATAAGGAACGTGAATTTTATAACATCCGAAACTGACTGGCCTTTCTGTCCATCTTCGGCGTTGCCTACATGGATGTAGGTAAGGGGCGTGAGCAGGAGCGGAAGCTTTGCGGAAACAGTTACATAGCTTGCTATGCGCCTGTTTCCGCGCCTTGAATATGAACAGAAATTCTGCGCCAGTTTCGGATGTTATTTTATCCCCGTTCCTAAATGTGAAATAAAGGGTCACGATTTTGGTTCGAACTATCAAGAAAAATTAACAAAAATAATTCGGAGGAGAGTATGTTGAAACTACAATCTTTATTAACCGGGTTGGCTCTTGCGGCCGGTTCTTCTATCGCATTTGCACAAGCCTTGCCGACTACTGCACCGGCGCCAGCTGATAATCCAACTACTGCGGCAAAAGTTGCTTTAGGTAAAGTGCTTTATCATGATCCGCGCTTATCATCCAGTGGTACGGTTTCTTGCGCATCTTGCCACAATACCATGTTAGGCGGTGAGGATAATCGCGGCGGTTCGGTGGGCGTCGAAGGGCAAGTTGGCGGACGTAGCGCGCCGACGGTCTGGAATGCTGCTTTTAACGAGGTGCAGTTCTGGGATGGTCGCGCGGCCAGTTTGGAAGAGCAAGCCGCAGGGCCGGTCACCAATCCTATCGAAATGGGTATGAAAAGCTGGGATGATGTGGTTGTCCGTTTAAAAAGCATAGACGGTTATGACAAATTGTTTAGCACAGCTTTCGGCAGAAATTCAATTTCTAAAGATAATGCCACTAAAGCGATCGCTGCTTATGAAAGAACTTTGATTACACCGAATAGCCCTTTTGACCGTTATGTCAAAGGCAACACTTCAGCGATGAGCAAACAACAAATTCGCGGCATGAATAAAGCGGTTGAGCTGGGTTGTACCGGATGTCACAGCGGTCCTGCATTTAATGGGCCGGGTACATTCCAAAAATTTCCGGTCATCAGCAACGGTTATTTCGAAGCGCAATATGGTTTTAAAGACGATAAAGGTTTAGCGGAAGTCACCGGCAAGGAAGAAGATGAACATTTTTGGAAAGTGCCGACTTTGCGTAATATTGCTTTAACAGCGCCTTATTTCCATAACGGAAAAGTTAAAACTTTGGAAAGAGCGGTTAAGATTATGGCCAAATTACAATTAGGCAAAGATCTTAATGATCAGGAAGTTGAAGATATTGTTGCATTTTTGAATGCGTTGACCGGCGAATTTCCAGAGCAAACCATGCCTAAATTACCAGGCATGCCGGGTAAAACTTTTAACTAAGTCAACAAAACCCTACTGATAATTCGTAGAAACGCCGCTACTGCGTACGCAGTAGCGGCGTTTTTGTTTGCGCTTCTCTATTTTTGACTTTCGATGAATACATAGCTGTCAACCGGGTTGATGGCTTACCTTCCGCTAAAAACTCTTCTTAGCTTTGGTTCTTCCCGCTTTTAAATATCTATTTCTACAGCCGTTTTCTTTTCCAATCAGGTTAAGCCTGGGACTTGTTTCACAAAACCATCAATTACTCAGGGATAAATTTTTGCATTAATCAGGATTTAAGTATGTCTCGATAAATTTGGTTCCACTTTTGAATCAATTGTGTTGCATATGAAAATTCAATTTCGGATTTATGTTTTTTTCTGCGGGCTTCTGTTATCGGCGTGCGATGTAGAAAAAACCAAGGAAACCGAGGCTTCCAATAAGCATTCATCAAGCAGGGACGAGAGTCAAGAAATGCTTGAACAAAACGCACAAGAAATCTTGATTAATGATTTAAAGCATCAATTACAACAGGCTTTAACGGCAATGGATGCATTAAAAGCACAGCGAATAAGTCTTGAGCAAGAATTGGCTGCTGTGAAAAAACAACATCAGGATAATCCGAATGATCAAGAAACAATCTTTGAATTAAGTCAGCGCGTTGAAGATTTGGAAGAACAATTAAGCGAACAAAAACAGTTAACTCAGGTTTTAAAGATTGAAAATCAATCCTTGCAAGCCGGGGTCAACCGTTAACTTATGCACTCAGCTTCATTGAACAAACGCAATTTTATCAGCCGTTTTTAGGGTGGACATTATGAACAGCTTTCAGAGCAAATCTCATTTTAGTTTTATTGTTTGCGTTTTAATAACGCTATTGGCTTTTAGCTCTCCTCCTCTGCAGGCTGTTGAAAGCAATGTCGAAGAAGTCAATGTTAATGTGTTTAATGCGTTTACTAATGCCCCGTTAACGAATCTGCGAGTGGATGCTTACGAACAAGTTTCTGAGGAGGAGTTCCAATGGCGCGCTCGGGGAAATACGGATGATCAAGGTCAAGTGAATTTCACCCTGGAAGGTTTGAGCGTAGGTAAAATCTATTATTTAAGAGCAAAACCTTATCCATCAGGTAATGTCTATAGTTCGGCAATCACCGCCGCCGGTCAATTTGATTTTTCGGTAGGGAGCCTGGAAATTCAGGTAAAAGATTATATGACCCAAGCCGCAATGATCGATCATCGAGTGACGCTTTATGAGCGTTTAGACGATGGAGGGCAGCAATGGGCGGCGAGCGGCAAGACTGATGAAAACGGTTTGATTCAGTTCACCCCGCAAGAATTTGAAGAAGGTCGGCGTTATTTTGTTAAAACCGGTTCTTACAATTCAGGCAATATTTACTCAGCCGAGTTTAGCAGCGCCAGCCAATATGTTTTTGAAATCGGTTCTGTCAAACTGACTGTAGAAGATTATTTTTCGGGTTCAGCGTTAGCAGACAGCAAGGTTTATCTTTATAAACGTTTAGCGGACGGTAGTGAGCAGTGGGCGGCGCAAGGCTATACCGATGAGAACGGCAGTATTTTGTTTACTCCGACTGAACTGGATAGCGGCCAGGTTTATTTTGCCAAAATCAAACCCTATAACACCGATTATGCTTATAGTCAGGATATAACTGAAAAAGGCGCATTAACCTTTAATGTCGGCGCCTTAAAAGTGAACCTGAAAGATCATTTCAGCCAAACAGCATTCGCCGATACCAAAGTCTATTTGTATCAGTTATTGGATGACGGTTCCGAGCAATGGGCGGCGAATGGCTATACCGATGCGAATGGTCAAATTCGTTTCAGTCCGTATGAACTGGGTCAGGGGCGGCGATATATTGTTAAATCAAAACCTTATCGCAGCGGCTATGTAGTCAGTGAGGTTATTGACGCGCCGACCGACATTGATTTGAATGCCGGAACGGTGAAGGTGCAGGTGGTGGATTTCCAAACGCAGGATCCGCTCACGGAATTAAAAGTCTATCTTTATCAAAAACAGGCCGATGGTTCGGAAAAATGGGCGGCGAATGGTTATACCGATAACCAGGGCATAATCTATTTCACCCCGCAAGGTTTAACTGAAAGCGTTGAATATATTGTTAAAACCAATCCTTATGACAGCGGATACGCTTATTCCAATATCATTAGCGCCGCCCAGGAAGTTCAGCTCAATGTCGGCACCTTAACGGTTAATGTGTTAGATCATTTCAATCAAACTCCGCTGCAAAACGGCAAGGTTTATTTGTATAAACGATTGGCCGACGGCAGTGGCGAGTGGACGGCCAAAGCATATACCGACGATCAAGGAAAAGTGCGTTTTACCCCGCCCGGTTTGGAATCCGGCGAAGCTTATTTTGTAAAAACCAAACCTTACAACAGTGATTACGCCTTTAGTGATGACACTATCGAACCGGGGAATATTGATCTTTCTGTAGGTGCTTTGAATGTGACCTTGGTCGATTATCTGAGTCAATCGACAATAGCGGATAGCAAAATATCGCTTTACCATCGCCAGGCGGACGGCAAACTGAAATGGGCAGGGCAGGGCTATTCCGATGCGCAAGGTAATGTAAAGTTTTCTCCGCCTGGCATATTTAGCGGAGAAAGCTATGTGCTCAAAACAACTCCATTTTCTGATATAGACGCTTATAGCCAGGACTTGAGCGCTCCCGTACAAATGGATTTTGAAGTGGGCGCCTTACAAGTCAAAATTGAAGACTATTGGAAAAATACGCCGCTGACTGATTTGAAAGTTCATCTCTATGAAAAATTGGCGGATGGCTCTGAGCAATGGCAAGCGAAAGGTTTTACTGATGAGCAAGGATTGTTGCGTTTTTCGCCGATGGGATTGGGGGACGATAAAACATATTTTTTGAAAACTGAACCGTTTGATGCCGGTTATGCCTATAGTTCTGAAATTTCAGCAAAAGGTGAAATGACTTTGCCGGTAGGCACTTTGGATGTGGTTCTTACGAACTATATTTCCAAACAAGCTTTAATTGAAACGCGCCTGGATTTGTATGAAATGCTGGCCGACGGGACAAAGAAATGGCGCGCCAGAGGCAACACCGATAATCAGGGCAAGGTACGCTTTACTCCTTATGAATTGGGCCAAGGTCGGCAGTATATTGTGAAAGCCAAGCCTTACAATGGCGGCAATGTTTACAGCATGAATTTAAGCGATCCGCAACAATTAAATATGGAAGTGGGTTCCAGCCCGGTGACGCTGATTAATGGCGATACCGGCGCAGCAATGGCGGATCATAAAATGACCGTCTATCGAAAACTAGCCGATGGTAAAAAGGAATGGGTAAAAAGCGGAACCAGTAATGAACAAGGGGTTGTGCATTTTGATCTGGACTTCATGAATGGCGAAACTTATGTTTTTTATGTGAAAAACGCCTTTGGTCAGAATAAAAAATACTATAGCCAGGTGGTGACTGAAAAAGGCGCAGTCGAATTTATTATCAC
>SPJK01001122.1_pt1 | contig 30956 bp, 29 predicted proteins | sample 3741771 | NCBI WGS metagenome assembly SPJK01 (sample SAMN10925997, study PRJNA522277) | cold seep metagenome | isolation source: Elba SIP-enriched marine methane seep metagenome, extraction at timepoint T2 | place: Italy: coast of Elba, Mediterranean Sea
GTGGACGGTGTAGTGATCGACGGGCACGGCGTCATGGACGAGTCGTTCCTGACCGGCGAACCATACATGATGTCCAAGGCGCCCGGGTCGTCCGTGATCTCGGGTTCGATCAACGGCGAATCCGCCATCACGATCGAAGCAACCCACCCCGCACAGGACTCGCGATACGCGAAAATCATGCAGGTCATGCGCGATACTGAACAGCGCAAACCTCACATGCGACGCTTGGGCGATCAGCTCGGTGCGATCTACACCCCTATCGCCGTCGCGCTGGCAATCATCGCTTGGACAATCTCCGGAGATCCAACCCGATTCCTCGCGGTACTTGTGGTTGCAACTCCCTGCCCGTTGCTCATCGGGATCCCTGTCGCGATAATCGGGTCGATCTCGCTATCCGCGAAGCGCGGGATCGTCATCAAAGACCCCGGCGCGCTCGAAGTCATCAACACCTGCAAGACCATCATCTTCGACAAGACGGGCACACTGACCTACGGCACACCGATCATCACGGACATCCTCACTGCGCCAGGTATCGATGAACAAACGCTGCTCTCACAAATCGTCTCGCTTGAGCGCTACTCCAAACACCCCCTCGCGGACGCTGTGGTCAAACTCGGCGAACAACGCGGCGTCTCCATCTCCGAACCCAATGAAGTCTCCGAAAAACCAGGGCAAGGGCTCCGCGGACTCATCGGGAATCAGGAGATACTCATCACGGGTCGCAAGATGATCACCAATCTCGACCCAGAGGGTGCCCATCTTCTCCCAGAACGCACCGCTGGGCTCGAGTGTGTTGTCGCGATCGACGGGAAGTACGCCGCGACGATCCAGTTCCGCGACGAACCCCGCAAAGACGGACGCCTATTTATCGAGCACCTATCGCAGAAGCATGGGTATGAACGCGTCATGCTCGTTTCTGGTGATCGACAGAGCGAAGCGGACTACCTCGGCGGGAAGGTTGGCATTACGGACATCATCGCAGAACAAACACCCGAGCAGAAAGTCGAGATCGTTCGACAAGAATCCGAGCACGCACGGACCTGCTTCGTTGGCGATGGAATCAACGATGCACCCGCGCTCTCACTCGCGACCGTTGGTATTGCGTTCGGCCAAGCGTCCGACATCACCACTGAAGCTGCGGGCGTCGTCATCATGGACTCCTCACTCGAACGCGTGGACGAGTTCTTCCACATCTCCAAGCACATGCGGCGTATCGCGTTACAGTCCGCGATCGGTGGGATGCTCTTGAGCATCGTGGGGATGATCCTCGCAGCGACAGGGCACCTCCCCCCCGTTGCTGGGGCCATTACACAAGAAATCATCGATGTCTTCGCTGTTCTCAACGCACTTCGAGCAGCTTTCCCTCCACGAGTAATCTCAGATATCCGAGATCGCTGACAGGATCATCGCGCAAGCGTTGAGAACTTCGATCCGGATCGACCTAGGATGCGCCTAGGCAAGTTCTTTCGGGCCCCGTGAGCCCATATACACCGACAGTTTTCAGTCAGGACGGAACCAGATATGAGCGTGAAAATCGGAATCAACGGCTTCGGCCGCATCGGACGCCTCGTCTACCGCATCGCAGCTAATACCCCAGGGATCGAAGTCGTCGCGATTAACGATCTCGTTGGGTCGGACAACCTCGCGTACCTCCTCAAGTACGACACGATGCACGGGCGTTTCCTGATCGACGGCAAGCCCGCGGATATCTCCGTCAGCGATGATGGATTCACCGTCAACGGGCATAAGACGATCACCACCGCCGAACGCGACCCATCCAACCTCAAGTGGGGCGATATGGGCGTTGATTACGTGCTTGAATCCACCGGACTCTTCACCACCGGCGAAGACGCACAGAAGCACATCGACAACAACGGTTGTAAGCGCGTCGTGATCTCTGCACCAACCAAGAGCCCGGACACCGTTCCAACCTATGTCCACAAGGTGAACTGCGCGAAGTACAACCCGGATACTGAAACCATCATCTCCAACGCGAGCTGCACCACCAACTGTCTCGCGCCGATCACCAAGGTGATCATGGATAACTTCGGGCTCGTCGAAGGGCTCATGACCACAGTGCACGCCGCGACCGCGACCCAGCCTACCCAAGATGGCCCTTCCAAGAAGGACTGGCGCGGCGGACGAAACGCGTACCAGAACATCATCCCCGCGAGCACCGGTGCTGCAAAGGCTGTCGGGCTCTGCCTCCCCGAAACCGTCGGCAAGCTTACCGGCATGGCGTTCCGCGTGCCGACCGCGGACGTCTCGTGCGTCGACCTTACCTTCCGCACCGAGAAGGAAACCTCACTCGCGGACATCAACGCTGCGATGAAGGCCGCTGCTGAAGGTCCAATGAAGGGTGTCCTCGGATACACCGAGGAAGACGTCGTCTCCAGCGACTTCATCGGCGACCCGCACTCCTCGATCTACGACGCGGGCGCGGGCATCGAACTCAACAGCAACTTCTTCAAGATCGTCTCGTGGTACGACAACGAAGCCGGGTACGCAAACCGGTGTGTTGACATGCTCAAGATGATGGCAGATAAAGACGGGCTCTAAAGAACTCGAAATAACCAGATTGAAAACGGCTCTCAACTGGGAGCCGTTTTTATGCGCTCTGCTCACCGAGGCGTTCGGTGAGTTCATCCGTATTGTCGATAAAGTTCCCACTGCTCGCGGAGCTCTTGAACTTCACCAAAGGCAGCATCGGGTCAAACTCTGCCTTCACCCACCCATCATTGACCATCGTCTCAAGACACTGAAAACAGAGCATCATGTGCAATGGAGCGCTCGGGCCGTAGTGCTTCTGGCAGACCTTGGCAATCATCGCCCGGATGTCGTGGATCACGCTCTTCTTCTGGAGGATCTGCTGGGTGATGCTGAACATCCCGATCGTTGGCAGGCGTTTCCCATCACGACGATACTCGAGCGTTGCATGAATCTGCCCGTCGTGCAGGTAGGACGAGGGAACTTTCTCTGCCCCCTCAAGATTGAGCTTGAAAACGTTGGATTTACCGATCTCCCATTCGAGCTCTTCTTCGCCCCCGAATCTTGCGGCGAGTGATTTCACGCCGCCGAGATCGACTCCCCCGAGCCCAGCGGCGCCCTGCAGATCATCCGTGAACCCACCAGTTGAGAGCCAACGGAATGCGTCTTTGGGGTTCATGTCCAGCCCCGCGTCCTTTGCAATCGTCGCTGAGTGCGCCTCAAGATCGGTGAACTGCCCGTTGCCCGCGTACCAAAAATCCGCGAACCGGATGTGCTGACGAATTCGCCGACGCTGGGTCTGCTCATAATCCTTCTTCAACCAGTCCGCGTTGTGCTTCCCGCGTTCCAACTCAAGGATCACATACGCTGCATGACGGGCGCATGTGTGGGTGAGCATCATCCCACCCGCGAGGATCGGGTCCGCAAACCCCGCGCATTCGCCGACGAGCATCCAGTTCTTCCCAATGAGACGCTCCGCGAGGAAAGACCAGTCCTTCGTTGCTTCGACCTCGCCACGGGGTGTCGCGTTCTTTGTCAGCTCGCGCACGCGGGGTTCCTGCTCGATCGCCCAGCGGTAGATCTCTTCAGGAGACTTGCCCGATTGCTTATAGAACTCCGCAGGGCACACGAATCCGATGCTTGTGCGCGTCGGACCCAATGGGATAAACCACAACCATCCTGATCCAATCGAAAGCACCTGAACACGCGTGCCTCCGACACCGATCTCGACCGCCCATTCCGCATTCTCCCAATAATCCCAGAACGCGACGTTTTGAAGTGTCGCAGGCTGCTCAAGCGCAACCTGCATCGATTTGCGGATGATCGCTGCATTCCCCGATGCATCGATGTAATGTGTCGCGCGGAGTTCGTGCTCATTCCCGTCTTGGTCACGAACAACGATGTGATCGATCTGATCCGGGTCTGTATCCGATTGAACAACGCGCACGACCTGTGTTTCTTGGTGTACATCGCACCCGAACTCCTGGGCGTGATTGAGCAGGATCTCGTCGTAGACCGCACGATCGACCTGCCATGCGGTATTCATCCGCACGCCTTGGTACGCCCCGGGGCGTGTCTGCCCGTTGAGTTGATCCGGATCGACGAAGTTGAAATCCCAGAGCTTGTCCGAGTTCCCCCACCGATACGTCGCCCCGACCTTGATCGGGAAGTTTGCGGCTTCACACTTCTCCCAACACCCCATCTCATCGAGGATGCGGCTGATGAGGGGCAACTGACTCTCGCCAACATGATCGCGCGGGAACCGGGCCCGCTCGACGATCGTCACCGAGAGATCGGGCATGTACTTTTTGATTAATGAACCGGTCGTCGCCCCACCTGGGCCACCACCGATGATCACGATATCGGAACTTTCACGCATGATGTAGAACTCCCCACGAGTTCCGCTCAGTATGACAGATTTAGGGGGGATCTACAAGCACAAACCCATCCGTGAATGAATCCGAGCAAACAAGTTCCTACCCTTGAGCAATGCAATACAAATGGACCCTACTTCGTGCTTCCCAGTTCCTCCTCGACGGAGGCGGCATGTTCGGCATCATCCCCCGCGTCGTCTGGGAAAAAACCGTCACCCCCGACGACAAGCATCGCGTGCGTTTGATGCACAACTGCCTGCTGCTCGAATCCACCGACCCCGACCCGGAAACGGGTAAGGTTCGTCGGTACATAATCGAGGCAGGGACGGGCGATAAGCTCGACGAGAAGATGAGCACCATCTTCGGACTCGACGGACGGACCGTTGAATCCGAGGTAGTCCGTGCAGGTGTCGATGTGAACGACATCGACGCGGCGATCGTCACCCACCTTCATTTCGACCATGCCGGTGGACTCACCCGCCGAGCTCGTGAAGGTGAAGAAGCGGACTGGGTCGCGTCCAAGCCCGGCGCGGCATCTGGTGATTGCAACGACGTGAAGTTCACCTTCCCCAACGCAGAACTCATCACCCAGCGCCGCGAGTGGGTCGACGCGCGAAACAACGACGCCGTCATGACGCGGACGTACTACCGGGATCACCTGCTCCCTTTCGAGGACGAGCGTCTGCCTCTCAACGACAGTCGTCCCCGCCTGCGTCTTGTCGATTCCCCACGCCCCTTCCCGCTCAATCGCAAACCCTCTCGTGAGGAACTCCCCAAAAACCCACTTGAAGAACGTCTCACGGAGGTCCTCCCCGGGATCAACGTATTCCTTGTTCCGGGTCATACCTGGGGTCAGCAGGCGATCCAGTTCGAGGACGACAAGGGACGCACGATCGTGTTCACATCGGACCTGATGCCCACCCAATACCATATCGGTCAGCCCTACTCACTCTCGTACGACGTCGAGCCCTACACCTCCATGGTGACTAAGCACTGGTTCCTCAAGGAAGCCTCCGAACGCGATTGGGTGCTCGTACTCGATCATGACCCCGGGAACCCCTGTTTCCGTGTCAGAGCGAACGACAAGGGGTGGTATGATCTCGCCGAGGAAGAGTGCGGGATCGACCCGGCCTGAGACCCCGAATACCCGCACAGATCGCCTATACTGAATCGCGTATGAGTACCGAGACGCAACCCATCTCGAGCGATGAGCAGGAAGCCCCAACCGGGCAGCACACCATTCCTGCGCCCGAATCGCACGCACAAGGCGCAGCGTCTCAGCGAGAGAGCACGAAGACCCCAAAACCGCCTAAGAAATCACTCTTTGAGCGCGTGGAGGCCTTCGTCTCGCGACTCTCAACCCGGAACAAGTTCTGGAACCGCGTGTGCTCGATGATCTGGTTGCCCTACGCATACCGATCAGGGATCACGATGTCAGGCGACGAGAATACCTATCGCGCCACGCTCCCGTTCCGCAGATTCAACAAAAACTGGTACAACGCGATGGCCGGTGCCGCTCTTCTGGGCAACTCCGAGATCGCGGGCGGCAACTATGTCTTCTCTGTCTGCGGCGGCGACTACACCGTTGTCTGTAAACACCTGGAATACAAGTTCTTGCGCCCATGCCACGGCCCAGCCGAGTACCGCATGACCCCGCTCGACGACATCCACGCGCTCGTCGAGACGGGAGAAGAGTTCAACATCGCGATCCGCATGGACATCGTGCAGGTCCTCGTCCCAATGAGTGAACAACGCCTCAAGGAAGAAGTTGAGGACGCGGGCACCAGCGCGCCCAAGCCCAAACGCGTAGGGCGCTGCACCGCGACCTTCCATGTGACCCCCAAGGCCCACCACAAAGCTAAGAAGCAGCGTGGGACCCAGAACGCATGAACGCGCACGAGCACGCGATCGCACCGGACCACAAGCCTTCCAACCCCATCGTCTGGGGCGCGTACCTTGCGTGCTCTTGGACTTGGTGCATCGGGATGTTCATGCCCGCGCTACTCCTGCGGGACTTCGGTTGGCTCGGATACCTCGTCTTCTCGATCCCTAATGTCCTGGGCGCTGCCGCGATGGGGTGGGTGCTCACCTCACGGAAGCAATCAGAGAACTTCGTCGCCAAGCACCCACAGGCCATCTGGTGGTTCAGCGTCGTCACGATCGCGTTCCATGTGTTCTGGATCCTGTGGGTCTTCGAGTACCTCCGCATGGCGCTGCCCATGTCCAAAAACGCAAGCTACGGGCTCATCGGCGCGTTCATCGCGTTCTGGCTGGTGACCAAGCGATCGAGCTACTTCAAGCGCATGCCCCAGCTGAGCGTGGTGCTCTGGGTCCTGAGCTTCCTTGTGCTTGTCTCGACCTTTGTCACACCTGATCTGGGTCCGATCTCGGATCGGTTCCATGAGTCGCACCCGAGCAACGCGATGGGGTTGTTCCTGATCCCGCTGAGCATCTACGGGTTCCTGCTCTGCCCCTACCTCGACATCACCTTCCACCACGCGCGTCAGCAGCTCGATACCAAACAACGCGGGAGGATCGGGTTCACAATCGGGTTCGTGATCATGTTCGCGTCCATGATTGTGCTTACGACGCGATACGCCCCCATGGTGATCGATGCACTCGACAACGGGACAGTTGCGAACGCGACCCAGACCCCCTGGATCGGCGCGGTGCTCCTCGGGCATATCCTGTTTCAATGGGTGTTCACCGTGCAGGTCCACATGGATCGCGCCAAGACCCTCCCAACCGGGCGTGTCCCGGAATACAAGTTCCTGATCGGGATCGGGCTGCTCGCGGGTCTGGTTGGGTTCTTCGCGAAGGACATCCCGGACTACGCGGGAATGAACGCGGGCGAGATCATCTACCGGTGCTTTATGGGCGCGTACGGGCTGGTGTTCCCAACCTATGTCCTGTACCGCGCCGTGCTCGCACGCAAGGGCTCCAAACCCATGCCCATGGGTGCTGTCTGGGGTGCGATCATCCTCGCGACCCCGATGTTCTGGATGGGATTCATCGAAGGCGAATCAGTTTGGCTGGTCACCGGGATGGCGCTCGTCCTCATGATCGCAGGCATCGGCGTGGTCAATCGCCGACAGGGCCTGTCGGGCACCCGCGCGAGCGAGTGAGTCCGCTTGCTCGTCACTCGAGACCCGCTCAAATGATGATCGAACACGCGACTGATCGGCTGCCTCCAGTGCGTCGAACTGATTCACCAGCACAACCGCCGCATTGCGTTGCATCATCCCAAGCTTCGCCCGTTTCATCGCGGAACCTTGGAACGCCTCGCGTCGATCATCCTCACTCCACCCAAGCACCTCAAGCAAATCGAAGCTATCACGCTTGGATCGGTACGCGGGGTTCGCCCCTAAACCAAGCACATCGCTCGGCTTGAGCGAGTTGTGCGGGCATACCTCCTGGCACACATCGCACCCATACACCCAATCGCCCATCTTCGACGCGAGTTGGGGATCGATATCACTCCGATGCTCGATCGTCAGGTAGCTGATGCACCGGCGTGCGTCAACTCGGTGCGGCGTGATCGCCTCCGTTGGGCACGCGTCGATGCACCGGGTGCATGTGCCGCAATGATCCGCGACCCGCTCAACCTCTGGCGGGTTCTGGGCATCGATCGTCATCGCGATCCCGCCGAGGAACATGTAACTGCCCAAACGCGGGTGGATGATCAGGGTGTGCTTGCCCACCCACCCGATCCCCGCGCGCATCGCGAGCTCCCGCTCGGGAAGGGGCGCGGTATCGACAAAGGCCTTGAACTCTGCATCGGGGTGCTCATCCTGCAACTCAAGCAACAACTTCACCAACCGCTTCTTGATGATCTTGTGGTAGTCCTTCCCGCGCGCGTATCGCGCGATCCGCCCGTGCACGGGCTCCATCGCCGCATCCACATTGTCATCTCGCGACGCGTACAGGTCCCCTACTACGAGGGCGCACTTCGCACCTTCGAGGATCGAGCTTGGATTCGTACGTTTGTCGTTGTTCTGGGCAAGGTACCCCATCTCGCCGTGCATCCCTGCGTCGATCCATGCGTGCAACGCGGCCGGGTGCTCGATCGGTTCGAGCGACGCGATCCCCGCGCACGCGAACCCGAGCGCCTTGGCACGCTCGATCAGGTGCTCACCGAGTTGTTGAGATGGTGAATTCGTGCCCACGCCGGATCGTAGCGGCGATCAGACACCCGCGGGCTGGGCGATCCACGAGTACATCAGATCCGCAGCGTCCTTGAGCACCGATTCCGCATCGTCACGCAACTCGGGGCACCAGTGCTTGGGGTACTCGTACACGACCCACCCGTCGTAGTTCATCGACTGGAGCGTCTGGAAGAACTTCTCGAGCGGGTACACACCCTTGCCGAGCTCGACGGGGTTCCCGTCCTCATCGACATCCATGATGCGAACCATGCGGAGCGCATCGCCCAACGCGCTGACCCCCTCGATCGGGCACTCGCCCGCGTTGACCGCAGCCTGGATGTTGTACGATGCGCCGAGCCATTGCAGGTTCACCAGATCGATCAGCTCACGTAGCGCAGCCGCCATTGCGAACGAACCCGCGTTCTCGATGAGCAAGCGCACGTCCGTATTCCGACAGGTCTGCGTCGCCAGCGCGAGCCGTTCCGTTACGCGGCGCATACTCCATGTGCGAGGCTCTGCTGCAGGAAGCTCGCTCCCGTACACACGCACGAACTTCGTGCCCGTCCGAGCTGCACAATCCACGAACGACTTGGTCTCGGGGACGCCCGCTTCTTCGTTCACCCAAATCCGTCCGATGACCGGCGGGTCGATCGCCTTGTGATAGCTCACCCCTGTCGACAAGCACAACGGGAGCACGCCCGCGTTGTCAAAGATGAAATCGACCGCTGCGGGGTCGTGCGACATAGGATCGCTCGCGAGTCGAGCGGACTCGTCGATGAACGAGCGTAAATCGACACCGAGGTACCCGCAATCCGCAGCGAGAGCCGCAACCTGATCCAGAGGCATGTTCGGGCAAGCAAGGGTCGAGAACGCGATCTTCATAGCAGTTTGATCCTGTGTGACAAGACATCGAAAACGCCCCGCTCGGGCACCACAAGTGTATGTCACATGACCCGTCCCTGCACACCCGATCGGGGACGCGTAGACTCTGGAAGACATCTTTCCTTACAACCGGAGCGAACGCATGAGCTGCCCCCGTGACATCGAGTCCACCATCCACACGGATCTGGGCGACAAAATGACGTATTCCCGATTCCTGCGTCTGGACAAGCTCCTCGATTGTCAGGAAATCCACTCCGATCCGCCCCACCACGACGAGATGCTGTTCATTATTCAGCATCAGACGAGCGAACTCTGGCTCAAACTCATGATCCACGAGATGCGCGAAGCGTTGGGCTATATCCAATCGGACAAGCTCGCCCCGGCGTTCAAAATCATGAGCCGTGTGAAGCACATCCAGGCCCAGCTGCTCAGCCAATGGGATGTGCTCGCGACCCTTACACCCTCGGAATACACCCAGTTCCGGTATGCGCTGGGCACCGGATCAGGTTTCCAAAGCGTGCAGTACCGAATCATCGAGTTCATCATGGGCAACAAGGACGCGAAGATGATCCCCGTGCACGCGCACGACGCGGGACATGTCGAGCAGCTCACCCATGCACTGAACACCCCGAGCATCTACGACGAGTTCATCCGATACTTGGCGCGCAACGGGTTCGACATCCCCGCGGAGGTGCTCGATCGCGATATCACCGTCCCGCACCAATCCCACCCAGATGTTCTCCAAGCATTTGTCAAGGTGTACCAAGACCCCAAGGAGTACTGGGAAGCCTACGAGATGGCAGAGAAGCTCGTGGACATCGAGGAGATCTTCTCGCACTGGCGTTTCCGGCATATGAAGGTCGTCGAGCGTGTCATCGGGTACAAGACCGGCACCGGCGGATCATCCGGCGTCCCCTTCCTCCGCAAGATGATCGACCATCGGTTCTTCCCCGAGCTCTGGGAAGTCCGCACGCACCTCTAAGTAAGGCATCAACATGCAGATCAAAGACGCACAACAGATCATCAACGATGCCGTCGCTCAACTCGGAGAGGGCGAACTCACGGAATCCGCACTTGTCGAGCACATCCATCCGCTTTTCTCGCGGGCGCTTGCACGCAACGAACGCACCGACGAGATCTACCTCGCGAACCACTCGCTCGGCCGCCCGCTTGATCTGGTTGCCGAACTCATCCAGGGTGCCCTCGATGGGTGGTACGAGCATCTCGACGGCGTATGGGGCACCTGGCTCGACGCCCGTCACGCGTATCGTGCACAGGTTGCGAACCTGCTCAACTGGAGCGACCCCAAAGCGGTTGTCCCCAAGACCAGCGCTGCCCAAGGACTCCGCGCGGTGCTCAACGCGCTCCCTTCGAGTTCACCCAATGTTGTCTCAACCCGGTGCGAGTTCGACTCGATCGACTTTGTGCTCAAGAGCTACACGCACAAGGGACGCGCGAGCGTGACCTGGATCGAGCCTGATGAAACGGACATGCTTCGGGTTGAACCGATCATCGATGCGATCGATGAAACAACCGATCTCCTCGTCGTCTCCGCGGTGTGCTTCGTCACCGGACAACAGGTGCAGGGACTCGATCGTCTGATCACCCATGCGCACTCGAACGGGTGCCTGGTCCTGCTCGATACCTATCACGCGATGGGCGTACTCGATCTCGACTACCACACGCTCGGCGCGGATTTCCTCATCGGTGGGAACTACAAATACACCAGAGGCGGCGCGGGCGCGGGCTTCCTCGCGATCCACCCATTACATCTCAACCCATCAGGCGGCGTGCCACATCCCAATACCCTCTTTCCGATCGACACTGGGTGGTTTGCAAAGAAGGAACCCTTCTCGTACAAACGATCCGACGAACCCGCCTACGCACCCGGCGGCAATGCGTGGCTCGAAGCGACCCCGCCCGTCCTTACCTACTACCAGGCGCTCCCCGGGATCATGCTGAGCAACGCGATCGGCATCGATCGACTCCGCGCGCACTCACTTGAGCAACAGCAGTTCCTCGCGGATCAGCTCATCGCCAACGGCATCCCCCCGCGACTCATCGAGCATCGCGGTGCCTACCTGCTCGTCGAGCACGACGACGGGAATCGCGCGATGAAGGAGCTCAAGAACGCGGGGGTAAATGTCGATGCTCGCCCGTTGCCCCGATCCGGACGATGGGTGATCCGATTCTGCCCCGACATCCTCAACACCCATGACGAACTCACTCGCGCGGCGCAACGCGTGGGGCGAGTGCTCGGATCGAACTGATTCACAAGTTCTGTCACGCGTTTGTTTCAGGGAGCACGATGACGAAGTCCGTGCCCTTCCCAACCTCTGAGTGCAACTCCAGGTGTCCCTGATGCGCCTCGATGATCCGGCGTGCGGTGGGCAAACCCAGCCCCGTCCCGCCCGATCGGGTTGTGAAGTACGGGCGGAAGATCTTTAACTTCGTCTCATCGTCGATCCCTGGGCCTGTGTCCGTGACATGAATCGACACACACGGATGATCGTGTTCATCCACGCCGCTCGAGACCCGCAGGATCAGGTCCTTGGTGCCCTCATCCTGTTGCTCCATCGCGTTAACCGCATTGAGCATAAGATTGAGCAGCGCCTGCTTCAGGTGATACACATCGATCCTGCGTTCTGGGGATCGATCCGGGAGTTCAACCCGAAGCCGCACCCCCGCACGCTCAGCCGTCGGCACGAAGAAGTCCGTGAGTTCTTCGACGAGCTGGTTGATCGATGCGTTTGCAAGACTCAGGCGCAGCTCACCCGCGTACTCAAGAAAGTCCTCAAGGATCCCACGCAATCGCTCGGTCTCGCGTCCGAGCGCCTCAATCCGTCGCACAAGCCGTTGTTTCTCCGCAGGATCGATCGAAGAATCCTCGATCGCCTCCTTGAGCAGTTGTGCATTGAGTCCGATCGTAGAGAGAGGGTTCTTGATCTCGTGCGCGAGCCCACCAGTCATCGACCCGATCTCCGCGAGATGCTCAGCAGCCTGTGCCCGGCGCTGGGCAACCTGCTCACGTGCGACAGACATCCGCACACGACGCGCAGCAAAGATATACGAGAGCGCCCCGCCGAGGAGAGCTCCAAGAATGAACAGCAATAGATAACTGATCCAGTTCACGCATGTACTCTATAGACCTAAGAAAACCGAGACGAGCGAACGCCCGTCTCGGATCAACGATCACGTCTTGATCTAACTCATTTACCTACGCGGTGTGCGCGAGTAGGTCCGACGAGGGACGACAACTTCCGGAGCATCGGATTCTTCCCCTTCGGGTTGTTCGCGATGGACTTTGGTGGCACGCCAACCTTTGTCATTGTGTTCCGCGTCGTATGTCACACTCGAACCGTCTTTGAGAACACGGAACCCGTCGCCCTCGATGACCGTAAAGTGTACGAAGATATCCTGACCGTCCGGACCGATGATGAAACCGAACCCCTTGCGAGGATCGAACCATTTCACGGTTCCCGTGACTTCGCTGAGGGCGTTGGATGACGCGCCGTCTGCGTTCGGGTTTAACTCATGTTCCGACATCGTATGTTCCCCCGGGGATGTCCCGATCCCCTGCAACAGAGCAACTCAACCCTTCGGGAGTGTGTGAAACCCCTCGGGATGACTGAAGGCTGGGCATACACGCGACCCCACAAATGCCGCAAACCGTGCATGTCCATCTGGATAGCATACCAAAATCCGTCTCCCCGTCAAATAACCCGCCCGGCGCGGAGCACCGGGCGGGTCTTCGATCTCATCAAATTCAGCATTTTTCCCACAGAATGGGCGTTTTACTCTGCTGAAGCTGCTTCCTGCTTATCCTCGTCCTTGCGGCGTGGCTTGCGACGACGACGCTTCTTGGACTTCTGCTCGCCGTCGCCGGATCCTTCAGCATCGCCTTCACCGTCGGATTCCTCCGAACGCTTCTCGCGGCGTGCCTTCTTCTCCGCCTCGGCCTTCTCTTCGTCCCACTCTGGATCTGCACGCTTGATCGAGAGCTTGATGCGCCCCTGATCATCGACGAGCATGACCTTGACCTTGACGATGTCGCCGACGCTGACAACTTGGGAAACACTCTCGACGTACCCGTCTGCGAGTTCCGAGATGTGGCACATCCCGTCGGTCCCCGGTGCAATCTCGATGAACGCACCGAAGTCTTTCGTCGAGACCACCTTGCCTTCATAGATCGTGCCCGGACGCACGTCCTCACAGAGAGCGCTGATTTCGGCTTCTGCGTTCTCAACGTTCTCGCGATGCGTGGACGAGACCATGACGGTGCCGTCGTCTTCGACATCGATGTGGACGTCGTACTTGTCCTGCAACGCACGGATGGTCTTGCCGCCCGGGCCGATGAGCTTGCCGATCTTCTCAACATCGATATTGAGTTGGATCATCATCGGAGCGTACTTGCTCGTCTTCTCACGCGGCGTAGGGATGGTTTCTTCCATCGCTTCGATCAGGTCGATGCGTCCCTTGTTCGCCTGGGCGAAAATCGTTTCGATCTGATCGAAAACCAACCCGCGTGCCTTCAGGTCGAGTTGGATCCCCGTGATGCCTTCGCGGGTACCCGAAACCTTGAAGTCCATGTCGCCGAAGAAGTCTTCTTCACCGATGATGTCGGTGACGAACACTTCGTTCTCGTCATTGTCGTCCGTGAAACGTCCGACGGAGATGCCCGCACAGGTGTTGGTGATAGGGACACCCGCGTCCATGAGTGCAAGACACCCGCCACAGACCGAAGCCATGGAGGACGAACCGTTCGATTCAGTGATGTCCGAAACGATTCGGATGGTGTATGGAAAGTCTTCCGCGCTGGGAAGGACGCCGAGCAATGAACGCTCTGCGAGAGCACCGTGACCGACTTCACGACGACCTGGACCCATGATGCGTCCTGCTTCACCCACACAGAACGGTGGGAAGTTGTAGTGCAGGTAGAACTTCTTGGAGTACTCAGGCATGAGCCCGTCTACGACCTGCTCGTCACGACCGGTTCCGAGGGTACAGGACACGAGCGACTGGGTCTCGCCGCGCTGGAACATTGCAGAACCGTGGGTGCGTGGGAACTTGGAGACTTCCATCTCAAGCGGACGGATCTCGTCGAACGCACGCCCGTCGGCGCGGGTACCTTCCTGAATGATCAGGCGACGCGTAATCTTCTTCTCAAGCTTGCGGAATGCTTCGCTCGCTTGCCCGCGGCGCTTCTTGCTCGCTTCCCATTCGCCGGGTGTGCCCGACTCGTTGACGACGAAGTGCTCTTCGAGCATCGCCTTCTTGATCTCGCCGACCTTGTTGCCACGCTCGTTCTTGCTCTTGATCTTGCGTGCTTCTGTCAGGTCTTTCTCAACGAGCTTGGTAACCTCTGCCATGACATCCTCAGGGACGAGGTTCATGTGATCGCCGAGACGCTTTTCCTTACCAACCTGCGAGACGAGCTCGTCGATAAGCTCGAGGATGGGCTTCACGCCGTTGTCGTACCCGAACTTGATTGCTTCGAGGACTTCCTCGTCAGGAACCTCAGCGGCACCAACTTCGATCATGTTGATCCCGTCCTTGTGCCCCGCGAGGACAAGGTCGATATCCGAGAACTCGAGCTGTGCATTGGTCGGATTGATGATGTGGACGACGCCGTCGTCCGTATGGATACGACCAACACGGACCGTTGCGGTCGGTCCTTCGAACGGCGCGTCAGAGATCGCGAGGACCGCGGATGCTGCCGAACCCGCGATGACGTCTGCATCGTTCTCGCCGTCGTGGCTCATGACCCAACACTGGATCTGGATCTCTTCGATGAACCCGTCGGGGAACAACGGGCGGATCGGGCGATCGATCATGCGCATCGTGAGGACTTCCTTCTCGTTGGGAGCGCCCTCGCGCTTGCGGAAACCGCCGGGGAACTTGCCGCCGGCCGAAAGCTTCTCGCGGTAGTCGATTTGCATGGGGAAGAAGTCGAGCCCCGGACGCGGATCAGCGCGGACGAGCGATGCACCAACAGTGGTCTCGCCATGCGACATCAGGACGTAGCCAGACGCGAGCTTCGCGATCTGCCCGGTCTCGATCCTCATCATGCGGCCGCCGATTTCCTTCTCGACGACAACAGCTTTACTCGTAGTGGTCATGTGTGATATGCCTTCCAAATGGTGGCGCGTATGGTGCGCCGAGCTCGGCCGTGAGGTTGCCGATAGATGATGCGCCCCGGATCACCGATTGATCCGCGCACGCATCGCCAACATGCGGACCCATCCTCACGCATTTGAGAGGCAGAAGACGAGAAACAGTCGAACGCGTGTGTTTGACTGTCTGTCGTCTGCTGCCACTCTCAATGGGTCCGGGTCTATTTCCAATCGACTCGGTAGAGCCGGTTACAACAAAGCCCCGCGTGCACTCTCATACACGCGGGGCGATTCGTTTTCTCTTACTTACGCAGCCCGAGCTTTCCGATGAGCTCAAGGTACGCCGCGTGGTCCTTTTTAGATAGGTACCGGAGCAGACGGTTCCGCTTGGAAACCATCATGACGAGTCCACGGCGGTTGTGGACATCGCCCTTATTCTCACGCAGGTGCGTCGCGACCTGCTTGATGCGTGCGGTGAGGAGCGCGATCTGGACCTCGGGGCTACCTGAGTCGCCTTCCTTGCGGGCGAAGTCCTTGATGATCTGCTGCTTCTGTTCAACTGGCAATGGCATGGATTCGTTCTTCCTTCCGTCGCGTACGCAGCCGTGGATCGGTTCGTCTTAGAACCTGTCATTCCACCACTTACGCCGCCGATGCGTGTGATGACCCACGCGATGCGGGTCCAGATCAATACTAGGCCTCGCGATTTGGATGGCAATGACCAGTTTCTTGCGTTTTTGGCTCAGGAGTCGGGTTGGACCTGCTGAAGTGTGAGCTTTCCATCATCGCGCTGCACCACGACAAAGCTGACTTCCGTCGTATGCAGCTCGATCATTTCCTCAAGCAAATCTTCGATGGTGTTTCCTCGCAGTCCTGGGTTGGAGAGCCCGCTGCTGTATGAGATCGTGTCAGGATCATCGCCCCTGTAAGCCCGGTCAGCGACGAGGAAATATCGCTTGGGATGGACCTGCTTCCCAAGCCGCTCGTCGAATACTTTCTCAGAATAGATTGACCTTGACTGACCGACCAAAAACTGAGTCATGCCTAGCTCGCCGTAATTCTCCACATCCAAGTCAGCCCAGTCTGACTCGAAGGGAGTGGCAAGCGTGTACACAAAGATCGGGCTCCCGCTCTGGTTCGAAATATGCACTCGATACTTCGACAACGCCCCACTCTCGCGGAGTCCCCGCATGGTGGCATATCCGAGAACTAACGCCGAACACAAGCAAAATAGCGTGATGATGATCGCTACACGCTTGCGGCTCACAGCTTTAGTCCTCGACCCGCGTGTGCAGGTTCCCCTGCTCGCTCTCGAGGTGCCCGCCGCGTCCCATGATGTCGTCGATCACGCCCTTGTACTGCCCGTCGGGCATCGGGGGCTCTTTATCGAGCAGCTCGCGGAACAGGTCGTCCGAGATCCCGAGGTAGACCCGCATCGCGTAGTCGTAGACCGCGTCGTGGTCATCGCGTGAGAGATCGAGGCGCAGCTCGTTAATCACCTTCGTCCCCATGCCGATCCACTCGTCGAACGTCTGCTTGGAGATGTTGTTCTGAATCCATTCGCCCAACTCATTGCGGAACGGCGGACGCGGGAGCTGGGTGCCCATCTGCCCGGTCTTCTGACACTTGAAGTCTCCCGCGGGCTCGGGTGCCTTTGGGGTCTCGTCCTTCACCTCTGGGATAGGCTCGTTGATCGATGCGAGCAGGTCCGCGATCGCGTTCTTGGGCATCAGGTCGCCGCGGGTCGTTGCTTCGACGTATCCCTTAGTGAGGACGGTCTTGGCAAGATCGACCTTGCCCGCCTTGATGTACGCGTCGCCCGCGAGCTGGTAGGCCTTGGTCATTGCCTCGTTGATCTGGGCGCACTTGGCAAAGGTCTCCCCCGCTTCCTCGAACTGCTCGTTCTGCAGGAACGCGTTGCCCAGCGAGAAGTAGGCCATGTCGTTGTTGGGGTCGTCTGCGATGAGGCGCTGGAACTGGGTAATGCGGGTCTCGGGGTCCATCGAGCTGAGTCCTTTCTGATTTCACGAGAATCATATGCAATGCGTCATCGAAAGGTAAGATCCGAGATCGAAGGCTGAGACTCCCGGGAGATGGGGCACAGGAAGGACTTGCGGGGTATCTGCTCGAAAGGCTCGTGCAGATGCCCTACCTTTGGGTGATCTGGGTCTTGGTGCTCTTCTCCTGCTACATGTTTGTCGCACTGGATCAACGATCCGCGATCGGGAAACAACAGTGCACACACGGCCTGTCGCTCATCATCGTTCTCGCGCTTTACAACACAGAAATGCACAGCATCGGGTACTACACGATCTGGGTATTGGGTGCGGGGAACCTTGTCGCGTACTGGATCATCAAGCTGCTCATGGATTGACACGAACTATGAGCAAGCCGTGAAGATCGGACGAAGAGCATCTCTAGAAGTGACAGAACACACGGTTCATGCGATGATGGGTGCATGATTCGACTCACACTGATCCTCTGCATGTGTGCTGTGTGTTCCGGGTGCGGGATACTCAATCACCGCGGCGAGAATGACCCGGTGCGTGGCACCCAACTCGACCGCTCGACAGCGGAACGCGACCCGGCGTTCGCATATTCGCTTGAGCACATTCACGACCTTGGACCTGACGCGACAGGGTATACGCTGCGCTTGATCAGCCAGACATGGCGAGACGAAACCGAAGTCTCACACCCCCAATGGACGCATGATCTTCAGATCGTCCGACCACATCATGCGGACTCAAATACCGCCCTGCTTCTCATCTCGGGTGGAAGGCGTACGAATACGTCGCCTAACAACCTCGATTCAACGCTGATCGAACTCGCGAAAGCAACGAAATCGGTGTGCGTGCTGCTTCCCAACGTTCCCAATCAACCGATCGCGATCATCGATGAGGACGATCCTCAAGGAACCAAAGGACGCGTGGAAGACGACCTACTTGCCCAATCCTGGGTGCGCGCGATCGACGAGCACGATGCGTCATGGGTCGCACAGATCGCGATGGTGAAATCCGCGATCGCAGCCATGGACGCGACGCAGGAGTTCCTTGCGTCCCAGCCTGACGTGATCAACATCGAAGACTTTGTCATCACCGGTGCTTCTAAACGTGGGTGGACGACGTGGCTAACCGGCGCGATCGATGATCGTATCCGAGGATTGATGCCCATCGTGATCGATACGTTCAAACTCTCCCATTCCATAGAACACCACTGGCACTCCTACGGCGAGTGGTCTCCCGCGATCCATGACTACACGGATCGCAAACTCTTCAAACCACTCGGAACGCGTAAGGGTCGCGTGGTACGACACAATGTTGATCCCTATTTGTATCGCGATCGGTACACGATGCCCAAGTTCCTACTCAACTCCGCGGGTGACCAGTTTTTTCTCCCGGATACGACACAGAACTACATCGATGATCTGCCGGGTGAGACGCGACTGCGTTTTGTCCCCAACACGGATCACGATCTTGATCAGAAAGATGACACGCAACCCGAGGGGCACCAGAGCTCCCTCGAGTCGCTCGCGGGGTTTCACGAAGCGATCGAACACAATCGGGAACTCCCCAAACTTCGTTGGGTGCACGCACGCGGCGTCAATCTCTCCGGCGATCGACCCGCACATATGAACTTGAGTATCCGATGCGACCGAGCTCCGATTCACGTCGTCCTCTGGGAGGCACGAAACCCTGTCGGGCGGGATTTCCGTCAAGCGACCATCGGGAACGCATGGATCGCGACGCCTCTGAATACAACGCGAGATCATCGCGCGGGTATGGAGATCCAAGTCCCGGAAACGGGGTACGTAGCGTACTTCATCGAGGTCCGATTCGACATTCCGAATCAGGAACTGGATGTGACGTTCACCACGCCGGTCTTTGTTGCACCGGACACATTGCCTTACGAAGGTACACCCATGAAATAACCCGGCCTGCTTGACCGGGTTCATGCATTGAGCATCTCGGTTCGTTTACGAGCTCGTACGATCCACGACGCGGTAGGACTCACGCTCGCCGCGTCCACGCAGGGGGTAGTCCTTGCGGAGTGGGTGTGCGGGGTAGTCTTCCCACAAGAGGATGCGGCGGAGGTCCGGGTGGTTGTTGAACCGGATCCCGAACATGTCGAAGACCTCGCGTTCGGTCCACTCAGCGCCCGGCCAGAGATCGCATACGGACTCGACGACGAGCGCCGGATCGTTCTCGATCCCGTCCGTCGGCAATGATGGATCGAGGAAAACCTTTACGAAGAACCGATCGCCGCGATCGTACGAGCACAGGTTGTACACGACTGCGAACCGCCCAACGGTCTTCGCAGGGTAATCCAGGTAATCGATTCCGATCACATCGGAGAGGAAGTTGTATGAGCACTCCTCGTCGTTCTTGAGGAACTTCATGATCGCGTGCAGATCGTCCGGCTCAACCACAAGGGTCGGCTGTTCGCGGAACTCGCTCGCGCGGAGCTTCGCGTTGGGGAATCTGCTCTTTACACGCTGGAATGTCGGGTGGTTGACTGTGCCCATGATACTCCTCGATCGCGTCGGGATCGGTGTCTTTGCGTACGCATCCATCTTAGCAGGGTGCCCGGCGGAGTTCAGGGTTCGATCGACGCTGCGGGTTGGATTCGCGGGATATCCGATGGATCGATCGCGATGATGTACGCTCCCGACCCCAGCAACTGGCGGAGCTTGCTCAGGATCATCTCAGAGTCTGCATCACCCGATCCGAGTGCGGCTGACTCCAATCCGCTCCGATCCTCGTTCCACGCGATCGAGCGGAAGAGGATCCCCCACACCCGCTGCTGAGCAATCATCTCCTGACACAGCTCTACGATCCGATCGAGATGATCCTCAAGGTCACGCATCATGGATGGGACAATCCACCCGATTGGATCAAGTAGAAGACTTGCGTCCTGCCCACCGCCACGGGTGCACCAGTTCAGGGTGCACACGGCATCCGACAGCATCCCCGAGTTGCTTGGACGGATCACGAGCTTGGATTCCTGTGATTGGATCCGTTCGCGTGCGTCTCGGAACGCGTGGTCGAACTGTTCCCACCCGGATTGGGACCAACTCCGCAACCACGACCCTGCGTCATCGTCGGGCGCATCGCCCGCGTGTCCGGCATCATCGGAAAGGATCACCACGCTGGGGATGGGATCTATGGTGTTGATCTGAGGATCGAAGACCGATCCGCCGGGTTCGATCGCGATCAGCTCGAAGTCGTTGGATGGGTGATAGATCGCGTGTTCATTGTGTGTTTCGCGGATGAGGATGCTCATGCACAACCCTATCCACACCTCATGCACGATCACGCGATTCCTGCGCTCCGGATGGACAAATTTGCCCTTGCGCTGGGTCCGCGATGGTTATTCCGTGCGCGTTGGCGCAGAAACCTCCCGATATCGAGCGGGCACCCATGAGGGAGCAAGGCTGCTCCCGGGTGTGTTTCGAAGAACTGCGTGAGTACGGAGACTCGCCATGACTGATTTGTTTTCGTGGACCCGTTCCAACACAAAGAGAGACCTTGCTCGTGAGACGGCGCCCCTGAGGGACCTGTCCGATGAGCAGGTTGTTGATCAGATCATCTCGATCAACCGATCCGCAACCGCAGCGTACCTCAAGCAGTTCAAGCGCGAATCACTCGACAAGTACCTCGATCATCTCTTAGAAACGCAGAAACCACGCGGACGCGAGTCCCGTTGGGACCGACCGGGTGATGCGCCTGCGATCATGGTGCGTCGTCGCGTCGCATAAAGAAAGCAACAACGACATACCGGGCGTGCAACGAACGCTCTCTCCCTTGTCGGGCGGATCTGTGGTGGGGTCCGCCCGATTCTTTTTTGCTCTGAGATCAGAATTTGGTCCCGGCGCGGTTATCAACGTTCAAGGTTCGATCACAACTCGTCCGATAAGGGCAATGAACGGGCCGTGCACGGCCGCGGGCGGAGCCCCGCACGCACGACGCCCTTGGTGTCCTCCACCACGCCCTAACGGATGAACGGGCATTGGACACATTAGAACGGTTCGATCGGGCGGAGCCCGCCGACCACGGACGATCACCCCGCGGAGATGGGTCGGGGAGCAGCGCCGGCTTTGCCCGGCGTGCGTCAGCGGAGTGCCGTCATGCGCCACGCATCGAATACATCAGGGAAGACCATGAACACCAAGAACCGCCGCCCGTTGCTGTGTCCTGTTCTCATGATCGCGTGCGCCGGATCGCTCGCGGCACTGCCCGCGTGCGGCGCCAAGCGCACGGGGTACTGGAACAAAAGCAAGCAGTCTCAGATCCAAGAACAAGAAGCTCGCACAAGCTCGTACTTTGTCGCAAAGGAAGAACCCAAGAGCGCCACCCCACAGCTCGGCGGGAACCTCAAGAGCAACTCCAGCACCAGCATTGATGCGATGAGTGCGGAAGACACCAAGAAGACCTACCCCACGCCCAAGCCGCTCAATGAGACGACGACCCCAACGAAGGTCGCGTCGAGCGAAACAACCTCCACGGGCGTCAAGGACAACAACCTCGGCGGCAACGGGGAGCAGCAGAACCTGCGTCTGGGCACCGCCGACGCAGAAACACCTGTTGAGCGTGATCCGTACTTCACCGATTCCACCCAATCGCCCGCGGCACTCCGATCGGGCGATATCAGCGCCTTCGTCTACGCGAACGCGATGGGTGTTGAGCTCCCGAGTGAGACGAACTCCGGCGCAGTTCGCGCCACCGTGAACGTGCGTCAGGTCACGAGCTCGTACGCGGGTTCGGACTTTGACCCAACGGTTTCTCCCGACGGCGAGTACCTCGTCTTTGCCAGCACGCAGCACCGCCCCACCGCGGACATCTACATCAAGACCAACTCGGGTTCCGTCGTGACCCGTCTCACGGATGATCCGGCGCAGGACGTCATGCCTGCGGTTTCGCCTGATGGGAACTACATCGCGTTCTCATCGGATCGCACCGGGTCTTGGGACCTGTTCATCATGCCCTTCGAGGGCGGCAAGGTTGTCCAGCTGACATCCTACAGCGCTCATGATCTGCACCCAACCTGGTCACCCGACGGGCGTCAGGTTGCGTTCTGTCGATTGGGTCAGCAATCCGGACGCTGGGAAATCTGGGTCAAGGACGTCCTGAGCGACGCGGGACCCCAGTTCGTTGGGTTCGGGCTCTTCCCCGAGTGGTGCCCCACCCCGGGGACCGGAATTGCGGGAGCAGATCAGATCCTGTTCCAGCGTTCACGCGAACGCGGCGATCGTGCGTTCTCCGTCTGGACCCTCGATTACAACCCGATCCCCGGCACCGCGGGTCGTGAGACCGAAATCGCAGCCGGTCCGAATCAGGCGTTGATCAACCCATCATGGTCACCCGACGGCAAGTTCATCACCTTTGCCGCGGTTCCCAACTCCGAGTCCTGGTCGCAGGGCGGCACGGCGCGTCCCGAGTCCTCCACCATCTGGATGGTCTCCACCGAGGGAACGGGCAAGATCAAGCTCACCGATGGTGACACGATCGATCTCATGCCCGTCTGGGGGCGCAACAACGACATCTTCTTCGTCTCAAATATGGATGGGCAGGACCATCTTTGGTCGATGGAACTGTCACCGGCGATTCGCGCCGCGAGCGTGACAATGCCTGATATTGCCAATTCCTTCGCCACGGTTCCGACCGAGGGCAACGAATAAACCCACCCACCCGCTCGGCGTGATGAAAATCACGCCCGGCGTTTTCTAGGGGTCCTCACACCCCATCAAGTTACTCGGACGGGAACGGACGCCCGTCTCAGAACTCGGCAGGACGCCATGACAAGTGCACAGACCATGCTCAAACGGGTAATCACGCTCGCATTTCTTGCGTCGATGATCGCGGTGCTGTCCGCGTGTTCGACAACGCGTGAACGTGATCCCCTTACACCTCCCGGCGTCATCGTTTCACCCTACGACGCTGCGCAGGGTGATGTCCTCTGGGCCGTCATCCCGCCGCTCAATGAGTCGGGTACCTCGATCGCGAACTCGAACGAAGTCGGCGACGCGATCGTCGCGGCTGTCCAGCAAGTGCGAGGCGTGCGCTGTCTTCCACTCAATAGAACCATCGACGCGATGCGATCGCTCGGGTTCTACGGCGGGATCGAAACTTCGAGCGACGCACTCCAGATCGCGGAATACCTCGGTGCGGACGCGGTGCTTGTCGGATCGATCACCGCGTACGATCCCTATGACCCACCAACTCTCGGGATCGCGCTCGCGTTGTACGCACGCCCTGGAGCGATGGCGCAGGCATCGAGTGTTTCACTCGATACGCGTGCGTTGACTGGCGCATTTAGTGATTTCGGGACCAACGCGGGGCTCAACTTCGCTGGCGAGCCCGTCTCGGTTGTCAGCGAATACCTCGATGGACGCAACCACGAGGTGCAATACGCGGCACGAGCGTACGCGGAAGGACGCAGCGAACGACAGAGTGCGATGCAATGGCGCATCTACCTCGCGAGCATGGATCTGTACACGCAGTTCGCGGCTCACCACACGGTTGGGCGGCTGATCGATGAGGAATGGCTCCGGCTTGCACGACAACCTGTGCGAACTGGGGCGTACGACTAACGGGGCATGTGCTCCGGGAAACGGAGCACGATGTGAACCCGGAACAGCATCCTCCCAAACAGAAGACCGAGCGCAGCGATCGCGCCCATGACGATGTCGTGTGCGTGACACTCCAACGTCCTCCCCATTTCTGGCGGTTTGCCTGCCCATGCGACGGCGCGGGCGAGCTGCTCGAGCGATTGGCGGACCTTGCGGATAACCCGAACACACCCTTGACGTGGGACGACGCGGAACGCATCGCGTCCGAAATTGTTGTGCATCATCATCTCGATCCGCCTTCAGCGGGGTCTTCGAAAGCCCGATAGCACGTCTGACAGTTCACACAGGACCCTTTATCACCGCTTTGTTTGCGGATCTCCGGAGCACACGCATGACCACGCTGCCGATTACGAATGAGTTCGCGAGTTACCTGACAGACGAACGTCACTTTTCTCCTTACACCGCTCGTTGCTATGGCGCGGATCTGCGTCAGTACATCGAGTACATCGTGAATGACACGGGGATCAACATCGATCAGGACGTGGAACAGCACGCGTTGAACTCCCGCAAGACACCCGGCGGCGAAGTCGCGGGCACCATCGATCGCCCAACGGTCACCAACATCATCTGTGATGCGGACGCGGATCTGATCCGTGCGTACCTCGGTTTCCTGGGTGAGCAGAGCTACTCCCCTGCGACGATGGCACGGAAGATCGCGACACTCCGCTCGTTTTACAAGTGGGGTAACCGCCTTGGGTTCACCAAGACCAACCCGATGACCTTGATCCGCACGCCTCGTCAATCCAAGCGCCTGCCCAAGGCGATCACGATCGAGCAGATCGAGCGTCTCCTCGCAGCACCCAATGAGCACGACGTGCTCGGGCGTCGCGATCGTGCGATGCTTGAAACCCTGTACTCCACGGGTATCCGCGTCTCGGAACTCGTCGGGCTCAACCACGACGATCTTGACTTTGAGAACGAAGCGATGCACGTGCGCGGCAAGGGTCGCAAGGAACGCATCGTCCCTCTCGGGTCACACGCGCTCAACGCGATCCGTCGGTACATCGAGCTCATGAGCAACGACTCGAAGTTCGGACCGATCTGGGCGAACCGTCACAACGCGGTCGACACACTTCCCTTGTTCCTCAACAAGCATGGCAAGCGACTCTCCTCACGCAGCGTCCGCCGAAAGTTGGATAAGTACCTGCGTGCGGTTGGGCTTGATCCCACGATCTCGCCACACACCCTGCGCCACTCATTCGCGACGCATCTGCTCGACAACGGCGCGGATCTGCGGAGCGTACAGGAACTCCTCGGGCACCAATCCCTCTCGACAACCCAGGTGTACACGCACCTCTCGACATCGCGTGTTGAGGACGCGTACAACGACGCGCACCCGCGTGCAGAAGCTGGGTAATCAGCTCATTGGTCCTTGACCTGTCAGCGCCTCGAGCATCGCTCGGGGCGTTTTTTCATGCACGGGCACATGGATATCCGGAGCGATCTCTGCGAGCGGGATGAGCACAAAGTCGCGTTCATGCAATCGCGGGTGCGGGATGCAGAGCCCCGGCTCGTCGATGACCTGGTCTACGTAGATCAGGAGATCCAGATCTAGGGTCCTGGGCCCCCACCGCTGCTCTTTGCTCCGATCGCGCCCAAAGTCCTGTTCGATACCAAGGAGCATCTCGAGTAACGCACGCGCTGAGCAAGTCGTCCGGACATGTGCAGCGGCGTTGAGATACGCGCCCTGTCCGGATGGCCCCACCGGATCGGTTTCGATGATTGTGGAAGACGCGATCAGATCGATGTCCGCACACGCATCGAGCGCGTCGAGTGCGCCATGGATCGAGGATTCCCGATCCCCGAGGTTGGAGCCGAGTGCGATGTATGCGTCGTTGGGCATGATCGAGTGAATGCCTTGTAGATGGAAAGTTCAAACGAAGGGCACGAAGAAAAAACCGGCCAAACGTCAGGCCGGTCGAGAGAGAATTCAGAGTGAATATCGATCAGTTCGCACGCATGGGTTCGAGTTCACGCATGCGATGCTGCATCTGGGCTTTGAGACGCGCGAGGATCGAGGAGTGCATCTGCGAGACACGTGATTCGGAGAGATCGAGCGTGGTGCCGATTTCCTTCATCGTCATGCCTTCGTAGTAGTAGAGCACGATGATCAACCGTTCCGCCCGGGTGAGCCCCTTGGTCATCAGTTCCTTGAGGTCCTGGCGCTGGATGAGCTTGACGGGGCTTTCCTGTGCTTCGTCCTTGATGACGTCGATCTCGCGGAGCTCACGGGATCCTTCGGACTGGTAGCACTTGCGGGTGATGCTGGTGACGGAGACTGCGGATGAGTCGCGTTTGTACTTCACGAACTCGTTCTTGTCGATCTCAAGACGCTTGGCGATTTCCTTATCCGTCGCTTTGCGTCCGATCTCCATCTGGATCTGCTGCTTCGCGGCTTCGACCTTGGAGGTGCGATGACGCACGAGACGGGGGACCCAGTCCATCGAACGGAGTTCGTCGAGGATGGCGCCGCGGATACGCGGGGCGCAGTACGTCTCGAACTTCACGCCTCGTTCCAGGTCGTACGCGTCGATCGCGTCCATCAAACCGAACAGCCCGGCGGACATCAGATCTTCCAGATCGACCTCGTCGGGGAGGCGCTGGTATATGCGCTCGGCGTTGTAACGCACAAGGTGCAAGAACTTCTCAATCAGGAAGTTGCGAATCTCTTCGTCAGGACTGGACTGGTACCTTGTCCAGACATCCTTCATCTCCATGTCGTCGAAACGAGTCGGGAGATTGCTTGAGGTCGCATGTTGCGCGCTCTGGCGCGATGAGAACTTTGATCTCATGGCTGTCATCGGTCGGCTCCTTGACCATTGACACACACGATCGGTCGTGTAATGCCCCCCCTCGAAGATGGACTCAGAAGTGTCCTAGATCATCAAAATCAACACAGCGAGGGGTTCTGAATGTCTGCTTGGGCGATCCTTGCCCATAACCGATCAAAGTATATCGTTTACACTTTCTCGTTGTGCCGCACAACGTTCACTTTTTATCCGCTTTTTTTCATGTGCTCGACGACTTGTTCGTGCTCACGCTGGGCTTGCTCCAGATCGAGCAGCGCCTGAGGTCGACGAGGTTCTGGTCTGTTTGATTTATACTTGACGACGAACTCTCGGATACAGATCTCTCCGACAACGCCGAGGATGCGTCCGATGAACGTGCAGACGAGCATCGCAAGAATGGCGCGGAGCACGATCACGTATCCCGGGTTCTCCGCGAGTATCCCGATGACACACGCGAGGATAAACGCCATGAGCCCGAGCACCCCTGAGATCAGGGATGCGGGGATATCCGCGAGGTACTCGTGGGGATCCACAAGATCGACGTCGTCGGACAGGATCTCAATCTCGCCTTGTGATTGGGGCATGGTGAATCCATCCATCGGCATGATGACGCGTGGGGTTCAACTGAACACCGTTCGGGGTGCGTCAAAGCATAACTCGAATACAGCCCGCAATTTGCGAGCCAAACCGGGTATCTATTGATGAATATTTGTGAATCAGCGCCCGAAAAAGCGTCGTCTCGGTGCCGCGGTCGCGCGGCCTTCGATCCCCAACCAATCGATTAGAGATGCGGCGAGCTCGGCCATATCGCGTGCGGCGCTGCTTTTGGGTGATTCGATCATGTACGGCGTACGTGCTTTGATCGCTTTGACGACCTTTTTGTCCTTGCGGACATACCCGATCATGGGGAGCCCATACCCGAGGAACCGATCGCACACGCCCGAGATCCGTGCGTGAACGGTATTGGCTTCCTTCTCATTGATTGCCTGGTTGACGATCAATGCGAGTGTTGGGATCCGTGCATCGGGGTCTTCGTGTTGACGCGTGACGAGCACCTTGATCAAGGCGTACGCGTCGGCGATGCTTGTGGGTTCTGGGGTTGCGACGATCAGGCACGCATCCGCCGCGTCGATGAACGCGGTCACGCTCGGACCGAGCCCCGCGCTGGTGTCGATCATGATCACATCGTTGGATTCGTGGAGATCGTTGAGTCGGTTAAGCAGGACGCTTCGCTCGGATTCATCGAGTTCTCCCACGCGTCCGATCCCGACGGATCCGGGGATGAGGCGGAACCCACCAGGCGCATCGATCGCAAGGTCCTCGAGTGAGAAGTCTTCTCCCACAGCGGATTCGAGACGGGCTTTGGGCATCAACCCGCAGAGCACGTCCGCGTTCGCGAGTCCGAGATCCGCGTCGAGTAAGATAGCTCGCCGGTTGTGCTTGGCGAGTGCGATCGAGAGGTTGACGGACGTGGTGGTCTTTCCGACGCCGCCTTTCCCGGATGCGATCGCGACGACGGGGATGCGTCGTGCGGGCGGGGTGAATCGTCGATCGTTTGGGTCGATCTGATTCTGGTTCTGTTGTTGATCACTCTGCTCAAGCGAACTCACGAGATCACGCAGGCGCGAGGCTTGATCCTCAGTGCCGGTGTTCTGGTGATTTGGGTTATTCGAGTCCTGTGCCGACACAACCTGGCTCATCCGTTTTCCTCGTCCCTTCGGAGCACGGCATCCGGGCCGTCGAGTACGCATCGTGCCAATCGATCGGCGCGGGCGGGCTCTAGATCGTCGGGGACTTCCTGTCCCACAGTCACAAAGCTCAATGGGAGACCGATGCGGTCACACAACCCAGCGATCGGGCCGGTGGTGACTGCCTCATCGAGCTTGGTAAGGATACACCTGTCAGGGCCCAGAGCGCGGAATCTCTCCGCAGTCTTTCGCATGACATTTTCGCCAACTGTTGTGGAGAGCACCAGATGGGTCTCATCGGGCGATGCAACATTGGCAAACTCTGCAAGTTCTTCGATCCGCGAGAGGTTGTTCTGAGAACGCCCAGCGGTATCGATGATGATGATATCGCGATGATGGAGTTCATCGATCGCGGCCTTCATCTCCTCGGGGGTGTTCGCGACCCGCAATGGGAGTCCGATGATCCCCGCATAGGTTTTGAGCTGATCGACCGCAGCGATCCGGTACGTGTCCGAGGTGATGAGCCCCACCTTCTTGTGGTGGCGGAGCTTGTAGGTCGCCGCGAGCTTGGCGACGGTCGTCGTTTTCCCAACCCCCGTGGGTCCCACGAGTGCGATGATCCGTGGGCGTGAAGTAGTTGCGTGATGATCGATGTTGAGCAATGACTCGGAGCGGGTGCGGATCGTTTGTTCGATCTCCCGCAGGAGCGACTGGCGGACGACGATCGGATCGTTGAGTTCGGTCTTGTCGAGACGATCGCGGACAGCGCCCACGAGATGGTCCGCCATCTCCGCGGACACATCGTTATCCATCATCTGCTTGTACAGCGCGAAGAGCGGCGCGGGCATCTCACCCGTCGGGATCGCGTTTGAGCCCGACCCGGTATTCACGGCAACAGCGGTCTTGCGTGTAGATTCGAGGACTTGCCCCATCATCTTCTGCATGGATTCGAGCTGCGCACGCAGTTCGGCGTTCTCATCCTCTCTTGCAGACGCAGGTTCAGGAGCAGCCTTGGGTGGTGCCGGTTCGCTCTTGGGTTGCGTCCGATCAATATTGATCGGGTTAGGCATCCGAGATTCTGGTGCGGGGCGTTTGGTGACGCGGGGCGTTTCATCTCCGAAGAGCGCATCACGCCCGTTCAGTCCACGATCATCTTCGCGTGACGGCGCGGGTGGTGTCGCGACACTCGTGGGTGCTTGCTCTGTTGGTGCGCTGGCGCCGATGCGCTGGCGGGTCATGGTGCGTCCACGGCGAACAACAATCTCGGCTTCGTGCTCTTCCTGTTGCGGTGCTGGTGCAGGTGCGGATTGCACCTGCGGTATCGCGCGCTGCGTGCGTGGCTTGGCGTTTTGCGCCGGAGACGACGCGGTGATCTCGACCATATTTTTGCCGCCGAGTCCGAGCCAAGACCCGACGCGGTAGCTCCGGGTGTGCAGGATCATGGCATCTTTGCCGAGTTCCTTGCGGACCTGGGCAAGCGCCTGGGCCATCGTTTCCGCGGTGTATGTTTTGAGTTTCATAAGCCGTCCTGGCGATCGCTCATCATGGTACAAGGTGTGGGCCGAACTACCCAAATCCGGACACCGAAAGGGGTATGGTATCACTGTACCCGTTCAGGAGAAGGGATACCAGCGCACGTTGTGTTGTGCATAAGGTGTGCATTGTGGAACACGACTCAGGATGCGACGGGTGTCGCAACCTGATGTGATGGGGTCTGCTGCCCCATGGGCTCGATCAATGCGAGGGATTCCACGTCGATGCCCGGCACGATCTCGTTGTACCCAAGTACTGCAACAGCAGGGACATGCGGCTCAATGATTTGCCAGACCGCTTGTCGAACCTGTGGCGATGCAATCACGACGGGGAGACCGCCTGACATGGTGACCTGCTGGAGCCCGGTGCTGATCTGATTCGCGATCTCGCGTGCGATCCGGGCGGGCATATTCATGGTTGTTCCCTGCGCCCCGCGATCGATATACGCGTTGATCTGGTCTTCGAGGTTCGGATCGAGGGTGACGCAGAGCAATCGGTGGTTGCCGTGCTCATCCGGGGTCGCGTACATCGCGCAGATCGTTCGACGGAGTCCATTGCGTACATACTCGACGAGTACGTCGAGATCCTTCGTCTTGGTTCCCCAATCCGCGAGGGTCTCAAGCACGCACTCCATGTCCCGGATCGGGACGCGTTCGCGGAGGAGCGACTGGAGGATCTTCTGGAGTTCGCCCGTCTTGATGATCGCGGGAACGGTCTCCTCGACGAGCTTCCCGGCCTTCTCCTTGAGGCCTTCGAGGAGGTTGTTCACTTCCTCGCGTGTGAGCAGTTCATCGGCATAGGTCTTAACGAGTTCCGTGA
>SPJK01087129.1_pt1 | contig 30862 bp, 30 predicted proteins | sample 3741771 | NCBI WGS metagenome assembly SPJK01 (sample SAMN10925997, study PRJNA522277) | cold seep metagenome | isolation source: Elba SIP-enriched marine methane seep metagenome, extraction at timepoint T2 | place: Italy: coast of Elba, Mediterranean Sea
CTGCATGTTGGGCACCCCGAGGGGTACACCGCGACGGACATCATCTGTCGATACAAGCGGATGAACGGGTTCAACGTCCTCCACCCGATGGGATGGGACGCGTTTGGTCTCCCCGCGGAGCAGTACGCGATCCAGACCGGCGTTCACCCCGAGGTAACGACGAAGAAAGCGGTCGATAACTTCCGGAGGCAGCTGCAGCGTTTCGGGTTCTGCTATGACTGGTCGCGCGAGTTCGGGACGATTGATCCGGAGTACTACAAATGGACGCAATGGATCTTCCTGAAGATCTACCACTCGTGGTTCGACCCGGACGCGGACGAGGGACGGGGCAAGGCGCGTCCGATCAACGAACTCATCGAGGAGTTCGCGAACGACGAGCGCAAGGTCAAACTGAACCCCGCAGCGACGGAATACACCGGCGCGGGCGACCTGCCCGACGGCACCGATGCGGGTCCCTGGTACTCACTCGATCAGGAAACGAGGAAGGCCGTCGTCGATTCGTACCGTCTCGCGTACCTGAGTCAGCAAACCGTCAACTGGTGCCCCAAGCTCGGCACGGTCCTCGCGAATGAAGAGGTTATCGACGGCAAGAGCGAGCGCGGCGGGTACCCCGTGTATCGCAAGATGCTCCGTCAGTGGATGTTCCGTATCACGGCCTACTCCGAGCGTCTGCTCAATGGTCTCGAAGATCTGGATTGGCCCAACTCAACCAAGACGATGCAGGCCGAGTGGATCGGGCGATCCGAGGGCGCAGAGATCGATTTTCCGATCATCTTCCCCGGCGGGCTCGATCTGGGCGAGAAACTCCGTGTCTTCACGACGCGTCCGGACACGATCCACGGTGCGACGTACATGGTTGTGGCGCCCGAGCATCCGCTCGTTGAGCTCGCGATTGAGTCCGAGCCCGAAGACGTGGATATCAAAAGATTGAGCAACTACGTCGAGTGGGCGCGGAACCGATCAGACATCGAGCGTCAAGAGAACAAGGAAAAGACCGGCGTCGCGATCGGGATCAACGTCGTCAACCCCGTCACAGGGCAAGAGGTGCCCGTCTGGACGTCGGACTATGTCATGATGGGGTACGGCACCGGTGCGATCATGGCGGTCCCCGCACAAGATCAGCGGGATTGGGACTTTGCGACCCAGTTCGATCTCCCGATCGTCCGCACGGTCCAACCGCCCGAGGGGTTTGAGGGCGAGGCGTACACGGGTGATGGTCCCGCGATTAACTCCGGGATGCTCAACGGGCTGCACATCGCGGAAGCGAAAGCAAAGATCATCGATTGGTTGAGCGAGAAGCGTATGGGTGCGCGTCGCGTGAACTACAAGCTCCGCGATTGGTTGTTCTCGCGCCAGCGCTACTGGGGCGAGCCCTTCCCGATCGTATTCGATGAGCGCGGGAACCACCACGCCGTGAGCGAGGACGCGCTTCCCGTGAGGCTCCCGCCGCTTGCGGATTATCAACCGATCGAGAGCGACGATCCCCAGCCCCTGCTCGCGAAGGCGACGGACTGGGTCGAGACCACCGCGGGCCAAGCCGGGGTGAACGAACTGCATCGCGAAGCAGAAGTTCGTCGCGAGACCAACACCATGCCCGGCTGGGCCGGCTCGTGCTGGTACTACCTGCGTTACTGCGACAACAAGAATGACGACCAACTTGTCGGCGATGCAGCACAGGATTACTGGATGGGCGAGCACGGCGTCGATCTCTACGTCGGCGGTTCCGAACACGCGGTGCTGCACCTGTTGTATGCCCGGTTCTGGCACATGGTCCTCTTTGATGTGGGTGTCGTGACCTCCCCGGAACCATTCCGCAAGTTGTTCCATCAGGGCCTGATCACCTCGATGGCCTACCAACGCGGCGACAAGACACTCGTTCCGATCGACGAGGTCGAGAACCGAGGCACGGAAGAAGACCCGTACTACGTCGAGTCCGCGTCGGGCACACCCGTTGAGAAGATCATCGCGAAGATGTCCAAGTCCCTCAAGAACGTCGTCAATCCCGATGATGTGATCGAGGAGTACGGCGCGGACACCTTCCGCCTGTACGAGATGTACATGGGCCCACTGGAGGCCAGCAAGCCCTGGAACACCAACGACATCGTGGGGCTCTACCGCCTGCTGCAGAAGATCTGGCGCTTATGCGTTGATGAGAACTCGGGCGAGCTGGTTTTCGTGGAGAGCGCTGATGACACCGTCGAGAAGCAACTCCATCGCACGATCGCGAAAGTCGGCGACGACATCGAGAAGCTGAGCTTCAACACCGCGATCGCGGCGGTCTTCGAGTTTGTCAATGTCGCCAAGTCGTTGACGAAGGACCAGACGGACCGGTTCGTGCGAGTGATCGCGCCGCTGACGCCTCATGTCGCGGAGGAGCTCTGGCACAAGCTCGGGCACGAGGGCTCGATCGCAACGAGTGATTGGCCGAGCTATGACGAGTCGATGCTGGTCGATGACGAGATCGAGATCCCCATCCAGGTGATGGGCAAGCTGCGATCCAAGATCTACGCAGCCCCCGATACCGACGCCAAGACTCTGGAGGAGATGGCGCTCGCGGACGAAAAAATCAAGGGCCTGATCGAGGGCAAGACGGTGCGGAAGGTTGTGGTGGTGCCGGGGCGGTTAGTGAACATCGTCGCGAACTAGGCATCAGGGATTAGGCATTCGGGATTTGGTCAAGAGCCTGCGTTGCGCGGGCTTTCTTGTCTGATGCCTGATCCCTAATCCCTCATGCCTTTCCTACCATACCCCATGACCAACCCCCACGACACCTACACCTCCCCGCTCGCTGCTCGTAACGCATCGCCCGAGATGTGCAAGATCTGGTCGCCGCGGCATAAGTTCACGACATGGCGCAAGATCTGGCTCGCTGTCGCCGAGGCGCAGCAGGCGTGCGGCTTGGACATCTCCGATGAGCAACTCGACGAGATGCGCTCCACGCTTGAGGTCACCGACGAGGACATGGAGTCGGCCGCCAAGTACGAGCGGGAGCTTCGCCACGATGTGATGGCCCATGTCCACGCGTGGGGGGATCGATGCCCGAAGGCGCGCCCGATTATCCATCTGGGGTGCACGAGTCAGGATGTGGTGTGCAATGGGGATTTGATCGCGTTGGGGCAGTCTATTGGCTTGATTCAGTCAAAGTGTGCTCGTGCTATCGTCGCGATGAGTGACGAAGCGAACAGGTATGTTGATTTGCCAACACTTGGGTTCACGCACTATCAGGCGGCACAGCCAACGACGGTCGGGAGAAGACTCGCGGGTCATGCGTACGACATTTGGTATGCGATGCAGCGGCTGCGCCCGCCCCACAATGGGATGGATTTCTTGCTGCGGGGATTCCGTGGCGCGACGGGCACACAAGCTTCTTTCCTGCAGTTGTTCCAAGGTGACGATCAGCTTGTGGAGCGGTTCCAGGGCGAGGCGGTGTTCAGGCTCCGTCAGATGTTCGGTATGGAATCTACTGACTCTTTTAGCGACTGGATATCCAAGCAGGAAGAGATGGATCAGCGTAGTGATGATCTCATCTCCAAGGAACTCGAGGGCATAGTGGAGGATGTACTCGATCTTCCCGACGGTGAGCTTGCATTACCAAAGCGCAATACTCCTCCTCTAGATGTGTACATGCAACAAACAACCTTTGCACTGACTGGGCAGACATACCCCAGAGTCTTTGATTCGATGGTGTTGGCAGACCTCGCCTCCATCGCCTCCGTCCTCCACAAGATCGCCACCGACATCCGCCTGCTCTCCAACCGCAAGGAGATCGACGAGCCCTTCGGCAAGTCGCAGATCGGATCGTCCGCGATGCCCTACAAGCGGAACCCGATGAAGTGCGAGCGCATCTGTGGGCTCACCCGCTTCGTGATGAACCTTGTGGGCAACGCCTACGACACGGCCGCGACGCAGTGGCTTGAGCGCACGCTCGACGACTCATCGAACCGGCGATTGTCATTGCCCGAGGCCTTCCTCGCGCTCGACGGCGCGCTGGACCTGATGCACACCGTCGCGTCGGGGCTGATCGTCAACGAGGCGATGGTCAAGCGGAACCTGATGGCCGAGCTGCCGTTCATGGCGACGGAGAACATCATGATGGAAGCCGTCAAGCTCGGGCGGGATCGTCAGGATGTGCATGAAGCAATCCGCGTGCTCTCGCACGAAGCCGGGTACGCGGTCAAGCAGGAGGGCAAGGACAACGACCTGCTCGAACGGTTGAAGTCCGAGCCGCTGCTCGAGGGCGTGGACATCGACGCGCACCTCGACCCGATGCAGTATGTCGGGCGCTCCGTCGAGCAGACCGAGCGGTTTATCAAGGAAGTCGTTGAGCCCTTGCGAGAGCGCTACGGCGATCAGCTCGATGCGCTGGGCAGCGCCGATCGCGGGGTGTAGAACCGCATCAGTGGGTCGTTTCTTCTTCTTGAATCGAATCGGTATTGTCGCTCTTTGATTGCGATTGTTCCTGTTCGATTCTGCCCGTGAGCAGGTCCTTCACCCAAGGGGACCAGAGCGCGACGAAGGTGATCGCGAACACCAGAAATCCGATCATGAACTGCCCGAGCCCAACCGCAGCACCAACCGCAGCGGCGACCCAGATGCTCGTCGCGGTTGTTAAGCCCTTAACCGTTTCCTTGGATTGCATGATCGCGCCCGCACCAAGAAAGCCGACGCCGGTGATGATGTAAGACAGGACACGTGTTGGATCGATCTGGACAAGCCCAGAGTCTTGAGTTGTAGTGATGACTTGTTCTCCGAGCAGAGTGAACGCTGCGGCACCCGTGCTGACCAAGAGCATCGTTCTCACGCCGACGGGTTTGTCTGCTCGTTCGCGTTCCCAACCCATGAGCCCACCAAAGAACGCGGCGACACAGAGTCGAAAGAGTATGTCGTACTTGTTGATATGGGTTTGATTGATCAGTGATTCCTGCGCGAGTGTCGCGATCGGCAGGAGTAATGGTTCGGGTGCGTGCATCCCCATATTGTCATCGATAGATGAGCGGAACGCAAGCAGATCAGATCGCTGCGGTCGTTGCGCGGCGTTCGCGGCGCATCACCTTGGCACCCTCGACGATTGCGGACCAGTCTTCATCCGTGAAGGACTGGATCCCGCGTTCGGTCGCGTACCGCACCAACTCAGCGCGGGAATGCGTGTTGAGTTTGGTGTGGATCGAGTTGATCTGTTTCTCAACGGTTTTGCTCGATCGGCTCAGGGTTGCGGCGATGTCGTTTGTCGACATCCCCTTCGCGATGTGGTGCAGAATCTCCAGCTCGCGCGAGGACAGCGCATTGAGCTGGGCAAGATGAGGTGTCGAGAGCACCTGAATATCCGAGTCCGTGCACAGACGCGCGTTGACCGGGCTGTCCTTGAGGATCGCTAAGATCCCTTCATGCCCGAATGCTTCCTTATCGAGGGGGAAAATCGTGCAAAGCAAGCGCGAGTCGGCGCTGAGTTGGTAATGGCTGATGACTTTGCCTGTGCGGATCACCTCCCGCTGGAGCGCTTCACGCTCCTGCGCAGCAGAGGGGGTAAGGACATCATGGAGGGTGGTGCCTTCGAGATCCTGAGACTCTTGAACGTGATCGAGCACACGATAGAACCCGCACGTGCACCAGATGAGTTCGAACTCCGCGTTGCGTACAACGGCGATGATCCCGGGGATCTGCTCGATAATCTCAAGGTCGTCGGGTCGAATTGATCTCGGAGTGCTGTTCAAAGTGAAATCCTGTGTCTTTGAAGATGTGGAAGGATGAAACGAGGAAGATTGGTGTTATGGGCAACCCGCGGCGTAAAGCGACAAGAAGGCGGACACGTCGAAGAAATCGAATACGCTGTTCGCGTCGAGGTCTGCGATCGGATCGTTCGAGAGGTACGCGTTGAGGAACGCGGACACATCGAAGAAGTTGAGGACGCCGTCGTCGTTGTAATCGATGTCACATGATGCGGCCGACTCGCCGTGCGCTCGGATCATAAACGCGGATGGGAACGGGCCTTCGGACATTTTGAGGACGAACTTGGAGTTGCCGATGTCGTCGAACCGTGGTTCTGGGTTGTAAAAGAACCAACTCTGCGATCCGCCGGTGGGTGCGTTGGGGTCCGCGGACGCGGGGTTGGCACGCTGGAGCACGTCCATCGCGACGGCGACGTAGAACACGCCATCGACGATCGTGGGATCGATGTCGTAGGTTTCGAACTCGCCGAACCCGGTATCGACCCATGTGCCTTCTGTTACGGAGAGCAACTCTGCGTCGATCGGGTTGAAATCGTTGGTTGGGTCATTGAGGATCGCGATCAGGAGTGCGTCAGACCCGACGTTGCCGTCGTTGTCTTCGATGTCGCCGAAGGATATGGAGACCTGGGTGATTTGCTCTCCGCCTGCAACAGTCTGGAACCCGTTCATCCAGGTCATGTTCGCGTCAAAGCTCGATGGGCCGAGGTTGAAGGTGCCGACGCCTGTATCGAGGATGTAATCGACCTGCTGAGCGAGTGCATTGGAAGATGCAGCGGCGAGCATGCAGGACGCAAGAATTACGGCAGGGGTATGTTTGGGCATTGTGGACTCGGCAATACAAAACCGTGTTGATCCGTCAGATCTGCGCTACGTGTCGCCAAATCTTGAGGTGGAGAGGGTTTAAGAGTGATTCTAAGGACCGTGGGTGAAAACGTCCACAAACTCGGCATGAATCGCTATACTCTGTCCCGAATCGGGTAATTCTCCTGATTCAGATTGTCGCATCTGATCGAACCGTTCGGAGAAATGGTGCGAATCGTACGGGCCGAGGCCCGGGTGGGCTTGTCGTTCGGACGCAGCGCGCGTTTGATGATCGGCAGAATCTACGATATGGTGGTCGTCCTCCCTGATGCGGGGAGCACGCATGGGTCAAGCGGCGCACTCGCCGCGTTCGAGAAGAACGAATCAGACTGGAGCAGTTTCTATGGCAGCCCGCACCGGAGCAAGCGTCGGCGTCGCCGTCACCATCACCATCTTGGGCGCGATGAGCCTCGCGTTCTTTGTGACGACGATGATCTTCTACGGCAACGCGCAGAGCGCTCGCACTGAAAAGCAGTCGATGGAAGAAGACGTCAAGGTCTTTGTGTCCCCGCAAGAGCGAGAGCACGCCGCCATCCGCGCCATCCGCGATGAAGCAACCCGCGAACGCAAAACCGTCGTCGGGTTCCTCGCGGCGAACCAGAACGAACTGATCAAAACCATCGATGGCGACGCAGCAACATCGATGAGCGAACTCCGCACCAAGCTCGGCACCGTTGAAGGTTCCGAAGAAGGATCGCTCCTGAGCTTGGTCGACAAGCTCAACAACCAGATCGATACGCTCAATGAGCAGCTCGAAACCGCGGACGCGGAACGCGTCGCAGCGCAAGAAGCATCGCGTGCAGAAGCAGAACGCGTCGCAACGATCGAGTCCGAGTTCAACGCAGAAGCAGCAGAAATGCAACGCCTCGTGCAGAGCTACCGCGAGCAACTCGAACGGATCACCACGGGATATGGAAGTGTTGAGGGACGCCTGAACACGCAACTCGAAGAGTTCCGCGCCGCATCCGCAGAAAGCATCGACGCCCTCCAGGCGGCAAACGATGAACTTCAGCAGGAGAACTTCCTCCTCCAGGGTCAGGTCGCTCGTCTCATGGGCGAAGGGCGCGTCGCGACCTACACCGGGATCCCTGAAGAGGCGCTCGTTGACGCAAAGGTTAATCAGGTGAACCCGCTCGACAATGAGATCATCATCTCCATCGGGCGCGACAAGAAGGCTGTGCTCGGCATGACCTTCGCTGTGTACGACGAACCCACCGATATCCGCGAAGATCCGGAGACCGGCGAGTACCCCGAGGGCAAAGCTGTCGTCGAGATCATCAAGGTCGAAGCAAACTACTCGCGTGCACGCATCATCAGCTCCTCCGAGGGCAACCCGATCGTCCGCGGCGACGTCGTGGCCAACGCGGTCTACGACCCCAACAAGACATACAAGTTCGTCGTTGACGGGCTCTTCGATGTGGACGGCGACGGCGTCGCATCCCGATTCGAGCGCGACACCCTCGAAGCACTCATCGAGCGCTGGGGCGGCGTCCTCGTCGAAGAAATCGGTGGCGATACCGACTTCGTCGTCCTCGGCGAGAAGCCTGTCCTCCCGCCCGCACCCGGACGCAACGCACCGGTTTCCGTCATCCAGGAGTACGTCCGTCTCCAGCAGGAAATCAACCGGTACGACGATCTGCTCCTGAGCGCACAGGACACCTCGATGCCCGTGCTCAACCAGAACCGTCTCCGCACCCTCATCGGCGATTTCCCCAACTGATCGCCGAGTACACGCAAGACGATGATGTGAGATGAGCACCGACGCTTCGATCTCAGCTCGATATGACAAACGCGACCCGCTGACTCCGTTTCAGCGGGTCGTTCTTCAACCTGCGATGTACGCCGCGATCCGCACCGGGCTCGTCGGGGTCAATGCGTTCCCGCTGCCCTCGATGCTCCGACTCGGGCGGACGCTCGGACGAACCTACGGCGGCCTGGGCGTCAATCGAAAGCGCGTCGCACGCGCGATCGATCGGCTCGCGATCGCGCTCCCCGAGTATGACGAGCAACAACGCACCGATCTGGTGATGCGGAGTTACGAGCACCTTGCGATGCTCGCCGTCGAACTCGCGGTCCTCCCGCGCTATCTGACAGAAGACGCGTGGAGCGATTACATCGAGCTCGGCGCGCTCGATCAGGTGATCCGCCCATTGCTCGATGAACGCCCGTCGCTCTTACTTACAGCCCATTGCGGGAACTGGGAAGTCCTCGGGTACACGATGGCGCTGCTCGGGTTCCGCATGCACGCGGTGTACCGCCCGCTCGATCTGCGACCCGCGGATCGTTGGCTGCGCCAGACCCGTTCGCGGCGCGGGCTCGAGCTCGTGGATAAGTTCGGCGCAATGCACCGTTTGCCCGGACTCTTAGCGCAGAACGAATCCGTTGCGTTCGTCGCGGATCAGAACGCGGGTCAGCGCGGCTTGCACGTCCCGTTCCTCGGACGACTCGCGTCGAGTTACAAGTCCATCGGGTTGATGGCCATCCAGCATCGCGCCCGGATCATCGTGGGGTGCGCCCAGCGCCAGTGTGCGCAGCCGGGCAAGCCCGCGTGCATGAAGTACAAAATCGAGATCGAGGACCGGATCGATCCTGAGGATTGGGAGAACCAACCCGATCCGTTGTTCTACATCACCGCGAGGTACCGGCGTGCGATCGAGCAATCTGTTCGCCGAGCACCGGAACAGTACCTGTGGATGCACCGAATCTGGAAGAGCAGGCCTCGGCACGAGCGGCTCGATCGCCCGTTCCCGAGCAACCTCCGCGCCAAGCTCGAAGCGCTCCCCTGGATGACCCAGGACGAACTCGACGCGATCATCCACCGATCAGATCTGGATCGGGCGATGCTCAAAGAGCAGGGCGTCACGGAACTGCGCTAACATGACGGAAACAGGGAGCACACCATGACGACGGAACCGGGCGTGAATCAGGGGATGATGGAAGAAGAAGGCGGGATGTTGGAAGATGTCCGCGTCCTCATCGTGGATGACGAAAAAGACATCCTCGACTCCATCGACGCAGCATTCCAGAGCGAGGGGGCACTCACCCTTACCGCGATGGATGGCGACGAGGCGGTCCGCATCTGCAACGACGATCCGCCGGATATTGTCATTCTTGACATGATGCTGCCCAAACGATCCGGGTTCCTCGCGCTCGAAAAGATCAAGGGGAAGGAAAACTCCCCGATCGTGATCATGGTGACCGCGAACGAGGGCAAACGTCATCAGGCGTACGGCGAGTCGTTGGGCGTCGATGCGTACATGCTCAAGCCAGTTCCGCTGGGGATGCTGCTGAATAAGGCAGCGGACCTGCTCGACGCCCGCGACGAAGCGAACGGGTTGATCGAAGAGGAGTGACCCTCAACCGATCGATCATTCAGGCCGACCACGCCGGGCGGGTCTATCCTTTCGTGTTATGGCCAAGAAGCGCATGCTCGTCCTGATCAACCCCCGCGACCCCGAGGACCCCTCGGCGGGCAATGCCCCATTGGGGACCGAGCGGGACGTCTGCGACAAGCTCGCACAGTACAACACCGCGGCGGACGGGTCCGAGGTGAAACGCCACGGGACGATGGTCCTGTTCGGCCCGGGTTTCACGATCGAGTACGCGAAGGGGCACGACGAGATCAACCAGGCGATGGTGATCGTGAACAACATGGACTTCGGGTACCCCGTGCTGTCCAGGATGTGCCGGGCGCTGGGGTGGAAGATGCAGGACACCGAATCCGGGCAGATTTTCGGTTGATCCCGGGTTGGTCGGATTGCGGAAAAGCCCCGACCCGATCGGACCGATGACTCGTATAGTGATTGCAGCAAACGATTTCGGAGCACACCATGCCGATCTACATCTACGAATACCTCGACGACAAGGGTGAAGGCACAGGCGAATCCTTCGAGATCGTGCAGAAGATGTCCGAGGATGCGCTGACGGAGCACGAGGGACGCAAGGTCCATCGCGTCCCGACGGCGCCAAACATCGCGGGTAAGTGGTCCGACATGAAAGAGAAGTCCATGCTCTCCAACAAAAACCTCGATCGGCTTGGGTTCACCAAGTACGAGAAGCGAGGCGACGGGTACATGGAACGCACCGCGGGCAAAGAAGGACCAAAGTCCATCTCGCTTGATGACTAATCCATCCGCTCTATCACCTCGTCCGCGATCTCTGTTGCGTTGCGCCCCTCGGCGCTGACCCAGATCGTCCCCGTGCGCACACGCAAGCGCTTCAACCATGTCCGCTGATTCTTTGCGAATCGGCGCGTATCGATCTTGATCCGCTCGATCGCGTCGTCGAGCGAGCATCGACCCTCGAAGTGCGCGATGAGCTGCTTGTACCCGATCGCTTCGCGGGATTGCTCGCCGAACGCGTCCGCGTCGAAGAGCGCTTGTGCTTCCTCAACGAGTCCCTGCTCGATCATGATCTTGACCCGTTTGTTGATCCGCGCGTTGATCGCCTCGACGGACCAATCGAGCCCGACGAGCACCGCTTCGGGTCGGGTGGGTTTGTCTTGGTCCCATTGTCGTTGCAGGGTGGTGATGGGAGTGCCCGTTTCGAGATAGATCTCCAGTGCGCGCGTGGTGCGCCGGATGTCCGCGCCGTCGATGCGTGCATGCGCTTCCGGATCAACCTCTTCTAGCATCGCCCGCCGATCGGGTTGTGGCATCGATTCGACGCGCTGCTTCACTTCGTCGCTTGGCTCGGGCGCTTCGAACAGTCCGTCTAGGAACGCTTTGATATAGAGATTTGTCCCCCCAACCACGATGGGGGTGATGCTCTTCGATCGGAGCGATGTGATGAGCGGGTCGGCGCGATGGAGCCAATCGTGCACCGTGAACCGGTCCTTGAGCGCAACCAGATCGATCAGGTGGTGCTCGATCCCCTCGCGTTCTTCGATTGTCGGCTTGGCGGTCCCGATGTGCAGGTCCGTGTAGATCTGGTACGCGTCGGCCGTCACGACCTCACCCGAGAGGCGCTTGGAGAGCTCGACCCCCAGCGCGGTCTTGCCGCCCGCGGTTGGGCCAACGATGACGGGATATCGACGGGGTTCAGGCACAAACGAGTCTAGGTACGCACTCAGCTCGGCTTGGTCGCGGGCATGAGCCCGTACATCACCGCGAGCAATCCGGTGCCCACGATCCAGATCTTTGCGTCCTTGTTCGCGAACAGACGCTCAAGACGCGTCCGCTCACGGACTTTGGCTTCGAAAGGCACAACCCTCGGCTCAATCGCATCGAGCAGCAGCGTGTCCTCGCGCTGCCCCGGCATGACGATCGCTGCCCGATCTGCGGGGATCAGCCCGAGCTGCGTCATCGCGAGCAGCTCACGCGTCTGCTTGTCCGGGCTTGCGAGTTGATTGAGGAACTCGCGATAGCGATCGATGCGTTGGTTCTCGATCTGCTCCATGTACAGCGTCCGATCGCGCTCGAGTCGCGTGAGGCGCAGGTTCTCTTGCATGGGTAGCAGGAACGCCGCGACGACGATCACCAACCCGGCGCTGAAGATCATCCACCGCCCGGTTTCGCCGACCAGTTGGTCCATCGGATTGACATGGGCGCACTCAGACACACGTTGGGTATCGGCCAGCGCGTGTCGAACACTCGAATCTCTTGATCAGATCGTGGTTTACGCCTTGACCGCGCCGCCGCCGGTGTGCTCGAGCATCCGGTTGAGCGCGAGCAGCGCGAGCTTGGTCGCGTCGGGGTGGACACTCACGACATTGCGGACCTTGATCTCGCCGCCTTCCTGATCGATCGGCGCATCCTTCGTTGTTCCGATCCCGCACAGCCCATCGAGCACCCAGAGCAGGTGCGGCTCATCGATCCGGTACATCGTCGTGCACAAACACTGGCAATCCGAGAGCATCCGGACCTCGACGCCCTTCTCCTTCATCTCGTTGGCCATGCGGTTCACGAGATGCACCTCGGTGCCGATCGCCCACTCACTGCCCTCGGGCGCGTCGCGGAGGGTGTTGATGATGTACTCCGTCGAACCGGAGTAGTCCGCGAGATCCACAACCTCCTTGCAGCACTCGGGGTGCACAAGGATCTGCGTGGGTTCTTCTCCGGGCGCGAGCGCAGCGTTTGCGCTCTTGATCTCGGCGCAATGCTCGGGGCGGAACAGCTTGTGGACGCTGCAATGTCCTGCCCACAAAATAGTTGCAGCATCGTATAACTCTTGGGCGGACGCACCGCCGAAGGGCTCGCCCTGTGCTGTGAGTCGCGGGTCATACACACAGGTGTTCTTGTCCGTGTTGATCCCGTATGCAGCAGCGGTGTTGCGCCCGAGGTGCTGGTCGGGAAGGAAGAGGATCTTGATGTCCTCGCCGGGCTGCTTGGGTTGGGTCCCGCCATTCATCGCCCATTCGAAGACCTGTCCGGCGTTAGATGATGTGCAGCAGGCGCCGCCGTGCTCGCCGACGAACGCCTTGATCGCCGCCGTCGAGTTCACATAGGTGATCGGGATGATCCGACCTTCCCATCCCTGACTCTTGAGGGACTCGTGGATGAGTTCCCATGCTTCCACGGTTTGCTCATAATCCGCCATGTCGGCCATCGAGCAACCGGCGGACATGTCGGGGAGGATGACCTGGACGGAGTCGGGCGTGAGCATGTCGGCGGTTTCCGCCATGAAGTGCACGCCGCAGAAGATGATGTGCTTCACCCCGACGCCCTGTTTCGCGCGATCCTCGACGACGGAGGACGCGAGCTGGGAGAGCTTGAGCGAGTCGCCAAGGAAGTCCGCGTGACGGACGACCTCGTCCATCTGGTAATGGTGTCCGAGGATGACGAGTTCGTCGCCGAGTTGGGCGCGTCGCGCTTCGATCAACTCGTTGAGTTGGTCTTCACTCAGGGCGTGGTACTGATCAGGGAGAGAGGGCTGCCAGAGCATTGTGCCTCCTGCAGGAAAATAGGGTGGGATATTCTACGATCCAGCCGATCGTAAGGTCATGGTGTTGTTGAAATTGATGCGAACCGATCCCGAATAAGGATGAGCACACATGCATCCAGGTCTCGTCATTCTGATCGTGATCGGAGCACTCGGCCTGATCGCGCTGGTCATCTACGGCGCGATCCAAGCGGAGAAAGCCCGAAAACAACGCATTGAGGAGATGCGTCAGTATGCTCATGAGGTTGGGTTGTCCTTCCGCGAGGAAAAGGACACGAACCACGACGATGAGTACGCGCACTTTGAGCTCTTCCGGCGCGGGTTCGATCGGGCAGCCTACAACACGATCCTCGGCGAGATGAGCTACAACGACGCGATCGTTCATGTGAATATGGGCGATTTCACATACAAGACCCGCGAGCGCTACACGACGACAGACTCCAAGGGACGCACCCGGACCCGCACGCGGATCGTCAAGCACCACTTCTCGTACTTCATTATGCAGTTGCCCTACATCACGATGCCGGACATGCTGATCCGGCGCGAGGGGCTGTTCGATAAGATCGCGTCCGCGTTCGGGAAGAACGATATCGACTTTGAGAGCGCCGAGTTCTCGCGCAAGTACTTCGTGAAGTGCGACTCGCGGAAGTTCGCCTACGACATCATCCACCCGCGGATGATGGAGTTTCTCCTCGAAACCAAGCCCGGGCTCATCGATATTGAGAACGCCCGGATCTGTCTCGCGGATGGGTATTCCGTATGGAAATCCGACCGGTTCGGGCATTCGTTACACTGGACTCGTCAGTTTCTTGATCACTGGCCAGACTTTGTGGTCAAAGATCTCGCAGAAGGGAGGGCCCTATGAGCCCATGGATTGTCTTGCTGATCATCGTCGGAGTCGTCGGCCTCGTCATCGTGCTCTGGGCGGTCGGAATCTACAACAAGCTCGTCGGTTTGCGTCAGCACCTCAAGGACTCCTGGTCTGGGGTCGATGTCGAGCTCAAGCGCCGGTACGACCTGATCCCCAACCTCGTCGAGACGGTGAAGGGATACGCGTCGCATGAGTCGGAAACACTCGAAGCCGTCATCGCCGCCCGCAACACCGCCGTCGCGAGCACCGGGTCCCCGGGTCAACAAGCAAACGACGAGAACCAGCTCATCGGCGCGATGCGTCAGCTGTCTGTTGTCGTGGAGCGCTACCCCGATCTCAAGGCCGACACCCAGTTCATCAACCTCCAGGGTGAGCTCGCGGAAACCGAGAACCGGATCGCGTCGTGCCGACGCTTGTACAACGGCAACGTGCGCGAGATGAACAACGCGGTGCAGACCTTCCCGAGTGTCATCATCGCGGGGATGTTCAACTTCAAGAGCGCGGAGTACTTCGAGATCAAGGACGAAGCTGTGCGCGAAGCGCCGAAGGTGTCGTTCTCGTAAGAGAAGCCACGAGCCATCAGGGAAGACTGGGTGCCACCACTCGCGTCGTAGACGCGCAGTGGTGGTTTTTTGCAGGAGCACCACTGCGCCGCTTCGCGACGAGTGGTGGCACCCGTCTAACGCAACCCCAGCGCGTACGCCCACCACGCGATCGTCTCCCGAGCCATAAAGATCGGCAGCTTCTTCAACACCAACCCACGCCGAACCGCAGCGTGGGTTGCTGCATCGATCCCCTCGCGCCGTAGCGCGAGCTTGAGGCGAGGCGTGTGGTAGAAGTGCGTTACGCCGATCACCGATGCCCATCCGTGCTTCTGCTGGAGCATCGCGTAGTTGCGGGCGCTCGCCGCGGTGTTGTATCCGTGCTCATCGAGGATGATCGCGGATACGGGCACACCCTCCTCGATCGCGATGCGACGCATGACCGCCGGCTCGGTCCACTCGCCGACGCCCGGGCCGCCGGAGAAGACAAGTACATCGCAGAGCCCCGCGTGATACAGCTCCACCCCCGCGATCACCCGATCACGGAGCGCATCGGAAGCCGACCCATCCTCGAAAACCCGCGCCCCGAGCACCAGCGCTGCGTCCGCGTGGGTGTCGCATGTATGATTGCCCAGCGTGGACATCAGGAGGATCGGGAACAGGAACAATCCCATCCCGAGCCCGAGAACAAACCAGAATGCGGATCGGAATCGGTTCTTAAGGCGCATACCCATCACTCGGCAGACCCATAGCCGACACGTGAACGGATAACCGCACGGACGGGTGCAATCCCGCCGATGATTCCGCATTGAGCATGTGTTGGGGAACCAACTCACGCAAGGAGACGCACGATGCACACGCTGATGATTAGTCTCGTCTGCTCCGCGATCGCGGGGGCATTCCTGACCCAGCCGACGAGCTCAAGCTCGGGCACGCCGATCGAGTCTAAGGAGATCGCGATCCGCGAGCAATCATTCGTGCTCCGCGATCAGGTGCGCGAGAAGGACCTCTCGATTCGCGTCGTCTACCCGGATCGATTCATCAGCGATTCGCCCGTCCCAACCATCGTGTTCTCGCACGGCGCGGGCGGTTCGGGAAACTTCTACGACCCCCTCGCGCACCATTGGGCGCAGCGCGGGTACATCGTGATCCTGCCCACGCACTCCGATTCACTTATCGGGCGCGCCGGTGGTGATGCGAATGAGACCCGGCGTGAACGCATCCGCGACGCGATTCGACGCCGACAATCGGGGGCGCGAGGCGCGGGTGGGCTCGATTTCTCCGATTGGGCGCACCGCCCGCGCGATGTGTCGTTCATCATCGACGAGCTCGAGGCGGTCGAGTCGCGCGTCCCCGCGATCCAAGGCCGGATCGATCGCAATCGGATCGGAGTCGGCGGGCACTCCTTCGGCGCGTTCACCGCCCAGCTCATCGCGGGGACCGACCCGCTCGGGCGCGAGGATTTTCGTGATCCGCGGGTCCGGTGCGTGCTGCTCATCTCGCCGCAGGGTGTAGGGGGATTGCTCAACGAGTCCTCATGGGATTCATTCGTCGGCCCGGCGCTCACAATTTCCGGCGACAACGACGAAGGTCGCAACGGCGAGCCCGCGATCTGGCGCCGCGACGGGTTCGATCGCTCGCCCGAGAACACGCACACCCTCATGTGGATCGAAGACGCGTACCACAACTTCGGAGGTATCTCCGGGCGCATCCTCCCGGGTCCGGACCAAGGACCCGCGAACCCTGCGCATGTCCGGTATGTGCAGGACGCAACCTACGCGTTTTGGAATCACCATCTCCGCGATCGATCAGACGATGTGGACGCGTTCGCGGGTGAGCTTCGCAACGCGCTGGCGAAAGAACCGATCGAGATCGAGAATAACTGATCGCGTTACTCGTACTTCGGCTCGGTTGAAACTGGATTGTTCAGATCGAACACCCCTTCGTTGGGATCCGGCGCTGGGGTATGCCCACACTCAGGGCAAGGGCTTATCGGGTCGATGCCAGACCGATCGTATCCACATTCGGGGCAGTGTCCGGGCATGAGTTTCGGCCACTCGCTCTTTGGCACACCCATGAACCCAACCTTCAGTCCGCCGCGTTTGAGTTCCTTGTTGGCTTTGTCGCTGATGACGAGCAGCATGATCAGCCCGAGCAACGGGATGATGAAACCGCCGAGGAGCATGATGATCGGGTACGCGAGGCTCTCCCTCATTGCGATCGTTAGCCGAAAGGTTTGAATGATTGCCCAGAGCTGGATCACCACAAGCACAAACAGCATGATCAACGCTGCGATGTTCGGGTTCGGCAGCAACCCCTGTCCGAAAGCGGCAATCCAGACAAATCCCACCGTGCCCATAAGCAGTGAGAAGATCAGCCAGAGCAGGGTCCGTTGGAGCTTCGCGACTTTGAGTAAATACTGATTCATCATATCTTCAACTCCATCAGATCACCTGAGGCACACGCGTGCACTCCGGGCATGGGTCGAGCAGCCCGATCCCCGCACGGTCGTAGCCGCACCCGCGGCAGTGCCCGGGCGTGATCTTGTCCTTCTCGCTCTGCGACATGCCAAAGAAGCCCGGCTTGGCGCCCGCGAGTTTCAGGATCGTGGTCGCCTGAGAGATCAGCGCGATGCCGATCAGCCACGGCAGCGCCAGCGCCACGATCGCGGTAAGAACGATCATCAGGATGCCCGTCTTCATCGAGATCTGCAGCAGCACGCTCGCTACGACCACCCATATGCCGAGCACGCCCAGCCCGATCTGGATCCCCATGAAGAGTATGTCAACCTGGTTGCCTTGCGGGCCCGAGTTCGCGATCCAGATCAGCCAGCTGACGATCGCGATGAACATGAACGTGGTCGCAATGCTCAGGTGCTTCCGCGCGCGGGCGATCTGGACCAGATCGAGCTCGAAGATGGTTTTCTGCGCCATGCCTGCGGTCTCCTTCAGGCGATCATAGAAGAAGAGCCCGGCATCCGCGTCGGGCTATCGATGATCGAGCAAGGTTGTTCGTTGTCTCAGCCCTGATTCGCGGACGTCGCGAAGCGTTCGGCTACGTCTTTCCACCCGCTCTTGAGCTGGTCGGTCAGCTGCTTGAATGCGTCGCTCTCTGCGCGCCGCCTGGATTGCTCCACGGCGTCCTGGCTCGTCCACGCGTTGGCCGTCTGGCGCGTGTCCGCCGTCGCCTCCGCGAGCATGTAGATGTAGCCGGTGCGCGTATCGAGCAGCGCGGCCGACGCGGTGCTGGTTACGCGCGCCTCATCGTTCGGGAACAACCCGAGCGTGATGACACCGAGCGCGGGGACTGTGCTCTCCACGCCGAAACGCGTGTCGAACGTGTACAGCAGGAGCATGTCGGCATGCACCCGTGCGGCGGCCTTGCGCAGGTCTTCCTCGCTCTCGATTGTGCCGATGACCAGCCGGTTGAGCGGGATGACATTGCCGATCATCGGCAGGGTCGCGAACTCGATCAGGTCCGTGTCCTTCTCGGTCTCGCGGACGCCGACGATCGAGTATGAACCAATGTCGTGTCCGTACGTCCCGTACGAGCGGTAGCCTCGGTCCTGAACGCGCACGAACGCGATGTTCGCGGGAAAGGACGCCGCGGGGCGCTTGGCCAACTCGCGCGTGATCGTGTCCTCCGTCATGCCCTTCTGCTGCTCATCGGTGATACCTAGGGCGTTGAAGTCCGCCGGGCCGCCCGGGACTTGGTAGGTGGCGCACCCGCCGAGCAGTGCGCAGGCGAGCGTGGCGATAACGACGAGCGGGAGCAGTGTGTGACGCATGTGAGGTCCCCGTAGTGTGTGCATGAAATAGCGGTGCCTCGCACCACTGCGGTATACGCCCAAACCGTTGCTCGGTTGCGTTATTCGCTCATCAACGCGGCCTGCGCTGCCGCTAGGCGTGCGATGGGCACGCGGAAGGGTGAGCAGCTCACATAATCAAGCCCCGCGCGATGGAAGAAGTGCACGGACTTCGGGTCGCCGCCATGCTCGCCGCAGATCCCGATCCTGAGATCGGGGCGCTGCCCGCGTCCCTTTTCGATCCCCATCGTGACCAGCTGCGCCACGCCTGATTGATCGAGCGATTGGAACGGGTCTTCCGGGAGGACGTCCTTACGGAGATACTCTGGGAGGAACGAGTTGATGTCGTCGCGTGAGTACCCGAACGTCAGCTGGGTCAGGTCGTTGGTGCCGAAGCTGAAGAAGTCCGCGTGTTCCGCGATCTCATCCGCCGTCAACGATGCACGCGGGATCTCGATCATCGTCCCGATCTTGATGTCGAGCTTGCGCTTGAATCCGTGCTCTTTCTTCACCTCATCGATCACACGCTCCGTGTGTGCGCGAAGGATGCTCAACTCCTGGTGCGTCCCCACGAGCGGTATCATGATCTCGGGGATCGCCTTGATCTTGTTGTTCGCACATTCGATCGCGGCTTCCACGATCGCCCGCACCTGCATCGCGAGGATCTCGGGGTAGGTGATCGCGAGTCGGCACCCGCGATGCCCCATCATCGGGTTCGCTTCGTGCAGCATCGCGACGAGCTTGCGCACCTCACCCACATCGACGCCTTGATTGTGCGCCACCTTGTGCATCGCGTCGTCGTCGTGCGGGAGGAACTCGTGCAACGGCGGATCGAGCAACCGAATTGTGACGGGGTATCCCTTCATCGCGGTAAAGATCCCGATGAAGTCCTCGCGCTGGAACGGGAGGAGCTGCTCGAGCGCCGCTTCGCGTTGCTCCGTCGTCTTCGCGAGGATCATCTCACGCATCGCCGTGATCCGGTACCCCTCAAAGAACATGTGCTCGGTGCGGGTGAGCCCAATCCCCTTGGCGCCAAAGTCTCGCGCCCGCTGGGCATCCGCGGGGGTGTCCGCGTTCGTGCGCACGCCGAGGGTGCGATACTTATCCGCCCAGCGCATGACCTTGGCAAAGTTCCCCGAGAGCTCGGGCTCGATCGTCGGCATCGATCCGGAGAAGACCTCGCCTGTCGATCCGTCGATGGAGATCAGATCCCCGCGTCCAAAGGTTTGCCCGTTGACTGCGAAGGTGCCCCCTTTTTCGTCGATGTGGATCTCGCCCGCGCCCGCGACGCAACACTTGCCCCATCCTCGCGCGACGACCGCTGCGTGCGATGTCATCCCGCCCGTGCTCGTCAGGATCCCCTCAGCGCTGTGCATCCCATCGACATCCTCGGGGCTTGTTTCGTTCCGCACGAGGATGACCTTCTCGCCCGCGTGCGCCCGCTCAACCGCTTCGGCTGCGGTGAACGCGGGGTGACCCACGCTCGCGCCGGGCGATGCGGGCAGACCCGTAGTCAAAAGCTTGTCCTCCGATTTCTGACTCGGATCAAAGCTCGGGAGCAAGAGCTGGGTCAGATCACCCGCGGGGATGCGAAGGAGCGCCGTCTTCTCGTCGATGCGTTTCTCGCGCACCATGTCGCACGCAACCTTCACCGCTGCGGCGCCCGTGCGTTTGCCGGTGCGGGTCTGCAGCATGAACAGCTCTCCGCGTTCAATAGTGAACTCGATATCCTGCATATCCGCGTAGTGGTCTTCGAGTGTCTTCTTGATCGCGCGGAGCTGCGCATACATCTTCCTGTTCCACTTGGGCATCTCCGCGACGGGTCTGGGCGTGCGGATCCCCGCGACGACATCCTCGCCCTGCGCGTTGATGAGGAACTCGCCGTAGAGCTTGTTTTCACCCGTTGATGGGTTGCGGGTAAAGGCAACACCCGTGCCCGAGTCGTCCCCCATGTTCCCGAAAGCCATTGATTGGACATTCACCGCGGTCCCGTTGAGACCAGTCATCCCCTCGATGCGTCGATAGGTGATTGCTTTCTCCGCGTCCCATGATCCGAAGACCGCTTCGATCGCGAGTTGGAGTTGTTTCATGGGGTTCTGTGGGAATGCGGACCCTACTTCACGCTCGTAGACATGCTTGTACGCGTCGCAGAGCTCCTTGAGTCCCTCCGTTGGGACGTCCGTGTCGTGCTTCACACCGAGTTTGGATTTGATTTGATTGAATGCGTGCTCGAACCGATCGTGATGGACACCCATGACGACGTTGCCGAACATGTTGATCAGGCGCCGGTACGCGTCGTACGCGAAGCGCGCGTTCCCTGTTGCCTTTGCGAGCCCGACAACCGATTTGTCATTGAGTCCTAGGTTCAGGATCGTGTCCATCATGCCGGGCATCGAGACGGCTGCGCCCGAACGCACAGAAACGAGCAGCGGGTCGATGTTGCTTCCGAATGACTTGCCGCGTTGGTCCTCGAGGCGCTTCATGTGCGCTTTCACGTCCTGCATCAGCCCTTTGGGGAGACGCTTCTTGTTCGCGTAGTACTTCGCACAGGTTTCCGTCGTGATCGTGAACCCGGGGGGTACAGGCAGCCCGATCGAGGTCATCTCCGCGAGGTTCGCGCCCTTCCCGCCGAGCAGATCCCGCATCGCGCCGTCGCCTTCGGTTTTGATCCCGAACGCGTAAATCATTTTCCCCGCGACAATCCGCTTGCGCGAGGGGGACGCGTTCGATTGGTTCTTGGTCTTCTTTTTCGTTGTCTTCTTGGAGACTTTCTTCGCAGCGCTCTTGCGTGTAGTGCGCGCCTGGACCTTCTTGGACTTGCTCGCGGGTCCGTGGCGTTTCGCGCTCGCGGGCTTCCCGGGACGCGCGTTCCCAGCCTTCTTCTTTTTCTTGGTGGTTTTCTTGTGGGCCGGGGTCGAACGTTTGTTGGACGCGGAGTTCCGTTTCTTCTTCGACATGTCAATCCCTCGTCTTCCCAGCACCTCTGCCCCGGGAGCGGCGTGTCGCGCATTCTATGTTCGCCGACGACATCAGCATATCGGATCGTGTTCTTTACTGGTTGATCGTGCGTTTCGTGTCCGGCGAGAATACGATCGCGCATTGGATCCGCAGCCAGCACAACCCGACACGCAAGCACTTGCCCAATCCACATCGGACGCAACCTTCATCGGGTCCGGGTTGGGCGGACAATCCGGACCCCAATCGGTTCTCGGGTCGTGGTGTATCGCGCACGACACACCAGACCCCATCGGTGCGATCGAGCAGATCATCGAGGATCACGCGATCGAGGGGTGTTCGTGGGCGTTGATGCTGAGTTATGAGCTCGGTGGTTTTGTCGAACCCCGCGCCAAATCCAACGTTCACGACGAGATGGGGTTCCCCCTGTGCGTGATCATGCAACTCGGAGGTGGTGTACCGGAGACAGTTGTTTCGCATCATGACTCGACGTATACGTTGGGACCAGCGCGTTCAAGGTCAGGGCGCGATGCGTACATGGGCCACGTATCACGCGTGAAGGCCTACATCGCGGCGGGTGATATCTACCAAGCAAACATCGCACACCACCTCAGCGCGTCTTTCGCTGGGGACCCGATTGCGTGCGCCAACGATCTCTTCCGCAGCGCGTCTCCCAGATACGGGTCGACGATGGGATTCGTGCATCGCGGGGTGCATCACACGATCTGTTCTGTTTCTCCGGAGCTTTTCGTCCGTTTGGATCGGGCGAATGGTCGGATTGAGAGTGAGCCGATGAAAGGCACGCGTGCTCTCGAGGGCGACGCCTCTGAGCTCGAGCGCAACGAAAAGGACCGCGCGGAACTCAACATGATCACGGATCTCATGCGTAACGATCTCGGGCGCGTTTGCATGCTCGGGTCCGTTCGTGTTCAGCAGGCGCGGAAGATCGAACCCCACCCCTCGGGCGTGATCCAGGCAAGCGCCATTGTTGAAGGCACCCTCCGCGACGGGATCGGTATCGGCGCGTTGATCCGCGCGATCTTCCCGCCTGGCTCTGTCACCGGCGCGCCCAAGGTCCGCGCGATGCAGATCATCGACCAGCTTGAGCAGCGCCCGCGCCGATCGTACTGCGGGTCCATGATGCACATTGATCCGCACGGATCGATCGAGGCGAGCGTGTGTATTCGTACTGCCCACATCTGGGGGGCGATCGATCCAGATCGACCCGGGTATATCCAGGATGGGACGTTCGCCTATCCCGTTGGCGCGGGGATTGTTGCGGATTCGGATCCCGCTGAGGAATGGGCGGAAACCCTCGTCAAGGCGGGGGTTCTCAAACGAGCGCTGGGTCAGGACCTCACCCGTTTAGGGTGAAGATCGATCGCAAAATCCCACTTGGGGAGATATGGGACTGAACTCAGGGGTGATCTGTACCCGATCGTGTTGATACGCATGGGGTTATGTCATGCGTCGCAACACACCCTGAGGGGAAAAGACATGAGCACGGACAGTCGAATCGCGGAACTCAAACCCGGCACGTTCAATGAGCGCAGGGCGCACGTCCGATCGAGTTGTGCCGTCGCGGTCAAGCTCCGTCAGTGCGCCAACGCGATGTTCACCAGCGGCTGCACACTCGACGTATCGATGGGTGGGGCAGCGATCGAGCTCCGTGGGCCTCGCAAAGCAAAGCTCGGCGATCGGATCGCGATCGCATTCGAGAACACCAAGTGCCCCGTAACCTGCGTCGCTCGGATGGTGGGCGCGGAAGTGGTCCGCATCGATGAGCTTGATGGGCATCAACGCATCGGCGTACGTTTCGACGCGCCCCAGCTCGCGCTCAACCTCTTCGATATGCGGAACGCAGCGTAAACCAATCAGCCAAAAGCTTACAGTGTATTCAACGCCTTAGTGATCTCGGCGCGTGCGTCTTGCGTGAGTTGTTCGGACGTGTACCCTTTCCCGATCGATTTCTGGAAGACGATCTCGCCTTGCGCATCGATTACCACGATCGTGGGGTAGACGCGCACTTTGAAATCGGACCCGATCGATGCGGGGTTCACGCTCAGGGAAATCTTGGGGTAGGACGCCTTGAACGCGAGCTCGGCGCGTTTGGGATCGCCTTCACGGATTGAGAGCGCAAACAGATCGAACGCGTCGTTCTTGATCTCCGATCGTATCGAATCCACGAGCGGTCCCGTTTCCACACAAGGCACGCACCACGACCCGGTGAAGTACAGAGCCGTCACGCGTCCCTGTTGGGTGGTGTTGTCGATGTTCTGACCCTCTACGGTCGTGAACGCGTAGACCGGTGCCAGTGGGTTGGCGGGGGTGCGGGGTTCGTTGCGGACGGATGGGGTGGGCGGAGTCGTGCGATCGATCGTCTCTGGCTCGTCCATAATCTCCACATCCGTCGTGGATTCCTCACGTGGCTTGGGCATCTTGGAGATGAATCGGAAATCGTCCGGGCGTCGGACATCGAGCTGATCCGGGTTCGGTGCGCCGATCTGAAGGTTCGAGAGCTCAAACGCGAGGGTGATCTTCACCATCCCCGCGTCCGTGATCTGATGGACCTTGCGGGGGAGCTTGTCTTCTTTCCCGATCCACCAGATGACATCGGTGTAACTCTGGGCGCCGCGCCGGGCGTTGCCTTCGGGTTTCTGGCGTTTGATCATGATCTGATCGCACATGACGCCTGCGACTTCTTCCTCAGCACCGAGGGTGATTGATTCTGCGTTGTTCGCGTCCTTCGCGTACGGATCATCGAGTATGATCGAGTCGATCAGGACGAGCGAGAGCGAGCTTGGGAGCCCGCGTGCGTTGGGTGAGTTGGGCGCTTCGGTGATGGTCTTCTTCTGAAAATCGACCCAGATATACCGATCGGATGTGATCAGTTGATCGAGGGGTTTGGAGGGGTCCTTTTGTTTGTCTTTGCTCTCACCCACGGTGCGGATGACGCGGCCGAACGTTTCGGTTTGTCCGAAGATAACCTTCCCGTTCATCGAAGGCATGGTCTCCGCGAACATCGATCCACCCTCGCCGCTCATGCGAAACTGGGCCTGGAACCCCGCAACCTCTGCGAGGGCGGCTTTGGATGCGTCCAAGATCTCGTTGGCGCTCTGTGCCCAGACAGCAGGGGCAAGCATCGTCAACACGCACAGCATCATGCGGATGGGGTACGGGCGTGGGGTCGTTTGGGTCATCATGAACTCCGTAATGTAGGCCGATGAGGCTATCAGTCGAAAAACGCGGATTTCGAGGGTTTATTGCGTCCCGAGCATCTGGGCGAGCGCTTCTCCGGGGTGGGGTTGGCGCATCAGGTGCTCGCCGATCAGGGCGATATGGACGCCGTGGGATTGGAGATGAACGAGATCCTCGTGCGTGCGGATCCCGGATTCTGAGACGAGGATCGAACGATCCGGGACGAGCTCGAGCAGATCGGTGGTGTGCTTGAGATCCGTGATCATCCGCGTGAGATCGCGATTATTGATCCCCAGCAGGGTCCGTGGGTTGCGGGATTCTTCGAGGATCGGGAGCGCCCGGAGCAGGTTCTCGCGGGAATGGACCTCGAGGAGGACAGAGAGCCCGAGCTCGTGGGACAGATCGAGCATGTCGCGGATCTGATCGTCCGAGAGGCACTCTGCGATGAGGAGAATCGCGTCTGCGTCGTGGGCGCGGGCCTCGACGATCTGGTACGGGTCGATCATGAAGTCCTTGCGGAGGACGGGGAGATCGATGGAATCTTTGATGATGCGCAAGAATCGCACGTCGCCGCCGAAGAACTTTTCGTCTGTGAGGCAGGAAATGGCCGATGCGCCTGCCTTGGAGTATTGCTGCGCGATGCGTGAAGGATCGAACCCATCTGAGTCGTATTCAGGGCGGATGAGCCCCGCGCTCGGGCTGCGCCGTTTGACCTCCGCGATGACGCGGGTGCCTTCGGTTGGTGCCGTGAGCGCTTCGAAAAAACCGCGGGGGGTGTCCAGATCCTTGATTCGGGATCGGAGCTCGGATTCAGGGACGCGTGATTTGCTTGTTTCCACCACCACGCGGGTGTGCTCCACGATCTCGCGGAGCGTCGCGGGCATCTCGGGGTGTGTTGAAAGATCAGACATGGATCAGACTCATCGACAGATCGGGGCACGGGCTCGATCGGGGTTCGCGACCAGGTTGGTTATCGTCTCGTTGTTGACGGGGTTGATTGTATCGCCTGCGATCGCGGGGACGGATCTGGTGACCCTGGCGCAGGTTGTGGACACGAACAATGTCCAATCGCAGCGTGTGAGCGATGTGGTTGAGACGATGCGGGATTGGAAACTCCTCACCCTTGGGGTGTCGATGGTCCTCGTGATTATGCTGCTCTTCGCGGGTGGGTTACTCAAGCCCGGCGGATTCGCCAAGGCGGGGCTGCGGGATGTGTCGTTGTTGCCGAGTGTGGTGTGGATCTTCAGCGCCCTCGTGGTGATGCTGGCTGCGAGCTCGGCGCCAACATTGATCGGAAAGATTGCGTGGGTCCAGGAGCAGGGGTACACGGATCTGCAGCTGCAGGCCATCAATACGGTTGGGTTCTATCTCTTCGGGATCCTCGCGGGGATCGGGATGTTGTTCGTCCTCAAGCGATCCACGACGGAGGGGAAGGAATGCAAAGCCGGTCTCGGGTTGAGCATCCTCGATTTCCCGGTAGGGCTCGGGTGTTTCATGCTCGCGTACCCGTTCATCGAGCTGATGAACATGCTCGGGGTTTTTGCGTACACGCAAACGCAGGGCGCTCCTCCCACGGGGATGTCGCACCCGACATTGGAGATGCTGACGAATACGCCGAGTGATCCTTGGGTCTGGGCGATCGTGGGCGGCGCCATCATTGGCGCGCCGTTCATCGAGGAACTCGTCTATCGCGTGTTCTTGCAGGGCGCGATCATGAAATGGGTGAAGAGCCCCTGGTTGGCCATCATCATCACGAGCCTCATTTTCGCAGGGATGCATCGGGTGGGCACGGCAGAAACGCGCGTCCCCTGGCACGCGCTGGTTCCGATCTTCGCGGTTGGGATCTCGTGCGGGATCGCGTATGAGCGGACCCGTCGCGTGGGGGTGCCGATCATGATGCACATCTGCTTTAATGCGCTCAATGTGATCCTGGCGCTGGTTGTCAGCGCGGAAGCGTCGCAGACGGGCGTGTGATTCTGGTTCTTACGGGCAACCCGCGTTGAACTCCGCGAGGAACGCAGAGACATCGAAGAAGTTGAACATGCCGTCGTTGTTGAAATCGGCGCTCGGGTCTGTCGCGTTGAACGCGGTCAGGAACGCGGAGACGTCGAAGAAGTTGAGGACGCCATCTCCGTTGAGGTCCGCGCGGCAGGGGTTGAAGAACTCGAGCCCCTCGCCGAGGGTGACGACAAATCGTCCGTACCGCGATGGTGCCCAGTTAGAGTATGAGCTCACGATGATGATGTGATCGAGCCCGTCTTCGAGTGGGACATCGGGTGACAGGTACGCGTTGGGGTACCCTGCGCCGTCGTCATCGACCCCGAAGAGCCCATTGTCCGGCGATGTCGGATCGAACTCTTCACAGTAGACCGCGACGAACGGATCGAAATCGATCGGCTCATCTTCCAATGACACGACGGTCACATCCATCGGGACATTCACATCGGTTGCGCGGACATAGAACCGTGCGAACGGGACCTGGTTGTTGACGGAGTCGTCCGCGGATGCGTTCCCGCATTGGCCCGCGTTTATCTGGTTGTTATTCGATGGGCGATCCCATGTGGGGGATTGGGGGGTGAGTTCGCTGATGACCTCGTCCGCAAGGGCGGGGAGGGCAAGCGAGGCGCACACGATCGCGGTGATCATCTTCATGGGGTGCTCGATTCAGGATCGTGAGGGGTAGATGCCTTCAAGGCAGATAATGAAGTTCACACAGTTGAACGGGGACATGTTGTCGTGTGCCTGATTTCCGCCCGCGGCCCCGATCGTGGTGGAGGCGCTATGCATCTGGTCGCTGAGCTCGATGTTGGCGCTGTTTTCATCTGCCCAATCCGGATCGCCCGACCCTGACTTTGCGGGGATTGCGTCTTCAGGGTTGGTGACGGTTCCCTCGGAGTCCGAGGCTTCCGATGTGACTTGGGTGGAGGCGGTGTGTGTATGCGAGGGCATCTGGGCAGTAGTCAGGGTGACATTTTCGGTCCCGCCTTTCTCGCCGAGGCTTCGGGATGTGAGTCCTGGGCCGTTCCCGGGGTGCATGGGGAAGCGCCCGCGGAGATCGGGGAGCGCGAAGGTGGTGCGTCCGTCACCGCCGTAGGTCGTCCCGAGGATCGAGAACAACGCGCTGTACTGCGAGATAGGCAGGAGCTGCCCGTCGCAGAGCGCCCAAGAGCGTGGTGCGAAGTTGCCCGCGAACATCCGAATTTCACCGATACATCCATCACCCGGCATGGTGTGCTCCTTCTGATTGTGCGTAGTCGTCTGTGATCCGGACACTCATGAGCATGCACGAGCGTGCACGCGATTCGAAGAGCGATTGGACCTTGGTTGGTGTGTGCGTGTTGTCGAGTTCGATCGTGCTCGTGCGCCAGATCGGGGCGCGGGCGCCCGGCACGGTTGGGATTGCAAGCAGGTACGACCCGAGACGGTTCGCGTCGATGCGGATCTGGTGCTGCTGACGATGGTTGTTGATTCGTTGGGTGACGATGAGCGTTGCAGCGCCCATCGCGTCGGGGTTGATCGTGGACGTGATCCCCGCGGGGAAAGCGCCGAGATCGGTGTTGTGCGCGCTGTAGAGGATGGAATCAATCCCGCACCCGGGGTGACGGAGCTCGATATCGATCCCGGCGTCGTTGGCGATGCGTGTCTGCGTGCACGCGAGGGGCGAGAGTTCGATCGTTGGATTGGTGATCGGATCGGTTGAGATCGCGATGGGGAACCCTCGGGACGCGATCGCGCGGGTGTGGTCCTGCTCGTGCGGGTGGAGCTCGACGAGCTCGGGTTTGGCGATCCGGGGGGATCCTTTGAGATTGGACAGCGCGGGCATCCCGGTCACGGTCGATGCGGCTGCGGACGCGGCGCTGACTGCGATGAATCCTCTTCGATGCATGTTGTCCCTCTCCTTGGATACGATCACTGTTCTCGGACTTATCATGATGCCTAGGCGTTTCATCATCCTAAGCGACGGATTGGGGTTGTCCGTGTGGGCTTTTTGCAAAAACAGCGGACAAAACCTTAGAAAGCACTCGTGCGCTACGATCACGGCTCTCCCAAGCGCAATACCTTGAACAGGCGTATCAGTTATGAGTACCAAACCCCGCATTTTGACCGGCGACACCCCGACTGGACAGCTCCACCTGGGGCATTGGGTGGGGTCCCTTGAGAACCGCGTCAAGCTGATCGATGAGTACGAGTGCTTCTTCCTGATCGCGAACATGCATGCGTTCACGACTCGGGCGGACAAGCCCGACGAGATCCGTCGATCGACGATCGACATCGTGAAGGACTGGATCGCGTGCGGGATGGATCCGGAGAACTCGACCTTTGTGCTGCAGACAGAGATCCCGGGGATCGCGGAGTTGACGTGGTATCTCGCGATGCTGCTGCCTTTCAATCGCGTGATGCGGAATCCGACGCTCAAGACGGAGCTTGAGGACAAGGGATTGGGCGATTCGTACTCGTTCGGGTTTCCGATGTACTCGGTTGGTCAGTGCGCGGACATCCTGATCTTCCGTCCGGAGCTGGTGCCAGTGGGAGAGGATCAGTTGGCGCATATCGAGCCCTGCCGCGAGGTGGCGCGCCGGTTTAATCAGCTGTACTGCGGCGTCGATCCGCATACGGAAGACGATGATTATGTGAAGGCGGGCGGTTTGTTCCCGATTCCCGAGGGCAAAGTCGGTCGTGTAGCGCGCCTCGTCGGGACGGACGGGAAACTCAAGATGTCCAAGTCCCTCAACAACGCGATCTTCCTCACGGATACCTTCAAGCAGATCAAGAAGAAGATGGGCGGGTTGTATACGGGGCGCACGGCGATGGATGAGCCAGGCGACATCCATAACTCGTTGTTCGATTACGTGCGCGCATTCATCGCGGACGACGATCGGATCAAGGAACTCGAAGAAGCGTACTCCAAGGGCGATAACATCGGGGATGGGCACATTAAGGTGGAAGTCGCGGAACACATCGACAAGCTGCTCGAACCCATGAGAGAGCGTCGGATCCCGTTCGAGGGCGAGCAGGGCGATCAGAAGATCCTTGAAATCCTGCGTGAGCACACCAAACGGGCGAATAACGCGGCGGAAGAAACCCTTTATCTTGCCAAAGAGGCGATGAAACTCGACTTGGGTAAGCGAACACTCATGTTCGAGTAAATGTAGAATCAGGGCACATGACCCGATGTCTTTACCCATCTTGGCGCGCTGTGCGCGATTCGGACCCGCCGATCGATTCGGCGACGGGTCTCCCTATCCCACCCGCTGGCAGCGGGGACGATGCGCCCAAAGAGGACGACTCGTTCTCCAAGGGTGTCGATAAGGCGGTGTATCAGACGCCCAGCGCGGACGAACCCCGTGAACCCCGGTACCTGTTCGCGCGGATCAGCGTGTTCCTGTTGATGGTGATGTGGGTGATCCCGGGGTTCCTCAAGGTGAAGGACATCTCGGCGTTCATGAACGTCGTCGAAAAGCACGAGGTGATCCCCGAGCAGTACGAGTCCCTCCTGATGTGGGTGGGGCCGGGCGAGCTTGTGATGGGGTTGTTGCTCGTGTTCGTGATGGGCAGCGAGCTGCGTAAGCCGTTTGGGAAGCTCGTGCTTTTGTCGTCGATGATCCTGACGGGTGTGTTCACGTATTACCTGACTCTTGTTGACCCGGTGGTGCTTCAGGAATCAGGGTGCGGGTGTCTGAGCGATTACCGGATCGCGTCGGGGATCGAGGACGGGGCGCGGTACTTCGCGTACGGCAAGAACACGATCCTGCTGATCCTGCATGTGGTGGCGCTGCTCGGGCCTGCGATGATCGATTCGCGACGCAATCACGACGCGTGACGTGATTGCGCATACGCTCAACGCATGAGCGAACACGAATCCATCTTTCTCAACGGCGACTTTGTTCATCGCGACGACGCACGCGTCAGCGCTTTCGACGCAGGGTTCCAGCACGGCGTGGGTCTCTTTGAAACCATGGTCGCGGATGTCACGCCCGATGGGGTGGTGGTGCGCGATCTGGATGAGCACCTTGATCGGTTGCAA
>SPJK01010598.1_pt1 | contig 30860 bp, 26 predicted proteins | sample 3741771 | NCBI WGS metagenome assembly SPJK01 (sample SAMN10925997, study PRJNA522277) | cold seep metagenome | isolation source: Elba SIP-enriched marine methane seep metagenome, extraction at timepoint T2 | place: Italy: coast of Elba, Mediterranean Sea
AGCACGCGATCGATCTCATGAGGCACACGCCCGACGAGCTTCGCCAGATCGATCTTCGGCGTACCGATCGTCACCTCCGAAGGCGTCGTCACAACGGGTGCGCTGTGCAACAGCTCATCCATCGGAGGCACGAACCGCTCGATCACCCCGGCGCGATGCAACGACACAGAAATCGTCCGCCACAACGCGCGTTCCGACGCGGGCAATGTCACGATCGCGCTCGTCACGCATTCCGAAGCACACAGCGCAACCAGGTCGTCGATCACCCCGAGCACGGGCAAGTCTTCGATCGCGGATGCGGGTGTGGGTTCGGTGAGCACCACGCCGACGATGGAGTCGGACTCGCCGATCGCGCGGAGCTGACGGATCAGACGAGCGCACGCGTGTTCGCTCCCGACGATGAGGGCGCGAGAATCGGATGTGGGTTCTGGGGTGCTCATACCCATCTCATCGGCTCGATCCGCCCACAACAACCCGATTTTCACACCCCAGATCGGCATCCGCTGCGCCCGTTGCGGGTATCCTCACCCTCGCATGCTTACACGATTAGCCGCCCAACTCGAATCCATCTCCGAGGGCGCGATCCCCATCGCAACCCTCTACACCAACCCGGACTTCGCACTCGAAGTCCTTATCCCGCAATACCTTGCGGACTCGCTTGCGTCCAAGATCAACGAACGCGTAACCCTCCACACCCGCGTCTATCTGGAAGGGCAGGGACAGGGCACCTCGTTCATCCCACGCGTAATCGGGTTCGGATCGCCCGTTGAGCGGGACTTTTTCGAGGTCTTCACCTCCGTCAAAGGCGTCGGGACCAAGAAGGCCCTCCGCGCCCTCGTCGAGCCCCCGAGCACCATCGCGGCCTACATCGTCTCAAAGGACGCCAAAGCGCTCACCAAGCTCCCCGAGATCGGGAAACGATCCGCGGAGACCATGATCGCCGAGCTCTCGGGCAAGATCGACAAGTTCGCAGGAGACGCGATCATCGCGGGCGCCCACGCGACCCGCACGACACCCGCGACAGCATCAATCGAGAACACCACCCTCCCCAACGCCGCGATCGAGGCCATCGCCGCACTGATGGCCCTGGGCGAGCAACGAACCACCGCGGAACAAAAGGTCCAGATCGCCCTGACCAAAGCCCCCGAAGGTGCCGATGTCGATGTACTGGTGCAGACCGTATTCGGCGGATAACTTCCGCACTCCAATCCGAAGGATTCCTCATGCGATACGCGATGATCATGGCCGGCGGCTCAGGCACTCGGCTCTGGCCGATGTCCCGAGACGGGCAACCCAAGCAGCTCATCAAGTTCATCAAGACCGATGACGGGCGGACCGTCTCGCTGCTCGAACTGGCTGCGGAACGCGCCGGGAATCTCACGCAGGGCAACTCCGTCTACATCTGCACGGGCGAGCGGTACCGCGAGCAGATCCGCGAGGCGATGCCTCACTTCGACAACGAGCACATCCTGGGCGAGCCCATGCCCCGCGATACCGTCAACGCCGTCGCCTTCGCCGCCGCGGTGTTCTCCAAGGACGACCCTGACGCCGTCTTCTCCGTGCTCACCGCCGACCAGCTCATCGAGCCCGCGGACGTGTTCTCCAAGTCCATCGAGCTCGGATACTCGCTCGTCGAGGAGGACCCGACCCGACTCGTCACGTTCGGGATCAAGCCCGATCACCCTGCGACGGGGTACGGGTACATCGAGCACGGCGACAAAATCAAGGGACACGAGGACGACGCGTTCCATGTCGCCCGGTTTGTCGAGAAGCCGCCACTCGAGAAGGCGGAGGCGTACTTCCAATCCGGACGGTTCGATTGGAACGCGGGGATGTTCGTGTTCCATGCACGGACTGTGCTCGATCTGTACAAGCGGTTCATGCCTCGCAACGCGGAACTCGTTGAGCAGCTCCAGAGCGCGTGGGGCACAAAGGATCAACAACGCGTCCTCGACGAGGTCTACCCCCAACTCGACAAGACATCCGTCGATTACGGGATCATGGAACCCGCGTCCAACGAGCGCGACGTCTCGATCGTCGGCGTCAAGATGGAGATCCAATGGCTCGACGTCGGGTCCTGGCCCGCGTACGCCGAGACCCTCACGCCCGACGAGCACGGAAACCGATCCAACGGCACCCCCATCGCAACGCACGACGCGAACAACAACATCGTCATCGCGGAAGACGCGGACGGGTCCCACACGATCGCCCTGATCGGGTGCGACGACCTGATCGTGGTCCGCACCGAACGCGCCACGCTCGTGGTGCCCAAGGATCGGGCGCAAGACATCAAGAAACTGCACGAGGGATTGCCGGACGGGTTGAGGTAAAACTCAATCCCCGACGAACGACCGCAACCGTTCGACCACCGCATGTCCCTCAAGCTGTGGGTTCAGTGCGGCGTAGTCGAGCGCGCCCTTACCCTCGGCGCTCACCAGGGTCGCGTCCGCGCCATGGTCGAGGAGCATCGTGATCATCTCGGGCGATGAACCTCGGCAGGCCATAAGCAGCGCCGAGCCGTTCGCGACGACCCACAGATCGTTTACATCGCAGCCCGCGTCGATCATCACCGCTGCGTGCTCAACGCTCACGCCGCGATCGATGGCCACCATGAGCGTTGGTGGCTCGTAGTCGCCCTTCCGGTTCAGGTTTGCGCCGTGCTCGCTCAGCAGTACCCAGACAGCCGGGTCTTCGCCGTGCTGGGCGTAGAGACGGGCGGGTGTAACCGTCGGGTTGTTGGGCATGGACGCGTCGGGCGCCGCGCCCGCGTCGAGGATTCGCTTTAAGACGTCCGCGTTCTGCCCGCCGAAGGCCGCGGCGTGCGTCATGGTCGCGCCCAGATCGCTCACGTTCGTCGCGTCCGCCCCGCCCTGCAGCAGGTACCTGGGCATCAGCGGGTCCTTGTTCTGCAGCAGCGCCCACATGAGCGGCGTCATGCCCCTCGCGTCGCGCGCATCAACCACCGCGCCCGCCCGGATGATCGCGCCGGCCACCTCGGCCATGTTCTCGCGGGCAGCCAGATGCAAAGGCGTGAGCTCGTCATCGGTATATGTCTTGCCCAGATCCGCCCCGTGCTCCATGAGCACATCCCAGATGCGGAAGCGGCGGTTGTGCATCGCCGCATAGGACACAGCCGAGTGCCCGTTGTCGTCGACTCGATTCAGATCCTCGTGGGTCGCATCGATCGCGTCGATGGCGAGGGAAACCAAGCCACGCGCTTGGTTCGCGATGATCGTGTGCATCAAGAAATCACGCCCCGAGCCGTCCCGGCTCTTCGGGTCGTCCCCCCAGTGCAGGAAAATTCCTACAATCCGCGACGCCATGTGCGCGTCAGGGTTGTAGGCCGTGTGGTGCCACGCGAGCATCCCGCTGTCGTCGCGGATATGCCGATCGACCTTGCTGTAGATCAGCCATCGGGCGATCTCGTGCGTCGCAGGAACCCTGCATGCGTGCATCAGCAGCGTCATCCCGTCTGGGTCCTGATAGTTCTGGTAGTACCCTTCTTGGAACTTCGCCTCGATGGACTCGATCATCGATTCGTAGTTGTCGTCATCGCAGGTCCGCAGCTGCTCGACCAGCTCGACCATGACCGCGTCAAAGCGGGAATCCCGCTCCACGGGCACGCCCTCAGCTTGGCCTTGCCCAAACGCTCCGCCCGCTGCGAGACACACGCACATCATCAACACACACAGCCGCATCATCACGGGCCTCCCTCATCTTGGTCTACCCATCCTAGAATGCCTCATGCGCATCTTCGCGATCGATCTTGGGGACAAACGCACCGGGCTTGCCCTCGCAGACCGGATCACGTGCATCGCATCGCCCGCGGGGTTGATCGAGATCCCCATCGATCAGGAGAACGGGCGTCTGCTCATCGACGCGATCGTCAAACAGTTCCACCAACAAGCGTCCGGCCCAGAAACCGAGATCGTCCTCGGAATTCCACTCAACATGGATTCCACCGAAGGCCCGCGTGCGAAACTCGTCCGCGCGTTCGCGACCAAGCTCGCGTCCCGGATCGATCGCCCGATCGTCCTCGTCGATGAACGCAAGACTTCGCAACGCGCTGACGCCCAGATGTCGCAGACAGGGTTGACACACAAGCAGAAGAAGCAGCGCCGCGACGCGATCGCCGCCGCAGCCATCGCCCAGCTCTACCTCGACGAACCCGACACGTCCGTCATCGACACCATTGACCCGATCGAGCACATTTAACCGATCTGGTGTCAGGAACCGCGATGTTCGCACGGTTTTCGTGCAACAACACCGAACCCAGACGCGTTCTCCCGGTACCAATACCAAAGGAACCCCGATGCCCAGCGCCCTGCTCTCCATCCTGCTCGCAACCGCCCCACTCCTCACGTTCAACGCGTCCCACATGATCGTCGAACCCGACATCGATGCCGGTGCGCAACAGGACACCTTTACCTCCCCGCGCGAACTCCTCACCGCGTTGGGCGAGCAGGACAAGTCCACCACCACCCTCAAGGGCGATGTCCGCTACACCACGATCCAATCGCTCGAAGGCGACATGCAGATCCGGTACGGGAACCTCGCGATCCGCAACGACGACAATGCGGACGCAGCGCTCTCCCGAAGATACGCGGTCCGATTCAACCAACTCATCGTCGGCGATCGGTACGAAGAGATCCAAGAGCACTACATCTTCGACGGGCGATGGTTCGTCGAACGTAACCCCGAAGAGAAGCAGTTCAACAAGCACGAGCTCGTCCCCCAAGGCGAAACCCTCGACCCCATGGAACTCATGCGCGACGCCCCCTTCTGGGTCTCGCTCGGGCATGACCAGGACCGGTTGTTCAACAACTACGACATCACCCTCCACAACGCATCGGTGGGACTCGTCGACAACACCGACTTCCCCGAGCTCGCATCGCTCGCGGAACAACCCCACGTGCAAGGCACCACCCAGCTCATGCTCGTCCCCAAACAGGGAACCGAGTTCGAGGACGATTGGGAGTTCGTCCGCATCTGGGTCAATACCGAGACCCTACTCCCCGCCCTCTACCTCAAGCAGGACTGGACGGGCGATCTCCAGGTCGTTGAACTCTTCCAAACCACACGCAACGCAGAGATCCCCATGAGCGTATTCGACACCACCACCCCCGACGCGACATCCGGGTGGAACGTGCAAATCAACCGATGGCGCGGCGACGCCGACCGCGAAACCAACCCCTCCCCCTAATATCAACAACCATGCATACACCCATCCGCCCGACGCTCGCGCTGCTCCTCCTCCTCGTTTCACACGCCAGCGCTCAGGCACCCGCGCTCCCGCCCGAGGACACCGATCCACCCATCGCGCCCGTTGATGTCCACAACCACGACCACGAGCCCACCCGACGCATCGAGGTCCCCGAGCACATCAACCAGGTCACCAACGCGCTCCAGGAACTCATCAGCGCCGAGTTCCTCACCGACGACGAGCGACTCAACCTCCGCATCAAGCACGGCGTCTGGTCCCACGACGACCTGCTCAACCATGACCACGCTGCCCAAGCAGCGCTCGACGCGGGCGCTTACGACCACCCCTACCTGCTCGATCCCAACACGGACCCGCTCCTACTCGCCGACGCCGCGATCACCCGAGGCGACCCGCGCCGCGCCATCGGGTTCATCAACTCCATCGAACAACCCCTCAACCCGCAAGGGCTCGTCTTGCTCGCCCAAGCGAACGAAACCCTCGGGCAACTCGACGAAGCGCTCGACGCGCTGACCAAACTCGAAACCATCCTGCTCACCACCAAGGTCACTGACGCGGATCAGATCGCTTGGGGCGCGGAGGGGATGCTCGATCTGCTCCGACTCCGAGGCCCACAAACAGACGCTCGTGCCGAGTACGAGTCTGTCACCAAACTCCTCGCCAACGCCCGCGAGAACCTCGATCGCACCTCATGGCGCGTCCGCCTCGCCGAAGCAAGACTCCTCTACGCCCACAACAACTACACCGATGGACGCAATGCCGCTGCGGAAACCCTCCTGCTCCACCCCCGCAACGCCCAAGCCGCCTTCATCATCGGATCCATGGCCGTCGACTCCTTCGACTTCGACACCGCCGACGACATCGCCAACAAGCTCGACATCCTCGCCGCATCCATCGACGAGTCCTTCGACCCCGACAACTACACGCCCCCTTCACTGCTCGGCTCAATCCTCCGCGCCCGCGTCGCCCTCCGCCGCAAGGACCCCGAGGGCGCCGAGATGGCGCTCGATGTCGTGCTCGCACGCATGCCCAACCAACGCGACCTGCTCGAGGTCAACGCCGCCGCGTCCGCTGCAGGGTTCCGCACCACCTCAACGCAGTACCTCCTCGACGCGTACGACGCGATCTCGCCGGAATCACCCGACGCGTACATGCGCGTCGCCCAGACCCTGAGCGAATACCGCCAGTACGAACAAGCAGCGGAAACATTCCGACGCGTCATCGAACGCGCCCCGCACTGGGGCGAACCCCGACTCGGGCTCGGGCTCCTGCTCGTCCAAGCCGGGCTCGACAACCAAGCCCGCCAGGTCCTCGAAGACGCGCTCAAGCTCGACCCGTTCGATCTGCGTGCCCAGAACTCGCTCACCCTCGTCACCGAACTCGCGACATACGACACCATCGAGTCCAAGCACTTCATCATCCGCTACAAACCCAACGCCACCGACATCGTCCTCGCACGCGAGATGCCCGCCATCATGGAACGCATCCACGAGCGCGTCGCAGGCGACGCGCCAGGCGGCAACGACTACGAACCCAATCAGAAAACACTCATCGAGCTCATGCCCAACCACGAGTGGTTCGCGGTGCGCATCGGAGGCATGCCCTCCATCCACACCATGGCCGCCTCCACCGGCCCGGTCATCGCGATCGAAGCGCCCCGCGACGGACCCAAGTCATCGATCGGCCCATACGACTGGCCCCGCGTCCTCCAGCACGAATACACCCACACCGTCAACCTCGCGCGGACCAAGAACCGCGTCATCCACTGGATGACAGAAGCCAACGCGGTCTTCAACGAGGACGCCCCGCGTGACGCGAACACCTGGGCGATGCTCACCAATGCGTACAAGAACGACGAACTCTTCGACCTCGTCGAGATCAACACCGCGTTCGTGCGCCCCAAGAAACCCACCGATCGTTCGCAGGCCTACGCGCAGGGCGCGTGGATGTTCGAGTACATCGTCGAGACCTTCGGCCCACAAGCCCCCCTCGACATCTTCGACGCGTCCACCCGCGGGCGCGACGCCGTCGACGCGTTCGAGGAGGTCCTCAAGGTCACGCCCGAGTCCTTCCTCGCGTCGTTCAAGGATTGGGCCAAGCAGGACCTCATCGAGCACAACCTCCTCCTCCCCGACGACGTCCCCGACATCTACGAGATCCTCGGCGTCTCCGACGACGACTCACCCGAAGAACAACTCAACAAGGTCCCCACCCGCGACGAGATCACCAAGCTCCTCGAGCAATACCCCAACCACCCCGAGCTCATCACCCTCCAGATTGGTTCCGAACTCGCGGGCGCAGAGGATACCCTCACCGAACGCCAGATCGAAATCCTCGAACACGCGATCACCGTCCGCCCCACCGACCCTGTGCCCCACAAACGACTCGTGCGCCATTACCTCGCGAGCGCCGACGGATCGGACCAGCTCCTCGCGATCCCGCACCTCGAATACCTCGACGCGCGAGAGATCCACTCCCCCGCCTACGCCGGAGAGCTCGCCTTGCTCTACGCCCAACGCGCCGAGCACGACAAAGCCATCCGCGCCGCCCTCCGCGCCGTCTCGATCGCCCCCTTCGACGCCGACCAACGCGAACGCGCAGCACGCGTGGCGTTGATCGCGGAGAACTACGAGCTCGCGAAGCATCAGCTGGAATCCCTCATTATCCTCGAACCGGATCGGGAGGTTCATGTGCGCCGGTTGGAGGCGTTGATGAGTAGAATCAATAACTAACAACCCTCAATTGAACACGCTGTGCACGCTCGACACCAACAGCGGAATGCCGAAGGTGGACAAAGCTAGGGCTGCAAACCACCATACTCTTAGCCTGAATTGTGGTTGAAGAAACAAACTTGAATCCAAGCCGCATTCAGTGCATGTCTCACCCGCCTCGCAGTTGTGCCCACAACGCAAACATCTACTACCCTTTCGAGTTTTACGACGACGCTCGCGTAACCCAGAGCACACGAAAACCAGGTAGACGTACATCAATACACATGCTGCAAAGAAGATGTAAAACGCGTACCACCCGTAGTCCACTGAAACAAAAAACTCCCCATCCCAAGCATTGTTTCCCCAGAACATCCGAGCTGCTTGAAAATACACAAGCAACACACTCCCTGCAATAGACGAGTATGTCGCACGCCGGCCAAATCCGTATGCAAAACGTATCTCACAACTATTGCGTAACAGGGCATAGATCTTTGGGACAGAGTACACGACCAATAGATGCCCAATGTATGGAATCAAAAATGGCAAGGGCATATACCACCCAAAGACATCGGGATATCGCCCCAGAGGATACCCAAACCCACTCTTCATCAACGACACAATACCTCCACGCGAGGTGTTATAAACCCCATCGCGAGGCATACTGACCGTCCGCAACTGGAGTGGTATTGTGTATACGCGCGACTGACGAGTTTGATCTTGTGCCGCAGAATCGCCCCTATCGCGACTCAACGGCTCGACCAGCCTTGATACAGCACTCTCAACCGAGTATGAAGCAACAACTGCATGCCCAACCAAGCCAAGAAATATCACAACTGCTGCTCCCAAGAGCAGTACATCATCAAATTTAAGTGTATAAACAGAACGCTTCATAAATTCAGACCCCTACCTCTCGGCAGGGATCTGCGAACTTTGATTATGGCAACAATGGGCATCCCGCTTCCGGGTGTCTCTGCCGAACTTCAGTCGTCGCTGGCGGACAGTCCATTGGACCAGCAAACGAGCCTGTCGTGCAATTCCAGTTTACTGTAACTACAAACGTTGGACGACATCTTGTGCACCCAGTCCAAGTACAAGTCCCTACCCCTACAGTGGGCCCACCCGTACACGACCAAGGGCTCCATGCACCATAAACCGTATATGTAATTGGCCAGCAAATACATGCCCTTAGACTCGACTCATCCTGATCAAGCCCTGTAGCCTCCAAACTATCAAGAATCTCATCAGCGAGCCAAACAGTCATCGACTCTTGAATTACTCGCGACTTATATGCTAGATCAATATCCAACTCTGTAAAACCAGGTTCAGCGTTCAATGCGATACAGTCATTGTGAGGCTGCATATTCACAGCCTGTGTCAAGTTTGGCGCCCCTGCAGCCCCGATGGTTACCAACGCAGAAGCGATCGCCGGATCACCTGTCGCCGCCACAATCGGTGCCGCTGGATCATCTTCTGCAATCCCATTCGGCATATTTTTAGGCTGACTGATCTGCTGCGAGCTGTTCGAGAAGATATCCAGCCCAGTGTCAGCAAGCACCTGCTCAGTCCCAGTCAAATCATCGAGGTAATTACTCACGAACTTAAGATCCGTGTGCGACCACCCATACATGCTCCAAGATCCATCACCATTATCTGGAACGAGCCATAACAGCGAGACATTGTTACCAACAACTTGATCCTGTGGCAAATGCCCAAAGAACCCGACAAAGGTGTCATCCGAAGTAATGACAGGGAACAGCTCCCAGTCCGATCCCTCAACACCAAATGACATGTACTCCGCAGGTTCGGTTAAGTTATCCCAAGGAAGCGGATTCGTATTCTGCGCATGCCCCCCTTGAGCAGCCCCCCCCAAAGTAATCATTCCCGCAACACAAACCATTGTTTTCAATCGATTTAGCACAATATTCCTTCCATCAATTATGTCAATTCAAACAGGACATCCCTGTTCATTATGAGCAACATAACAGATTGAAATCTATATTGTGATGAATCGGAACAAAATTTAGGCAATCTGACGACGCGCCCCACCCTCATCGAACGCAACCAGCTCGTCCGCGTCCGACTCACGCGACAGCGCCGGGCCCTTGGTGTCCCACCCCGTCCAGCGCTCATACCGCTCGTGCAGGTCCTTCGCGATCTCCGCGTTGCCCTTGCCCGAGTCCTTGTAATCAATCGGCCGCATCACACGCACGCGCGTGGCGCTCCGCATCCACAACGACTCCCACGCATTGCTCGCATCCGTCGGCGTCCCCTCGATAATCACCGGCAGCACCCGCGCACCGCTCCGCTGCACCAGCACACCAACACCCGGAGCAAACGGCAAGAGCTTCTTCGCAGGACGCTCGATCCGCCCCTCGGGGAAGATCCCGATGACGCCGTTCTCCGCGAGATGCTTGCGTGCATGACGCAGCCCCGTCCGTCCGTGCCGATTCCGCGCCACAAAGATCACGCCCAGCCAGTTCCAGAACCAGTTGATCCCCTTGAGTCGCATGTCCTCCGCCATCATCCACCGGATCTTTGTCGGGACGCTCAGACTCACCAGGATCGGATCGACCCCCGCCGTGTGGTTGCACACCACGATCATGGGCCCACCCAGATCATCCAGCGCCCCCTCCTCGTGCTCAACGATCAGATCGTGCACCCCGCGCGCGTACGCAAACCCGAGCAGGTACAACAAACCATCCACCGCGCCGAGTTCGGGAGACCACTTGCGCCCGTACGCCCGCCCCGCCACAAGTGCTGTGGTGACAAGCAATAACAGACCCAGAATGGCCCAGACGAAGATCATCGTATGTATGTTAGCATTTACAAGTTTTTGGTTCCAGAGATCCCCCGAAATTATCGACATAATCGGGCATTTTCGACGCATATCGAGACACGATTTCACGCGCACCCGTACACTTCCCGTATGAACGACCTTTGGGCACCCAAACGCGAACAAGCAATCACACGCGTTGCACCGCTCCCCGCGCGCGTGCGCCCAAAGTCACTCTACGAGATCGTCGGACAAACCCACCTGCTCGCGCCAGGCAAGCTCCTCCGCCGCATGATCGACGCGGACACCCTCACCTCCATCATCCTCCACGGCCCACCCGGCACGGGCAAAACCACCCTTGCGGAGGTCATCGCGAAAGCAACCTCGCGCCGGTTCGTGCGCGAGAACGCCGCATCCGTCGGCGTCAAACGCATCCGCGAGATCATCGACGAGGCCTCCCGCATCCTCGGTGAGCAGAACAAACGCACCATCCTCTTCCTCGACGAGATCCACCGCTTCTCCAAGTCCCAGCAGGACGTCCTGCTCGCGGATGTCGAACGCGGGCTCATCACCCTCATCGGCGCGACCACGGAGAACCCGCTCTTCGCCGTCAACGCGGCGTTGATCTCGCGCTCCACGCTCTTCCGTCTCGAGTCACTCACGGAAGACGAGACCTGCACCCTCATCGACAACGCACTGAAACACCCCGACGCGTTTCCCGATCAATCCATCGAGATCACCGACGACGCCAAACGCGTCTGGGCGATCAAATCCGAAGGCGACGCAAGGCGAGCACTCACCGCGCTCGAAGTCGCGATCAAATCATCAACAGGAAGTAACGCGCATGTTTCTATGGGATCTGGTGTGGGAAGCCGCAGAGGAAGTACTCGAACGGGTCTGGCCGTGGAGCGGGGATCGAGTTCAAGGGGACTCACCGACAATGAGCAAGCGCCAAGAAGAACGCCGACGACGCAAGCACGAACGGAAGATGAAACGCAAGAAGAATCAGCAACCCTGATCATCGACAAACAACTCGCCGAGGATTCCATTCAACAAAAACTCGCCGTCTACGGCGACGACGGGCACTACGACACCATCTCCGCGATGATCAAGTCCGTCCGCGGCTCCGACCCAGACGCCGCCGTCTACTGGGTCGCCCGCATGCTCGACGCGGGCGAAGACCCACGATTCATAGCGCGACGACTCGCGATCCTCGCGTCCGAAGACATCGGCAACGCCGACCCCCGCGGGATCATGATCGCCCAGGCCGCCTGGGACCTCGTCGAACGCATCGGCATGCCCGAAGCCCGCATCACCCTCTCGCAATGCGCGACCTACCTCGCGTGCGCCCCCAAGAGCAATGCCGCGTACGCCGCTATCAACGCCGCGATGGACGATGTGAAGAACGGTCGTGTCCTCCCCGTCCCCATCTACCTCCGCGACGGTAACACCTCCCCACGATCATCCGACGACGGGTCGGGACAACGCGTCCGCGATCTCGAAGACGAGAAGTATCAGTACTCCCACAACGCCGAGGACCAGCTCACGGGGCAGGACTACCTGGGCGTGGACAAGCGTTACTACGAACCCAAGGACGTCGGCAGCGAAAAGATCCTCAAGGCCTTCCTCGAGAACGCACGGGCGAAGAAAACGCACACAATAACTCATAGACCGCTCATGTAGGCTTCGAGCTCGCGCTCCGCAACTGTCCCGCTGAGTGCCGTATTCATACGAACAAAGTCGAGCGCCGTGCGACCGTCATTCTCGACGACATCCGCGTTCGCACCGTTCTTTAGAAGCATCAAGACCACGTCCGGTGACTGAAGACGACCCGCCGCGTACATCAAAGGCGTCTGTCCGTTTTCGTCCATCGCATCCAGATCCGCCCCTGCTTCGACGAGTATCTCAGCAACCGACGGATCCATCTCGTTGTAGCACGCATAGTGCAATAACGTAGTGCCGCCTTCATACGTCTTCCGCACATCGATTCCCATAGAAATGAGTTCTCTCAGCACGCTTGGTTCCTGATTGTGCAACACAAACAACAACGCCGCGTCATATCCATCCAAATCGTCCGATGAAATCCGATCGTCATACCGGTACGCACGGCGCAACATCCGTGGATCCGGGTTGAGCATTGCAGCCGACATCAAAGGGGTAACCCCATCCTTACGCTCCGCGAGCGGGTCTGCGCCATACTCGACGTACATGTCATATACCTCTGGATTCTCACCGTTCGACGCGACATACATGAGTGGTGTGAACTGTTCCGAGTCGATCCGATGATTCACATCCGCACCAGCAATGAGCAACGCCTCGTGAACCTCTGGTACAGAGTTATTGATTGCCGCAAAGTACAACGCCGTCAAATCGAGACTTGGCTCTCTCGCTCCAACATCCGCGCCGGATTCAATCAAAAGATCGATGATTTCTCGACTCGCAGCAACTCGAGATGCAAGCATCAAAGGTGTCTTCCCATCCTCTTCTCTTGCGTTCACGTCAGCACCGCGTTCGATCAACAATCGAACAACCTCGATATCCGGGTCACTGTTCACCGCCATGATCAACGGCGTCGATTCGCCTACACGACGATGCTCGATATCGGAACCATGATCAAGCAACGTGCGAACGATCTCAAAACCACGTTTACGGCTGATCGCCCAATGCAACGGATCAACACCCATCTCATCTGTCACACTGATGTCCGCACCCGCCCCGAGGAGCGCATCGATCGTCTCTCGATCACAGAGATTCGCAACCGCATTCACCAATGGTGATATCCCATTCTCATCAAGCACATTAACATCCGCGCCACGCTCGATCAGCACACGCGCCATCCCGATATCCTCACCCTGACGACGACAGGTAAAATGCAGCGCTGTCATCCCCTCATCCGAACGCGTATCGAGATCCGTAACTGCATCGATCACCGTTGCGAGCATTTCCGGAGATTCACTCAGTGCCGCACACAACATCAACGCTGTAACACCTACATCCTTCGATTCGTTCACATCCGCGCCGAGTTCGATCAACACATCAATCATCTCAGGATGCTCGCCGTGCGCGGCTGTCTGCATCAATGGTGTCCAACCATCAAGCAAGCGAAGTTGCGTTTCCGCACCTGACTCCGCAAGCAACCTGAGAATCTCTGGATTGCTGTTCTGCCATGCCGCGGAGAAGAATACATTCGATCCCTCGAAATCAATCGAGTTTACATCACTGCCCGCATCGATCAGCGCCCGCGTCACTTCAACGCTCGGGTTGTACGACGCCGACGCCATCAGCGCCGTCTGTTCTTCGTTGTTCTTGACAGTCACGTCCGCACCTCGCGCGAGCAACGCATTGATAATCTCAACCTCCGGCTCAAAAGCCCCCGCAAAGATCAACGCGGTGTTCCTATCAACATCCGTTGCGCCAATGTCACTCGTGACCTCGATCAAACGTGCATTCATCTTCACGTTTGGGTTTTCCCTCAGCCCGATCATCAACGCATTGAACCCGCTTTCATTCTGCAGATCCGCATCCGCACCGTTCGCAAGAAGCACCTCAAGCACAAAGTCATGCTCGTCGTAATACGATGCCAGCATGAGGGGAGTGGTACCTGTCTCCGTTCGTGCGTTCACATCCGCCCCTCGCTCGATTAATCGACGTGTGACCGCCGGATCAGAGGAGTAGTTTGCCGCATAGTGGATCGGTGCCCACTCCTGTACGTCTGCCACCGCGACGTCAGCACCACGACGGATGAGGTGCAACGCGATCGAAGAATCTGGATTGTTCCGAATTGCGAACATAAGTGGCGTCGCAAGATAGCCCTCCGAACGCTGCTCCAGATCCGCCCCCTGCTCGAGCAGGTAATCCAACACCTTGGCGTCATCCGTACCCGCTGCCGTGTACATCAACGCACTCATCCCATCGTCCGACAACTCGTGGATCGATGCGCCCTCTTCGACAAGTTCAACCACCTGCGCGAGTACTCCCGACTCTGCCGCAAGATAGAGCTTCTCTTGCAACGTCATCCCCGATTCGAACGCTACCGCCTGGCGCCCCTCCTGCACGACCTCGCCCGCCTGTTCACGCCCAGATTCCTCGCCGGGACGCGGGGTGCTCGTGGCGCACCCACTCGACAGAATCAACATCAACCCAAACGATAAACCCGCGATCTTCACGTAACTCATGACTTGTTTCCTTCGCCGAACTTCGAGCAAAATGTGCAATGCAGGATCATACCCAATCCCTATCATGCCATGTGCATATCAATCCATCCAAAGCTGAGCTCCGATCATCGCTCAAAGCGTTGATTCCAACCGTCGCTCGCGATGCGCACCTCATCGCCACATCCATCTCTCCCCACCTCTTCGCCGACCCCGCCATCTCCACCGCCTCCACCATCCTCGCTTACGCCTCTTTCGCCAACGAGCTCTCCCTCGACCCCTTCATCACCGCCGCCCTCGCACAGGGCAAACGCGTCGCCATCCCATCCATCGATTGGGCGCGGAAATCCATGACTGCACACCAGATCTCAAATCTGGACACCGACCTCATCCCAGGCCGATACGACATCAGGGTTCCCCTCACGGGGTGCCCTGTGGTGGAACCCGCACAGATCGATGTGATCCTGCTCCCCGGACTCGCCTTCGATCGGGCCGGCAATCGGCTCGGACGCGGCGCGGGGTTCTATGATCGATACATCTCCGCCCTCAAGGACGCAGGGCACAACCCCACCCTCATCGGGGTCTGCTATCACGCCCAGATCGTCGACTCGGTCCCCACCGAACCACACGATCACCGCGTTGATCGCGTCATCACAGAACTCGGCCCGCTCGATCCCGTATAACTCCATCGAGCAACAACACGCCTCGCGACCCAAAGGACCCACGGATGAGTCTTCCCAGCCAATCCTCACGCAACGTCTCCCGATCATCCCAGGTCTACTACCGCCGATCCCGAAAGGGACCGCTCGGACGCATCGGCGCCGCGATCGTCGTCCTCCTCGTCATCTTCGGGCTCTGGTACTTCCTCATCCGCCCCAACGCCAAGACCACACCCGAAGACCAGACCAACGAGCTCGCGTCGAACACCGACACGAACCCAAACCATAACAGCTCGCTCGCCAACGCGATCGATAACTCCGAGGACCGACCCACGCGCCCACTCCCCGGCTCGGGCCAACGCCCCGACGCGTCCGATCGTGTCTCGCGTGTCCTCAACTCAGACACCACCCCGCCCGCAACAACCAACAACGACCCGATCGAGATCACCAACCGCACCCCCACCAACACCGACATCCTCGACGCCGCATCACGCGAAGCAACCACTACCCCCACAACCAACCCGCCCGTACGCCAACCTCAAGTCGAGGACCGACGCACCGCACCACTCACGGGTGTGCAACTCCAAGTCGATACCGCCCGCCGACTCGTGAACCAGAACGACCGAGTCGGCGCCCGCGCCCTGCTCTCACGCACGCTGATGAACGCGAACCTCTCCGCGTCCGAAGCCCAGCTCCTCCGCGACGAGCTCACCGTCATCAACGACCGACTCGTGTTCTCCCCCACGACCGATCCGCGCGACCCGATGACAGAGGAATACAAAGTCAAATCGGGCGACTCACTCTCCCGCATCGCCGGACGACGCGAGCTCGCAACCCATTGGAAACTTGTCGCACGCGTCAACCAGATCTCCGACCCATCCAAGATCCGCCTCGGGCAATCCCTCAAACTCGTGCGAGGCCCGTTCCACGCAATCGTCGACAAGTCCGACCACCGCATCGACATCTTCCACGGCTCACCCGCCGATCCATCCTCTTGGCTCTACATCCGCTCCTTCGACGTAGGCCTGGGCGAGTCCGACGGCACACCCGTCGGCGAGTTCGTCGTCTCCGCCAACAAGCTCGAGAACCCCGGGTGGGTCAACCCCCGCGACGCACGCGAACGCTACGAACCCAACGACCCCAAGAACCCCATCGGCGAATACTGGATCGGGCTCACCGGGCAGGGCGAAGCAAGCGCCTACACCTCCTACGGCATCCACGGCACCATCGACCCCGACTCCATCGGAGGCGACGAATCCATGGGCTGCGTCCGCCTCGCCAACGGCGACATCGACATCGTCTTCGAACTCCTCGCCGAACACATCTCCCGCGTACTGATTGTGCCGTAAGCGTTATGAAGTATTCGATTCGCAAGAACGCCATCGGCGACTCCATACGAGTTCCGTACGACGAATCAGGTCCGTATTGCCCTATCTGCGCCACAAGTTTTAATGGTTGTGAGTTGATGCACAACATTTGCCCCGACTGCAACATTCAGTTTGGTGATGACGATGTCCCAACACGTGAATACAAGGGTTACACGACAGAAGAGTATTTCAATATTGTTCGAGTCCAGTGGCTCAATGAAAACAACTGGAACGCAGCACTGATTGATCAACTCCGCGAGATCCTCGGCATTGACACTGACGAGCTTCGTGCGATTGCGAGTAAGTAACTACCCGCCCAACCCCGTCTCACTCACCGGCGGGGTCGGCTCACTCGTCCGCGCCGCCTGGATCACCCGCTCCGCAACTTCCCGCCGCCCAATCACCAACGCAAGACACACATACGTCGGGCGATACTCATCGGGCATCGCCTGCCCATAAGGCCACTTCTTCCCACGCACCATCGCCGGCAAAGGCTCACCAACCGGGCGCTCTGGCTCGAGCGCGATCGTGTAACTCCCAAAGTCCACACACACGCCCTGACGCTTGAGATCGTGCGTTTCCACCATCGCCTCGCCCGATCCAAGGAACCCGTACGAGAACAGGTCCAATCGCCCGGGCACAACCCGCAGATACTTCGGCCAGATCAGTTCCGCGCTCACCACCCCACTCACCATCCCCGCGCCCGTCATCGCATACCCGAGGAACCCCGAGTTCTTCATCACCCCCGACCAACCACCCATGATCAGGGTCAACCCGCCGAGCAACACCCCCGCGCCCGCGACCCCACACACCACCGCCGTCAACCAGAACTTCCGATCCCGCTGCACCCCGAACCAAGGCCGCACGATGATCGGATCGAACCCGCCGAGCACCGATTCAAGATCATCACGCGATACGGGCTCGTCCTCGCGCGTCTCCGCATGGATCGCCGTCTCCGCCCAACGCATCACACGCATCGTCTGACGCTTCTTGGGGATCACCGCCCGCACGCGATACCGAGAATCCGTCTCGTTCTTGACGAACGTCCCGCCCTTATACGCCGAGCGGTTCGCACGCATCAACACCACGATCCCCACCCCGAGCACCATCGCCCCAAGGATCCCCGCGAACACCCCCGCGACCCACGTCGGTGCCCCCGCAACATTGCGAAGCCCAAAGAACACCACAACCGGGATCAAAAACAACGTCGCAAACCCCTGCGTCAACACAAAGGACACGATCCCCGCCGAACCACCCGCACTCGCAAACTCCGCCCCGGGTTTCTCACACACAAACAACCCACGCGCAAAGTCCGGCTGCTCAGATGACTCATGTTCAACAGACATGAAATCAATATACCACACCGCCCACGCTCACAATCTCGCATGAGCCCGCACGTCTCTTCAAAGAGGGGCCGGCGGGGAACCCTCCCCGCCACTAGCTACACCAGACTCATTCTGAAAGAGCATCGACTTCGATGGGATGCATCCACTTCCGAGCCGCCTGATGCAACCTAACTCGTGCCGTCATCAACATTGCCGAGAACAGCAGTACGAGCACCATAGCCACAAGGACACCAGTGAACACAATCTGAACCCGAATACAACAGCCCTGCGAGATATGAGCAACACCATTACATATAGCCAAGCAGTATCGAAGCATATGTACAACGATACGAACAACTACACACAGACACCCTGACCAGAACTGTCTTCTCAAACAAACCACAAAGGCGCAAAGAATGCCAATAATTCTGCTCACATAATACAATAAATAAAGCTACCAACCCATACCAACTAGACGGCCTAGCAATTCTACCTAAACTCTAGCCAAACGCCAACTATCTGCAAACCAGACAAAGGAGAAATAATGAGAAATGCATTAATAATTGCTGCTGCTGCTGGAAGCTTATCACCAGCACTCGCCCACGCAGAACTACTTGGATACGGCATTTTTGAGTTTGAAATGAATGCCAGCTCTGGAACAACAATTACAGTTACCAGCCATACCGTTTGGGCGAACGCCGCAGCAGCCTTCGACTGTCTTTCCCAATCCTGCCCACCTGAGGTCGACTCAGACCCTTGCGTTCACCCAACCTCGTGCAACGTTGGAGCGAATGCTGTGAGTCAGGCATGTGAGAGCGGAGTAACCGTTTACGCAAGCTCAAATTTTGGAGCACTTGGCCCCTCAAGAGTATCTTGGTCGGGCGATTTTATCGCAGATGGAAATCACAACCAAGGTTGTGATGTCCCCCTATATGGCTGGGGCGCAGGAGTGGGGTTTTACTTCGAGTTCACTACTGACGGCGACGTAACGATTGAACCCCCAGACTGCCCTGCATACGTACCGGGCTTGACCCCTCCCACGAACGGGAGAGAAGTGAACGCAAACATTCTGTGTCTGCCGTCTGGACCAATTGCATCAAGCCTCACGCAAATCGGCACAAACTACACAAACAACTGCGCAACTACGACAACTGTTGGCGCGGGGTCCTACACAACTAGTGCGGTCATTGTCGTAGTCAATGACAGTGATGATGATGTCACTGGAGATGGCAGGTTCAATCAGGATGACGTAGATTACCTGAACTCGATTGCCCCTTCTGCAATGCCTGTTTACACTGACCGATTCGACTTTGATCAAGATGGTGTAATGGACTCAAATGACATTGCCACCCTGCAGTGTTTCGTGGATGCATGTCTAGATGCTCGACGAATTGGCGATGCCGATTGCGATAACGACGTAGACTGCGACGATCTAACCGCCGTCTTGGCTCAAGACTTTATGGGCGAATCGTTCGATGACATTGCTACAACATACAAGGTAGGCTTCGATGTCGATCTTGACGGTGACAATGATGCAGATGATTGGGCTGCTATGCGCGATATCTTCTTGGAAGTCGAACCCGCAAACTTCAGCCTTGATGGAAGCTTGGACTTCTTTGACTACTCCGAGTTCCTTACACTTTACAACGCAAACAATCCAATCGCAGACATGAACGGTGACGGAAACTGGAACTTCTTTGATGTGTCACTGTTCCTACAGTACTACGGGGCACCAAACTGCTTGGCTGTGCCAAATCCATAACTCTTCATCACCATTTTAAATCAATCAGCGGCTTTAAAGCCGCTGATTTTTTTCAGATCCGTCCACTCTCACTCTGCACCACGCACACCTGAGAAACCCTGATTTCCAAGGGTTTAGGACACAAAACTCCCCCTCCAAAACCCGCGCAATTCTCACCCGCGCAACCTACAATACAACCACCGAATTTCGACTCCAGATCCGCCCGCGCCGCGGCCAAATCATCGCGCAACGAAACACACCACATGAGCGATCAGACACCCTCAACCGCCCCGTCCAACGGCAACTACTCCTCGGACCAGATCAAGGTCCTCGAAGGGCTCGAAGCCGTCCGCAAACGCCCCGGCATGTACATCGGCGGGACCGGGCTCAACGCGCTCCACCACCTCGTCTACGAAGTCGTCGATAACTCCATCGACGAAGCCATGGCCGACTACGCAACCTTCGTCTCCGTCATCGTCCAAGCAGACGGCTCCGTCAAGGTCACCGACGACGGGCGCGGCATCCCCACCGACCCCGTCAAAAACGACGACCCGAACCTCAACGGCAAACCCGCCGTCGAAGTCGTCCTCACCAAGCTCCACGCCGGGGGCAAGTTCCAACAAGAGGGCTCTGCCTACAAAGTCTCCGGCGGGCTCCACGGCGTCGGCGTCTCCTGTGTCAACGCACTCTCCTCCCTCCTCGAAGTCGAAGTCTGGCGCGACGGCGAGATCAAAGCCCTCACCTTCGAGCGCGGCGTCGTCACCGTCCCCCTGCACGATGTCGGCAAGATCCCCGAGAACTCCGAACGCAAAACGGGCACCACCGTCGTCTTCAAACCCGACGCCGAGATCTTCCCCGATACCACGTACGACTACGACATCCTCGCCAAGCGCCTCCGCGAGCTCTCCTACCTCAACCCAGGGGTCACCATCAAACTCTCTGACGAACGCGTCGGCGCCGACGGCAAAGTCAAGCACGAAACCTTCCGCGCCGAGAACGGGCTCCTCGAGTACGTCACCCACCTGATGAAGGGCAAGAACGCTGTCTCATCGCCCGTCTTCCTCCGCAAGGAGATCGAAGAGGAGTCCATGATCTGCGAGATCGCGCTCCAGTACCACGACGGGTACAACGAGTCCCTCCTTACATTCGCGAACAACATCCACAACGCCGACGGCGGCACCCACGGGCAAGGGTTCAAGACCGCGCTCACCCGGACCCTCAACGGGTACGCAAAGCGCTCGGGCATCCTCAAGGAAAAAGACCCCAACCCATCGGGCGACGATCTCCGCGAAGGCCTCATCGCCATCGTCTCCGTCAAGCTCCCCGACCCCACCTTCAACAATCAGCCGAAGGAAAAACTCCTCAACCCCGAGATCGAGTCCTTCGTCTCCGGCGCCGTCCAAGACGCGCTCAACAACTGGTTGGAAGAGCACCCCGCCGAAGCAAAGAAGCTCTGCCTCAAGGGCATCGTCGCCGCGCAAGCACGCGAAGCCGCACGCAAAGCACGAGAGCTCACCCGGCGCAAGACCGCGCTCGACTCGGGGTCCATGCCACACAAGCTCCGCGATTGCAAGACCAAGGACCTCGACAAAGCCGAACTCTTCATCGTCGAAGGTGATTCCGCAGGCGGCTCCGCGACCCAAGGCCGCGACGTCGAATGCCAGGCCATCCTCCCCCTCCGAGGAAAACTCCTCAACGTCGAACGCGCACGTATCGACAAAGTCCTCGGATTTGAGGAAATCCGCACCCTCATCGCCGCGCTCCGCTGCGGGATCGGTGGCGATTTCGACATCACCAAGCTCCGCTACGGCAAAGTCATCATCATGACCGACGCGGACGTCGACGGATCGCACATCCGCACACTCCTGCTCACGTTCTTCTTCCGTCACATGAACGAGCTTCTCCGGCGCGGGCACATCTACATCGCCCAGCCGCCGCTCTACCAAATCATCAAGGGCAAGAAATCCCAGTACGTCCTCAACGAACGCCAACTCGACTCCACCCTCACAGAACTCGGACTCGAAGGCTCGTCCCTCCTCGTCCGCGACATCGAGAACTGCCGACTCGGGGAGGAACCCGCAACGATCACGGAGATCTCAGGAACCAACGCCGAAAAACTCGTGCGTCACCTCACCCGCCTGGGCGAGCTCGCGGAGATCGCGGAACGACGCGGGATCAAGTTCGTCGATCTCCTCGAATCCCGCCGCGACGGCAAACTCCCAACCCACAAGGTCGCAACCCGATCCACCGGCGAATACGCATGGTCCGAACAGGAAGCACTCGAGACCATCACCAAGAACAACTGGCGCCACGCCGATGACATCGAAGCCGACGACAACGCCGACGAACTCACCGCCGGGATGATCGCGACCGTGCGCGAACTTCACGAGAACAAAGAACTTGCTGTCATCTTCAACGAACTCGACGCGATGGGCATCGACATCAACGACTACGGGCTCGTCCAAGAAGAATCCGTCACGGGCCAGCGCATGCCCGCCCGGTTCGCATGGTCCACGACCAAAACAGGCAAACCGCCCAAGACCGACGAGGACGCCGAACCCGGAGCCGTCGCACCCGACGCCAAAATCGTGGAAGCAGAGAACATCCCCGCGATCTTGGGCGCCCTGCACCAGATCGGACGTCGCGGGATGGAGATCAAGCGATTCAAGGGTCTGGGCGAGATGGACGCTGAGCAACTCTGGGAAACCACGATGGACCAGTCCGTCCGATCGATGTTCCGTGTCCAATGGGACCAAGCAGGGGAAGCCGACAACCTCTTCTCGCTCCTGATGGGCGAGCAGGTCGAACCCCGACGCAAGTACATCGAGGACCACGCGCTCGAAGTCAAGAACCTCGACGTGTAACACACCCTCGCACCTGTCCCAACCTCATGTTCTCGGACTTCCGGACGCCTCAGGAATGGTGCGACTCGCCCGATCCTGCGCGCATCCCGCACAACCGATGCAAGATTCAATCCACGCGCTGAACTTGCCCAATACCTCGATCCTTTCACGCCGATGACATAGGAAATCTCCGAACCGAATCCGAGTTCACGAGGAACCCCATGTCTGATCAGATCAACACCAATACAAACACCCTCCGACTCAATCAGCGCGAACTCCACAAGTTGCTTGAAAACTACGACCAGAACGAAAACACTTCCCAGGTCCCCGATCGCGAGTTCGTCCGCTGGTCCTACCGCGTTGAGTCCGTCAACCTCGTGATCGAGCATTCCTCAGGGAATCGTGTGACCCTCCCCGTCGCGACACGCAACATCTCACGTGGCGGCATCTCCATCCTCCATTCCGCGTTCATGCACCCCGGGACCCAATGTGAGATCCTCCTCAAAATCCCCGGCGGCTCGACCCAATCCGTCCCCGGCACCGTCCGCCGATGCGGGCACGTCTCAGGACGAGTCCACGAGATCGGAATCCAGTTCAAGGAACAAATCTCGACCAAGGATCTGCTCGGCCTCGACCCCCTTAACGAAGCCTACTCCCTCGAACGCGTCGACCCCGCTCGACTCCACGGCTCTGTGCTCGTCGTCACCGATTCCGAGATGGATCGTGAACTCTACATGACATACCTCGAGGACACGAACCTCGACGTCAGCGCCGCAGACTCGATCGACGCCGCCATCGCACGCGTACAGAAAGACGCCGATATCGTCCTCGCCGATTACTACATCGGCGACAACACCGCACCAGACCTCATCAACGCGCTTACCGAAGCAGGCTGCGACGTGCCCGTTGTCGTCCTGACATCCGATAAGTCCGAACAAACACTCGACGCGATCCGAGAATCCAACGCGATGGGGATACTCACCAAGCCCGCCTCGAAAGACCGCGTCCTGCAATCACTCGCCGAGTTCCTTCACGCCGACGGCGACGGAGGACCGCTCTATACGACACTCACAACCGATGACCCTGAGTATCCACTCTTAAACAGGTTCCTCTCCGAGATCTCGCGCATCGCACTCAATCTTGAAAAAGCAAGCCGAGAAAACGACGACGCGACGTGCCTCAAAATCACCCGCGCCCTCTCAGGAACCGCTTCCCCACTCGGGTTCCCAGAGGTCTCCGACCTGGCGATCGCTGCAGAAACACGACTCGCGAAAAGCGGGCTCAAATCCGCTCAGCAGGAAATCCGTTCACTCATTGTCGCCTGCCGACGAATCAAGTCACGCCCCGCAGCCTGACCCGCTCTGACAGACCGATAATCCTGCGAGATCGCGACAACCACGCGATCGCGCTTCTTTCATGCGCCACTTCCAAGCTCACACTCGATTATCTGTCCCTTCACTCCGATACACGCATGACACGCGCACACCCGGGAACACCATGCGATGAGCCAAGACCACCCAGACAGCCAGAGTGTGAGACGCAGCATCTCTCGCTTCCGAAAGCTCACACTCGTGAGTGTCGCGGTCATCATGGTGATCAACTTCTTCATGGTTCACCGCATCATCTCCGTCCTCGATCACGGGTCCGCAACAAAGATCAACGAGTCCGGACGCATGCGACTGCTCTCTCAACGCGTCCGCTCGATCGCCTACGAGATTCATGTCGCCGTCGAATCCGGGACATGGAACAAACTCGAACAACTCAACGCAAACCTGACAGATGCCGCAGGCTCACTCCAACGAAACTACGAGACCCTCTATTCCAACCGAGCACCCGAAGAGTTCTTCCCAAATGCCACGACCGAGGAACTCGACCAGATCAGCTCGATCGTGCTCCCCTACAACCGACTCATCACTGCCTCCGACGAACTCGACAAACTCGCAACGAACGCCATTCGCACCGCGCCCTATGTGAGCGCACTTACCCGATCGCGCATCAAGGGCACCATGGACGAGATCCGCGATGCCCAAGAGCTCTTCTATCCACGCATGGACACGATCGTCTCTCTCTACGAGAACCGCTCGAGCATGGAAATCTCTCAATCCATACATCAAGCCCGTGTCGGACTCTTCATGCTTGCGGCACTCTTGGGCGCCATGGTCCTGTTCATCATCGAACCGACCATCCTGATCGTTCGCCGACAACTCCGTGAGCTCGACCTGTCCAACAGACGCGAACGCAAAGCCGTATCCGTCCGCTGGAGACTCCTCACGAACATGGGGCACGAGTTCCGAACACCGATGAACGCAATCCTCGGGTTCGCCGAGCTGCTCAACGACCAATCACTTAGCCAACCAGAACGCGATCGCCTCTCAACCTCCATCCAAGATTCCGCACGCAATCTTGAGAACCTGATTGAGACCATGCTCGACATGTCCGCAATCGAGTCCGGCCAACTCCGCGTCACCCCCACCGATGTCGTGCTCTCCGAAGTGCTCGCACCATGCATCGATCGTGCCCGGATGAACTCCATCGCGCACGGGCTTGAACTCAAGACCACCATCGATGATTCCTGCAACACCACCGTGGTCACCGAACCACGACGCCTCGTACAGGTCATCGAGAAGCTGATGGACAACGCCTTCAAGTTCACACAGAAGGGTTACGTCTCGATCGCCGCACGCATCAATGATGATGTATCCGACAACCAGAACGAAGTGGTCATCGAGATCACCGACACCGGTATCGGAATCGAACCCGACCAGATCGAACACATCTTCGACGCCTTCCACCAAGCCCAGAACAACCTCACACGACAGTTCGGAGGCTCAGGGCTCGGGCTCTCGTTCGCACGCGACCTCACCCACGCACTCAACGGCGACATCGAAGTCCAATCCACACCCGGATCGGGATCCACCTTCACCATCCGCATCCGAACTCCCAAGCAAGCAAACCCCGCAGCCCAATCATCCAGTACCAAACCCACAAACCAATCGACCTCACGTCTCAACGGAAGACGCATCCTCGTCGTGGACGACGCGAAGGATAACCGTGTGCTCCTCCAACACTTCCTCAAACGAACACACGCACGCGTCGACTTCGCCTACGACGGGCAACAGGCAATCGAACGCGTCAACTCATCGAACGCAGAGTCCGATCCCTACGCGCTCATCCTCATGGACATGCAGATGCCCGTCCTCGACGGGTACAACGCAACCATGCAACTCCGCGAATCCGGATACAACGCGCCAATCATCGCCATCACCGCCCACGCGCTCGACGGCGATCGCGAGCAATGCCTCAGCGCCGGGTGCAACGACTACCTCACGAAACCCGTCAATCGCATCGCACTGATCAACACGTGTGAAGAACTGCTCGCACAAACCGCAGACCACCAACTCGATCCGCAACCACTCAACCGAGCCGCATGACTCACACACACCCACGCCAATCAGCGCATGAAAAAACGACCACAAACAGGGTCGTTCTTCATCGAAGGGTGACCGACGGGACTCGAACCCGCGACGTCCTGGACCACAACCAGGTGCTCTACCAACTGAACTACGGCCACCAACTTGTTCGCCTCGCACGCGTGCAAGGAGTTCGGCAAATACTTTCGCGGATGCCGACACAAAAATATAGCACCGAACACGCCTCAATGTCTGCGCCAACACCCTCAGAATTGTCAACAATTCCCTTGTTTAGGTCTACGATTCTCACCTGTCTCATCGGGAAGAACAAGCGTCCTTGCGGCATTCACGCCTGTTCACCCAGCACCGACCTGACGCATCTCAAAGACGGACCGACGATGCGAAAGAGGAGCCATATCATATGAGCACCGTCACCAATCAACTTAATCTCGCCCCAGAGCGTACCCATACCAACTGCTGCCCCGCGCAGCTCATGGAGTATGTTGTCAAACGCAACGAAGGACAACTCTCCGCAAACGGATGCGTCGTCGTCAACACCGGGGATCGCACCGGACGATCGCCCAAGGACAAGTTCCTCGTCGATCACCCGAACTCCCACGACAACATCGACTGGGGCAAGGTCAACCAACCAATGACCGAATCTCAGTTCGACACCGCGCTCGAGATCGCAACAAACTACATCAACTCCGTCGAAGACATCTTCGTCTTTGAAGGGTTCACCGGTGCCGACCTCAAGCACCGCCTCGGGGTCAAGGTCATCACTACCCTCGCCTGGCACTCCCTCTTCGCCGAAACACTCTTCATTAAACCCGGGTCCAAGTCCGACGCCGGAGACGGGTCCTGGAACCACGACTGGACAGTCATCAACGCAGGGTGCCACAAGCTCACCAAAGAAGAGCAGGAAGCCCTCGGGCACAACGGCGAAACATTCATCGCCCAATCACTCGAACGCAAAACCGTCATCATCCTCGGCACCGAGTACGCCGGCGAAATGAAGAAATCCCTCTTCTACGCCATGAACTACGACATGCCCGAAGTCGGCGTCTTCCCAATGCACTGCTCCGCCAACATCGCCAAGGACGACCCCAACAACGTCGCCCTCTTCTTCGGCCTCTCAGGAACAGGAAAAACAACCCTCTCCGCCGACGAAAACCGCGCACTCATTGGCGACGACGAGCACGGGTGGGGCCCAGAAGGCATCTTCAACTTCGAAGGCGGGTGCTACGCTAAGGTCATCGGGCTCACCCGCGAGAAGGAACCCCAGATCTGGGACGCCATCCGCTACGGGTCCGTCCTCGAAAACACCATCGTCGACCCCGACACACGCATCCCCGATTACAACGACGTCTCCATCACGCAGAACACCCGCGTGACCTACCCCGTCGACTTCATCCCCGGCGCGCAGATCCCATCCGTCTGCACCCACCCAAACAACGTCATCTTCCTCACCGCCGACGCCTTCGGCGTCCTCCCCCCCATCTCCAAGCTCACCCCTGAGCAGGCGATGTACTACTTCATCAACGGGTACACCTCCAAAATCGCAGGCACCGAAGCCGGCGTCACCGAGCCCCAACCCAACTTCTCCCCGTGCTTCGGCGGCCCATTCATGCCCCGCCGCCCATCCGAGTACGCCAACATGCTCGCCGAGCGCGTCAAGCAACATAACGCGCACGTCTGGCTCATCAACACCGGCTGGTCCGGAGGCCCCGCGGGTGAAGGCGGCGAACGCTTCTCCCTCCCCCACACCCGCGCCATGGTCACCGCCATCCTCAACGGCTCACTCGACAACGCGGAAACCATCGAGCACCCTGTGTTCGGGCTCCACATGCCCACCGCCGTCGAAGGCGTCCCCAACAACATCCTCAACCCCCGCAACCTGTGGGACAACAAGGACGCGTACGACGCCCAATGCACCAAACTCGCCAAACTCTTCCGCGAGAACGACGCAAAGTACAACCTCCCCGCCGACATCGCGTCGGGCGGGCCCAAGGCGTAAGCGTCCGAAAAACCAACTAAATCAGCCGCATCGAGCATGGTGCGGCTTTTTTCTGCGCCGAGCAAAATCCTCCGGCCCCAAATCAGAGACCATAGGGGTGCGATGACCTCACACGCCCGTGCCATCGAGATCGAGCTGCTCGTGCTCAACGCCCAAGCGGGAGACCCTGAAGCCCTGACCCAGCTTGCGCATCGCTACAACGACACGCTCCGACGCAAAGCGATCGCGCTCACGAACAACCCCGACGCCGCGTCGGATATCACGCAGGACACCTGGGTCGCGATCGCGCGCAATATTCGTTCATTGCGCTCGCCGTCGGGGTTTCACGCGTGGGCATCGTCGATCCTTGCGAACAAGTCGCGCGATTGGATCAGGCAGCAGATCAAGCAGCGCCATAGCGCACCACGCAACACAACGACACCGAACGAGACGCACGCGAGCCCGGATGATACAAACTCCCTGCGTCACGCGATCCTGGTGCTCGATCCCAAGCTGCGTGACATCATCATCCTGGTCCACATGGACCGGTGCACCATCGAACAAGCCGCCGACGCGCTCGCGATCCCGATCGGGACGGCAAAGTCGCGCCTGCGGAAAGCCAAATCCATCCTCCGTGAACAACTCGACCCCGAAAGGACATAGCCATGGACAATCTCGACAAACAGATCCGCGACGCGCTCTCCCCCACCGATCGCGCACTCATCGGCGAGCCCGAGGACGGGCTCCGCGCCGACCAGCTCATGCTCGCGACCTTCCGGACCCGAAACCGGTTCCTCACGACCCTCGCGTTCATCTACACCTTCGCGTTCTTCGGGCTCTCCATCTGGTGCGCCGTGCGGTTCTTCAACGCGACGGAGACCAAACACCTGCTCGCGTGGGGGTTCGGGTTCAGCGCGTGCATGCTCGCGGTCGCGATGCTCAAGATGTGGTTCTGGATGGAGATGCAACGCATTGCCGTCACCCGCGAAGTGAAGCGCGTCGAGCTCCTCACCGCCAAGCTCCTCGAACGGATGTCGAGCAACCCTTGATCGTATACACTACCACAAGGAGATCAGCAAATGCCCACTAGGCCCCATGATTCAATCTACAGACACCAACTCTATTAAAATAGCTAGCCTACGCATGGAAAACTACTTCCCCCATACTCTAGAAGGCTTACCAACCTCGTTTGCAGTAAATCTAATTACGAGCACTTTCGACGGAGAACTGTGGATAGATGTTTATCTGCGAAACAAAGGCCCTCGACCAACCTCTCGCATCGTGTTCCCAAGCTACGACGCGTACCGGGTGATCAATGAGTCGTATAGATTGGCGATGCTGGACTGCGACAATATCAAGCCAAAGGAGAATCAGGTGTATACTGCCCTGAACTCTCGCTGGCTAAACTGGCTGGAGAAAGAAAGTTACGAAACGCAAGATATCGAGATGCTCCATCACTACTTATTCCTTGAGCCAGAATACACAATCGAGGTGATCTCGTACGACAAACCTACTGTGAACTTATTCACAGATTGCAGAGAGACATAGCCCGGTGCCCTGCTTCACTCGCGCAGCGATGAAGCAGGAACCATCCACCCCCGCACACAATCCCTTATTCCCTCATGGCTAGTGGCTAGTGGCTGGTCCCTGATCTTCGCTCAACCATCCGTCCCAACACCCAATCCGTCACCCCCGGCATCATCACGCTCGCACCAAACCCAATCCGCGCGAGCGGGCTCGTCCACACCTCACCCTTGGGCTTCCGCAAACACCTCACCATCGCCCCCGCCACCTTCTCAGGCGTCTGCATAAACCGCTCGCTGCTCCCCGCCAGACTCAACTTCCCGCCCTTGCTCTTCTTCGCCGCCTCGTCGAAGAACTCCGTCTTCGTCCCCACCGGGTGCACGCTCGATACATGTACACCCGTCCCGCGGAGCTCATGCCGCATCGCCCGGCAGAAATGATCCTGCATCGCCTTGCTCGCGCTGTACGCACCGTACCTGGGCAACCCAATCTTGCTCAGACAACTCGACACCATCATCGCGTGCCCAGCGCCGCGCTCGCGGAACTTCGCAATCGCAGGCTGCACCAGAAACATCGACCCAAAGAAGTTCACCTCGAACATCTTCCGGATGTCCTCAATCGCCATCGTCGCGCACTCAACCTCTGCCCCATACCCCGCATTCGCGATCACCGCATACACATCACCAAACGCCTCCTCCGTCTTCGCGATGAGTTCAAGGTTCGCGTCCGCGTCCGTGACATCCCCCACCACGACAACCGCACTCCCACCCTCGCGCTCGATCCTCGCCTTCGTCTCCTCGAGCTTGTCCTCCCGCCGGGCAAACAACCCAACGGGCATCCCCGCGCGGGCGCACGCGACCGCCGTTGCCGCGCCGATCCCACTCGACGCGCCGGTGATCACAACCGCCTTACCACGCAGGTCAATCGCCGCCATCAGTTCTCGATCGCATTCTTGACGTTGTCGCTTGCTTCCTGAATGTCTTTGCCAACCCCGCTCACGGTATTGCACGCGCTGAGCGCCACGCAAACCACTACCGCCCCAACCAAAGCGACAACCTTCATCGTCTTCCGTTCAATCTTCATCGCGTGCTCCTTCATTCCCAACACGACGCTCACCCGTCGATTTCGCAATCAACCAC
>SPJK01102634.1_pt1 | contig 30815 bp, 22 predicted proteins | sample 3741771 | NCBI WGS metagenome assembly SPJK01 (sample SAMN10925997, study PRJNA522277) | cold seep metagenome | isolation source: Elba SIP-enriched marine methane seep metagenome, extraction at timepoint T2 | place: Italy: coast of Elba, Mediterranean Sea
ACCTCTTCCGATGAAAACCCGACCTATACGTTTGACGAAGCAGGCACTTTCGAGATCAGCTTAATTGCTACCACCGTCTGTAATTGTACCGATACGGCACGTATGACGGTCATCGTAGAAGGAAACGAAACCCCTTTCATCGATTGTGTAGCTACTATTTGTGAAGGCGAGACGGTCACCTACACCGCAAATACAGGTTGTAGTAGTTACGTTTGGGACATTAGTTCTAACGGCGTTATCATTGATGGTGGTGGTTCTAGTGACGATTTCGTAGTGGTAGAATGGGGTGGTGGCCCAGTTGGCGAGATCACCTTGGAAACAGATGGTTGTCCCGATTTAAGCACTTGTACGGAAGCCGCCTATTTGCAAGTCCCCATTGTGTCTGATGATGCCTTGATTGAAGGGCCCGATCGGGTGTGCCAAGGAGCACAATCGGTTTATTCGATCACACCATTTCAGGGGACAGAATTCACCTGGTCCGTATCCAGTTTTGGTACGATTATCGCAGGTCAGGGAACTCCTACCATCACGGTAGAGTGGTTTGACGGAATTATCCCAAATGATGCACAAATTGTATCAGTCAATTATACCAACTGTTACCTCGGCTGTGGAGGCAGTGATGAATTGCTAGTCTTTATGCGCCCGGAATTCTATGCTTCGGGGCCAATTGAGGTATGCGAGAATGACATGGCTACTTATTCGGTGACGAATACGCAAACCAATAGCGGTTTCGCGGCCACATATTCGATTCTAGATGGCAGTGGTGCTGTACTTTGGACAAGCCCGGGCTCGGGCCCGACAATGAATGTTGACTGGATCTATGGCCCCGGCCAGTTCACCCTACGTGCCGAACCTGCAAACCTGCTTGGTTTCTGTGTAGATAGCTATGATATACCAGTGACAGTTTATCCAGAGCCGGCTGTGGTCGCATCTGTGAGTGGTCAGCAAGATATTTGCCCGGGCATTGGCTATACCTATTCGGTGGATGATGTCAATGCTGGCGACCGCTTCCGTTGGACGATTGACAATGGCGGCAGCATCAGCACGCGAGAAGGCATATCTATAGCGGTTACCTGGGGCAACTCAGGGCCGTATTCTTTGAGTGTCGTTCGAGTGAGCTTGCCGCTTGAGTGTGTCTCGCAGCCAACGGTCATCAATCCGGCGCCAGTTAGCGGTTTTACCGTTAGTGGTGACGATAACGTTTGTACCGATCAGATTGCTTCTTATACAAGTGACCAGGCCGGCGATGTGTATTACAACTGGACAATTGTGCCAGCCACTGCCGGAACGATTGCGGACGACCCTACAGCGGATTCGATAGAAGTCTTATGGCACGATCCAGGCGCTGCACAAGTGGTATTGGATATCTGTGGCCAACAAGAAGTTTTTGATGTTTTTGTAAACGCGCCCCCTCAACCCGTCGTCGATCATCCCGCGGCCTTGTGCCCGGGAACGACGGCGCCGGTGAGTACTTTCTCTGCTTTTTCCACTTACTCCTGGCAAGATACCGTGGGGAATGAATTATCAACAGCAGCTGTGCCTGATCTCGGGCCAGGCTTCTATCGCCTGGAGGTAACCGATGCTTTAGGTTGTACAGGCTTTACCACTTTCTCCATTTATGGTTACCCAGAGTCGGAGATCAGTATTTCTACCCCTGACTATAACATCTTCTGCGCTACCCCACCGTTTACGCGCTTATATGCTGTAAACACCGAGGATGGCTACTCTTACCAATGGTACCAGGACGGTTTGCCAGTAGGCACCAATACCACGCAATTCACGGCCACGGAATTGGGTAATTATTGGGTGGAAATCATCGATGAAAATGGCTGCCAGTTTGCCTCCAATACTATTTCGGTTTATATCGATTGTGGTGATGGACGTTGCAGTGGGAACAGCGGAAGTTGCGCTAATCATGACTTCACCATTCAGGAAACAGGCACCTGTAATGTGCGCGATTATACTGCACTGACGCCAGGTGCTGTGCCGGGCAGCATCTTCTGGGATTTTGACGACCCAAGTAGCGGTGCTAACAATACGGCCAGCGGCGCCAATGTATCGCACACCTACGAAACACCAGGGTTCTATCGAGTACTCATGGCCGCGCTTTATGACGACGGAATGGGTAATCAAAACGGATGTGTCATCATCAAACCGGATACGGTATTAATGGTGGCCGCTTTCGACTACGATGGAGTTTGTCCAGGCTTGCCGGTGCAATTCTATGACTTAACGACTTTCCTTGACCTGACGAGCATTACTGCCTGGAGTTGGGATTTTGGTGACCCCGCCAGCGGAGGAGCCAATACATCTTCGGATAAAGATCCGATACACATCTTTAGCGGACAAGGAGATTATGATGTCACCTTGACGGTTACCAGCGCGGCGGGCTGTACCTCCAGTACCACGCAATCAATCACGATCTATCCGCAGCCATACACCAACATTCCTGACCCAACGGTGACCTGCGCAGCAACAGCACTAGAATTTGTGGCTGATGTGGAACCAACGGTGTCCGATGTGGTATGGCACTTTGGCGACCCAGCTACGGGTAATGCTGATACTTCGCGCCTGTTTACCAGCTATCATGCTTATGCGTCGGTGGGTAATTACGATGTGACCCTGATGGCAACCAGTATTTACGGCTGTCAGAATACGGCTTCCCATACCATCACAATTACGCCTAATGATTTGAATGGAGACATTGACCCCGCAGGCTTGAGTATGCTATGTGAAGGCGACGATCTGACCCTAACAGGTCCGCAAGGCGCAGCAACAACATGGAGTTGGTCGACGGGCAGTGATCAATCAGCGATTACTATAGCGGAAGCAGGTACTTACGAAGTGACCGTCACCAGTGCGCAGGGGTGTACTTACACACCAGCCGCGGCAGTGGTGGATATTATTCCAGCGCCGCAGAGCCCAATCCGGGCCGTCGATTACGATGCTTATCAACAACCGACCAGCTATACTTACGACACACTGTTCGTTTGTCAGGGGATTGATGTATTCCTGGAAACGGAGCAAACGGCAGGCTATACTTATAGCTGGTCGTCAGGGGATATCGATAACAATACCGAGTTCTCAGAGGCGAGAGGTAATATTTTACCAGAAGGGACACATGAAGTGAGCTTGACGGTGACGGATTTGAATACAGGGTGTTCAAACGTTGAGGTATTCGTTGTGGTCGTTAATCCCAACCCAACGACGCCAGTTTTGGACAGTGGTGGCAGCGATCTTTGTGCAGGAACAAATACCACGATCTCTATACCATTTGTGGAAGGCAATACGCTTTACCTCTGGAGCAATGGTGAGCAAGGACAAAGTATTACCACCGACCAAGCGGGCTCGTACTACGCTACAGCGATCAATACCTATGGTTGTACGGCTGAAAGTGCACCACTGGAAGTGTTTGCCGGACCAGATATCGATCTCGTACCTAGTGGTTGCCATACTCGTTGTAGCCCCGATACACTTTGTTTACCTACGATACCTGATGTGATCAGCTACCAATGGTATCAGGATGGTGCGTTGATTCCTGCACCTGAAGGAACAATTCCCGAATTGGTCATCAACAACAGTGGTACCTATACCCTGGAAATGGAGGACGTAAATGGTTGTGTACAAACCAGTGATCCATTAGTAGTTGAATTGCTGCCTGGGTTTGGTAATCTAAGTGGAGTCGTGCTCTATGATTTAAACGAGAACATGATTGCTGATGGGCCGGATAGCCTGGCAGGCGATATCGTATTGTTATTGAATGACATGAATGGCTTGGTCGCCACAGATACGACAAACATTAATGGTACCTATAGTTTCTTGAATGTACCAGAAGGAATGTATACGATGTGCATCGATACCACCTATCTGCCAGATGGCTGGTGGCCTTACATCGAGTGTCAGGATATCAATATTCAAGGCTGTGACTTTATGGGCCCTGGTTCGCAATTGGCCTGGTTGCTAGGACCGCATTGTATTGAAGAAACAACAGCTTTGGATGTTGAGATTTGTGAGAATACAACCTTCGCTTATGTGGGCGATAACCTCGGGCCAGGAACGTATCAATATACCTTCACAACCGTGGAAGGCTGTGATTCGACTGTGAGTTTAAATATCATGGCCTTGACAGTGAGTAACAACCTGGAAGTATTTACGGCCTGCCCGGGTAGTACAGTAATGTATAATGGAGTAGAAGTCGCAGTGGGAACCAATCAGGACTTCATTTTCCCGGCGGCTAATGGTTGCGATTCGATTGTCACGGTACAGGTAGATCCTTTACCAACCAGCACAGGTTCGGAGACACTCTTTGCTTGCCCGGGTAGTGAAGCCATGTATGAAGGTTCGGCCTTGACAATTGGTTCTAGTACGGACTTTGTTTTCACGTCGACGAATGGCTGTGATTCCGTAGTTACCGTTAGTGTACAAGCGTTGTCAACCAGTACGGGGACAGAAACGTTATTCGCCTGTACCGGAACGACGGCTACCTATGAAGGTTCGGCTTTGGCAATTGGTTCCAGTACCGATTTCACCTTCTCGTCAGCCAATGGTTGTGATTCGGTGGTTACAGTGAGTGTAATCGAGGCTACCGAAAGTAGTTTTGAATTAGTAGAGATGGTGTGCCCGGGCGAGAGTTATCAATACCAAGGACAAAATTACGGTATTGGTGCAGACGAATTCTTTACGTTTACGAATGTTGCCGGCTGTGATTCCATTGTGCACCTACTTGTAGAATCTTCTCCGGATATCGATGTGGCTTGGCAAACATCAGAGAGTTGCCTTGATGCCGGGACAGGTGTTCTTTCCATTAGCCCGATTGGCGGAATTCAGCCATTTGTTTATGGGTTGGATGGAGACCCTTTACAAACCAATACATCTTTCGGCAACCTATCGCCAGGCAGTTATACGCTGACGATAGAGGATGCCATGGGGTGCCAATATGAAGAATCAGTGGATGTGACGGCACAATCAAGCTTAGTGGTTAATCTTACTGATCAGATCATTCCTTGCGATAGTACTTCGATTCATTTACTTCCAGCGGTCGTTAGCGGTGATGATGGGCAACTCCAATTTAGCTGGAGTGATGGCCTTCAAACGCTGGATCGTCCTGTTTCAGATCCAGGAGAGTACCTGCTTACGGTCAGCAATGGTTGTGAAGTAGTTGAAGTAGGTACGCAGGTTATGCTTGAGGTTGGTGCAGAAGGAGACTTGGTCTATATACCAAATGCATTCTCTCCGAATAATGATGGCATCAATGATGAATTCATAGCCTTCCCTGGGAAGGAAGTTGGTTTTGCTGATTTCCGTCTCCAGGTCTTCGACCGCTGGGGTGCTATGCAATTCGAGAGCACGGACAGCAGCCAAGGTTGGGCCGGCAAGATGGATGGCCAGCGTGCGGTCAACGGCGTCTACGTGTGGCGATTGGAAGCTACCGTCAATGTTTGTGGCCGGGAATATGAAGTAGCTCAAGGAGGAGATGTGATGCTATTGCGCTAAAAACTATCCTTCTCTGATAAATTTTGTGGGCCAGACTTAAGCAGGTTTTGTTCCGCAACATTGGCCAGAGAACCAAAACTATTTAAAGGTCGCCCTGAGAGATTCTGATGATTTGGAACGAGTAGAGACGAATGTCTTTACTCGTTCTTTTTGATTTACAGTTAGTTGTGTTTGTTTTGCGTGTGTTTTTGTGTTTATTTAAGAGGGAGTATTGTTTGGTTTAGTCACTGACGAAAGCGGTAGAAGGCTGCATATTTGTATTGTAAGCAGTAAAATAATAGAGTAAATAATTAGTCCTTTTAGTTTAGAGTAGCACTAGTGGTTTAGAATTAGCATGTTTAGTTAGATTTTAGTTTAGGTGAAATGTAGTTATGTTTTTAGCGATTCATCCCGGCGGAAGACTTCCTTACGCCGGGATGATTTTTTTCGTACGGATCGCATGTGATTGCTTACCTTTGGAGGCTAGATAAGAAACCGAAAAACAAGAGGAAGATGTCTTTTGAAGTAAACGGAAAGCTCCATAAGAAATTCGATACCGAAAATAAGACGGATACGTTCCAAGCCCGCGAGTTTGTGATCGTGGTAGAGAGCGGTAATTATCCACAATACGTGAAGTTCCAGTTGGTACAAGACCGCTGTGCCTTGGTCGACACCTTCGAAGAAGGCGAAGAGATCAAAGTGCATTTCGATTTGCGCGGACGCGAATGGAATGGCAAGTATTTTACGAACTTGAATGCCTGGCGTGTAGAGAAGGCTGCACCGGCTGCTGCTGCGGCACCACCAGCTGATGACGATTTCTTTCCATCTGCTGATGATGAACCATCTGTTGCGGCAGATGACGACCTACCGTTTTAAAGAGCAAATAATTGCCTCAGATAAGGATTTAGGAACAGGCCATTGGGGTCATGTGCTGCACGGAGTGTTTTGAATGCCTTCCATTTCGGATACGTCCTGGCAAGGCTAGCGGCATCCCGAAAGTGTAGTTTCCCCCAATGTGGCCGACCATCGTATGCCTTGAAGACACCTTCGAGTGCGTGAAAGTAGGCTTTGTGCTCTTTCCCTTTGTAGACATGACAAGCGATATAGGCGGAATCGCGCCCGTACGCGGGACTTAGCCAGATGTTATCCCCTTTAACGAAGCGATTTTCAATGGGAAAATGAATGGCATATCGACCACTATTCACCACTTGCATGACCTCTTTGATTACCTCTTGATAGGCACTTAGGGGTACATTGTACTCCATCTCGTTAAACCTCACATAGCGTGGCGTAGCATATACCAAATGGCTGTCACTGACTTTGGTGCTCTCGCCAAGGAATTGTGCCGAAAAGCGCGATACACTCCGGTTCAGTTGTGGCACCAAACGGGCGAGTTCACAGAGGCCCATAAAGACATAATTCTCTATCCAGACATCATTGATATAGGTCCACAGGTTGGCTTGATCAGCAACCTCTTCACTCTCGTTAGTGAATTTGGTTTGGGTCGTTTGGGTATAGGGAAGCCAGTAGAACTCGAAGTTGCGGTTTGCCTGGTTGTAGTGATCAATATTCGCTAAGACTTCTGCGAGGTTTTCTTTGCGTTTCTCTAGCTTCAGGCGATAGGTCGGGACGCAACGCAAACGAATTTCCGTAATTATTCCGAAGGCACCGAGAGAGACTTGTAGACATTTGAAAAGGTCTGGTTGCTCTTGTTCAGAACAAAATACTTTTTCACCCTGACCATTGATGAAGGTAATGCCAATTACCTGTGTGCTGATGTTGCCGAAACGAGTGCCAGTGCCGTGCGTACCGGTACTAATGGCTCCAGCAATGGACTGTTGATCGATGTCTCCCATGTTTTCCATCGCTAGGCCCACTTCGGCTAATTGGCGGCCCAGCAGATGTAGTTTTGTGCCGGCTTTGACAGTTACTTCTTTCTTCTCGGGATCGACCGCAACGATTCCCTGCCAATTATCGAGAGATACCTGTACCGCATCAGTATTGTTGAGCGCTGTGAAAGAGTGACGAGTGCCCATCGTGCGAATGTGAAGGCCTTTTTCGTGAGCATACCGGACCAGTGTCAGTATTTCCTCTTCCGTTTTTGGAAAGGAGACTTGCTGCGGTGTCCATTGTTGATTGCCAGACCAATTTTGCATACCCAATACTATTGTTAGAGAAAGCACCTTCCTTCTCCGCGAAACGTAGGCACTTCCTCCGCTACTGCCCCATTTCGGATGAGGTGTAAGGTATTGAATCGCTCGCAGAGTTCGCCAGCTTTTGCATGACGGAAGAATATGGGATCACCTAAGCCGAGAGCCTCAGGGCCACCGTAGTACACAGGCGTTTGCACTTCGCCAACACCTTCTTGCGGATCGAGCCGGGAGCCTTGTGGCAAATAAGGTATTGGTGCTTTGGTGTGGTCAATAGCGCCGGATGCAATATAACCTCCACCATGACAAGTATAGAGTCCCTGCTTCGGTTGGCGGACGATGGGCAAGGCAAAACCTGCGGCTGCTTGCCCGTTGAAGTGAGAATAATAATCGAATAAATGAGAGTGGAAGAAACCGGATCCAACGGTTACTTCTGTTACATCAGCCTCTGCTAGGGTTGTTTCCATGCTACCTGTCCCACCACCGTTGACGAGCTGCAATGAATAGCCGCGTTCGCGGAGGAGCGCACAGGCTGCTCGCCGCCGTTCCTGGAGGCGCGGCAAGGACAATTTTTGGAGAAATCGGATCGCCTGGTTCTTTAACCATTGTTTGGGTACGGCCGTACCTAATCCGGCAATTTGCGCCTCGTAGCCCATGAGACCAACCAGTGTTAGGTTCGGGTGCTGTGCGAGGTGGTCCAAAAAAACAGCGACGTCTTCTACTGACCTTAATGCAGAACGCCAAACACCAAAATGTAAGCCGGGAAGGTCAAAGGAGAGATCCAGGTCGAGGCAGATCGTTAACTGGCAGTTTTGTTCTTCAGCGATTTGTTGGAGAAGGGCGAGGTGTTCAACCCGATCAACCATTAATGTGATCTGCTTGCCAGCCTTTGTGTGTGTTACGATGGCACTTAATGCCTCACGATCCATGCTCGGGTAGCCCATTAGCAGGTCATCAAAGCCTTCGCTAGCTAACCAGGCCGCTTCCCACGGAGAGTAGGTCATCAAGCCCTGAAAGGAAGGTTGCGAATCGAGAAGAGATCTTATAATAGATCGACAACGGATGGACTTCGTCGCGAGCCGAATAGTGCCCTTGGACCGGCGCTGAAGGATGGTTTGAATATTTCGATCGAGGAGATCTAAATCAACATAGGCTAAAGGCAACGAACGATCTTGGAATGCCTGGCGGTAGGTGGCGTATAGAGACATGGGACTTAGTGACTAACTTGTTCCTCGGGCTTTAGCCCGAAAATAATCAAATATAGGATCGTGAAGATGTCCCAGGAACGAATATTATAGTGAACTGATCTAAGGAATGAAATACGATGATTGTTCCCCGAAATTTAACCCAGAAGTAGATCTGAATCCGAACTAAAGCCCGGGGAACAAATAGCATATGTTACTCTACGACCTCTTCCTCTTGCGCAGGCAGGAGAGCAGCAAAACTATCATATGCGCTTTGCAAACCTGTGGTTGCACTCGTTAATTGCGCGCGCCAGCCATCGAGGCTTCCTTCAGCCCCAGTGATAGCCTCCTTAAGGCTGTTGATCTGAGCCATCACATCACCATCGATGCTTCCCGCTTCCAACCCGTCTTGTAGATCTTCTAGGGCGTCAGTGTTATCTCCCCATCCCTCCAGGAAGGAAGCAACGGTAGCCCCTAAGGTCGTGACGGATGAAAGCTGTTCGGTAGCCTGCGCGATAAACCCTTGCGCTTGCCCGGTGGCTTCTTCTCCTAAGTCGACGCCATCAGGAATAACCATTTGCGCCAGTAAACCCGCCGCATTAGTTTGTTCGCTCTGAAGGGTAGTCGCAAAATCGCCTACTTGATTGGTAATGGTTTCCCAATTGCCGGCGAGTTCCTCGATAGGTGCGCGGAACTGCTCAACACTGTTGCAGGAAATGGTAGCAAAGGCCATAATGGCCAGCACAAGACTTAATTTTTTCATGGTGTTCTCTGATTAAGGTAATTGGAATGTGTGTTCACCTATAACCAGTGGACCCTTCGAAATATTTTACAGCCTTCAACAAATTAATGGACAAATGACACCGAGGGAACTACTCTGCAAAGTCTTCTAAAACACGACTAAGGCGTCCGTTTAAGCGTACGATCGCATCCTCGTATTTTTTGATTTCGCCGTGCCGCGGATTGTCAATGTTGGCGAGATTCAAGTGGTGAAGGTTGTTGAAGCCTATAACGCTCGGGAAAGGCTCCTCTAATTCGTTGCCGTATTGATCTTTCAAGATGAAGCCCTCCTGGCGAGCATAGCCTTGTAATGGGCCTTTTCGCAGAAGAAGAAATGCTCCCTGAGGGCCAGTAATCGCGGGATCTGCTTGCAAATCACTATTCAGAAAAGGCCCATTAGGAATTGCGCTAATAGCCAGAGAATCATAGACGAAAAATACAGGCCCTACCTGGTAAAGGCTGTCAAATCGGTCTATAATGAGGCGGTTGAAGAAATCGCGTTCTTCCAGTAATGCATCTCGTCTTTCCTCCACTCTTCTCCGACGGTTACTTCTCAAATCATCGTCGTCTAATAAACGAGTCAGGGCTTCCAGTTGTCGGGATTTGCTGGGCAGGCGCACTACGATGCCTCCATCAGTTAAAGCCTCTACTGCTAGGAGCATTTGCTCCGGGGGCGGTTCGGTAGTTCTAACCTGTGCATGGCTAGTGGAAGAAAACACCAGCAATAGCAGCAGGGCTGCGAATGGTGTTAAATATCGGTTAAGCCTTTCGGCTCTTTGATGGGGATTACTGCAGAAACCGTTCAATACACTTACTTTTTCGTGAAAAATCGTCATTTTTGGGGGCTTTTCGGAAAAATTGTCAGTTACTGTAATCGTCGGAACAATATTTGTCGGTTGATCAAACGATCAAATTGGCGTAGAAAATAGCTTTCGCTGACAATTTTACGGGCCTTCGCAAGCGTGTCGGCTATAAGCGATTGGCAAGGAGTGTTGGACCAGACTTTAGCAGGCATGGTTCCACAAAACCAAGAAGTAATCGCGCGGCGACCGCGGGTAATTGTCAGAGAATCGAAAACATATGACTTTCTTATGCAAGCTGTAGACATTGAAGCCTTAAACCAACAAATTTACGCGGATAGCGCGATTGTAGAGAAAATAAGAGAAGAAACCAAAAAAGTGATCGTTGGTCAGCAAGAGATGATCGATCGCCTAATGCTTGGGCTCTTATCAAAAGGACATGTCTTATTGGAAGGCCTGCCTGGCTTGGCAAAAACCTTGGCAATTAAGACGCTGTCGCAAACAATTAATGGTCATTTTAGCCGGATTCAGTTCACCCCTGATCTCTTGCCTGCCGATATTATCGGTACCATGATCTACAACCCGAGTGCGAATGATTTCTCGGTGCGTAAGGGGCCTATTTTCGCCAACTTTGTATTGGCGGACGAAATCAACCGGGCGCCGGCAAAGGTGCAGTCGGCTTTACTGGAAGCGATGCAGGAACGCCAGGTAACCATTGGTAAAGAAACGTTCCCACTCGAAGAACCCTTCCTGGTGTTGGCCACCCAAAATCCGATTGAACAAGAAGGAACCTACCCGCTTCCCGAAGCACAAGTCGACCGCTTTATGCTGAAGGTGAAGATCGGCTACCCGAATAAGGAAGACGAACGAGAAATCATTCGCCGTAACTTGAACGATGAACGTTTTGGCGAGGTGAGTCCTGTTTTGGATCCAGCAGATATACTCAAGGCGCGAGGATCGGTGAAGAAGGTCTACATGGACGAGAAGATTGAACGCTACATCATCGATATCGTATTTGCTACACGCCAGCCAGGTGACTATGGCTTGCAGCAACTCACACCTTTGATCACCTTTGGTGGCTCACCTCGAGCGAGTATCAATCTCGCGCTAGCCGCAAAATCCTACGCTTTTTTGCAACGCCGTGGCTTTGTAATTCCAGAGGATGTTCGCGCTGTTTGTGAGGATGTACTCCGACACCGCATCGGCTTGTCCTATGAGGCAGAAGCGGAAAATATTACGCAAGAGGATATCATCCATAAGATCCTGAACACCGTAGAAGTACCTTAACGTCAATAATGGAAACGAGCGAACTCCTCAAGAAGGTCCGCAAGATCGAGATCAAGTCGAAAGGCTTGAGCAAGCATCTTTTTTCCGGAGAGTACCACAGTGCTTTCAAAGGACGGGGTATGTCATTCAGCGAAGTTCGCAACTACCAGTATGGCGACGATGTGCGAAACATCGATTGGAATGTAACTGCACGTACCGGTGACCCCTACGTGAAGGTATTTGAGGAAGAGCGAGAACTGACCGTAATGCTACTCATTGACATTAGCCGCTCAGCCTTTTTTGGTACGACCGAGCAGATGAAAAATGAGATTATCACCGAAATCTGTGCGGTGCTGGCATTTTCGGCCATTCAAAATAATGATAAGGTTGGCGTTCTCTTTTTCTCAGATCGGATCGAGAAATATATTCCTCCGAAAAAAGGAAAGCAACACATCCTGCGCATCATTCGCGAGTTATTGGATATCGAACCAGAAGGACAAGGTACAGATATTGGCAAAGGCCTGGAGTACTTCAATAATATGGTGAAGAAGCGTAGTATTTGCTTCTTACTCTCAGATTTTCTGACCACCGATTATGAGGCGGCCCTGCGAATTGCAGCGCGCCGGCACGACCTTATTGGGGTTCATTTGTACGACCCACGAGAAGAAGAGTTGCCACCGGTCGGCCTGATCCGGGCGATGGATGCTGAAACCGGCACGCTTCGTTGGATCGATACCAGCAACCGCGCAGTACGGGAGCGCTATGCCAATTGGTTTCAGTCGAATGTGGAATACTTCCGTACCAACTTTTTGCGAAGCGGGGCAGATACCATTAGCATTCGAACGACCGAGTCTTATGTGCATGCCTTGCATAAATTCTTTAAGCGAAGATCCTGATCTATGAACGGGCGGTATGCCATAATCGGCTTTTTTACGATGCTATTGTGCAGCGCGCTGTCCTTGTCAGGGCAGGTGGGTATTGGCGTATCGCTAGACACGACCGATATCTTGATCGGCGATCATGTCCGAGTCAATATTCAACTATCAATTCCATCAGGCTACGAAATTCAATCCTTTGATTATTCGGGCTTAGAGGCCACAGAGTCGATTGAGTTGTTGGATATGGGGAAAGTGCTTACTGTAGCCGAACAACCCGAATTGCTACTAGAACAGCATTTGACGCTTACTTCCTACGATTCAGGATACCATCGTTTTCAGCCCTTAGCACTTGTTGTAAATGGACCTACTGGACTCGATACCCTGTATTCTAGTGACCTAGCTTTTTCGGTCAGTACGATCCCTGTCGGCGAAGATGACCCGCTGCGAGGGAATAAAGATATTATTGAAGAGCCTATCGACTGGCGGGATTACCTGCCGTACGCAATTGCCTTGTTGGTGGTGTTGGCTATTCTTCTTCCGGCCTGGTATTTTGCGAAGCGGGAAGCGAAAGCGAAAGTTCGACCAGCTCCGCCCCCACCACCTGCTCATGAAGTGGCGCTAAGCAAATTGCGGCAGATCGAACAGGCAGCAGTTTGGAAGAAAGGAGAGATCAAGCAATATCAATCGGACCTTACTTATGTGCTTCGTGAATACCTCGAGAATCGTTTCGGGCTCACCGCATTGGAGTCTACTACAGGAGAGATCAACCAACAATGGAATGAGGTGCCGGAAATTAGTTCGTGGCGTGGCCGATTAATTGCACTGCTACAGCTAGCCGACATGGTGAAATTTGCAAAAGCTATTCCAGAAGAGTCGGTGCACGAAGAAGGCCTTCAAACGGTAAAGACTTTTGTGGAACAAACGCATTACGTCGCACCTGCTGTGGAGGAGGAAGAGGAGTAAGAAAACGATCGTAAGTGAATAATACTCAGTACGAATAAATATGTGGCCCAACATAACTTTTGCGAGCCCGTGGGCATTTGCCCTTTTTGCCTTACTGCCGGTATTGGCCTGGTGGTATCGTAGGCAACGAGGACAGCGCTACCCTAAGTTGCGGATGTCGAGTTTGGCTTCCCTGGAAGGAGTAAGTTCCTGGCGAGCCCGGCTACGAGACCTGCTACCATGGATGCGCATGCTGGCGATGGTTGCCCTCGTGGTCGCTTTAGCCCGACCACAGTTGACGCTAAAAGAAGAATCGGTAAAAGCAGAAGGAATCGATATTATGCTGGCAATGGATTTATCCAGCAGTATGTTGGCGCAAGATTTCCAACCCAATCGTTTGGAAGTAAGCAAGCGGGTGGCGATCGATTTTGTGAATAAACGACCCTACGATCGTATCGGACTGATTGCCTTTGCCGGAGAAGCTTTTACACAATGCCCGCTCACCACGGATCACTCTGTTGTCAACACCTTCCTGGCGGGCTTAGCCTGCGGCGCATTGGAGGATGGTACAGCCATTGGTATGGGCTTAGCTACGGCGGTTAATCGACTGCGAAATAGTGAAGCGGAAAGCAAAGTGGTCATTCTGCTTACGGATGGCGTGAATAATACCGGTTATCAATCGCCGGAATTAGCGGCACAGATTGCCCGGGAGTTTGCCGTCAAGGTATACACCATTGGGGTAGGAACGGAAGGGCAAGCACTGACACCTGTGAGCCGAGACCCTAATGGCCGCTACCGCTACGATATTGCGAAGGTGGAAATTGATGAGGCGCTGTTGCAGCAGATTGCGCAGCAAACAGATGGGCGCTACTTTCGGGCCACCTCAGCGGAAGGCTTGCAGGAGATCTATAACTTGATTGATCAGCTGGAAAAAACAGAGATTGAAACAACCGTTATTCGACGATACAGCGAAGAGTTTGGCCGCTTTGCTATGTTGGCGTTGGTTTTACTTGTATTAGAATTGCTGCTACGCTATACGGTGCTACGGGCTATACCGTAGGATGCCGGATTTTAAGTACTCATGATCACTGTATGAACTAAAAGCGCAGCACCAACAAGTACTAATAAGATGTTCAGATTTGAATATATAGACCGTTTGTGGGCACTGGGAGTAATCCCTTTGCTGGTGCTATTTTTCTTTTTGGCCTGGCGGTTCCGCAAGGCTGCACTGCGCCGCTTTGGTGGCGAGGATGTCGTTCGTCGCCTGGCTCCGGGGCTAAGCCGCTACAAGCACATTGTAAAATTTGGTTTGCTGATGCTGGCTATTACTTTTTTGGCAGTAGCCTGGGCCAACCCACAATGGGGAAGCAAGCGCCAACCGGTGAAGCGAAAGGGAATCGACCTTTTTGTCGCACTGGATATTTCGCAAAGCATGCTAGCAGAGGATGTTTCGCCCAGCCGCTTGGAGCGTTCCAAACGCTTTTCACAACAGTTGGTAGATGAGTTGGCAAGCAACAATATTGGCGTTATCCTCTTTGCATGTAACGCCTTTACGTCGGCTCCGTTGACCACCGATTATGCATTTGCAAAACTTGTTTTAGCTACCGCTAACCCCACCCAGGCAGGAGCCCAGGGAACCTCTGTTGGTGAGGCCATTGACCAGGCCGAACGCTCTTTCTCCGAAGAAAATGACAATCATAAGGCCTTGGTGATCATCACCGACGGGGAAGACCATGATGGTGCAGCAGCGGAAAGGGCTGCGGCAGCGCGAGAAAACGGCACGCTGGTGTTTACAGTAGGCGTAGGAGAAGAAGAGGGTAGTTTTATTCCCGTCACTACGGCTGGCCGGGAAGATTACCTACGGGATGCCACCGGCAATCCAGTGCGGTCAAGTATGGATCCTACTACGCTGGAAAATATTGCTCGCTCAGGCGGCGGGGCCTATTTTAGTCTTAGCAATGATGCCTCAGCAATGGTCACCGACCTGCGTGAACGCATCGATGCCATTGAAAAGAGAGAATACGAACAACGAGTGTTTAGTGACTACGAAAGCTACTTTCAACTTTTTATCGGAATAGGATTGTTAATTTTATTAGTTGAGTTTCTCTTATCTTATCGTGCGAGTCGATTGAGGCCACGACGAGATTGGATGGATGTTTGACCACAGAAAGGACTCCGAAATGATGATGCGAAAAGCTTTGTTGGTATTAGTATTGGTAGGTGTATCTCAGCTAGTGTGGTCGCAAGATGGCCACCGGGATCTGCGTCAAGGCGACCGGGCCTATCGCCAGGGCGAATATGAGGCAGCCGGCGAACACTATCGCTCTGCACTGGAAGATCGTAATAGTGCTCAGGGCAATTACAACCTGGGGAATTCGGCCTATGAGTTAGGACAATTTGAAGAGGCCGCGCGCCGATTTGAGGAAGCGGCACGTTTATCGGACAATACAAACAACCAGGCAAGTGCCTATCACAATTTGGGCAATGCCTACTTTCAGCAAGGGGAGTACGAAAAAGCTATAGATGCCTACAAAAATGCGCTTCGCCGAAATCCGCAGGACCTTGAGACGAAGTACAACCTGGCAAAAGCACTAAGGGAGATTCCTCCTCCGCAACCCGAGCAGGATCAATCGCCACAGAACGAGGACGAAAGTGAGCAGCAAGAGCAGAACCAAGATCCCCAACAACAGCCTCAGCAGCAGCCTCAAGAGCAGGATGATCCCCAGGAGCAGCAACAACCTAGTCAAGGAGAAACGAGCCAGGAACAACAGGAATCACAACCAAGCGAACGCGAGCTTAGCCGGGAAGAAGCAGAGCGTTTGTTGGATATTGTAGATGGAGAAGAAAAAAAGACCATGGAACGCTTGCAGCGGTCCCGGGGGCGATCTTGTAGTTCAGACCGCGAGTGGTAAGTAAACCCGCGCTAAAACGTACACCTTCTCTGACAATGTTTGCGGGCCTTCTTAAGTTATCGGCCAAAAGCAATGGTTAAAAAGCGTTGGGCAAGGTTTTAGAAGACATGTCTCCGTGAAAATTGCCAGGGAACCAAATTACAAGTATGCGAAAGTTGATTCTCTTTTGTTGTGGCCTATTGCCAGCCTTCGTGATGCTTCAGGCACAAGAAGGGCCGTCGTTTCATGTAGAGGTAAGTACTGATTCCATCTTGCTAGGCAACTACTTTTCCACCACCTTCGTTTTGGAAAATGCACAAGGAAACGACTTTAACTTCCCAGAATTTCGGGACTTCACTATCGTAGGGGGACCGAATTTTTCGTCAAGCACGCAAATTGTCAATGGTGAGATGAGTCAGCGTATAAGCTATACCTTCTTTCTGGAACCGCGCGATGTAGGCGAGTTCTACATCGAACCAGCTAGTGTGGAATCTAATGGTGAAGTATTCGAAACTTTACCCCTGGCAGTTAGGGTCGCTCCTAACCCTGATGGGATTATTCAGCGACCAGAACAATCACAGGGGAATGCTGATTTCTGGGGTGACGATTTCTTTGATGATTTTTTTCGTCGCGATTTTGGATTCCCAGAATTTAGTCAACCTCCCAGCCTACCACAGGACAGCACAAGGCAGGCTCCCAGAAAGCGCAAAACCACACGAATTTAGCGGGCTAGATTATATGGTTTCAACTCAAACAAAGTAAGCTTCTCAATGAAACGCATTCCACTATTGCTGCTCCTTTTAGGCATGGCTAGCCATTGGCTATCGGCGCAGTCAAATAACGTTTCTTTCGAAGCCTATGCCGATGCGCGCGAAGTATTGGTTAACACCTACTTTGATGTCACCTTTACGCTGAAGAACGGGGAGGGAAGCAACTTTAATCCTCCCAACTTTAATCCTTTCTCCGTGATGTCTGGGCCCAACCAGGGGTTCCGCACGTCTATTGTCAGAGGACAGATGAGCCAGGAAACCACGATTACCTATCGCTTAATGGCCCGGCAAGAAGGAACGTTTACTATCAGTGGAGCAACGATCAAAACCGGTTCTCTGACATTGCAAGCGCCGGCCCTCTCGATTAAAGTCTTACAGGGGCGAGCCGATGGCGGTGCAGGAAGCGATGATGTTTACCTGGTAGCTCGCCTTAGTGATACAGAGGCTTATGTTGGGCAGCAACTGACGCTCGACTATGTCCTTTATACCAAAGTAGAAGTAGAGAGCATGAATCCGGTGAGTGAATCCGAATACCAGGGTTTTTTCTCACGGGAGATTCGCCGCTTTGATAATCGCGTAGTTCGAGAAGTGGTGAATGGCGTGCAATACGCCACGCGTATCCTTAAAAGGGTGGTATTGTACCCACAGCAAAGTGGCGAACTAGTGATTGATCCCTATACGGTTACACTTGGGGTTGTCGTGGGAGAAGGCCGGTCGAGGAGCTTTTTCTATCGGCCGGATCTGCGTCGGGTCCCTGCTAGCTCAGAAGAACTTCGGATACAAGTATTGCCTTTGCCAGGGAATCAACCTGAGAATTTTAGTGGCATTACGGGGAGGTATATTATGACCGTTACCTATAACGTGAATAAACTAACCACCGATGATGCCCTCAGCATTAAACTTCGTTTGCGGGGGGAAGGCGACCTGAAACAAGTAACGGCCCCAAGACTGGAGTTGCCGGAATCCTTTGAAGTATTTGATCCGAAGGTAACACTGGAGGAATACCTGGATTTCCCCGATCGCGTGATAGGCGAAAAAGAATTTGAATATCTCGTAGTTCCTAAAGAGCCCGGAACCTACCAGCTTCAGCCAGAGGTGATCATTTTTAACCCGGATAGTGCGCGCTACATTTCTTTGCAGGAGCGTCGATTTCCTATCCAGGTTCGAGCAGGCACTGGAAAAGGCAGTGGCCTGGTTGTAGATGGACACCAGGAAGAAAAAATGAGTGGGCCTCGTTCGACTATTTCGCTGAGCGCAGCGACGAATTCAGGTTTTGTCGGACAACCGGTTTTCTGGGGCTTGCTCTTTTTGCCCGTGTTGCTGTTCGGCGGTCTTTGGATATATAAACGACGGAAGGCCATTGAAGCCAATATCGATCCGGCACTACGCCGCCGTCAACAAGCCAGGCGCGAAGCGCTAAAACGATTGACCACAGCGGATGCGCATCGGCAGGCGGGAGATAGCCGAAATTTCTACGATGAAGTAGAAAGGGCCTTACTTGGCTATGTGGGAGATAAGCTACAAATTCCCCGCGCTGATATGACTAAGGCAAACTTAGAGTCACGCTTGCAAGAATTGGGAGTAGAAACCGCAAGCATTGAGCGGTTTCTAGGCTTGCTGCGTACCTGCGAAATGGCGCTGTATGCAGGGAAGGATAATGCCGAAGCGATGGAGTCCACCTACGATGATGCTATAGCGCTCTTGTCCGATGTGGAAGCTTCAATGGATTAGGCGTTAAAGTTCCCAAAATGACTTGGGGCGTCGCCGGACGATCCGATAATCCCGTAAGGTCTGAATGACATAAGCCAAGGCCCATAAACCAATCACCCAACGAGCATATTCCCAGAGAAGTAAACTAAGCAGTGCCACGCCAATCAGTCCGATGAGATAAATGCGCCGGTTCCGGTAGCGATAATCTAGGTAGAGCTCCAATGCGCTACCCGCTTGCCATAACCCTAAGACGAGCAAACTCACCACAGCGGCGTTTCCAAACCCTAACCAAAATAGAGCTATCGATAATAGCACTAGGGCTGCCTGGGTGATAAAGTCGACCTTTAAACGGAAATGACTGATCATCATTATTAGTTATCATTGAGCATTGCCTGGCGGCAAAGCAAGGTATAATACACTGCCCCCAATCCAGGGATGACAAAGATGAAAATGACGTTGGCAAGCCACCTTATGTCTCCTCCCGGGAAGATAGCCTTAATCATTGGCTCTAAGAATACAAACAGAAATGCGATATAAGCGACCGCAACAATAGCATATTTGCCTTTAGCAGCATTTCCTCGAGCACCACCAACAATAGCGCTGATGAGTTGGTAAATCCCAAGCACCAGCATCGCGATTGCGGCAAAGAACCAAGTGGATTGTAATGCGGGCACCAAACCAATGGAGAGCAAAATCAGGGGAGCTGCTACTAGAAAGAGGCTGGCGTAATAGTCCAGGGTGCTGCCACCGCTGCTCGCTTTCTTGGGAGGCCTTTCTAAGGGAGCATCAAGCAAATTCAGGTGCTCGTTCATGGCTGTTTAGGCATTGGTTTATTCAAAAATAAAGGTTTTTATCAAAACTTTCAATATTTTCTGAAAATAAAATACAAGAACTTTATTCGTGTTCGTTTGTCATCAATTCGTAGCCTTGCCTGCTGCTGCCTTGCAATAAGAATGGTAGAAAGGCAAACAAGGTCAAATCACAGAATCCAGAAATACTTGAAATGAGTGAAGATCCATCCTTTACTTCCCTAATGCGCTCTCGCGCTTCTATCTTTCCGCCAATGTATACGGATGCCGAGGTGGATGAAGAGATTATCCGTGAGATGTTGGAAAACGCCAATTGGGCACCTAATCATAAAAAAACGGAGCCCTGGCGCTTTAAAGTGTTTCGGGGGGCGGCTCGTCAACGCTTAGCCGATTTTATGTCTTCATGGTATAAGGACAACACGCCTGCCGAAAGCTTCTCGGATAGGAAGTTCAAGAAACTATCGACCAACCCATTGCGGGCGAATACGATCATTGCCATTGTTTTGCATCGCGACCCGGACGAGCGGTTGCCTGAATGGGAAGAAGTGGCGGCAGTGGCTTGTGCGGTACAGAATATGTGGCTAACCAGTACGGCTCATGGACTGGGGGGATACTGGTCGTCGCCTGGCTTGATCAGGCATATGGATGCGTTTCTTGGCCTAGCAGCAAATGAGCGATGTTTGGGCTTGTTTTACGTTGCGCACCACCAGGCACCGGAAATCCAGAGAGAGCGTGGCTCGATCGACGATAAGGTCGAATGGTTGACGGAATAAGCGGAGTATTAAGAATACCAATCAGTTACCACCTGAGCCTAGCTTGGACAATCGCTAAATTTGCGTTAATTTTGCGACCTGTTTCACCAAAGCAATATAGTTTGGAGACCAACTTCCAGCAAGGTTTCGAGCGAAAAGCTCTACTCAGATAAGAAGAATATGACAAGGGCTTCATAGCTGATTCAGCTGTGGAGCTCCGTTATTTTAAAAACCATACGCTGTTGTCGGCAAAGGCAACGGAAACTTTAAACAAGACTTGATTTAAAACTAGCAATTATGGGTCAAACAATTACATACGCTATTCCTGCCTTTGGGATATTAGCGCTGCTTTTCATGGCCTGGCGTTCGTCCTGGGTCAGCAAGCAAGATGAAGGAACGGAGCGGATGAGCCGGATCGCCAAGAACATTGCCGATGGCGCGATGGCCTTCCTGAATGCTGAATACCGCGTACTCAGCATTTTTGTGCTGGCTGTAGCTATTCTTCTGGGCCTTTCAGCTGATGCTGAAACCTCAAGCTGGCTGGTAGCCATTTCGTTTATTGTAGGTGCAATTTGTTCTGCACTGGCCGGATTCCTCGGCATGCGTATTGCAACGAAAGCCAATGTACGTACCACCAACGCAGCCCGCACAAGCCTGGGCCGTGCACTGGAGGTTGCCTTCGCTGGTGGTTCTGTCATGGGCCTCGGTGTAGTAGGCTTAGGGGTACTTGGTTTGGGTACGCTTTTCTTGGTATACTCCAACATGGGGTGGGATGTCAATAAGGTAATTACGGTACTAACCGGATTTTCTTTTGGTGCATCCTCCATTGCACTTTTCGCTCGTGTAGGCGGTGGTATCTATACCAAAGCTGCCGACGTAGGTGCTGACCTTGTTGGTAAAGTAGAAGCAGGTATTCCTGAAGACCACCCACTGAACCCAGCTACGATCGCCGATAATGTAGGTGACAACGTGGGTGATGTTGCCGGTATGGGTGCCGACCTTTTCGAATCTTATGTTGGTTCGATCATCGGTACAATGGTATTGGGTGCGACCTTCATTGGTTTCGCCGGCTTCGAGAATACAAATGATTACGGCGGATTGAACGCTGTTCTCCTGCCATTGGTGCTAGCTGGTGTTGGTATTATCACATCTATTCTGGGTACGTTCTTTGTACGTGTCAAGGAAGGTGGTGATCCACAAAAAGCATTGAACCGTGGTGAATTCCTGTCGTCAGGCGTTATGTTGGTTGCCACCTTCTTCATTGTGCAAACCATGCTTCCAGAAGGATGGACCGACCCTAAATCAGGTTTTGAATATTCCTCTATGGGTGTATTCTGGGCAGTGATCTTCGGTTTGGTTTCTGGTTTGTTGATTGGCTTGATCACCGAGTTCTACACGGGTACAGGTACTCGCCCAGTACAAGGTATCGTGAATCAATCGATAACTGGTTCAGCTACCAACATCATTGCTGGCCTGGGTGTAGGCATGCAATCGACGGCTATTCCAATTCTTATTTTGGCTGCTGCTATTATTGGCGCTTACGAGTTTGCTGGACTGTACGGTATTGCCATTGCGGCAGTAGGTATGCTGTCTAACACAGGCATCCAATTGGCAGTAGACGCCTATGGCCCGATTTCAGATAATGCTGGTGGTATTGCTGAAATGGGTGATTTGCCGAAGGAGGTTCGTCAACGTACCGACAAGCTTGATGCAGTAGGCAATACGACTGCAGCTATCGGTAAAGGTTTTGCGATTGGTTCTGCAGCACTTACTGCATTAGCCTTGTTCGCGGCCTTTATGACAACCGCGGGTATTGATTCCATCAATATTGCTCAGCCGAAAGTAATGGCCGGCCTTCTATTGGGTGGTATGTTGCCATTCCTTTTCTCTGCCCTGTCGATGGGTGCAGTTGGACGTGCCGCTATGGATATGATCCAGGAAGTACGCCGCCAGTTTGCTACTATCCCTGAATTGACCGCTGCACTAGATGTGATGCGTAAGAACGATGGCAAGGAGTACGCAGATTGGTCAAAAGCTGATCAAACAACCTTTGATGCTGCCGACGGAAAAGCAGAATACAGCAAGTGTGTAGAAATCTCTACAGCGGCTTCTATTCGTGAGATGATCCTTCCTGGCCTGATCGCTGTCGCTTCTCCTGTCGTTATTGGTTTTACCGGCGGCGCGGAAATGCTCGGTGGTTTGTTGGCTGGTGTTACGGTCTGTGGTGTTTTGATGGCCATCTTCCAGTCTAATGCTGGGGGTGCTTGGGACAACGCGAAGAAGATGTTCGAAGAAGGCGTTGAGATCCAAGGCGAGATGTACTACAAGGGTAGTGATCCACACAAAGCAGCTGTTGTTGGTGATACCGTAGGTGATCCGTTTAAGGATACTTCTGGTCCTTCACTAAATATCCTGTTGAAGTTGATGTCAGTTGTAGCACTGGTAATTGCACCAATGCTATAAGAAAGCCTGAGGCGTTTCTAAAACGCTGATAGCTATAAATTGACCGCCCTGTTCGTCTGCTTGATGAACAGGGCGGTTTCGTTTTTGGACGACTGTACGCGCGAGAAAAATGAGCATGCAAGTGTCAAGGGATCGTTAAAAAACATTCTTGGCACGATCTTCGCAAATGTATTCTTGTTACTTACAGTATATTTAGCAACTAAGTTTGCCGTAACATCTGCTGCAATCTGTCCATTTTTCACATCATTTAGGTGGTGACCAAAGAGGGGCAGGCAATTTTTATCGGCTAACGAGGTTATTTTATGGTTGTATCTTTGGTAGCAACCGAACGTCATAAGAAAAGACGACGCACAAACAGATAACGATATGAAGTTCAGGAATTCAATTTTCTTCTCTCTGGCTGCAGTAGTACTGCTTGCGGCTTTTGTGTACCCGCAGCTTAGCAACGAGCAAAAAGAGGCAGTACTGATGCAAACCCTCATGCGAGGATTGGAACGCTATCACTACAGCCCACAGGATATTGACGATAATTTCTCCGAGCGCGTATTTGAGCGAGCACTTGAGATGATGGATGGCGGCAAGCGCTTCCTGACTCAAGAGGAGGTAAGTGAATTACAAGTATATCGTACCCAGCTTGATGACGAAGCCCAGGCTGGTACTTATGCTTTCTTTGATCGTGCTACAGAGTTGAATGTGGCAGGATTGGAACGCGCACAAGGGTTCTACCGCGAAATTCTCGCTGACCCTTTTGATTTCACGCGTAGCGAATTTGTTGAACTCGACGGAGACAAACGGGAATACGAAGCGGATGAAGATGCCCTTCGCGAGTTTTGGCGCAAGTACCTCAAGTATGAAACCCTCGAGCGGTTTGCCGACGGAATTGAAAGCCGGGAAGAAGGCGATGAAGACTTTGTTGGCAAAACGGATGAAGAACTCGAAGCGGAAGCGCGCGAAGATGTACTGGAAATGTTCGACCGCTGGTTCGACCGTCTTAATCGCCTTGATCGGGAAGATCGCATGAGTAACTACCTCAATGCTATCACCAGCGTTTTTGACCCTCATACCAACTACTATAAGCCAATCGATAAAGAGAACTTCGATATCCGCTTCAGCGGCCGGTTGGAAGGAATTGGTGCACGTCTTATGACGGAAGGCGACTATACACAGGTCAGTGAAGTCGTTGTCGGTGGGCCAGCCTGGAAAGGTCGGGAACTGGAAGAGAATGACATCATCATTAAGGTCGCCCAGGATGGTGAAGAACCAGTGGATATCAAAGGGATGGTGTTGGATGATGTAGTACAGTTGATCCGTGGCGCAAAAGGCACCGTGGTAAATCTGACCATTGAAAAAGTAGATGGCACGCAAATAGAGATTTCTATAACACGCGACATAGTGATTCTGGATGAGCGTTTTGCTCGGTCCTTGATTATGGATGGCGCAGCAACAGGTGAATCAATTGGCTATATCTATCTGCCAAGCTTCTATGCCGACTTTGAAGACCGCAACGGTCGCCACTGTGCCGATGATGTAGAAGTAGAAATCGAAAAACTAAAAGCAGCTGGCGTGGATGGTATCATCCTGGACCTGCGTAATAATGGTGGCGGTAGCCTTCGCGATGTGGTGAAAATGTCAGGCTTCTTCATCGAGCGTGGCCCGATCGTACAGGTAAAGTCACGGAACTATGAGCCAGAGGTACTGATGGATGTAAACCCGGAAGTACAATACGATGGTCCACTAGTGGTAATGGTTAATAACTTCAGCGCAAGTGCCAGTGAAATTTTGGCGGCAGCCCTGCAAGACTATGGCCGTGCTGTGATTGTAGGAAGTAACTCTACCTTTGGTAAGGGCACTGTACAGCGCTTTATCGACCTGGATCGTACCCTTCGGGGATTCGACAATGTGAAGCCATTGGGCCAGGTGAAATTGACAACGCAGAAGTTCTACCGTATCGATGGCGGTTCTACTCAATTGCGTGGTGTGACACCAGACGTTATCCTGCCTGATAATTACGCCTACATCCAAACGGGTGAAAAAGAAGAGGAATATCCAATGCCTTGGACAGAGATTGACGAGGTGGAACACCACCAGGATGTGTTTGCACTAACGCATATGGATCAGATCCGGGAGCGTAGTGCTGCGCGGGTGGAAGCCGATGAAACCTTCTCCATGGTTGATGCCAATGCTGCTCGCATGCGCAAACTGCGTGACTTGTCTTCCTATCCACTGGGACTCGGAGAATACCAGGCACTGGAAGCTGCTCGATTGACTGACGCAGAGCGCTATGAAAACCTCTTCGATGAAGTGGTCATTCCGAGTGCTCGTAACCTGGAGGTAGATATTCCAGCTATCGAAGCAGATGAGTCTAAGGAAGCCCGTAATGAAAACTTCCTGGAGTCGGTGCAGAAAGACTCCTACATTTTGGAGAGTCTGCGTATCCTGCATGACATCATTGAATTGGAAGGAATTGCAGCAAGGGACTAAGGTTTTCTCTTCGCAATCAAAGAAAAAGGCGTCCTCTGACACAGAGGACGCCTTTTTTCTTTTACCGTTCCTTACCTTGTGCCAAGCAAAATCAGCGCTTGCCTAGTGATTTACCTCGAGTTAGAAAATGTGTCTAAATCTTACGGCGAAAAGATTCTTTTCGACCGCATCCATCTGCCTATCAATAAAGGACACAAAGTAGCCTTGGTTGCTAAGAACGGTACGGGTAAATCTACGATGCTACGAGTAGCGGCCGGCACCGACCAAGCCGAAGGCGTTGGTGCACGGGTATATGTTCACCGGGAGGCTCGTTTGCATTATCTGATGCAGGAGCCTGATCTGCACCTGGAACAGACGGTATTAGAGGCCGTTTTTGAAAGTGATAATCCGCTGATCAAAGCCATCGAAGCCTACGAACGCGCCATGCTGTTCCCGGAACGGGAAAATGAGGTACAAGCGGCACTAGCAAAGATGGATGAATTGCGCGCCTGGGATTTTGAAGCCAAAATCCAGGAAACACTGACACGCCTCAAAATTGAAAACCTCCAACAGAAAGTAAAGCACTTATCTGGGGGCCAACGCAAGCGCCTGGCCCTTGCTCGTCTGATTATTGATGAACCAGACCTGGTGATCCTGGATGAACCGACCAACCACCTCGATATTGATATGATTGAGTGGTTGGAAGAATACCTGAGCCAGCCGAATCTCACCTTGCTGATGGTAACACACGATCGCTACTTCCTGGAGCGCGTGTGCAATCAGATCGTCGAACTGGATCAAGGGCAATTGTATCGCTATAGCGGCAACTACACCGACTTCCTGGAAAAGAAAGCAACCCGCTACGACATTGCCGGAAATGAACACGATAAGAACAAAAAGGTCCTTAAGCGGGAATTGGAGTGGCTGAACCGCCAACCTAAAGCGCGGGGTACTAAGGGGAAGGCACGCATCAGCAGTGTCGAAAACTTGCGGGATAAAGTAGAGAGCTTTAAGCACGAGCAAGAACTGACCATTGATATCAAAGGGCAGCGGCTGGGTAAGAAGATTCTGGAAGCTCATAATATGGGTAAGAGCTTCGATGGAAACCTCATTATTAAGGGCTTTGACTATAAATTCCGTAAAGGCGAACGTGTTGGTATAGTGGGGCCAAATGGCGTGGGTAAGTCTACCTTTTTACACTTGCTTACCAAGGAAATCCGGCCAGACGAAGGGAAAGTAGTGGTAGGTGGAAATACCGTATTCGGCTACTACACCCAGGATGGTATCAACTTCCGGGACGACCAGAAAGTGATCGATGTCATTCGCGAGATTGCTGAGTTTATCCCTATGGAGAAGGGGCAGAAACTAACGGCGGCTCAGTTATTAGAACGGTTCTTATTTACCAGGGCACAACAACAAGTACATGTCAGCCAATTGAGTGGCGGCGAAAAACGACGCCTCTATTTGCTGACGATCCTCATGCACAACCCCAATTTCCTGATCCTGGATGAACCCACCAACGACCTGGATATTATGACCCTCAATGTACTGGAGGATTTTCTGCTGGAATTTCCCGGCTGCCTGTTGGTTGTCACGCACGATCGGTTTTTCCTGGACAAACTAGTGGAGCATCTCTTCGTGTTCGAAGGAGAAGGCCGTATTCGAGACTTTCTAGGAGACTACACCGATTATCGCATCGAACAACGTGAGCGCGACCGTGCGCAACGCCGGGAGGAACGCGCCGAACTACAGCAACGTCGCGAAGCAAAAGAAGAAAAGAAGGAAGGGCTGAGTCAAGAGCAGAAGAAAGAAGTCAAGCGTCTGGAAAAGAAAATTAGCCGATTAGAAGAACGCAAAGCCGAAATTACTGATCAGTTCAACGATACTAGCCTCTCTCCAGAACACATCACCGAACTATCTAAAGAGCTGGGCACGGTCAATGAAGAGATCGAAGAGCTGGAAATGCGTTGGATGGAACTCGCCGATTTAGCGTAGTTCAGTTGGCAGTTTTGCTGTTTTACAGCAAAGCAGTTGGCAGTAAGCAGTTATTTTGCCTACTGCTAGTCGCATAGCGACATACTGCAAACTGCCAGCCACGAAGTGGCGCTCTGCCCACTGCAAGTTGCGCAGCAACGAACTGCCTACTGAAAACTGCAAACTGCAAACTGATAAAATGTTCCGCAATCAGCTCCACCCCATCTCCCTTTTTTCCATTTTGGTATTGTCTATCGCCGGATTATTCCTGGGCATTGCTGGTGAGATTTACCATGAACAATCGCGCTATCGAAGCTCCACACCGGCTTTTGGTAGCACCTGGAGTGAAGGGGAGATCCTGGCGTTTTGCATCTTTTTAACCGTGGCGCTCTTTTGGATAATAGGAGGCGTCGGTTTCTTATTGCGTAGAAATTGGGCGCGGATTTTGCTAAAATTTGGGTTTTCGGTGGCAGCCGTCATTTGGGGCGTTTTTATGACCGTCAATTTTGCTGAGGTGAGCCGCACGCCATTTTTGATGGGCGGGGTGACGGCAGGCGTATTTGGCCTAGTCGGAGGAGCACTTTTGTTTTTGTCACATACCGAGATAGTGCTGCCGTACTTTCAAGCAAGCCGACCATTAGAGAGCTTGCAATCACAGGTGCTGGATGATGATTTTCCAGAAGACAGAAGTTGAACGACCGAAACAAAAGAGCCGATTTGGATACACCAAATCGGCTCTTTTAATCTACAGAGATTTAAGCACCATTACTCACTTCCAGCAAGTTCCGCCAACTCATCTTCCAGATCGTATTCGTTACCGGCGGTGTAGCCCGAGTGACTGTACAAAACATTCCCTTCGCTATCTACCACATAGGTTTGTGGGATGGCCTGGAAACCCAATTGGTTGCGCATCACATTATTGGCATCCGACAGGATGATATATTCCCAGCCCTTGGTGCTCAATAAGCCAGGTACCTTGGCCAGCTGCCGCTGTGTATCGATAGTAATGGCTACCATTTGCATATTGTATTCTTCTTGCCAATCGGGATATAGATCAGCTATAGCATCAAGTTCGGCTTGGCAAGGCTTGCACCAAGTTGCCCAGAAACTGATCACCGTAAGATCAGCTTGCTCCAGATAGGTGGCCAGGTCGACCGTTTGGCCATCCAGCGTTTTTAGTTGTGCACTGTTGATTTGTTGCTGGCCGAAGCTCATGGTCGCGAAACCTAAACAAAGAATCAGCGTAAGTAAGAATTGCTGCCGCATGAGTTGATTTTTATTGTTGTACGATGAATGACTATTTTTAAAAAAGATTTGGCCACATGGCCGCATCTGCGCAATATTGCGATGTTTTCGCCTGATTATGACGCAAATATACTTGTTTTGTAACGCTGCTGACCGCCTTTGTTGCTACTACAACGATCAAAACAAGCACATTTAGTACTACTTGAAAAAGCACGTTTCGATTTTCTTTAGACTTTCAATTAGCCAGCTCGCTTGAAATGAACCGCTTAACTGACTAATCAAAAATCAAAATCGAAACGTACTTTTTCTGCGACCTTTAACGAGACCTTAACCAACTATCCACCTGTCAACGAAAGCCACCTTCTACATGAAACTGAACAAGTACCTTCTCTTCCTCCTGCTCCTAATTGGATTGGGAGCGGCCCAGGCCCAAGAAAACGGGGGCCGCATTTCAGGAAGCTTAGAGGCTAATGCTAACTTCTTCGTTCGAGACTCTCTGATCGGAGCTGCGAACACGCCGCAATACGACCGTCAAAAATACGGCGGTGAAGCCTGGCTCAATCTCAATTACAGCAATTGGGGCTTCGACTTTGGCCTGCGTTTCGATCTGTTTAATAACTCCAACCTACTCAACCCAACGGGCTCTTATACCGATGAAGGGATTGGTATTTGGTATGTGCGAAAGCAAATAGATCGCCTGGGCTTTCAGGCCGGCTACATCTACGATCAGATCGGGAGTGGTATTATTTTCCGGGCCTATGAGCAACGACCTTTGCTGATTGATTTTGCCTTGTTTGGTCTGAAAGTAGATTATCAACTCAATGACAACTGGCAAATAAAAGCCTTCACCGGCCGGCAAAAGCAACAGTTTGATACTTATGGTTCGGTGATCAAAGGCCTCAATATAGAAGGCTATATTACCGGCGACTCTACCTCTAATTGGAGTTTAGCTCCAGGGTTTGGTGTAGTTAATAGGACGCTCGATGATGCTACCATGAACAGCTTGGTAGCTACACTAAATACCTACCCAGCCGAAGACCTGTTTACGCCGAAATACAATGCTTACGCCTTTACACTTTACAATACCTTATCGAGCGGAATTTTTTCCTGGTATGTAGAAGGAGCCTATAAAACGGAGGATGCCATGAACGACCCTTTTGGTGTGATCGTTCGCGAGGATAATGAGATTATCGGGGATAAATTTATTAGTGAATCGGGCTCGGTGCTGTACTCCAGTCTGAGCTTGGCGCCCCCCAAGTGGGGCATTACCCTAGAGGCGAAGCGCACCGAGAATTTCGGCTGGCGGACACGGCCCCAAGCCCAACTCAACCGGGGATTGGTCGGGTTCTTGCCACCGATGACCCGAGTTAATACCTACCGCTTGAATGCCCGCTATAATGCCGCTACGCAGGAACTGGGCGAATTGGCCTTCCAGGCCGATATTCGCTATGCGCCTAGCCGTAAATTGAGCTTCAATGCCAACTACTCCTACATCGACGATTTGGAAGGAGTAAGACTCTACCGCGAGTTGTACACCGAGGTGATCTATAAACATAAACGCTTGTGGACCCTCACCGGCGGGCTTCAGCTCCAGAATTATAATCAGGAGCGCTACGAATTTAAACCAGAAGTGCCGATTGTGGAGACAGTTATTCCTTACATGGATTTTCTGTACAAATTTGACCGCCGTCGCTCAATTCGTTTCGAGGCGCAGTATATGTTGACGGGCGATGATGTAAAAGCAGAAGCCAAGCAAGATTATGGTGATTGGGCCTTTGCTTTAGTCGAACTCAATTTGGGGCGCCACTGGACGCTCACAGCATCGGACATGTTTAATATTACACCAGGCAAAAATTCACCGCTTGACGATAGTGGAAGTGGTGAGCGTCTATCGCTACATTATCCTCGGTTCGATATCTATTACACGACCGGCCCAACGCGCTTGGCGCTTAGTTACGTCAAACAAGTAGAAGGAGTGGTTTGTACGGGAGGAATATGCCGCCTGGAGCCAGCCTTTAGCGGCGTCAGATTCAATGTGAACACAAGTTTTTAACCAGCGGAGCAACAGACATCTATCTGCTGCAAACTGCCAAACATAAGATCATGAAACGTATACTACAACTTAGCTTTCTGGCTTTCGTATTGCTGGCATTTGGTTGTCAGGAGATCGCGCCGATCCTTAATCCTACCACTGGCGGAAATCCAACCGGAAGTGGAAATGTTGAAGATCAGGACCGACAAGTGTTGATCGAAGAATTCACTGGTGTAC
>SPJK01026794.1_pt1 | contig 30769 bp, 29 predicted proteins | sample 3741771 | NCBI WGS metagenome assembly SPJK01 (sample SAMN10925997, study PRJNA522277) | cold seep metagenome | isolation source: Elba SIP-enriched marine methane seep metagenome, extraction at timepoint T2 | place: Italy: coast of Elba, Mediterranean Sea
ATGTTGTCGGCAGGTATCTACTCGGACAACCTGTGCCAGGGACCATCACAATTGTTAGCAGCTACTACATGGTGGCGCTGACCTTTATTCCCCTGATTGTCGCTGAACGGCGCAATGCACATGTTGCCGTAGACGTCCTATTCGCAAGTTTTCCCAGATGGTTGCAACGCCCGTTTATTGCTGTGAACTATCTGTTGATTACAGCAATCCTGGTTGTCCTGACGATGCGGTCAATTGAAATGGCGCTTCAAAAGACCGGCACTGGCGCGGTAGTCGAACAAGGCACAACACTAATCCCGATCTGGCAAAGTTACTGGTTGGTCCCAATCGGATGCAGCCTGATGGCGCTCGTCGCAGTTTGTAGATTTGTCTGCAGCGCCATTGGCGTTGGGCTCTCTAATTCACCACAGGACGCTTTCGATGAGTGATATTGCTATTGGCCTTGGTGGTGTCGGCATATTGTTCCTGCTGATCGCTTTTCGCTTTCATATCGGCTTTGCACTCATTGGCGTGTCCTTTGTTGGGCTTTGGATGCTTCGCGGTTGGAACGTTGCCTGGGCTTCGGTCGGGGTTATACCCTATCAGTTCTCGGCAAATTGGGTGCTTAGCTCAATCCCGATGTTCCTGTTTCTTGGCTATATTTGTTACCAAACCAATCTAACGTCCGGTCTGTTCAAAGCGGCCCGGGCTTGGACTTCGGCCTTGCCGGGCGGACTAGCCATTGCATCGATCCTTGGGTCTGCTGGGTTCGCTGCGGTTTCAGGGTCATCGGTTGCCTGTTCGGCAGCCATGGGCCGAATTGCCGTACCAGAGATGCTTAAGCACAAATATCATCCTGAACTTGCAACCGGCACTGTAGCGGTTGCCGGCACAATCGGTGCGCTGATCCCACCGTCGATTATCTTGATCCTGTACGGGATCATCGCACGGATATCTATTTCCGATCTATTTTTGGGCGGGATTTCTGTCGGGCTTTTGACCACCTTGTTTTACATAATGGTGGTCTTTGTACGAATTAGGCTCAACCCCGATCTTGCCCCGGCCAAAGATGAAACCATGACGATGGCGATGCGGTTTTTCGCGCTTAAGGAGACTTGGCCCATCGTTGTTGTGATGCTCGGCATCTTTGGCGGCTTGTTTGGGGGAATATTCACCCCGACCGAGGCAGGCGCAATCGGTGCTTTTCTTGCCTGTGTGATTGCACTGTTGCGGGGCGATCTGACCAAGACGCGTTTTGTGGAAGCCGCCCGCGAGACTATGACAACGACAGCAAGCCTTATCATCATCGCAATCGGCGCGAGACTTCTGACACGCTTTTTGGTTCTTTCCGGGACGGGTGATTTCTTGTCGGACGCGATCCTTTCAATCGGTGCTCAACCCGCCCTGCTTATGCTGGGTATTGTACTGATCTACCTGGTCTTGGGTATGTTTCTCGAACCTATAGGCTCGATGCTTTTGACGTTGCCGATCTTCCTGCCAGTCGTTGACGATATCGGCTGGAGCACGTTGTGGTTTGGCGTACTTGTAACCAAGCGTTTGGAGATCGGAATGATCACGCCGCCTGTGGGCATGAATGTGTTTGTGGTCAAAGGTGTAGTAGGCGAGCGCGTGTCTCTTGAAGCGATTTTTCGCGGCGTCGCGTGGTTCATAGTTGCCGACCTGATTTTGGTCATGTTGCTCTACATCTTCCCGGAAATTGTAAGCATCCTGCCCACCCTGCTGAAATAGAGTTTTGCGGAGAAAAATTATGGGCCAAACGGTCGTCTTGAAAACCGTCGGTAAGGTTTCCCTGCTGGAAATTGATAACCCACCTGTCAACGCGATATCGCGTGCGGTAGTTGAAGGACTAGATGCCGCGTTGCGAGAATACGAGACATCGGGAACGCTGGGTCTGGTCATCTGTGCGACGGGACGTACCTTTGTCGCTGGCGGCGATATCGCTGATTTTGAGAGCCCCGATTTTTCTGCATCAGCTTTCAACGACATCCTATTGCGGATCGAAAATGGTGACCGACCGGTGGTTGCCGCAGTGCACGGAACCGTATTGGGGGGCGGGTTGGAATTGGCAATGGCTTGCCATCACCGCATCTCCACACAGGATTGCCGATTTGGAATGCCGGAAATCAAGCTCGGATTGATACCTGGATCGCACGGAACACAGCGTCTGCCACGACTTGTCGGACTTCGTCAGGCAGCAGAGATGATGATGCGTGGTTCAATGGTTGGGGCGGGTGATGCTCTTGATTTCGGGCTTGTGGATGACTTGGTTTCGCCCGAAAAATTGAGGGATGCTGCGATTGATGCGTTTACCAAACTTGCTGCAGATCCCATACGCAGAACAAGTGCCCAATCCATTTCTGATGATGGAGCTGATGCGTTGGCCGGCCTTGAAAAGTTGGCCGCGAAACGGTCGAGCGAAGCTGCATTTGCAGCATTGTCTGGAGCGCTGATTGCTGCGCGGGATTTACCGTTTGAGCAAGGGATAGATATGGAAGCACAGCTGTTCGATAGGCTCGTGACCTCAGCTCAGTCAAAGGCTCAGCGCTACCTTTTCTTTGCGGAACGCGGGGCGGCAAGGGTTCCCGGCGTTGACGCCGTTTCTGTCCGAAAAATTGAAACCGTTGGGGTTCTGGGGGTCGGAACGATGGGCGCAGGCATTGCTGTGGCCGCGTTGCTTGCTGGCTATCTTGTAACGATTAGCGAGGCAGATGACGAATTACTTCAAGCTGGGGTTGGAAGAATCAATGCGACCCTCGATGGGCTCGTCAAAAAGGGGCGTCTCACCGAAGGCCAACACCAAAAATGCCGGACCATGCTTCACAAAGGTGTCGGGCCCGCAGCTCTGTCTGATGTGGATATCGTGATTGAGGCCGTATTTGAAGACATGGATCTAAAACGCCGAGTTGCAGCTGAACTGGGCAAATATTGTAAGCCAGGTGCAATCATTGCCACCAATACTTCAACGCTGGATGTGAATGAGATCGCGCGCGCCTCCGGCCGTGCAGAAGATGTTGTTGGTACGCATTTCTTTTCGCCCGCTCATATCATGAAACTGCTTGAGGTGGTGCGCGGCAATGCAACGGCAACCGAGGTGCTGGCGGCAACTTTGAAATTCGCGCGGCGGATCGAGAAAACGGTTGTGGTTAGCGGTGTTTGCTATGGCTTTATCGGCAATCGTATGGCTGAAGTTTATATGCGTGAGAATGAAGCCATGCAGCTTGAAGGAGCGACACCGGCGGAGATTGATGCCGTTGCACAAGACCCTGATCTTTGGGGCATGGCGATGGGACCAAACAGGATGCTCGATATGGCAGGGGTCGATGTCGGCGCACGAACGGTCATCGAATGGATGGCCTCCGGTGATGGGCCAACAGACCCAGCCTATCGGATACTGTGCCGACGCATGTTCGAAGCAGGCCTTCACGGCCAGAAGACAGGCAAAGGTTATTATCTTTACGAAGGACGCTCCGCGTCGCCGAATCCAGCGGTTCACGCGTTGGCCACTCAGTTGGCCAAAGACTTCAATTTCACCCGGTCTGCTCCCCCTTCCAGACAAGAAATATTCGAGCGTCTTTTGTTTCCTTTGATCAATGAAGCGGCGCACATTCTTGATGAAAAGATTGCCGCGCGTGCATCGGATATCGACGTGGTTTGGACCAGTGGATACGGCTTTCCGAAATGGCGCGGCGGTCCCCTTTGGATGGCCGATGACATTGGACTTGGGAAAATTGTCGAGCGATTAGAATTCTACGATGCGCGCGCTGATAATAACTGGAATATTTCGCCGCTCTTGCGGAAACTGGCGGCAAGCGGTGACCGTTTGTCATCTGTTGGTTAAATTCTCTGCAACGGTATTTGAAGGGTGTTGTCACGTTAACTGATTGTTGTCTCCAGTCTGAACTGTTCTGGCATGGCGTGATGTAGGGACATCCTCTCAACGTCGCCGTTCCTTTGCGAGATGTCACGCAGTGAAGCCTCGCCAGCCAGATGATTGGGCTTTGCCAGACTAATGCGGATTGAGCCATCCGGCTGGTAATCTAGCGTCTCGCGCTGAGACTAGCCGAAATGCCGGAGTTTGTTACAGCGTGTGCGGAGCACCAAAAATCGGTGGGCTGGATGAAGGGGGCGGAGAGAGTAACTTTACGCTTCGAAAGCTCTCGCGGTTTGCTTTGCAAACAGCTGCCGCTTTGTGCCGACTTTGTGATAGTGGGCTTTCTAGCGAAAACCTGTTGGTGGTGGAAGCAGTCTGAAGCGAACCCGTCTCCGTGCGCCAATCCCTGTTTTGCAGGGAAAATACAGGGAAAACGAAAGAAACTCACGGGATATCCTGATGGGAACAACTACGAAACCATCCGGAAACCGGCGCTTAAGCGACAGTTTCACGAGCAGAGGTAACAGGGAATACTGTGCAGGGTTTAGGGAGGTTCACCCGAAAAACAGGGAAGTGGAACATACAGCCTTTTGTGTTGGCGTAGGAAACTGAAAAGCTCAAAACGATTCTGTCGGACAAAGCCTTCAGATGGCCGTAGTCCACGAACCTACTTGCTACCACCGAGATAAGCTTTTTGGATAATGGGATCGCCCAGAAGGTCTTTGCCCGTGCCATCCGCGACAATGCGACCGTTCTCCAAAACGTAGACAAATCCGGCGATCTTTAACGTAGCGTAGACGTCCTGCTCCGCCATAATCACCGTGACGCCGCTTTCCACCAATTTCGGCACCAACTTGAACATCTGTTTGGCAATGCCGGGCGCCAAACCCAGCGTCGGTTCGTCCAAGAGCAGGACCGAGGGTTTCGCCATCAATCCCCGCCCCAGCGCCAACATCGGCGCTGTCAGATTAAATCGGATTGAGAGTTTCGACGCTCGGTCATAGCTTCGCCTGATGAATAACCCCTTCCGATATTTCAACAGTTCGCCAGAGGTGATCCGCCAGACGGTTCTGATGTACATCCGATATCCGCTTTCTTTGAGGCAGGTCGAAGATCTTCTGTATGAACGCGGCATAGATATCTGCCACGAGACAGTCCGGTACTGGTGGAACCGCTTCGGCCCGATGTTCGCTGCAGAGATCAGAAAAAAGCGAATCCACCATGGCAACTTCTCTCGATGGCGATGGCACCTTGATGAGGTGTTCGTCCAAATCAACGGAGAAACACATTACCTATGGCGCGCCGTCGATCATGAAGGCGAAGTCTTGGAAGTTTACGCGACGAAGCGCCGAGACCGAAGGACCGCCCTGAGTTTCCTTAAGCGCGCGATGAAGCGCTACGGCCGCCCATCAGAAGTCGTTACGGATCGACTTCGTTCGTATCGTGCTGCAATGAAGATCCTTGGAAACGTCGAGCGCCAGGTTTGCGGTGCAAAGCTCAACAATCGTGCTGAAAACTCTCATCAGCCGTTTCGACGACGAGAAGGAGCGATGTCGAAATTCAAAGACATCAAAACGCTGCAGAAGTTCTCATCCATCCACGGAAGCATCCACAACCACTTCAATCTCGAACGCCATTTGATCAACCGCGCGACCTTCAAAACACGTCGTGCAGAGGCGTTGGCCTATTGGAGTTTACTGGCTTCCTAGGATTCGGCGCCATTCCGTTACGACCGATACTTGGTTTATCTCTGACAGTGCCGATGAATCAACTGACGGCTGGGGAAGTGCCATCTGTTGATGCGCTTGGCGAGAAGGAAGGTCGGTATCCAGCCGACGTCAGCCGCATCCTCCAACTCAGCTTCCTGGCCCCCGACATCATCGAAGCGATCCTGAATGGTCGTCAACCGATTGAGCTCAATTCCCAGATGCTAACCCGTCTTGGTACGCTGCCCCCGGATTGGCTTGCCCAACGACGCCTGCTTGGCTTCCTGGTCTAAGCAACATCCAACCATCATCAAGAAAAGTTATCTGGACGTCGAAAAAGGGCGTTTGAGACTTTTGCCGAATTGCGGCCCTTTGGCGCGGTAACCGTGTCTCAGAACAGCGCTTCTGACCGGAACACCCGCCAGGAAGCCCGGAACTCTGGGAGTTCTGGAGTAGGGTTATCTGGAGGTCGGTTCGTAGGGGAAGGAATGGTGGTGTGTTCAGTCCATTGCGAACCAGTCTCTAGTGTTCAATCCCTGTTTTTCAGGGAAAATACAGGGAATTTGTTGAAAAATGGGAGAGTTTAGCCATTCCCAACTCGCTAAAGACTAGTAAACCCTAGAGTCTTAGCGTGATTTCCCTGCACATCAGAACAGGAAAATCTTGCAAAAGAACAGGGAATTTGAACCGTCGAACAGGGATCTACTTTTGGATTATTCGTCAGCGTCCGATGTGATGTGCCGCCGCAGCCATTCACCAAGCGCATCCTCCGATAGGGAACCTTCGGCGAGGGCAAGAAAGACTTCCAGGCAAGCGGTGTCCTTCGCTTCGAGGGCAAAACCGTTTAGATTAAGAAACAGCTCGGTAAGTACGAATGCTACCCGTTTGTTCCCATCAACGAATGGATGATTTCTGGCAATACCATATCCGTATGCCGCGGCTAAACTTGAAATGTCTGCATCTTCATATTCTGCTTTGTTTACTGGGCGGGCCAATGCTGATTCGAGGAGCCCTTTGTCCCGTATCCCAGGTTGCCCGCCATGCTCGGCTAATTGTTCGTCATGTATTGTCTGGGCGAGATCTCCATGGATCCAAATCCAGGCCATTATTTGGCGAGTTCCCGCAAGACGTTGCGACGGTGTTTCATGACCTTTCGAGCAGCATCCATTTGGCGCCCGAATTCTGGATCATAGGGGGTCAACTCAATGCCACTAGCAGTTTCGATCACGTACAGATCGTCGCCTTTTTCAACGTGAAGCTTTGACAGAATTTCCTTCGGCAAAATGAGGCCTGTAGAATTTCCAACGGCTTTGAGTTTCAAACTCGTCATAGGTTCACCATCCCAACAATTTTAACAAATATTACTTATGTAATAACGTAAATGTCAAGCTATTGACTGGGCACTGTCAGACGAAATCGGATTGAGCCATCCTGCTGGTGGCAATGTCACGTTAACCGCTGACTTGTGTTACTGAATTGAGATGCAACGCTCAATCTACCGCCGACACCGTTTTCACCCATCGATCATCCAGACTGCTGTTCAGCTGTACTACCGCTATACGCTGAGCTACCGGGATGTGGAAGAGATCTTGGCCGAACGCGGTATCGACGTATCGTATGAAACGGTTCGCCGATGGTGTTACAAGTTCGGTCCAGTCTTCGCTCATCGCATTCGGAAACGCCGAGAGCGTCCAGGCTCGAAATGGCGCATCGACGAGGTGTTCCAGAAGATCGATGGTCGCCAATTCTATCTTTGGCGAGCCGTAGACTCAGAAGGTGAGGTTCTCGATGTATCGCTCCAGCCGCGACGAGACACTGCAGCAGCCGTTACCTTTCTGAGGCGCATAGTATCACGCGTCGGTGTTTTTCCTGGCGTGGTTGTGACGGATCGCTGGAGGCCGTCAATGATGGCCGTTGGTCATGTCATACCTGGTGCTTCCAACGAAGTCGGAAAGAGGTAGAATAATAGCGCGGAAAACTCACATCAGCCAACGTGTCGACGAGAACGGAAGCAACAGAGGTTCAAATCCCCTCAATCCGCACAACGTTTTCTGTTAATCCATGCCGCGTTCTACAACCATTTCAACATCCAACGACATCTCCTAACCCGAAAAACCATGAAGCAGTTTCGTGCCGCCACCCTAAAAGCGTGGTCCGAACTGACCGCATAAAGTTCGCGAGAATCAATCATTGCTGACCCGTGACCGCTAACGTGACAATGCCATTGAGCCAGGTTCTAACATAAGAACTGGATACATAGATGAACCCCGGTCACAGGAACCGTCATTCAACCACGGTCGACCACGCTTCGGCTGTCTCTGGGATACTCTCAGCCCCTCACGGCGCCAGATCCGCTTCACCCGGATCAGGATGATATGCCAACCCTGTTGGCCAAGCAGCCAATGGATCCGTCGATAATCATATCGGCCATAACGAGAGGCCAGTTCGATGATCGCGGATGTTATCGGCTTCTCATCGAACCGACCGACAGGCCGGCGGTGCTGCGTCGATCTCGGTTGTCCGACCACTGCGTAAGCGTGGCGTTCAGAGATTGATAATTCCGAGACCAGATGGTCGACACAACGCCGGCGCCGTGAAGGGCTCAGTGAACTTGCCCCTGTTTCGAGAAGCACGCACGGAACTTCCGAAACATGGCGTATCTATTCGCAATCAAATGCTGGATCAATTGAGTCCGGACCCTAGTCATATGGAACTGTAATTCGTATCATTGATGTGGTTTGTTTCGGGAGATGACACGATGTTAGGACGGGTTGCGGATGCGGTGGTTTTGAGCGGCCAATAGACTGGGCGAGGTTGTGGATAGCGATAAAGGGATGTCGATTGGAGGTGGAGTTTCGGTTACGTTCATGACGTCAACCGGCACAACGATTGTAGTCGATGGACCGCATGATGGTCCGATACCGGTCGGGGGCGGTGATGGGGCATCTACTCCGGCGCTAACCAAAGTGCTTACCAGCTTGATCTGGACCAGCGGATCCGATACTGGGCGTGTCGAGGCAATACGGCCAACCGATGGGCTTGGGCGGGGAATCAAGTTGCGTTCGATCCTTCTTAAGGAATCGGGAACACATTGCGTCTTTGCCGACGCGCTACCCGACTTGGTTTGGGATCCGGAAGCCGCAGGTTCGCAGATCGTACTCGTTCGGCTGGAAGATCGTGTTGGATAGAAATTGAACTCTTCGGAAGGACGACGCGATTGGCTGGAAAAGCTTGCTCCGGAAGGTCGCTTTATCGCCCTTATGGGAAAACAGAAGACGCGGGTTATGTTGACTATGAAGCCGGTCAGCAATAGGTTAAGCGATGGCGCAGCGGCGCTGCTCGCTCTGTTGGAGAATGACTGTAAAGTTCAGGCTTTGTGCTTGGTCAAGGACTTGAAAGGCACCGTCGACTAGCATCGAAGTGGTTTCAATTCAGTCGGTAATCGGTTATCAATTTCTTTAAAATGGCACGTGAGTGGTGCCAAGTGTAAAGCTTGGGATTGTCGCTTGTCAACGTTGATGACGCCGTTTAAAGACGCCCTGCGCAAGGGTTAGGGTGCGTGCTTGATCTGGCATTGCGACGATACTGCGTGCGCTTGGTTGCACGGAGACGAGCGGGTACTGTCGATCCGAATTGGAAGGGGTGAGTAATGGCGCGAAGTAATGTCGCCGGGCACGAAACAATCCGGGACAGCGGGCCGAAAAAAACCGCAAGCGATCGGTCGTTCGGGTATGTATTTTGCGTGGTTTTTTGTATTATTGCCGCTCTTCAATTCTTTGCCGGCCGCGTGCCAATTGCAATTGGGTTGGCTGGAGGTGCCGCGTTCTTCTTATTGGCTGCGCTGGTTAAGCCGAAGTTGCTCGCTCCTTTGAACAAATTGTGGACGGCGTTTGGTTTAGTTTTGCATCGGATCATGAACCCGTTAATCCTGGGAATCATGTTCTTTATTGTCTGCACACCCATGGGCGTTGTTATGCGTTGCTTCGGTTACGACCCGTTGCGTATGAAACCGGATGGCGACGCCGATAGCTACTGGATTGTGCGAGATCCCGCTGGTCCGTCGCCGGAAACGATGAAAAATCAGTTCTAGCGCCGCCTGAGAAATATTGGTAACAGAAAATCAAACGATTGGATGTGAGGATAATATGTCATTCCTGGTAGAGTTACGGCAGTTCATGAAGGCTAGAAAAAAGTTTTTTCTTTTGCCCTTTATGGTTGTGGTATTGATTTTCGGTGCCCTGGTCGTATTGACGCAAGGCTCCGCCGTCGCTCCGTTTATCTATACAGTTTTCTAGGAAGGGCGGTTGACGTGATTAAGGCGGCGAACCGGTCGCTTGATTGGGGGTGCCTGACTGGGGGCCATCGACCGAACGAAGTGCGCGATTTTCCTTGTTCTCGAAGGGTTGAGCTTAAATGTTGATTCTGGGAATATCGGCATTCTACCACGATAGTGCTGCTGCGTTGGTTCGAGATGGGGAGATCGTGGCCGCTGCCCAAGAAGAGCGGTTCACACGAAAAAAACACGATTCGGATTTTCCCGCTAATGCCATCAACTACTGTTTGGAGGCGGCAGAGGCAACGGCCGACGATATTGACTACGTAGCGTTCTATGACAAGCCGTTCATAAAGTTTGAACGGCTGTTGGAAACCTATCTAGCAATCGCGCCTAGGGGTTTTAAAAGCTTTTCAATGGCCTTGCCCGTTTGGGTGAAAGAAAAGCTATTCCAGAAAAAGCTTCTACGAGACGAGATTTCAGAACTCGGTGGGTTCAAACTGCCGGATGACCGGTTGTTATTTGGGGAGCATCACCTAAGCCACGCCGCCAGCGCGTTCTATCCATCGCCTTTTCAAGAGGCGGCCGTTTTGACGGCGGACGGGGTCGGGGAATGGACGACGACAAGCTTGGCTGTCGGTCGGGGGCAGGAGTTGGAGATCCAGCGTGAAATCCATTTCCCCCATTCCCTAGGATTGCTGTATTCCGCCTTTACTTATTATACCGGCTTTAAGGTCAATTCTGGTGAATACAAGGTCATGGGGCTGGCCCCCTATGGAAACCCTGTCTATGTGCAGACGATTCTCGATAATGTGATCGATTTGAAGCAAGATGGTAGTTTCCGGCTTGATATGAAATATTTCGATTACTGCGGCGGGTTGACCATGACATCCCCGGCATTCGATACCCTTTTCGGAGAGCCCCCACGTACACCGGAAGCACCGCTGGAACAGCGGCACATGGATTTAGCCGCATCCGTTCAGGCTGTTGTGGAAGAGGCGATGATCCGTTTGACGCGGTCGATTGCCGCTGAAACCGGTCTGAAAAACCTATGCTTGGCGGGCGGGGTGGCGCTTAATTGTGTCGCCAATGGTAAGGTATTACGCGACGGTGCTTTTGATAAAATATGGGTGCAACCGGCGGCAGGTGATGCTGGTGGGGCATTGGGCGCGGCGCTGAGTGCTTACTATGGCTATTTGGGGAATGATCGCGAAATCTCTGATGCCATGGATGCAATGCAAGGGGCTTATCTGGGGCCTGGCTATGAGCAGAGCGACGTCGAACAAAGATTGACCGCTGCCGGTGCCGTTTTTGAGGTGTTTGACGACGAGAAATTGGTCGACGAAGCTGCATCGGCTCTGGCGACGGAAAACGCGCTTGGTTGGTTCCAGGGACGTATGGAATTTGGCCCCCGTGCCCTTGGCGGTCGGTCTATTATTGCCGATCCGCGCTCTCCCAGTATGCAGACAATGCTGAACCTGAAGGTCAAATATCGTGAGAGCTTTCGCCCCTTTGCGCCGGCTGTCCTGGCAGATGATGTTGCCGACTGGTTTGAGCACGATACGGAAAGTCCGTATATGCTGATGGTCGCCGATGTCCGTGAAGAACGGCGTATCGCGATGACAGAAGAGCAAGAGGCCCTGTTCGGCATCGAAAAATTGAATATTCCCAGATCCGACATACCGGCAATCACCCATGTCGATTATTCAGCCAGACTTCAGACTGTGCATGAGGAAACTAATCCTATGTTCCATGAGCTCCTGTCTGCATTTAAAGGGAAAACCGGGTGCCCGATTTTGGTCAATACATCGTTCAATGTCCGCGGAGAGCCAATCGTCTGCACGCCAGAGGATGCGTTCCATTGTTTCATGGGTACAGAACTTGACATGTTGGTGGTCGGGAACTGCTTGTTGCGTAAAGAAAATCAGGATCCGAAGTTGAAACAGGACTACAAGGATGCTTTCGAGTTAGACTAGAGCTTATCAATCCTGACGTGTTTCAGCGATCAGGATTGTATTCAGAATGCGGAACATCCCAGACAAAATAGACTCACTTCGATGGCTGTTACGACGACAGCTCTTATAAAATCCAAGTTGATATTATCGAAAATCATTGGCTAGAGAAACGGTACTTGTCATGAAGCTAGTTGCGATCGTTGCCACCCTCATTATGATAGTGTTCAGCCTCACCTTGGGCTTTGTCGTGTCTGAGGTCGGGTATCGTTATGTGCTCTACACTCAAAATGCAGACCGCTTTCAAAAGCCGGTACTTGAACAATTGGGCGTCTTTGACAAGTCGCATTGGACCTATAGCGAAGAGTTTGGCTATGGCTATCCACCCAATCGGAAAATCCAATTTACAGGAATCAGCCGAGACGGCGTCGTAACGACTTGTGGTGTGATCGATGTCATCAACGAACGCGGTAACATTGGGCCGATTGAAGGAAATTACGACGAAGCGGACCTGAAAGTCGTGGTATTCGGGGATTCTTGGGCGGCGTTTAACATCAACGGCGAAACCTGGCCCGACCATTTTCAGCGCGAGCTGGAAGAAAGACTTGGAAAAAGTGTCCATGTCGTGAATTTCGGTAGGGACGGTTACGGAATTCTTCAGATGTTCGATTTGGCGGCCAGCCTGATATCGGAGTGGAAGCCGGACCTGATCATTTTCGCCTTTATCACGAATGATTTGCGGCGCCTTCGGACTTGGCGTGTTCCGATTTTAGAGAACGGTAAGGAAGAACGTGTCATTACGCATTTCGTGCCGTCGAAAGAGCCAGACTATGAAAAAGCATACGATACGTTCTTGATCGATTCCGAGGCGACACACGACTGGTGTGAAGCCGCCAAAGCACGCGGGACACGGGACGAAGTTGTCGATAAAATTATGGCGAAGTATCAGCGTAGCGCCAGCGCGACCGGTGATCGGTGGGCAGATATTTACACCGTGACCGACAGCTACCTTTTGAACCGTCTATTCTATGGCGCGCCGTTCCATGGCATGAAGGACCGGTATGATTTTCCAGGGATGACGATCGACACCTATGCAGCTGATGCGCGTTTCTTGCGCGCGCTGGAAACAGTAAAGGCAAGTGGGGTGCCGACATTCCTGTTCCATCACGCCTTCTATCCGGAAGTCGTTGCTGAGGAAGAGTTCATCGTCAACTATCAAGAGCAATCGCTTTTGGACAGCTTGGTTGAACTTACCGGATTTCCGCTGGTCACGACGTTGGAGAACGTTGATCTTCCGGTTGAGGAACCGGAACGCATGAATGCCAGCCCCACCAATTTCCACCCCTCCACCTGGGGGATGAAGTTTTATTCCGCTGCGTTAACGCGTGCGTTGGTCGATAAGAAATTGTTGTTTGAATTGGTGCCCGAAATCGCAGAATGATGTGACAAGGCCGCGATCTGTACCTTTGCAGGAGTTACAAAAGTGAAGAAAGTTCTACTCATCATCTTTCTGCCCGCGCTCATCGTAGCAGGTGGTGTTGGGGGCCTCCTGTTCCTGGATTCCTCACCAATCGTTCCGGTTATCCCTAAATGCGGTTTGACCATCGGCGATGCTCTCGCAAAAGAGAATACGGGCGATTTGGCTGAAAGCTCATGGCAGGTTTATCGGTACGGCGGGGACTATGCTGATCCGTCGGTCAATGTTGTGGCCTATCCGGACGACGTCGCGGCAGAAATCGACGGGCGCGTTGGTTGTGAGTTGTCGGTGGTTGATTTGCCGCCCGAAAACGCATCAGGAACAGATTGGCGGATTGGCAAGGTCGCAAAAGATCTAAAGCCATTTCTGGGTAAGGTCGTGCGGGTCACTTTTAGACTCAAAAGCGACAGTCCTCTCGAGCTTGCTTCCGGCGCAGTGTACACATATGACGGCAAAAATGTCAGCACGGCGCCGGTTACGAAGCTGGATGAAACCTGGCACAGCTTTGAGATCGTCACTAAGGTCTCAGAGAAAGCGACCGCGATGGAGCTGTGGTTCCGTCTGTTCTTAGGGCCGCCGTCCCTTCGTCCCAATGATCCCAAAATCTATATGTCTGGTGAAATTGACTTTGCCTCGGAAGAGGAACGGACGCGCATGCAATCGGATGTCCAGATATCCCAGGAACGGCCCAACGATGGACAAATTGCATCGGCGAAATGTCCGATTGTAAGTTCACAGGAATTTCGCGATGCCGCTGGACCAGCTTTCATAAATGATTGGTGGCAAGTCTATCGCTGGAACGGCGAAAGTAAGGCACCGGACGTTAAGGTATCTTTGGCCGAGAATGCCGGCCCCGCTGGGGAAACCATATGCCGGCTTTCCTATAGCAATGGTCCGGAAACGCCGCAGCATGGCATTGACTGGCGGATTGGCAATATTGCCCCCCTCGAAGGCCTAGTTGGGAAGACCGTGACATTTTCCGTCGATTTTCGCGCGGATCGGAACGTCAAGCTCGGAAGCTCTTATATATATACCTATCTCGGTGGTCCTATTGGGTCCGATTTGGTCAAAGAAATTGGACCAGAGTGGAAAACCAAGAGCGTCACTATGGATGTTGAGGATGAGGCGACGGCCTCGGAATTCTGGTACCGACTGGTATTTGATAAAGGGACGATTTCCCCTAGCGAAGGGGTGATTGATTTTATCCCAAGGCTCCGGATCGAAAACTAGAAACAGATATGTAGCGGGTTGAGCCGATCAAAAGGCTTTGCACTCAGAATGGGAGTTAAGGGGCGATGCGAAAGGCAGTTTTCGGTGCTCTTATTGCCTTCATATCGACTCTGGTCAGTTTTGAAGTGCTAAGTGTTGGATATTTTTTGGTACTTAAGGGCGGTTTTTACTATTCACATAGCGAGAGCGAAAAGGTTGATGGGCTGACGGGAAACGTCAACGCGACGAATGACTTCAATAGCCGTTTCGGACTACCGGGATTACGAGTCCATCCTTTGTTGGGTTGGGCCAGTGCGAGCATAGCGCCAGGCTACAATACGGAAGGGTTCTATTCGCCGGTCGATTATCCATATTCTGCTGGTGATGATGCCTTCGTCATCGGCGTATTTGGTGAGTCTGTTGCCTTTAATTTCTGGGCTTGGAATGCGCGCACAGGCTCGGTCATAGCGGATATAAAGGCGAAGGTACCTGAACTGGCTGACAGGGAGATTATTCTCCTGAATTTTTCCAAAGAAGGGTACCGCTCACCACAAATTCAAAACGCGCTTTCCTATTTCATGCTGAGCGGGCAACGCTATGATTTGGTCTTGCATATTGCCGGTCATAACGAAGCGACGGGCCCCTGGGCCAATTTGCAGCAAGGCGTAAACCCGGCATTTCCGACAACATCTTTAATTACGACTTTCTCTGAATTGACGTCTTCCAATCGCGTTCGACGCGAGTTGATAAGTGTGTATCGAGGAAAGTATATGCGGGCCGATGCAGGGTCTTGCACCTTGGCAAGTTGCTGGCTTGTTTTGGAAACTTATGGCCGGATACTTGAAAGCGCTGGAACTGAGAAACTGAGCCAGACTGGCGGTTATGATCAATCGAGCAATGTAATTTTCGTTCCGACCAATACTATGGCGGCGCCTGGTACGGTCGACTATTCACGGTATTTCCAAGGGTTTTGGACACGTGCCGTGCGATCGATGAAAGCCTTGGCTGATGTGGCGGGAAGTCGCTACATCTATGTTATTCAACCAAATCAATATATTAATACGGGGCGGACTTTTACTGAGGAAGAACAGAAAATAGCCTTCGACCCCAAAAGAGCAGACCTGGATGCTTTGCAGTCAGGGTATCGTGTGATGTTGGATGAAGCGGAGCATTTGCGCGGCGAGGGCATAGACATCATTTCTGCCCTTCATGCCTTCGACGACCTTCCCCAAACAGTTTACCGCGACACTTGCTGTCATTTTAATGACGCCGGTGAGGCCGCCTTTGCATCCTTCGTGGCAGATCATGTGGCCACTGCGTTACGGGGGACGATCGGAAAAGGCGCGGTGGATCAATAGGCATCACCGCCACGCATTGGAACGGTGGTCGTATGGCGACCGACCGTTTGACCTACCATTTGACCGCCGTTTAACGGGCCAAATACCCGTTTTCTTTTAGGGCGGTCGCGACGGCATCCGCATAGTATTGCATCCCAAAGACTGAGGGGTGGGTGTCGTTCGGGGATCGCTTGATAGCGACGATGCGCTCTGGCGCGACCTTACCGTAATCCTTGGTGTAGAGAACGGGAACGCCAAAGGCTTTTTCCAGGGAATTTGCCAAGGCAACATCCTGATCCGTGCCACGCATGCGCTTCCCATCCCGCAATTCGTCAAATATGGCCAGATGGGTCAGTGCGATTGGGATGCCAAGCTTTTTAACTTCAGCCAATCCATCGACGAACCGCTGGTCTTCCAAATAGGAATTCATGCGATGCCGGGGGTTCTGTGTCGGCAGCGCGTTGGCATAGGTCGTGTGGAAGGGGGTGCCATGCAGGATTCGGTCGAGCAGAAATGAACGATCCATTGCAAGAATACTGGGCTTGCCCGTCATTCTGGCTTTTGCGTCGAGGACGGTTGCTTCCATTTCAAGAAGGACGGGGTCCTGGCTGGGGCCTGTTTTTTTGGCTTCTCGTTCGCACCATTCTTTTGTTGCTCCAGAATGGACGATGGCCGTGTCTGATCCGTGATCCAGTGAGGGGCTGGTGCCGGGTTCTTGCGTGGTCAAGACGCGTTCACGACCGTCAATGACAGTCGGGGTCCTGAAGAAACGGTCCCGTGTGAAATCATCGGTGATGAAGCTGAAGATCACCAGGTCCGGTTTCCATTCCGCAACCTTGTCACGGGCCAGATCAACCATGTGCAACAGGCCTGTTCCGTCCCGACCGAAATTTAAGACATTGACGGTGCGACCGGTGCGTTCCGTGAGGTAGTCTTGCAGATAGTCGGGCCAAGTGATGCCTTTGGGGTCGGGGCCGGTATCCACTTGTGCGGTAAAGGAGTCGCCGAAAACTGCGACTTTCAACTCGGCACTGGCATAGTCGCCGCGGATAAGGCCCATATTGCCCCTCTCATTTGCGGGCCAATACCAACACCCTTGCACCTTTCCACCACTGGTGCTGCCGCCGGAAATCGTTTCCGGGCCATAGCTGTAACCATAGTCTGGATGATACTGCCAACGCGATTTTTCCATGAACCATACGGAAGGGCGCGATGTGTCGGCATTATTCCCAATAAACTCTTTGGGATGCTGATTTTGGAGCAGGATTCGATAGCCGCCCTCTGCTACGACAAAACCGACAAATGCACTTAGGGTGCAGGAGACGAGGTAGAATAGAAAGGTTCGCATCCCAACGGTCCTTTTTCCGAATGATCCAATAGTGTCGACGCCATTGGCGATGGATTGAAGTTGTATTCGGTGCAGAAATTCATCCAAGGCCAAGCGATTTAAAGGACGAGTCATCTAAAGGCACCCGCGCCGCAATCAATCCCCGCCGCATATGTTATCTGTGACGTATCAAAGTTTGACTTAAGAGACAATCGACGCTGATCACCCACCATAGGGAGGGTTTCACGACCGGAAAAAAACCTTGAAGGGGGAATAGGTCAAAGCCCCAAACACACCGCTGGTCACGTTGGCCTGTATTTGGCGTCGCTCTGTGAAAGAGACTGGCAGGGCCAACACTCCTTCCCAAAGCCCTTTGCCTGCCGGGAACCCGTCGCCGCGCACTGTATGTTTCAACAGCAAGAGTATCATGGACATAACAAAGAGGGGGGATGCCGGGATTGCGATCAGTGTAGGCATACAGCGAACGAACACATTGATAAGATTTGCCATGCCTTGGCGAATGGCAAAGGCGCTTCGTTTGCCGCCACTGCTTACGCCCCCTATGTGATACACCAGAGCATCGCGCACCAGGACACATTTGCCGCCGGTCAGTCGGAATCGAAATCCAAGATCGATATCTTCAAGATAGCAGAAGAAGCGTTCTTTATAGCCGCCTAGGGCAAGAAAACGGTCGCGTCGATAAAAGGCAGCCGCGCCGCATGGCGAGAAGACCTCAACCGGAAAAGCGAAGCCATCGACGTTACGGCCATGACCTGCACGCCACGCCAAACCGCAAAAGGCATAGCGGTCGCCTGCGCCGTCCAAGAGTGTTCTGTCTGTTCCATCGATTTGGACGCTTGCCAACATATCGGCCTGCGTCGTTTGCGACAGTGTCTTTGCAGCGGCTGATAACCAGTCTTTGTCCGCCACCGCATCGGGATTGAGGGCGGTGATCCAGTCCCCCTCTGCTTTGCTCGCTAAAAAGTTGATTCCCCCGGCAAACCCCAAATTGGCTTCGACTTCAAAGAAGTGGATGTCGAGTTGGTATTTTTGTCCGGCAAGTTTCTTAAATCGGTTCGAATCCGAACTGTTATTGTCGACCACAAAGACGTCGAAATCATCGAAGCTTTGCTGCTCCAGCGACTGCAGTGCCTGTTCAAGGGGCTCTGTGCTGTTGAAATTGACGATCAAAACGGAAAATGTCGGCATTTATTGCCTTTGGTCGGTGCGGTGAGACGGGACAGTTTTTAGCAGTGAAACGATATATCTTTTAATTGTCATTTTTGCTGGCCGACAGGGAATTGGTCGGACGATTGACCGTTTGAAATATGACATGACTCGCATTATACAGAAGCCCCTTAACTAAGGCTACGGGCTGAATTTTGTCCGTTTCTTTCCATGAACCGCCACCCGGCGGTTTGGTTGCCGTGGAAATCGAGGATTTGACGGGTTTATGACATCATCTCATGCAAAAGAATTTTTCTCCGCCGCAGAACGTATTTCGCGCGAAATTGATCATGCTGCCATAGACGAACTGGCGGCGGCGCTTGCGACCCTGCGCGACAATGGTGGTCGCCTATTTGTTTTGGGAGTTGGCGGAAGTGCCGGAAATGCCGGGCATGCTGTTAATGATTTCCGCAAGCTTTGCGACATCGAAACTTACGCGCCGACCGATAATGTCAGCGAATTGACGGCACGGACGAATGATGAAGGTTTTGAGACAGTTTTTGTCGAATATATTCGCACCAGCAAAATTAAGGCGAATGACGCAATCTTCATTTTTTCAGTTGGTGGCGGAAATGCGGAGCGCAATGTATCTGTCAATTTGATCCGGGCCATCGATGAAGCAAAAAAGATCGGTGCTAAAGTATTAGGCATCACCGGTCGGGATGGCGGATATACAAAGGCGAATGGCGATCACGTCGTTGTAATTCCCAATATTGTCCCTGATTGGACGACACCTTTGAGCGAAGGTTTTCAAGCGGTCGTTTGGCATGCTCTTGTCAGCCATCCTGTCCTTCAAACCCGGGCAACAAAATGGTAGGAAAGTCGGCCGTCGAGAATCGGTCGGCGGTTTTTCTGGACCGTGATGGTGTTTTAAACCGTCCGATTCTTCGTGGCGGTCGAGGATATGCACCAAAAAAAGTTGAAGATTTCGTTCTTCTTCCCGGCGTTGGCGACGCTGTGCGCCAATTGAAAAATGCGGGCTATCTTGTTGTTGTTGTTACAAATCAAAAGGATGTCGGTCGGGGGATTACATCTGCCGCCACGCTTGAGGAAATGCACGATATCCTTAGGCGCGAAGTGCCGGTCGACGATATAAGAGTTTGCACTTGTGACAATGAATGTCCTTGCTATAAACCTGCGCCGGGTATGCTTATAGAAGCTGCTAAGGATTGGGGCATCGCGTTTGAGAAGAGCGCGATTGTTGGGGATACCTGGCGAGATGTCGGTGCCGGTAAAGCTGCCGGTGTGAAGACAATTTTCGTCGACTGGGGCTATGAAGTGGGAGAGCCCTGTGTTCCAGATGTTATCGTCAAAGATTTGACTGAGGCGGTTGGCCATATTCTAAGTTCCGGCGAAAATTAGACGTACCGGCTTTGTATGGTTGGAAGGACCTATCCTTAGGAGGCGGCTGCGGGGGCATGCCATAGGCATGCGGAAATTTTTCTCGTCCGATTTGGTCAGGCAAATGGAGTGGATGGTGTGAGCAAGGTTAATCAAGCGCGAACAGTAAAAGTTTTTTCCGATGGGGCTGATTTGCAATCCATGTTGGATGCAGCAGCAGACCCCATGATTTCCGGGCTTACAACGAACCCGACCCTTATGCGGAAGGCCGGGATCACAGATTATGAAGCCTTCGCGCGGGAAGTCTTGTCGAAAATCACGACCCTGCCGATCAGTCTTGAGGTCTTCGCGGATGACCTGGAGGAAATGGAACGTCAGGCGAAAGCCATCGCGACCTGGGGTGACAATGTGTATGTCAAAGTCCCCATTACCAATACCGAAGGGGTTTCAACGACCGCTTTGTGCGGGACATTGTCGCGCGCCGGGGTGAAGTTAAATGTCACCGCGATTTTCACGATCGATCAGGTGAAAGAATTGCTGGCTGAGCTTGATCCCAACGTGCCTGCCGTCATTTCTGTTTTCGCGGGGCGTATTGCAGATGCCGGTGTTGATCCAATTCCTGTGATGACTGAAACAAAGCAACTGATGAGCGCGCATCCGGCATGGGAATTGTTGTGGGCGAGCCCGCGCGAAATCTTAAATGTCATTCAGGCGGAAGCTTGCGGGTGCGACATTATCACGATGACGCCGGATTTGATTGCCAAGCTGAAATCTCTTGGAAAGGACTTGTCCCAGTTCAGTCTGGAAACAGTCCAAATGTTCTATAACGACGCCAGTGCCGCAGGATATTCAATCCAGACTTGATGACGATGGCCTGATCGGTCCGTGAGGTCTGCTGCGGCCTCAGTAAAAAATTATTTCGAAACCATACGATGGGAGCATCGAAAAACATGCACAAGAACGTCCTTGTCACTGGTGGTGCCGGGTATTGCGGCAGCCAGTTGGTCCCTCAAATGCTTGATTTGGGGTATAATGTTACGGTCTATGACATCATGTTCTTTGGCTGTGATTTCTTGCCTCAGGATCATCCGAACCTGACAATTGTTGAAGGCGATATTCGGGATACCGAACAATTCGCAAAGGCTGTCGCAGGGAAAGACGCGGTTATCAACCTGGCCTGCATCTCTAATGATGCCAGCTTTGAGTTGGATGAAGATTTAAGCACGACTGTTAACCTGGATGCTTTTGAGCCGATGGTGATCGCGGCGAAAGCAGCTGGCGTTAAACGCTTCGTCTATGCATCGTCCAGTTCGGTTTATGGCGTATCCGACCAGCCGGATGTTACAGAAGATCATCCGCTTGTCCCGTTGACGCTGTACAATAAGTACAAAGGGATGTGCGAGCCGCTGTTGCAAAAGCATACCGACGATAATTTTGTCGGCGTGATTTTCCGCCCGGCAACGGTTTGTGGACAAGCGCGCCGTCAGCGTCTTGATCTCTCGGTCAATATCTTGACGAACCATGCGATTACGAACGGAAAAATTCGCGTCTTTGGCGGATCGCAACTTCGTCCGAATCTGCATATTCAAGACTATTGCGATCTGTGTAAGCTGCTGCTGGAAGCACCGGCGGAGAAGGTGCAGAACGAAATTTTCAACTGTGGTTTCCAGAACATGAGCATCATGGAAATTGCTGAGTTGGTGAAATCGGTTGTTGAGGAATTGATGCCGGAAAAGGCTCCGATCAGTATTGGGACGGAACCGACGGACGATATCCGCAGCTATCATATCAATTCTGACAAGATCGGCCGTGTCTTGGGTTTCCAACCGTCGCACTCGATTGAGGAAGCCATCCGCGATCTGGTCACAGCATTCCGCGACGGGCAACTTCCCGACAGCATGGATGACATAAAATACTATAACGTGAAGACGCTAAAGGGCCGAGGGGCAGCATGACCAACGGGCCGGTAGCGATTGTAACGGGGGGTGCCGGGTTTATTGGCAGCCATATGGTCGATCTTCTTGTCGAGCGCGGATTTCAGGTCCGCGTCATCGACAATTTGTATGGTGGGCGTGAAGAAAACATCGCCCATCATGCAAAAGAAGGCAGCGTGGTCTTTGAGCATCGGGACATCCGATCCGTTACGCCCACCGATGCCCTCTTTAAAGATGTTGATTGTGTTTTCCACTTCGCGGGTATCGGCGATATCGTTCCGTCGATTGAAAACCCTGCGGACTATATGGATGTAAACGTTCAAGGCACAGTTCGGATATTGGAAGCCGCACGGCACAACAATGCCCGGAAATTTGTCTATGCGGCGTCTTCGTCCTGTTATGGGCTTGCGGAAACACCGACGACGGAAAGCCATCGGATCAATCCGGAATATCCTTATGCCCTATCAAAATACATGGGTGAGCAGGCGACCTTCCATTGGCACCAGGTTTATGGCCTGCCGGTCAATGCGATCCGTATCTTCAATGCCTATGGAACCCGGTCGCGGACATCCGGGGCTTATGGTGCGGTATTTGGCGTTTTCTTGCGTCAAAAACTTGCAGGCAAGCCTCTGACTGTTGTTGGGGATGGAACGCAATCACGCGATTTCCTTTACGTCACGGATGTTGCCCGCGCTTTCTTTGCGGCTGCTGAGACTGACCTTGTTGGGGAGGTCTGGAACTTAGGGGCCGGTAATCCGCAATCCGTCAATCATTTGGTTGAATTGCTGGGCTGTGAGACGGTTGGCCTCCCAAAACGTCCGGGAGAGCCCGAATGTACCCATGCGGATATTACCAAGATTCAATCGGAACTTGGTTGGGCACCAGAGGTATCTTTCGAAGCGGGGGTATCCCGGATACTCGAAAATATCGACTATTGGGCCGAAGCGCCGTTGTGGGATCAGGCGAGCATCGCCGAAGCAACCGATACTTGGTTTAAGTATCTAGGATCCGATACGGAAAATTGAGTCCTCTCCAGAGAACAGCATCTCTGTTTTCTCTGAATTGTTTCACTTAAACATCTGGAAGTTGTTCAATGGCGACACCGGAAAACAAAACCGAACTTCGCAAGCGGTATGGTCACAAGATTTTATCCGCAAGCGAACTTGCAGCGCTGCACCCTTTTGAAAGCCGTGAGAAAACCGTCGTACTGTGCCACGGTACGTTTGATTTGGTGCATCCGGGCCATATTCGCCATCTCCTTTATGCGAAGGGCAAAGGGGATATTTTGGTGGTCAGCCTGACCTGTGATGCGCATATCGACAAGGCCAACTATCGCCCCTATGTCCCGCAAGAATTGCGCGCGATAAACTTGGCAGCGTTAGAACTGGTTGACTATGTCGTCGTTGATGAGAATCCGACACCGCTGGAAAATCTGGATGTTATTCGGCCTAATATTTTTGTTAAAGGCTACGAATACGGCGCGAAAGGGATGCATCCGAAGACGGCGGAAGAACAAAAGGTCGTGGGAAGCTATGGCGGGACGTTGATATTCACGCCGGGTGACATCGTTTATTCGTCCTCAGCCATCATCAATGCAGCACCGCCTGATCTGGCAGACGACAAGCTTGCGTCTTTGATGGAGGGAGAAGGGCTCACCTTCGATGATTTCCGGGGCGCTTTGGATAAGATTGTTGGGACAAAGGTTCATCTCTTAGGGGATACAATTGTCGATACGATCACACGCTGTGAGATGATTGGCGCGAATGCGAAAACCCCGACTTTCAGTGTGCGATATGAAAGCCGAACTGACTTTGTCGGCGGGGCTGGAATCGTGGCCAAGCATATGGCGGCGGCTGGCGCGAAGGTTACTTTCTCAACTGTGTTGGGGGATGATGATTATGGCGCGTTCGTAACAGACGAATTCGAGAGTTCGGATGTAACCTTCGATCCTATCGTCGATGAGACCCGCCCGACCGTCAATAAAAACGCCTTTGTTGCAGGTGGGTATCGTTTGTTGAAAGTCGATACCTTGGATAACCGGGCCGTGTCAGGTTCTATTCTGGATACTTTGCGGGACCGCGTTTCCGGAACGGATGCGGATGTAACGGTCTTTAGTGATTTCCGGCATGGGATATTTAATCCCGATTCAATACCGGTCCTTTCCAAGGCCATTCCTGCCGGTCGCTTTAAGACTGCTGACAGCCAAGTGGCGAGCCGCTGGGGTAATATCCTGGATTTCGAAGGGTTCGATTTGATCACGCCGAATGAAAAGGAGGCGCGTTTCGCGCTTGCCGACCAGGACACGGTTGTTCGTCCGTTGGGGTCAGAACTGTATCGGCGTGCCAATTGTAACGTTCTGTTCCTTAAGCTGGGCAGTCGGGGAATGATGGTGTTCCGTCGTGACTTGGATGCCGACCGGCAAGACTTCAGAACGTTTTTCTCGATTGATAGTTTCTGCGACAATGTGCTGGATGCCGTTGGGGCCGGGGATGCTTTGCTGGCCTATGGAACGCTCGCTTTGAAAGTAACCGGCAATGCGGTGATTTCCTCCGTTCTTGGCAGCATGGCGGCTGGGGCTGAATGCGAACGTGATGGCAATATCCCGATCACGCCAGAGATCATTCACGCGAAAATCAACGCTGCGCAAACCCGTCTCGAAACACATTGATGCTTGGAAGTGGTGGGGTTGGCATGAGAGTTATCGTCGCCGGAATGGGCGTACAGGGTGAGAAGCGCAAACAGATCGCTGGCGATCAATGCGTTGCGACAGTCGACCCTTATAAGGATGGTGTGGATTATCGCACTGTTCCGGAAGTGCCCTTGGACAGCTATGATGCAGCCCTTGTCTGTGTTCCGGACGGGGCCAAGCCCGAAATCCTCCGCCATTTGTTATCCAATGGCAAACATGTCCTGGTTGAAAAGCCTTTGGTGAATGTCAACGATGGGGATTTGGACGCCTTGGCCGCTTTGGCCAGCCAGACAGGGGCCGTCTGTTACACAGCGTATAACCATCGTTTCGAGCCTCATTTTGTCAGAATGCGGGATTTGATCGCATCCGGCGATTTGGGAAAAATTTATTCGATCAGGATGTTCTATGGGAATGGAACCGCGCGCCTCGTTCGCGAATCAGCGTGGCGGGATGAAGGGGCTGGGGTGCTGCCTGACCTTGGGTCCCACCTATTGGACACCTTAATGTTTTGGTTCGGGGAAGATGTCCTCGAACAAGCGTTCGATGTGACATCAGCCAGCCGGTTTGAGAATCGCAGCTTTGACCACGTCACGATCATGAGCGACGGTCCGCTCAAGGTGCAGTTGGAAATGACGCTTTTGATGTGGCGGAATCATTTCACCTGCGATGTCTTGGCGGAAAAAGGTTCTGTGCATATCGAATCTTTGTGCAAATGGGGGCCGTCGACCTTTTCTCATCGTGTTCGTGTTCTGCCCAGCGGCCGCCCGCCGGAAGAAGCGGCTGTGCTGATACAATCAGACCCGACCTGGCGTGAGGAATTCGATCACTTCCAAGCCTGTTGCAAGGCGAGCACAGGCACGAATATCGCAAATGACATGGCCATTGAGGCCCATCTACGCGCATTGACACAGCAAGCGATGGGGCAATGAGACAATGACGAAGCCGGTTATAGGATTTGTCGGATTAACGCATCTGGGTTTGAACAGTGCGCTTGCGTCCGCCGCCAAAGGGTTCCAGACAATTGGCTGGGATGATGCACCGGGCTTGGTCGACCGGCTGAATGCTGCCGATATTCCGATTAACGAACCCGATTTTGACGACCTCTTCGCCGCCAACCGGACCCGGTTACAGTTTACAGCCGACATGTCTGGACTGTCTTCCTGTGACGTTATCTATGTCGCGATTGATGTGCCGACGGATGATGAGGGCAACAGCGATCTAACCCCTGTCGCCGATTTGCTCGATAGGTTGGCAGCGCATGCAAGCCCCTCATCGACCATCGTGATCCTCAGTCAGGTTGCCCCGGGATTCTCCCGCTCCATGCAGGCGAAATTTCCTGTTTTGGTGTATCAGGTGGAAACTCTGGTGTTTGGCCGTGCGGTTGAACGGGCGATGAAACCGGAACGGTTCATTGTCGGGTTGGCTGATCCATCGACCGGCTTGCCTGCGGCGATGGATACCTTCCTGCGATCCTTCGACTGCCCGCTCTTGCCAATGCGGTATGAGAGCGCGGAACTGTGTAAGATTGCGATCAATTGTTTTCTGGTGGCCAGTGTTTCAACAACGAACGCGCTTTCGAATGTTTGCGAAAAAATTGGCGCGGAATGGAATGAGATCGCACCGGCGCTTCGACTTGATGCACGGATTGGCCCTTATGCCTATTTAAAGCCCGGTTTGGGTATTTCCGGTGGAAACCTGGAACGTGACCTTAAAAACGTCGTGGATATGGCCGATGCGGCTGGTGTCGACGCAGGACCGATCCAGGAATATCGCCGGTTTAGCGTGCATAGCAAAGACTGGGTGAAGGACCGGCTGAACGAAGCATTCGGCAATGCGCCCGTGGACAAAACCATTGGGGTCCTGGGACTCGCCTATAAGGAAAACACCCACAGCACCAAAAACTCACCTGCTTTGCGGCTTATTGAGGGGTTGGGCGGTTACAACACCCGCGTCTTTGACCCCGTTGTGTCGGGCAGCGTTGCGCCGGGCTGTATCCCCACTGACGGTATAGAAGCTTGTGTCGAAGGGTGCGATGCGGTGTGTATCATGACACCATGGGATGCGTTCAAAGACCTGGACATGGTGATGTTAGCAGAACGGATGGCAGGCAAACTTCTGATCGACCCGTATGGTTTGGTTGATCGTAGCGACTCCAGCCGCGCCGGTTTCACGCATCTTGTTCGCGGCGTGCCGCAGAACTGATGACAAGGATTACAACTGACGACAAGGTTTACTGAGAGGGAAAGTTTCAGGGATGTCACAAGACGGGAAAGACCAAGCCTTGGCCGGACAACGTATTGTCGTCGTTGGTTCAAGCGGTTTTGTTGGGGCAGAGATAAGTGCCATGGCAAGCGTGCAGGGGGCTGAGGTTATCGGCCTTGGTCGCGCAAATGGGATGGAATTGCTGACCGCCGAAGGTGCTACAGTTCTGCGACAGGCGGTACAGCCGGGCGACACAGTCGTGTTCGTTTCCGCCAAGGCGCCGTGTAAGGACTACCAGATGTTCGAAGAGAACATCTTAATCGCCAAGAATGCGTTGGATGCCCTGTCCGTGATAGATTTATCCTATTTCCTCTATATCAGTTCTGATGCGGTCTATAGCGATAGCGACACGCCGCTCACTGAGCAGTCGGTGACTGCACCAGACAATCTGCACGGTCAAATGCATGCCAGCCGTGAGGTCATGTTCCAAGCCAGCTTGCCGGACACGGTTTTTGGAAGTCTTCGACCAACTTTGATCTATGGGCAGAGTGATCCCCACAATGGTTACGGTCCGAACCGATTCCGCCGCCTAGTGCAGACGGGCGAAGCGATTAAGCTTTTCGGCCAAGGTGAAGAACGTCGTGATCATGTCTGCGTCAAGGATGTGGCGACACTGGCTGGGTTAATGATTGCCGCGCGCCATCCAGGCGCGATGAATGCCGCAACCGGTCGGGTCGCTTCCTTTATGGAATTGGCTGAGCTTACCAACAGTTTTTCAGACGCGCCTGTGCCGATTGAAAGCCTGCCGCGGTCGGGTCCGATGCCGCATGGCGGCTATCGACCTTTCGACCCTTCAGGTGTCGCCAAAACATTTCCGGATTTTAGTTTCACCCCATTGGAAGATGGTTTGCGGGCTGCCTTCAATGGCGATCCGGATTAAGGGAAGACGATAGCGTGGAAATAAATCTTCTCGATAAACTTCCGAAAACCAAACGCAACGTCTCGGCACGGGCTGAGGCGAAAACGGCTGATGTTGTTGAGGAAGCGCGGAAATTTGGCGAGTTGTATTTCGACGGGCCGCGTTCTTATGGTTACGGTGGGTACCGATATGATTATCGGTGGCTGCCGGTCGCAAAGGACATCGTTGCGCATTTCAACCTACAGCCCGGCATGCGCGTTCTGGATATCGGTGCGGGCAAGGGGTTTCTCGTTAACGACTTGATGCAGGTTTGCCCGGGGTTAGAGGTGTTCGGTCTGGATGTAAGCCGCTATGCGGTGCAAAACTGCCATCCTAATGTTGTCGGCAGGATGCATGTTGGGGATGCGCGCGATCTGCCGTTTCCCGCAGATAGTTTTGACTGTGTGCTGTCGATTAACACCCTGCACAATCTTGTCCGTGACGATGTGATTGTTGCATTGGGTGAAATCGAACGGGTCGCACGCGCCCGTCGGCGCGGATATGTCGTCGTTGATGCCTATCGTTCCGAGGAACAGCGTGCGCTGTTTGAGGAATGGGTGTTGACCGCTCTTCATTTCGATACCCCCGATCGGTGGGTTGAATTATTTAACGAGGCCGGATATTCCGGCGACTGGTTTTGGACGATCCTGGAATAGGAATTTCCAACTTTTTAGAGGCGCCGCTGGCGCATTGCGACACGCAAGGGAGACGATAGATGGTAAAGAAATATGCGGTCCTGGGAGGAGGCGGTTCCTTCGGTATCAACGCCAGTCTTTGGCTGTTGGATAACTCAGATGCTGAGGTGATCGGTGTTGGTCGCAATCTGCTGCGCCCGGAACCTTTTTCGCTGAACATCGAATCGCGGGACCGGTACCACTATTATGCACGCCATTTGACCTATGAAATGGATTTGCTGTTCGAAATCTTGGATAAAGAAAAGCCCGATGTCATCGTGAACTTCGCCGCCCAAGGTGAAGGTGCTGCAAGTTGGAAACACAGCTGGCGCTATTTTGAAACCAACTCGATGGCATTGACGAAGTTCTGTGAGAAGCTCATGGAACGCGACTATGTTGAGCGTTTCATTCAGATCGGTACCTCAGAAATGTACGGTTCTGTTGCCCATGCGGCCAAGGAAACGGACCCGATTCAGCCAAGCAGCCCTTATGCGGCATCTAAGGTCGCATTCGACATGTATTTGATGTCGGCCCATAAGTTCCTGCAATTCCCGATGAACATCATCCGCCCGTCAAATGCCTATGGTCCCGGCCAGCTTTTGCACCGGGTGATTCCAAAGACCGTTATTCTGGGGTTGAAGGGCGAGAAATTGCCATTGCACGGCGGTGGTCGCGCAGAGAAATCCTATATCCACAGCCGTGACCTTGGTCAGGCCATCCAATTGGTTGCGGAAAAGGCACCGCTGGGCACGGTCTATAATGCCGGTCCCGCTGAACCTACAGCCATCCGTACTGTTGTTGAATTGACCGCTGATGCCCTTGGACTTCCCTTTGAAGAACTTTGTGAGGTGACAGCGGACCGTTTGGGACAAGACGGTCGTTATTGGCTCGACAGTTCTGCGATCAAGAACGACGTTGGTTGGGAACCGCAGACGTCTTGGGAACAAGGCTTGTCTGAGATGGTCGATTGGGGCCGGAAATATTTCGATCAGTTGAAAGACTGGCCGACTGATTTTGAAATGCGCGGCTAATTGCCCACCACTTTTGGGGACGTAAATGAGCAACGGTGTGTCTAATTCGAACGTGGCTGCAATAGCAGACAACGATACCCGGCTTTCAATGTACCGGTGCGCCTTGCGTATCCGGATGGTTGAGCAGGAAATCGTTGATCGTTACAGCGAACAGGAAATGCGGTGTCCAACCCATATTTGTATTGGGCAGGAAGGGGCACCGACCGGTGTGTCAGCGCATTTGAAACGTGACGATGCGGTGTTTTCAGCGCATCGCAGTCACGGGCACTACCTTGCGAAGAATGCGGACCTGAAGGAAATGATTGCCGAAATCTACGGTCGGGAAACCGGCTGTGCGCGCGGTAAGGGGGGAAGCCAGCATCTTATTGATTTGGATGCTGGGTTCATGGGGTCCGCCCCAATCCTTGCCAGCACGATTTCGGTTGGTGTCGGATACGCCTGGGCGGCCAAGCAACGCGGTGAAGACAAGATCGTTGTTATTTATTTCGGCGATGGCGCGACCGAAGAAGGGGCTTTTCACGAAGCGATGAATTTCGCCGGTGTGTTTAAATTACCGGTCCTCTTCGTGTGTGAGAATAACTTGTATTCGGTCCATTCAAAGATGGATATTCGGCAACCGGAAGGGCGCCGGGTCTGTGATGTCGGCGCGGCGCATGGGGTCGCTGGTTCAATCGGTGACGGCAACAATATCGACACGGTTTGGGAAATGGCCGGGAAGGCGATTGCCGAAATACGGGCCGGGGGTGGACCGCAAATTCTAGAGTTTATGACCTATCGCTGGAAAGAGCACTGTGGGCCGAACGAGGATTTGAACCTGAATTATCGCAGCCAGGAAGAGTTCGATGCGTGGGTCGAAAAGGATCCCGTCGCGGTTTACGAAGAATGTTTGCGGGCCGAGGGCGTGCTGAGTGATGAGGCTCTTACAACCTATCGGACAGAGATCGCTGATGAAGTCTCACAAGCCTTTGATTTCGCAAAGAACAGTCCTTTCCCACCGACGGATCAATTGTTTGATTTCGTTTACCCCGCAGCAAAGGGGGCCGCGAAATGAGTGATCGAATAATTACATTCATGGAAGCCCTTCGTGAGGCGCAGGCATCCTGTCTGCGTGAAGACCCGAGTGTCTATTTGATGGGGCTTGGCGTTCCGGGACCGACAGGTATTTTCGGGACGACGAAGGGGCTTGTGGACGAGTTCGGTGATGAACGCGTGCGCGATATGCCGTCTTCAGAAGGCGGTATGACCGGCGTTGCACTGGGGACGGCCATCAATGGTATGCGCCCTGTTATGGTTCATATGCGTGTTGATTTTGCTGTCTTGTCGATGGAAACAATCGTCAACCAGGCGGCGAAATGGCACTATATGTATGGTGGCAAAATGACGGCCCCCATGGCATTCCGCATGATCATCGGGCGGGGTTGGGGCCAAGGCCCGCAACATTCGCAATCACTACAGGCCTGGTTCGCCCATATTCCGGGGCTGAAGGTTGTAATGCCGTCGACCCCGCGGGATGCAAAGGGGATGCTGATTGCCGCGATTGAAGACGATGCACCGGTTGTTG